>ERZ827168.2062-NODE-2062-length-24864-cov-11.247451_pt1 | contig 24864 bp, 29 predicted proteins | sample MGYA00519868_ERZ827168 | MGnify/ENA primary metagenome ERZ827168 (study PRJEB31778, sample SAMEA3449271) | human gut metagenome | biome: human gut; feature: human-associated habitat; material: faeces | place: United Kingdom | collected 2010/2012 ...
ATTTTCACTAATTATTATTAATCAAAAAAAGAGACATTTTCACTAATTATTCATAATTCAGAATATAATATATAAATTCAATATAAATATAATATATAAATTTCAATATCACGTTATAGATAAATTATTACATACTTTTACCTTAGAACTAGTATTTGACCGACACTTAGATTATTAGTTGTTAGATTATTCAAGGCTTTGATATTATCTACTGTAGTGCCATATTTTCTTGCTATTTGATATAAGTTATCACCTTGCTTTACAACATAAGTGGTTTCTGGTGTTGGGATTATTAGTTTGGTACCAATTGTTAATATGTCTGATGTTAAGTTGTTGGCATTTTTTATATCTTGAACGTTAATATTGCTTTCTTTTGCTATGGAGTATAGAGTGTCCCCTGATTTTACAGTATATAGTTTAGTTTCTTCTTCTATTTTAGATGGTATTTTTAACTCTTGATTGACTGCTATAAAATTATTGGTTAAGTTGTTAGCTCGTTTTAGTTCATCAATGGTGATGTTAAATTGTTTGGCAATACTGTAGAGGCTATCGCCTGGCCTTACTCGATAGGTATTGGAAGTGGTTGTTCCAGTTGGTATTATTAAGATTTGACCAATGCTTAGAGTATTACTTGTTAGGTCATTTAAAGATTTTATGTTGTCGACTGTAGTGTTAAAATTATTGGCTATTGTGTATAATGTATCCCCTCTTTTAACTGTATATAGTTGAGTGCCTTCTTCCATGCTTATCGATGTTGGCACTTGGAGTACTTGGCCGATGGTTAGTGTGTTATTTGTTAGGTTGTTGAGTCTTTTTAATGTGTCAACAGTTGTGTTGAATTTTTGGGCTATGGAATACAGAGTGTCACCTTTGGATACTTTGTATGTGTTTGTGGCTACTTCGTTTGGTGCAGTGTATGGGATGCCTTTGTAGTCTAAGATGGCTTTGATGGTTGCTTCGGCTAGTCGTTGATAGTTGTTTTTTAGAAATTGTAAGTCTTGTGGGTTATCTATGAAGCCGTATTCGACTATTAATGGTTCAGTATTTCCGGTGTTGCGGTGAATGAAATAGTAGTCTTTGCTATTATCTGATGGCAGGCGACGTTGGTAAACTTTTCGTTTTGTTTGGCCTAGGTCGCCGATGTTGTTTAGGACTTTGTTGGCTAGTGTGGAATTGTTTCTTAGAGCGTAGATTACTTCGGCACCGGCACCACCTGCCGATAGTCAATGTGTAACTTTTTTTCTAATTTCTTAATATTTTAAAAATTTATATTGTGTTTTTCACACCACTCTCTAAATACATAATTATAATAATCAGTTGAATAGTCACGGTATTCTTCATATAAATCATGCTTTTTCAAGCAATCATAAAATTTATCCATATAGTTGTGGTTTCTTAATATATAAAATAATTCTTGTCTTGTTTGTTTATCATCCCAAATATTTTTTACAAATTCAGACATTATTGATTTATGATCAATAAATTCATAACTTGGCAGTGGATAAATATTTAGAGAAACTTTAGATGGTAGTTTTTCATAGTCTTCTTCAGTTGGATTATCAGGTAAATACTTTTTTAAATAATCCCATGGGTTTACTATTTCCATTGTATCCGTTTTTAAAAAAACACATTCCATGTCATGTATATGCATAAGAATATCTGCAATCGTATATTTTTTTAAATTATTCATTATTATCACCATATATCTAATATTTAAATTCTTATTACCTATGACTCTTTTTATTTTTCATTAAATTTTCTATAACATACTCATGAAGTCTTGGCATTGTAATTAATAAATAGCCATAACGTTCCAAATACATAAAGATTTCGGAAGAATCTCCTCTACTGTAATAGCCAGGGTTTACTTTACCACTTTCTTTTATAGTACCATTAAAAAATTTAACAAAATTTGAATTGCATTTATTAACTCTATTTAAATATTCTAAAGCTTTCTTATCGTTTCCAATCTTATAGTATAAAGCAAATAAAGGAAATAACATTTCTAAATCTTCTTCTGGATATTTTTTATATAATTTCAGCATATCATTTTCTTCTTCTAATGTAGCAAATATTGCCATTAATAAATATCTAGCTCCCATATTATCATTTTCATTTAATCTTAAAACTTCTTTGCATATACTCTCTGCTTGGCGTAATTTTCCTTCTTCTAATAAATATTCTGCTTTAACAACCAATCCTCTAATATATGGTCTTGTTTCAAATATTCCATAAAAATGCCCAATGTTTTCTTTATCAAAATATTTTTCTTTTATTAACCTATTTTTTTCAACTTCTAAACCACCCTCTAAAAGTTTCATTCTTTTTATTCCATTTTCCTCTAAATCACATTGAAATAAAATTGCATCAAAACATTCTGGCGATTTTTCATATGCTTTTTTAGCTAACTTTATAGCCTCTTTCTCGTTTCTTGCATTTTGTGCTTCTTCTAATATTTCATAAGCATCATCCAATGGTGTATTCTCATATTCTATTTCTCCATTGTTATACATTTTTATAAATTCTTGTAATTTTTCATTTGCTTCATCAATATTTTCAACATTATTATTTTTTAAAAATTCTTGTAACATATTATTAAACTTATTATCCATTTACTCCACCTACTTCTTTCATTTTTTTAACAATCTTTTTCATATTCTATTTTATTATCGGTACACCATTCTTCAGCAATTTTCTTATATTCATCATCTTGAAACTTATACCAATCATTAGTTATATTACGATAATCAATTATTTCTCTAAATCTATAAAAAGCACCTTTACCTCTAGTAGCATTAAATAATTCATTTCTTAATGAATCATTACTTATATGATAAATAAAGTCTTGCATAATATCATAATCATTTTTAGAATAGAAATTAAACATACTAATGATATCATCATTAAATTCGTCTTCTTCAGTATATGTAGATTCTTCTTTATTAAAATCCCAATACCATAAAATTTCATTTGTTTTAGTATTAAAATAACAACTTGTTCCCATACTAACATCATATAAAGCATCTCTTATTTCAGATAATTTTATCATATTTATTTCACCTACTACTTTCATTCTAACTAATTACTGTAGAACTATGCAGAATTCTCTGCACACTTTTATTATTAAATATTTCTTAATAACATTGGATTTTTCATTCTAAAATTCTTCACTTAATAAAAAATCAATTAAATTTAGATGAATAATTCCATCACGAGATAAATCTATTTTATCAAGAGAAATAACATATTTTGGATAATTATCTTCAATAGACTTATATGCTCCAAATTCTCTTTCTATGGTATTATCATGGCCTTCCATTTCATAAGTTACTTGAATGTATTTAATGTTTCCATCTTTTTTTGCTAAAAAGTCAACTTCACCATTTTTAGTTTTACCAATATATACTTCGTAGTTTCTGTTTATTAACTCATTATAAACAATATTTTCTAATACAACGTAACTTTTAAATTCTGGATTATTATTTTTTATCTGAGCAATTCCTAAATCAGTAGCATAATACTTATTTAATGTTTTTAATACACCTTTACCAGCAATATCATATCTATATACCTTTTTAAGTATTAATGCCTTACATAAAGCATCTATATAATTATAAAGTGTTTCGTTAGATATTTTCTTATTTTCTTTATCTAAATATTTTATAATGTTATCAGCAGAAAATTCACGTCCAGCAGTTTCAATTAAATATTGTAATATCATATCAAATAAAACTGTATCCTTTAAATTTAATCTTTTTACAACATCTCTTAAAATAATAGAATCATATACACTATGAAGATAATTTTTTATATCTATCTCATTTGTAAATTCACATCTATTAGGAAGTCCTCCCCATTTAGCGTAGTCCCAAAAAGTATTTAAGTCATTTCCATCTTTTTTTGTTAAAGAAACATATTCCTTATAAGATAAAGGATTAATATTAAATAAAACGTATCTACCAGATAAAACTGATGATAACTCATCAGATAACATTTTACTATTAGAACCAGTTAAAAATATACTTATATTTTTTATTGAAGCACGTAATGAATTAACAACTTTTTCAAAATTATCCACGTTCTGAATTTCATCTAAAAATAAATAATATATTTTATTATCTTTAATTTTATCTTTTATATATTTATTTAGTTTTTTATAATCTAATAAATCTTCAAATTCTATAAATTCAAAATTAATAAATATAATATGTTCTTCATCTATTTTTCTTTTACCTTTTAATTCCTCTATTATTTGATTTAAAATAACTGATTTACCGCATCTTCTTATACCAACCAATATTTTAATTAAATCAGAATCATAGAATCCTCTAATTTTAGATAAATAATCTTCTCTTAAAAGCATATAAATCACCTCTCTATACATTATATATCATTTTGGTATTTTTGTAAAGTTATTACGCTCAATCGTAATAATTTTTTATTTTTTGAAATTATTACGCCACTATTATAATGTGCTAAAAATTAAAATATATTATTTTTTTAAATTCGTGCCAACTTGGCACTATGTTTAACTTTGTCACCACTTGCGACAAAGTTATTTTTCTTTAAAATATTAATAAATGAAACAATAATAATTATTTCTTCAGATTTTAAATTAATCATTCATATTAGAAACTTGTGCTCAAGTTGGTCACAAGTTTGTTACAATAATTATATTCAATAATTTTACACATAATTTCTTTGTATTTTTGCCTCTATATGTACGAAGTTAGTAATAAACTAACTTCAATTAATCAATATCATTTAATAAACTGAATTTATAAAATATTTCAATGTTTCTATCTTTATCAATTACTATCTTATCAATGATAGATTGTAATAATTCTCTACTCGGATTATCTAGATTTATTAATTCTTTAATTTTTTCTTCATAGTTTTTCATTTCTTGTGATGACTCTTTTTTCTTTTTATCCACTGTTTGTAGTTCTTCTATTCTAGATTTAGATTGATTTAGTAATATTTCTGTTTCTCTTGATAATCTTTTATAAGTATCCTCTGAAATATTACCTTTAAATTTATCATCATATAGCATATCAATTTTAGCATTGTATTCTTTAATTTTTTTATTCAAAAAATTAATTTCTTCCGTTGTACTTTCTTTAGAAGTATTTTTATAATTTATAAGTCGTGCTAACGATTTTACATCAATCTCATCTAGATATTTCTTACAAGTACTTTTAATAGTACTTAGTAATGCTTCTTCTAATTTATCATAAGGCATAAAATGTGGATAACATAAATGTCTTCTTGGATCCCTTGAATATCTATTACAATTAACAGTCCAATAATCATGATTTTTTCGGTAAGTAACCGTTAAAGTATTGCCACATTCCTGACAATAAATAAGATTTTCAAATAATCTTTTTTCTCTATCAGTTTGTGTTTTTTGCTTTCTTTTAACATTACTTTGAACTTTATTAAAAACTTCTTTACTAACTAATGGTTCATGAGTATTCTCTACAATTATCCATGCTTCTTTATTAAGAGCAACTTTTTTTTGAGATTTATATGATAATTTAGTTTGTACATTTTGCACCATATCACCTGTGTACATTTGATTTTTTAGTATTTTCTTTACTGATGAAACAGTCCATATAGGATTGAATTTTTGTTTTGAACCTTCTTTCTTTTTGTATAAACTTGGTGTTGGATATTTACAGTTATTAAGATAACTTGCAATATCACTTACACTTACGCCATTATTTGCCATTTCAAATATCTTTTTAACAATAAAGGCAGTATCAGGATTAGGTAATAAATGCCCTTTATCTTCTGGATCTCTCATATAGCCAAAGCTAGGCTCACTTCCAATAAATTTTCCATCTTCTTTCTTATTTCTTAAAATAGAACGTATCTTTTTAGAATTATCTCTACTTGTCATATCATTAAATACTGATTTAAAAGGTATCATTTCATTACCAACATTATTTAAAAAAGTATCTACTTGATCAAGTACAGCAATATATCTAACTTTTTTTAAAAGAAAATACTCATCTACATAATAACCACAAGTAACATAATTTCTACCAAGTCTAGATAAATCTTTTGTTATAACACAATTTATTCTACCATTTTCAATATCTTCAAGTAATCTTTTAAAGCCTGGTCTATCAAAATTAGTACCAGTAAATCCATCATCAATATATTCATCGACAAAGGTAAATTCATTTTGTTTTACAAAACTCATTAATAAATTTCTTTGATTAATAATACTTTCACTTTCTGATTCATAACTTTTATCAGAATCTGCTTCAGATAATCTTATATATAATCCTACTCTATAGTAACTAGGGTGTTGTAATATAGTGTTATACACAGCTTTTTCTCCTTTCTTCTGTATAACATTTAAAGCCTAGACCCAGTCTATCATTAAAATAGACATATAACAAATCTACGATTTTATTAAAACACATTTTATATATCCAATTATCAAATCATTAATAGTAGAATTATCATCTTTTTTAAAGGTTTCTTTAATATTAAACATATTTCACCTCTTAAAAAATTCTATGATAATTTTTCCCATAATATTTTTATTCCTCCTCTTTTTTAAATTCTTCTAATAATTTATTCAGTTCTTCAAGTTCTTCTTCAGTTGGTGTTTCACTTTTAATTAGTTGTCCATTCCAATATTCATTACCCAACTCATCCTTGTAATATATTTTATTTATATTACTTTTATTATATTGTTTAAAGTTTGGTTGAATACTAGAATTAAAGTTATCTTTAATACCTTGTATTTTATTCTTTAATACATGGTCAAGTGTAATTGTACGTTTAGAATTATTAGTACTATCTTTTTCATATTTCAAATTAATATAATTTAAAGAGGCTAAATGATTAATACTTTTAGATATTGTTTGTTTACTATACCCATAAATATTCATAAAATAACTATTTGTAGCCCAACAATATCCTTTATTCTTACACAAAGAAATTATGTGCAGCAATAATAACTTTTCTAAAGATGATATTCTACTATCACTTAATACCGATATCGGTACAATTGGATTTATAAATTCTTCCATAGTATCCACTCTATAGAATCATACATAAAATATATCTTTATAAAAGTGCACTTTTACATACTACTTTTCCTAGGTGTTTTCATCTTACATCAAATAAAAATAAAATGATATTGTACAAAAAAGAAAAAAGGAGTACAAACTGTACTCCCATAAGAATATTACTTTTTATACTATTTATAAATAAGCAATATCATTTATTGTAAAGCCTTTATTTTCATTAATCTTATCTCTTAATATAGACAATAATTGCATTATTAAATAATTTATTTCTTCAAAAGACACCTCTATATTAATGATTTCACTTTTTGCATGAAATAATTTGTTTCTTATTCCATCATCACCATAAATTCGTTTTATTATATTTACAGTATTTTCTGGTAACACTTCAACATTATTATCTATTATTGATATTGGCGTTTTCATAATTCCTTGTTCATAATGCTCAACATCTGATTCTGGAACCAATTTATATATTTCTAAAATCATTCTTTCAATAAGTGGAAAACTGTAATTTAAGCTTTCAACCTTATTTGAGTTAAGTAAATTAATATCTACTTCTCCTATTAATTGAATAGTATCATTATTTTGTATTGCTCTTATAAAATCTAAATATGTAAACTTAACCATTCTATCACTTCCTTAACCTTTTTTATTTCATTACTGCTTATTTCAGGTTCAAAAATTAAAGGTTTTTCACCAATTTCTTTATTATATTTGTAATTATAATATTTTGACAAATCAACTTTTTTGCTAGATTTATCTTTTATTTTATCCAATAAAAATCTTAATTTTTCAAAAGAACCATTAAACTGTTTAGCTACTGCTACCAATCTATATATATCATGCCCATACTTTTCAACTTCTTCTATATTTAATTCTGACGCAACTATTAAGTAATATTTAATACTAATTTCAACATAATATAATAAATTATAATAAATTGTTGATTTAGTTAGATTGTAATTTAATGATGCAATAACCAAATTATATGCATCACACTTTAATAATTTATAATTATCTTTTATATTATCTAGTATTTTATTAACATTATTGCAAGCAATATCTTGAATTTCTGGTAATGATTTTATATCAAATTTACTATTTATCATTTAATAACCAACTTACAAATATTAAACCTGAAAATGTAACGAGCAGTGCTATATCAAGATTAGAGTTTATCATTACTCCATGCATCATTTTATTTCTTAAATTTAAACCTGACTTTTCATATAAAATATAATTTAAATACATTATTCCATCTTTTTTATCTTCATCAGAATATGTTTCAAATAACGCATTTAAATTGCTATATCCATCTTGTGATATATTCAAATTATTACGTTGCAATAATTTTAAAACATCAGTCTCAATTGCTAATATATTACTTACAACAATTGAATAATCATTATCATTTTGATAAGAAATACTATACTTTAACTCATTAATGACTTTTCTAAAATCATCATGTCCCAAAACAGAAAGAGTTAAATTTTGCTGCATTAAAAAAGTTTTAGATAAATATCTTAAAAGTTCCTCGTAATAATTTTGAGATAATTTATCCATTAATCTAGGATGGTTTATAGTATATTCTTTACCTTTTTTATCGTAATATTTTTTAAAATTACTATTTATCCTATTTTTTTCTTCAATTCCTGTTGAATAAACTTGTTCAACAGAATCTATATGATACATTGAAACTATACTTTGTAATGGATATTTTGCATAAGATTCTAATGCATGCCCAACATCAGCAGTAAACCTAACTTTCGATGCAGCATATAATGAAAATTTATTATTCAATAATGAATTTCTAAAATTATCAACTTCTTTACTAGGAATTGACTGTTTAAATTCCGTTTCGTGCATCTCAGAATTTACATAAATTTCATCTGATAGTAAATATCTTTTTAATCTTAACAAATAACTTAGACACTCTCTAAGTTTTTCTTTTTGTCTATCATTTAATGATTCGATATTTTGAAGAATATATATTAATTCCTTTTTCAAATTTTCAATTTCAGATAATCCCTGTATAAAACTATATTGTTTATCTACTAATTTTCTACATAACTGATTAACAATATCAACATATTTGTTTAATATCTGATTCAATTTACCTTCATTTAAATTATTTGTTTTATCTAATTCAAATAAAACATCTTTTGCATAATTATATCCACCAAAATGCTTTAATGAATCAATAATGTAATTAAAATATGTTTCAATATGCTCATTTATGTTATTGTCATATTTTATAATATTATATAAATTATTTTTATTATTAACTAACAAATCTATTAATTCAACATTATATTCTTTTTTATGATTTATATTATTAAAAACACGATTTATAATTTCTACATCTATAAAAACTTCATTTTTAATTCCATAATTAAATAATTGTTTATAAAAAACATAAATTTCATCTATGACAGATGTAAAAAAAATTTTAGTTAACTTTAGTTCATCTAATACCAACTTAAAATCCTTTTTTGATTCATCATATTTTTTATAGTTTTGTTTATATTCCTTTGTATTTAAAGTATTAAAATATGTATAAAGAAACTCAATAAGTAAAGTTTTCTCATATTTTAAATCTTTTTTTTGCGCATATAAATATAAATCAAAAATATGTCTTATATCTATTTTCGATATTCTTATCTCATAACTATTAAAAACTGTTACAAATCTATTATTTTGATAGAATATAGAATTGTATAACCCAAGAAACTTTTTAAATTCAGCATTAAAAGCATCAATTGGAACACTATCATTGAAAGTATAGTCAAATTTTTCATTACTATAATCTGTTGCTATATTTTCTTCTAAAAAGGCTTTTAATAATTTTCTCATTACTTTACCTCCTACTGCATAAAAAGCGCAATACAAAAACTTAAATAAGTATAAGCCTGTACTAGCGCTTTTTTATTATCTATTTCCTTTTGCTCTATTATGTGTCTGACATAACATTTGACAATTATCTATATCTGTAGATCCACCTTTACTCCAAGCAGTAACATGATCTGCATCCATTTCTTTTAATTCCCAAATTCTATTTTTATTATTATCATTTCCTATCGCACATAATGGACAATTACTTATATCTTTTAATTTTGCATCTTGAGTTTGTTTTTCATATACAACTCTCTTTATATTGTCGTCAAATACTCTAATATTCAAAAGTTTAGTATCTTTACATCCACCTAATATATACTCACATATACCTTTGGTATCTTGAACTTGTGGATCAGCATATAATTTACATAATATTTCTGAAACCTTATTAGGATCATAAGAATTATTATGATACATTTCATATAATCTTCCCCATTCAAGACCTCTCATATCGGATTTTACATCCTTAAATACAGTTGATGCCCAAGTTATTACAGAATTAAAATATGCTTTTAACCCTGTAATATTAGTATCAAATCTATGTTGACTCATATAACTATCAATATTACCTTTGCTCACCCAATTAAGAGCTGTAGCAAGATATTCTTGTCTGTTTACATCACCTTTTATATACGCACTCCATTTTTGAATATTTGCATTTTGAGAATTAGAAAATTCTTCACGAGCCATAGTTACAAAAGGTCCAGAATAAATAGCATTTAGCAATTCTTGATTATTAAGTGGAACTCCTACGATATTAATCGTCTTAAACCATTCTTTAATTTCTGATTCTTCTCCTTCGCAAATATAAATTGTTAATTGTGAATCAAGAATCTTATCTTGTAAATTTTTAGCAAGTCCATCAAAATATTGCTCCATACCATGTTCATCTTTAATTGCAAATTTATCAGTAATAAATCTTCCAAAGCTAGTAACTCTTTGTTGTCCATCTAATATCTCATATTTATCTTCCCCAACTTTAACAAAATATAATAAACCTAAAGGATATCCTTTTAATAATGAATCAATTACAGCGACATCTCTTTTTCCATCAGCATAAATGTAATTCCTTTGATATTCAGGTTGAATAGTTAATTTTCCACCCCATCCAAATAATCCTTTTCCTTCATATTCATTATAAACAAATCCTTCATTTATATCTCTAACAGTTAGATCAGTTTTCAATATTGTTTTCATTTTTGTATTCCTCCTTAAATTCTATCAATATTCGGGCATAAGTTGAAATATAATACTTACCGTCAACCTCATAATATGGATATTTATTTGGTACATTTTCAGAATAAATTGCAGGTCCATCATTTAATTTTGAAACATTACTTAAAACTTCTTTTCCATTTTTTATACTATGTTGAATTTGTTGACTATAAACTTTCGTTCTCAAATGAGAACCAATTGGAGTTTTAGCAATCCCTATTATTTTAAATTGACTAGGATTATACTTTGTTAAAAATGTAATTGGAACTCCCATTATTCCATTATAATCTGATGGAATAGCATCAGTATATGGAACATCAATAGCATCATAATTATCAAATTTAACATATTCATGTCCATTTATTTCTTTATGTTTACTATATTTTATATTATCACTCATAGTCATTAATTGTAATGGTTGATGCCTTCTACCATGTTCCAAATTAGTAAACCATCCAGTTCCTGCTACACTTATATATTTTTTTCCTTTTTCATCAGTATATAATTCGGTACCTTTTAATTCGTAACTATCTGGCACCAAGAATGTCATATTCTTTCCATTTATCCTTTGATTAAATCTATTTCCAGTCCACATTTTATTTTCTTGTATTAATGGAAAAACCTCTTTATATGATATTGCATTAATATTTCCAATTATAAGGAATTGCTTTTTGCCTTCAATAATCCAATCAACAAATTCTCGAAACAAACTAAATGGAGGGTTTGTAATAATAATATCTGATTCATCCCTTAGTTTTTTTACTTCTTCAGATCTAAAATCTCCATCTCCATCTAAGTAATCCCATTTCAAATCATCAATATTAATATTACCAGAATGATTATCATCACCTTCTAATATAAAGATTTTTCCATGAGAATTAGTTTTCTTTTTATCATACTTTGGAGATTCAGATTCAAATAATGATAATTGCACCATTACATCATTTTTTTTATCATTTGCATAACTAGTACTAATTAATTTCTTTAATCCAAAATTCTGAAAATTTTGTGCAAAAAACTTCGTAAAATTCGACCATTCAGGATCATCACATGGTAACAAAATTGTTTTGTTCTTAAAAACGTCAGGATTATACTCAAGATATGCATTGATCTCTCTTTGTATATCAACAAATTGTGTATAAAATTCATCATTTTTTCCCAATTGTGCTTTTTTTAAGTTTTCTTTTTTCGGCATAATATCACCTCCTACTAACTAAAATTTTTTCTAATTTATGTTCTAATTGATATAAAGTATTTCCACTAGACACAGCTCCACCTAAATCTTCAAGTGCTGAATATAAAATTTGACGTTTTGATGGATTCGAATTATTTGGAACTTCCATATTTGTATCTTTTTCATATATTCCTAAAGTTCCATCTTCATTTGTCTTAGAATAATAATCTTTTCCTGTTAAACTTGAATGAAAACTTATATTTTTAAAATGATGTCTATTCTTTGATAACATTAATGCTTCTTTCTTGTCTTCAATTTCTTCATTTGTTTCTTTCCATAAATGAAGTCTATTAATCGTTCCATTTATTTCAGCCATACTCTCAAATGCAGAATACATTTCTTCTGGTCTCATATGATAAAACTCTCTTATTCTAATTTTATCTCCTATTTTTTCTTTACTTCTTAATTCTGGATTTATAGTATCTATAAATTTGTGCAATTTTATATCAGTTAATCTTTCAGTAACATCAAATGTTGCATAAATATGAAATGAAAAGGGAACAGCCTCAGAATTATTCAATTGTTTTACTCTCTCTTCAACATTATCCGCATATCCAATCTTGATATACTCTGGAAACGATGGATTAGTTAAAATATAAATTACTCCACATTTTTCTTTCATACTCTCTCACTCCTAAAGTTTTAAATCAATATTATTATAACATATAATTCGACATTTTTTTAATTTTAACATTGAAATACTTGCAAAATTAAATTTTTAGATATAGGGTTTGGGAGTAATCCCACAAAAGAATTTTGTGCGGGAGTACAAATTCAGTGCTGGCTAGACAATGGATTCACTCCCAAAGTTAGCATTTTGACTAAACCGACAGTTAGTAGTATACTTTCTATAAGTACAAGGATATTTGTACAAATATTAAATGAAAGGAGGACAATATGATATATCAAATAATGAATTATTGGGATATGATCGATAGATGCAAATTATATAACAATATGATTTTATTATCACAAAGAAGAATAAATCCTAATCAAGTATTGTATGACACTATTCGTAATGAACTAGCTAAAAGTTACGTAAAACAAGTATTTAATATTAGATAGGAAGGTAAATATGTTTGTAATAACATAAAAACACTATTTAACAAATGAATGTTAGATAGTGTTTTATTTTTAATAAAATTTCTTTAATATCATTGGATTATCATTTACTATTTTTAGATTATATTTTATTATTAATATTTTCTTAATAGATGGTATAAGTTTATCTATATCACATCTTACATTAAATACATCTATTGCTGAATTAATATGGTTATATAATGGAGCTTTGGATAATACTTTCTTATAAAAACTATCCGCTATATAGAATGCTACTACATCTGGTATTACAAATTCTTTTAAATAGTTATCATAATTAATGCATACTGGTAGATATATTCTTTTAAATTCTTCATCACTAATATCACACATAGATATACTCCTTTAGAATTATTTCTTCTGCTGTATTTTTTATATTATTCATTTTACTTACCCAAAGCATTTGATTATTTTCTTTTAATTGTTCATTAATATTTTCTTTTTGAGCTAATTCTTTAATTAACTTCTGCACCTTCTCCATAACAGTAATATCTATAACATGAAGATATTCATTTAAATTATCATTAACAAGTAAATCAAAATATAATCCAAGTTTGTACTTCTTAATATATTCTAGTCTTAATAATCCATATTTTCCTATATTATATTGAATTTTTTCTTTAAGTATTAAATTAGGTAATAAATAATCACCTTTCTTAGCGTAACTAATATTCATAACATTTCTCCATTTCTCTTTATACTTATTTGGCTTTAATTGTTATACATTCGTTACACTTTGACTATCCCCACCCCCAGCATTTAAGTGATTAGATATAACCAGCACATTAGGATCATTACCAAATGCTTCAAGTATCTCTTTAGTTCTATTAGCAGGCGTTATGGTTTCATCCCCATCTCTAGTAATGTAAACAGGCACGCCTAATTCTTTAAGTCTATTATACATATACTGTGATATTAACAAATTGTAGTCTTTTTCATATGCATTTTCACCAACAGCTCCGCTATCCAAACCTCCATGCCCAGCATCAATAACCACTCCAGTTAGTTTATTAGTATTATTCATTTTATCACTCCTCATAATAATTTATGAAAAAGTAGCAAATTGGTTATATCAACAGTTATATTATTTTTACTGTTTATTCTAGTAATTTGTTAAATAAAAAACAATTTAGAACTAAATTCTAAACTGTTTCTGTTGTTGTGACTCTATAGGCACATGCATTTTCAGCTCGATATTTATCAACAGATACTAATTTAGGACCCTCACGAGCCATATCAGCAGTACTGCCCCACGAATATGCATAGCCATTTCCTGCATATATTTCAACATGTCCATATATAGAACCGTTAAATGATGTAAACATAATATCTCCTGGTTGTAGTTGATCAAAATCAGTGGCAGTTATTTTTTGCCATCCTTTTTTTTCAGCCGTTACCATAACATTTTCTTGGAAATTTGGGTTAAACTCGCCATTTTGGTTTGCAATTGTATCAACAAATCCAGAAAGCCATAAAACATCTGAAACACCTGTTGCACAACATGTTAATTTAGATGGTATTTCCAATGTTCCTTCAAATCCCTTATTATACACAAGATTTTCACTAGACCATTTCCAACCAAATGTGTATTCATGAAGTAATTTTGCCATCTGAACTATCTTTGTACCTGCTGGAATATTAGCATTCTTAATTATTTGTGCTTTAGAATATAATTCCTGGGCACTAATGCCTACGTTACTCGGGTCAAATGTATAATCTATTGTATCTGATATTGAGAAGCTAGATTGTAGTGTTATTGATGCGTCTTCTGTGCCGTTTGCACTCATTTCAGAAACTGTTGTAGCCTCTCCTGATATTTGACTATCAACATTTTCTAGCTGTTCTGCACATTCTATTATTCTAGAAGATGCTTTTTCACAATGATTACTATAAGTGCTAAATTTTTTTTCTAATGCGCTTTTAAAGCTTTCGAATGAAGGACATGAACTTATTGTTTGATTTATCACATTATTATAATGAGTTTTATTACCTTCTTTGAATGTTTCTATACTAACCCCCCCTGAATTTAATAGGCTTGTGTCTACGCTAACAGTCGCCATTATTTCACCTCCAATTTTATCTATATATTTACAATAGCAAAAAATAACAAAAAAGTAAATAGTTGTTTACAATTTGAATTTTTTTATTACTTTTTACATTCTCCTGGAATTAACTAATGGCTTTAATACTCTTGCTTTTAAATTAGGTAATTTAGTTATTGGGATATCTTCTTTTTTCTTGGTAGTAAATTCTAATAAATATTCTTCTAGCACTCTATCCTTTATACTATATAGTAATTCAAATAAGTATTCTTCAGTATAATGATACAAGTCATCGTAAGTTATATATCCATTATCTAGAGAATATTTAGTTATCCTAGCAAGTAGTTCCATCATATAATTATCTTCGTTAGAATGACAATATCTATCAATAGTATCACTTAATTCTACTACTTTACTAGCTACTTCATAATTAGTAAATCCTATTTCTTCCTTACCTTCTTCATTTATATATATTGCTATACTATTTAATATATCTTTTATATCTCGTTTACTAATAATCTTAGTCCATCCAAGAGAATTTAGCATTATGCCATCCAATCTGTCTGCACATAGTTTTGGCCTAGCATTATCCACTAGACTATATTTTTTAAAATCAATTATCTCATTAGCACTAACACCGTCTTTTAACAAGCATTGTTTAAGATAACTATCAGATAGAATAATTCTTTCAGTATATTCTTCAGTACTTTCTTGGTTAGCATAATCTTTATTCATATAATCAATAACATGAGAAAAACATGGTGTCCCTACATCATGAAATAGTCCAGCAAGAGTGGCTTTTCTATCAGATGATATCTTATATGTCAACAAAGCTGTTGTTAGAGAATGCGTATATCGGCTTATATAAGTACTGAAATTATATATATCTTTAGAAGCATAGTCCATTCCACAAAAGTATCCTATCTTCTTAAGTCTAATTAAACTTGGAGTATCTAAATATTTAATAATAAAATCAGGCATATTAGCATAGCCAAGTAAATATAAGTAATAGTTTAAGTCCATAATACATTTCTCCTTTACAAATAATTTTTTATCTTATTATAGCATAAACTTTACTATATTAGGTAGACATTTATTTACAATAAATTTAAGTAAAATATTTTACATTTTTAATTTACATATTAGTTGATAGATGTTATACTTATGGTAGGAGGAGTGATTTATTTATGTTTAATATTGATAGTTCTTTTAATAATGTTGCACAAGCTGGTATTTGGTTTATTATCTCTATGGTAATTGCTATTATTGGTGGTATTTGTGTATACTATGTTTTACTTACTAAGGAGAATTATGAGAAGTGTACAGGTTATACAAAGAAATTGTTTGATTTTGTTACTTTCAAGAAATTAATTTTAGAAGATATATTAAAGATTTTATATATAATTGTTGCTATTTATATTACTTTATCTTCATTAGGATTAATATCTACAAGTTTTGTTTTATTCTTAGTACAATTAGTATTTGGTAATATTATTGCTAGAATTGGTTTTGAATTTTCTTTATTAATCATAACTATATGTAAGAATACTACGGAAATTAATGATAAGTTAAAACAAAATATAGTTTCTAAGAAGGAAGAAAAGAAAGAAACTAAAAAAGAAGAGAAAAAAGAAGAAAAGAAAGAAGATAAATAAAAAAACTTTATATTAAAAACCAAGGGTTTATAAATTATCCTTGGTTTTTGTTTGTCAATATATAATCTTTTAGTTCGTTATATGGTAGTTTTAATTGTTCTGATGTAGTCATATCTTTGATAGTATACATGTTTTCTTGGATTTCATCACTACCTACTACTATAACATATTTAATATTTTCTTTACTTGCATATTCAAAGCATTTTTTTAATTTACGATTATTCATTTCAACGATAACATTAATATTATTTTGGCGAAGGTTTCTAGCTAACATTAATGATTCAACTTCAGTACCCATAGGAATAATATAGGCATCTATTAAATTATCAGAAGACATTTCATCTTTTATAATCGTATATATAGGTTCTAGACCAAATGATAGTCCTACCGCAGGATAAATATTACCATCATCAATAAAGTCAGTGATTATTTTATCGTATCGACCACCACCACCTAGAGAACAAGTTAATCTTTCTTTTTTATCAAAGAATTCAAATACTGTTGATGTATAGATACTTAATCCACGAGCTAATGTTGGAGTAAATGTAGTATTATCTGATAAGTTTAATTTTTCAATATATGAAGATAATGTTTTTATTTCTTGAATGGCTTCACAAGCTACTACTCTTTCATCATTTTCATATGTTTCAATATAATCAGTTAGTGATTTATTAAAGTTATCTAATAATTTATTAGCAGTTTCTTCATCTATTTCTATTTTAGATAGTTCTTTAATAAAGTCTTGTCTACTAATCTTCTCAATCTTATCAATAATACCAATTACTTCTTCTACTTTATCCTTAGAAATATTAGAGTCTTCAATTATTATACTCATTAATTTTCTATTATTCCATTTAATATTTATATCTATTCCTAATTTAGTAAATATATCAACAACCATTTGCATTTGTTCGGCTTCAATTACTTGACCACTTATGCCAACAACATCAACATCACATTGATAGAACTCACGACATCTTCCAGTTTTAACTGGGCCATTTCTGAATACTTTACCTATTTCATATCTTTTTAATGGTAATCTTAAATCTTTTTGGTTAGCAATAAATTTACAGAATGGTATAGTTAAATCATATCTTAATCCTAGTCGTCTATTACCTTGGTCTGTTAGAGTATACATTTCATTTAATATTTCAGCACCGTCTTTATACTTATATGCTAGAATATCATAGTTATATAATACTGTTGAATCTAGTGGTTGATAATTATATTTTATAAATGTTTCTTTTAAGGTATCTGTTATTTTATTTCTTATTAATTGGTCTTTACCATAATAATCAGTAGTACCTTTTAAATTTTGAGTATTTATTTTCATAATACACCTCACTTAGTTAAGATTATACTATAAATTAGGTAGATATTCAATATTAGTATTTTAAGATATCTACTATTTTTATTATATATTTATTTATTGATAATATATTTTAGTATGAATAAGAGTATACAAATTAAGAATATTGATATTGAGAATATTATTTGGGTAATATATATAATTATTATTTTATTAGCACTTTTATCTAATTATTATGAGAAAAATAGTATTGTTAATAATAATTATCAAGATGGAATAGATAGTAAGAATATAAATATATTTATTTTTATAGTACTAGTAATTATATATCTTTATTTTTTAAATAATAGTTATAATCAATATAGAAATAATCCTAGTGACATAAATTATGCTAACTTATTGGCTAATATTTTTAATGTTATTGGAGGTTTTATCTTTCTTTATGTGGCAATAAATTCTGGTGTAGATAGTAATATTGATATATAAAAAGAAAAGTATTGCTACTTTTCGACGTTAACGATAGTAATTATTTCTTCTTCTTCGAGATAAGATACTTTAATAGTATCACCATTTATTAAGAATGGTAATAAATCGCTAGTTGTTAATGATACTTTATATTTTTGATTGTTAGTATCCATAATATAATAATAACTATTACCTTCGACTATACCCATACTAATATTCTTTATAGTTATTTCTTTAGTTTGTAGTAATTCTTCGTTATAGTTAGTTGAATAACTTGCTAGATAGTTGGCTGCGGCTTTATTTATGCCTAGTGAAGCATCAGATACTACTACTTTTTGGTAGTCTGTTACATCAATAAAGGCATACATTTTAACTAAGCCAGCATTATCTTTTAAACTTACTAAATATGTTGGTTTACCATTTAAGTTAATTAGTAATGGGAAGGTTGATGTATATTTCATTTGTTGAACTTGTCCTTCAGCAGAGGCCATAGCAGAATATTCTTCAGCACCTGGTACTTTGTAATAGTTTGTTTCCTTGGTACGCATATTACATAGAATAAATCCTAGGTTAGATTCGTCTGATGATACTGATGTTATTCCAGTATATAGATATATATCATCATTTAGACTTATATAATTATAACCATCTGTTGTCATAATAACGCCTTTTTGAGAAAACAATGTATTGAAGAAGCCATTTTGATATTGACCCCAATCATCGACTTGTTCAATAATTAAACTTGCTGAGTAGATATGATCAACCCATGTTGGGATTTCTTCTAATTTATATTTTTTACTTTTACCCGTTATTGGGTCTAGTATAATGGCACCATTTATTTCTTTTTTGACACCGACTGCTTTATAGGATACGGTTGGTACTATCCAATATGGATTACCATCATTATCTATTTCAAATGAGGCTGTGTCAAATATTTCTGTTGGGTGATTGAATCTTAGTTTACGATATAAGTTTTCATTAAATAAGGCACTTGGCATATATTTCATACCTTTATCAAGTCTTATTAATTTTGCCTCACCATTGACAGAGTTAACTGTTATATAACCTTTTATTCCTTCTTTTCTATTAGAGAAGTATTTTATTATTGAGGCATATTCTAATGGTGTAACACGAATTATTTCATTGTTATAGTTTATTTGAGTATATAAATCACTGACATAGAATTGACTTACCCAATCAGACATTTGGCCCATTACACGATCACCTAGTTTTTGGCTAGAAGTTTTATCAAGTAATGGTAAAGTATTAAAATCTACTTCTTTGATGCCTTCGTTAAATTCAATACTATCATTAATTGTTATTCTATTAGCATAACTTTTAGAGTTAAATAGTGGAGATGCTATAAAATTAGCAATGATAGTACCACCAATTATTACGAATATAGCAATTATACTTTTTGGAAATTCAATATTTCTGTTATGAAAAATATTAGTTATATTACTATATTTAAAGTTTAATAATTTAAATACGCTAGTTATGTTGTAGACAATAATTAGTGCAATTATATAGGCCCAGAAGCCAAAGCTATGAATATTTATTGGAGGTAAAAATAGATAGTATGTTATCATAGCAAATACTAAAGTTAATATTATTCTTATTAATAAAATTTTATTATTTTTCATATTTCTCCTTTATCTTTCAAAATAACTGCCACCAATAAATTCTCTTAAGATAGATACGCTTGGGACGTCTTGGCTTGGCATTGGTAAGACAAACTTTAATAGTTGTAATAGTCTTAGGGCAGTGTCATATTCAGGGTCATCTTCTTGGACAGTGAATAATAATGGTTCAGCATAAGTCTTTAAGACCGCTAATTCGTAGGCTAATGTTGAATTAAAGATAGTATCAGCTTCATCTTGGAATGGGAAGATATATTTTTCTTCACCTTTTCTAACGTCGGCCCATGATTTTAGAGTTTGGCTTGGAGAATATCCTCTGACACGATTATCTCTAACCATTCTTCTTAATAACCTTAAGTCAGTCATACTAATTCTATTATCGTTATCGATATTTAAGAATGGTAACGGGCTTATATATATCTTATATTTATTTTTTCGTGGGATACTTTTTAATAAAGCATCATTTAAGCAGTGCAATCCTTCAATTATCAAGATATCTTTTTCTTCTAATTTAATAGCATTCTTAAATGTTTTCTTACCTTTTACAAAGTCAAATGTTGGTGTTATTACTTTACTGCCTTTTAACATTTTAGATATTTGGTTATTAAATAATTTAGTATCGATGGCTCTTAAACTTTCAAAGTCGTAGTTACCATTTTCATCTAATGGTGTATCTTCTCTATCTAAGAAATAATCATCTAGTGATAAGGCTATTGGGTTCAAACCTAGGGTTTTTAGATATAGAGATAGTTTCCTTGCAGTTGTAGTTTTTCCTGATGATGATGGGCCAGACATAAGTACTATTTTGATGTCTTTACTTTTTTGCTTGATAACTTCTGCTATTTTTAATAATTTATAATCTTGAATAGATTCTGATAAGTTAATTAGTTCTCCTGGTTTAGTATTAACTATTGAATCATTTAAATCACCTAAGTTATTAATATTTAATATTCTTCCCCACTCAGCATATTCTTCCAGAGAATTAAACAAGTTATCATGATGAGTATATTTAACTATTTTACCATTATTATATATAGATGGGTATCTTAAAACTATACCTTTACCTTCTAATAATGTTAAGTCAAAGTATTTTAAAACTCCTGAATCGTTTGGTAATAGTCCTAGAACATAGTGATATGTATTTTCAAATTTATATAGAGTTATGTAGTTAGATTTGTTATAAAATAGTGTTTTAACTAAATCTTTTCTTTTAATATTTTTAAAGTATTCCGTAGCTTCTTGAATTGTCGTTTCAATCTTAGTAAATGGAATTTGTTTTGCTATTTTATCTTTCATAACTACTTTAATTAATTCTAATTTATCTTTAGTTATTTTTTTATCAATATCAATATATATTCCTTTATCTAATGAATGCCTTACTATTACTTTAGTGTCTGGTCCTAAGACTTCATATACAGCCGTTTTAAAGACTATTGTTAAGGCTCTTTCATATGTTCTATTACCTAGGGAAGTATTTATATCAAATAATTCTAAAGTACCATTTTTAGTTAGAGAATCATTATAATTAATAAATTCGTTGCGATACTTCGCTATTAAGATATCAAATGGTAGGTCATTCTTTAAGTTTTCTAGTACTTCATATAGTTTAATACTTTTTTTATATTCTAGTTTTTTACCATTTTGTAATGTTACTATTATGGTCTCCATGTTATCACTCCTCTTTACTCTATATCAATTATAACAATATTTATTTTAAATGTAAACTTTTTTATTATAAAGGCATGAAAAAAAGAAATATAAAATTCCTTTTAGTCTTAATCAAGATTCTTGAAAGTTTCTTGCATTTTAGTTGCTATGTCGTTATTGTCTAACATTATTAAGATGATAACATTGTCTTTACTTTCAACAATGACACTGCTTGCTTGAACACATATCCATTTAGCAGGATCTACTTTTTCTTTAATTTCTTGTTTAGTCTTTTCAATATCAACACCATCTTTTACTCTTACTACTACTACAGAGTGTGCTATAGAACTCATTTCAGGTTCAGAGGCTATTCCTTCTTCAAAATCAAGAGAATCTAGTCCTAAATAATATGATAAGTTTTCTTTTGTTAATTTTGTTTGAGTCATTTTTGGGCAATCTTCTCCGACTGGAGCATATACTTTAGATAAGATTTCTTTTAGAGTATATGCTTGTTTTTGTTCTTTAGTTCCACAAGCAGTAATTGTTAGTAAAATAATAGTTAGTACTAAAAGTTTGGGTAATACCTTTTTCATTATTTTCATCCTTTCTTGGTAGTTATACTACTTGAGTTAATTATAGCAAATATTTTTATTAAATGGTAGTGTATTTATTACTTTTGGGATAATTGTAATAGTTTTTTCATAGTGTTGGCGGTTCTTATAGTTATTTTGTTAGTTATACTAGTGCTGGCAGTTTTAATCCACCATGTTGATTTATGGTAATCTTTTAGAACAAATGACCAAAATATAGTGTTGTGGTATTCTTCTATTTGATCAATATTTTCTTTAGGGCTTCCTATTGTATTATAGACTTCTTCGTAAGTAGTTGGTGGTATTATAAAGATTAAGTTATCATATATTTCTTTATTAGTAGTACCCCACCATGATGGACTATTATTTAATATATCTTCTAGTTCAGGTACTGTCATGATATAGATTGGTATTTTTATATTAAAGTTAAATTCAATAATTTTAGATATGTTTTCTATTATTAATTCTTTATTATTTATGTTAGATTCAATAATGATATTACCACTATTAAGATAAGTGGATACGTTTTGATAATTATTTTCTTCTAGTAATTGTTTTAGTTTAGGCATAGATACTTTATTTTTGCCACTTATATTTACTCCTCTTAGTAATACAATATATTTCATTTTTACTCCTTTATAGTTATTTTATCTTTAATTAAGAATAGTATTATAGGTCTTAAGAAACCTAGTGATAGAACAGTTAGTACGGTTAAGATATCTCCATATTTGTTTGTAGTACTTTTATATATTTTGTGAGAGATTATTGTGTTAAATATAAATGATAATATTAAACTTGCTAGAAGTATACAAAATGGAATAAGAGTTAGTTTTTGGTAGATGTAGAAGTACGCTGTTAGTGATATGTTAATAAAGTTTAAGATGGCTGTTAGGTAACCTAGCACTTTGTTCCCAGCAATAGTGCCTAGTAAATATTTGTTATAGAATGGTATCCATGCAGTATATGGATGCTTATGGTTTAAATTGTTATTTATAGTTGTAATAGTCATACTTTCAAATATATAACTTATTATCACATATATTACTGTTATTACTAGTAAGGATATATAGATAAGAAATATAAATGATAGTATGCTCATTAAGAATATGACACTAAGTCCGCCTATGTTAATCGCCTTCTTTTTATATGATTATAACATAAATATTAAAAAAATAGATATTTCTATCTATTAATATTCATTATGGTATGGGGATATAGTATATCCGAAACCTAAGTAATCAGTTAATAAATAACTAATCCCTATAAATATAATACCATACTTTTTACTAAATTAAAATTTTTTTTTATTTAATGTGATCATATCTATTTTTTAATACTCTAACTAACTTTTTATGTAATTGTTGTTCTAATGTTTCTTCATTATTCTTTGTTAGTGTTCCGTTAAAACATAATTCTTGAGCTCTATCGTTATATAGGCCTGAAACTATTTCAGTTAATTCCCAACCATATTTATTAATAATTGGCCTGAACACTTCTAATTTATAATCTGCTAATGTTATAAGTGGTTTAGTTGTACCTAGCCATCTCATTGACTCTTCAACTATTGCTGTTCCTATTCCTAAACTTCTACATTTATCAGAAACATATAATGTACATATTTTTTGTTCTTCTTCATCTCTTTTTAGACAAGCCATTGAAATTATTTCATTATCATCTTCTGGATTTCTAACAAATAATATATTTCGTTCATCTCCATTTATAGTTGCAGGTAATTGTTTAGTAAAATACCACTCTTTATGTTTTGGGTAATCATCACAAATAAAATCTGTTATCATATAAATTTTTGTAGCAAGTATCATAAACTCTTCTTCTGTGACATTGCCTACATAATTTTTTAAACTTTCAATATTTTTCATTTCAGTCCCCCTTCTTAAAATTGCCATTTATAATACCACTTTTTATTAATTAAAAAGTCAAGTGCAACTTTTGAATAGTTATAATAATTTTCGCAAATACGATTTTATGCCGAGAAAATCTATTTGTAATGGGCAGACAGATTTC
>ERZ827168.2065-NODE-2065-length-24830-cov-8.025873_pt1 | contig 24830 bp, 26 predicted proteins | sample MGYA00519868_ERZ827168 | MGnify/ENA primary metagenome ERZ827168 (study PRJEB31778, sample SAMEA3449271) | human gut metagenome | biome: human gut; feature: human-associated habitat; material: faeces | place: United Kingdom | collected 2010/2012 ...
TGGCTCATTATCGTTATGTACACCAACATGATAGTTTATAGCTATAGTTTAAAAACAACATGTTAGATTAGTGTACCTTTTTTAATTAGTCTTTCTTTTCAGTTTTAGTCTTAACTTTTTCTAAGAAACCAATCATCTTATCTAGACTCTTATCAGCGATGTCTAGGGCACCCATTTTAACGTCTTTGATAGTTTGTTGAGTTTCAGGCTTGTTGATAAAGTCGACAATTGAGTTTTTAATGTCAGTGGCTACTTTGATGGCACCTTGGACATTTTCATTTTCTACAAACTTTTCCATTGTTGATTTACCAATGTTATCGTTGTCTATTTTTACATATTTGGCATCAGTTCCTGGTTTGATTTCTTCAAATTTAGCGAAGGCAAAGTTTGCGGCTTGTTTACACTTTTCATCAACTCTGTCTAAGAACTTGTTTAGTTCGTCTTCGTCTTTAATTTGTTCAACGACATTTCTTAGCCTAATTCCTGCTTCATCGATAGTACCGATTGTCTTTTCAGCTACAGTTTTGATTTTTAAAGTTTCATCTTCATTAGCGTCTTGTAGTTTTCTATTTGCGGCTTCTTTAATGTCGCCTGCGATTTCTTGCATATTCTTAATTGTTTCATCAAATCTACTCATTATATGCACCTCCACATATAATTATACTATTAAAAATATTGTATAATTGTTGTCATGAGAAGAAATGGAAGCGGATTTGGTTTTTTTGGTTTAATATTATTTTTTATGATTTTTGGTGATCTTATTGGTGGGATTACGGTAGCTTTGATGTCACTTATTCCTTTGGGTGCAATTGGTCTTTTGGTTTATTCGATTGTTAAGGGTGGTGATTCTAATAAGAAGAATGATTTTAAAAGAACTGTACCTAAGAAAAAGGCATATTCTATGAAGAATGGTGATTTGAATAAGATTGACAAGAAACTTGCGAATTATTTTAAGCATAATATTTCTTTGCCAGTAGTTGATGATATTTCTTTGACAACACAATCTGGTAAGTTTACAACAGCTGATCAATTGTATCTTACTTATAAGGATGAGAAGATTTGTAAGTTAGGTGAATTTAATTCACAATATGCTGATGTTTATAAGAAGATCATGGACTTGCTGTTGGTATTTTCTACTAAGGATGAGGATTTCTTGAAGGCTGAGGTTAAGGTAGAGGAGCCAAAGAAGAAGAATAAGTTAAGTAGTGGTGAGAAGTATATTGAGCGTATTAATGAGCTTAATAATTCTATCCCACAAGAGGAAATAACTAATGGTTTGTATCAAACTTGCGATCTTTTGAAGCAATTAAATTATTTGACTGAAAATAAGGATGATAATCCAAAGGTTACTAAATTATATGATTATTATTTGCCTATTCTTGTGTCTGCTTTAGAGAAGTATAAGAAGTTGGCTGATTCTAAGGTTATTAATGATGATTTTAAGCAAACTGAGGCTGGTTTGATTAAAACGATTGTGCTTATTAATGAGGCTTTAAAGACTATTATCGGAAGTATGCAAGAAGATGATTATATGAATATTAATGCGGATGTGAGTACTTTACAATCTTTATTAAAGAAGGATGGTTATGGAAGTGATCCGTTTGGGAGTGATAAGTAATGGTTGATCAAGATATTTATAAAATTGTTGAGCAGATGAATAAGAATAAGGAGTCTACTAATTCTAAGGTGGATGAGATTTTTGATATGTTGGATTCTATTAAGGCTGAGCCTAATAATTCAAGTGTATCTTATAATTCTAATTATTCTAGTGCGACAAAACGTTCTTTGTCTGATTTAAAGAATAGTATTAAGCCTGTTAAGAAGCCAATTTTTCCAAATGAAATTAATGTTTATGAAAACCGCTCTGATTGTTTTATAAATATTCTTAAAGAGGTTGTTTATACTGACGATAATAATGTTGATTATGTTAAGGGGCATCGTGATGCTTTAGAGAAGTATTATACGGTTGCTGGTAATAATGTTAAGGACTTGTCTATTGTAGAAGGACAGGTTAATGATGAATTGAAGAATAGAAGTAGGGCTAATGCAGCCGATATGTATGCAAGAGGCTATTATGATGGTCTTGAGTATGTGTCTAGGGCTTTGGTAACTTCTAAGAATCTTGTTAGTAAGAAAATTTATCAAAAGTTGTTAAGTGAGTTGAGTTAATGAAAAAAGAAGATAGAGAGAAGCTTTTAGAAGAAGTTTTAAATAAGAGAAGAAATATCAGCATTGATGAGTCAATGAAAATTATTGAGTCAACTGAGAATGAGTTGAATCGTCTTTTGAGTGCGAATAAGAAGGATATCAATGAATTGGTTAAGGATAATGGGGATGTTTCTAGTGAGGCTTATCTTTCTTCTTTAAAGAAGGAGATGGAGTCTGATTTGGGTACTACTATTGAGGCTCCTGAGAATGTGGTGGTTGGTAAGGCTTCTAAGGAAGTTTTTGATAAGATTAATAAAGAATTAAAAGAGAAGGTGATTGGTCAAGATAAGGCTTGTGATGATTTGACTATAGCCTTTAGAAGACCTTATGTTGTTGGTAGTGATCCTAGGTCAATTAGAAGTTCTATTATTGTCTATGGTAGTAATGGTACTGGTCGCCATTTGATGGTGGAGACGATGGCTAAGTTGCTTCATAAGTATGGTTTAACCGTCTCTAGTGAAGTATGTAAGCTTGATATGAAAAGGTATCAATCTAGTTCGCAAGAGATTTTGTTTCTTCAGGATTTGTATGTTGCCTTAAGTGGTCGTAATCCGATTATTCTTATTGAGAACAATAAGGAGAGTTCTCCTGTCTTTAATATGATGTTGAGTGATTTGGTTCTAAGTGGTAAGGTGCTTTTGAATCAAAGATATACTTTTGTGAATAATCAATTACAGGAGGCTACTTCTAAGTTGAGTAAGGATGTGATTGATCATTTAGATGGCAATAATAAGACTTTAGTGTTTATCACAAATGATAAGCCTAGTAAGTTGTTAGATGTCTTTGGTAAGTCTTTTGTGGAAAAGGTTGAGGATAAGGTTCAAACTTCTTTGTTGGAAGAGGATGCACTTAAAAAGATTGTTGATGGCTTATTGGAAGAATTAGAGACAAAGAGTGAGACTCAGTTCGAGTTGGATTTGGTGATTGAGGAAAATATCAAGGATTATCTTTTGAAGAATTATGAGCCTAATAATGGTATTGATTCTTTGACTCCAATTATCGATAAGATTTATAGGGGTCTTGTGAATATTACTTTGAAGGATAATGATATCGATGTCTTAACTTTAAAGTATGATGGTTCGATTAAGGCTTTATATAAGGATGAATCTTTTGACTTGGATATTGAGGATGATGTGTCTAAGGAAAGAGAAGAGATTCAAAGAGAATTGGATGAGATTGTTGGCCTTAAGAATGTTAAGGATTATTTGTTGTCTTTAGAGGACCATATTAAGATTACTCAGATTCGTAAACAAAAGGGTTTAAAGACAGCAGAGGTTTCTAAGCATATGATTTTTACTGGTAATCCAGGTACTGGTAAGACAACTATTGCGCGTATTGTCTCTCGTATGATGAAGGCTTGTGGCATTTTGAAGCAAGGTCAATTAGTGGAGGTTACAAGGGCTGATTTGGTTGGTAAGTATGTAGGTCATACAGCTCCTCTTACTATGAATGTGATTAATAGTGCTTTGGGTGGTGTTTTGTTTATAGATGAGGCTTATTCGTTATATAGGGGTAAGGATGATTCTTTTGGTCTAGAGGCTATTGATACGCTTGTTAAGGGAATGGAAGATCATCGTGATGATTTGATTGTCATTCTTGCGGGTTATTCAAAAGAGATGGAAGAATTTTTGACAGCTAATTCTGGTTTGAAGTCTAGATTTGCGAATATTATTCATTTTGATGATTATACTGGTGAAGAGATGATGTTGATTGCCAAGAGTATTGCCAAGTCTAAGGGTTACTATATAGCTGATGAGTTGACTAAGCCTTTAACTGATTACTTTACAATTATTCAGGGCAAAGGTGATCCAAATAGTGGCAATGGTCGTTTGGCTCGTAATAAGGTTGAAGAGGCTATTTTGAAACAGTCTAAGCGTCTATTGGATAATCCTGATGATGATATTAGTGAATTGAAGCTTGTTGATTTTAATTTGGATGATGAATAAAGGATGGGTAACTGTCCTTTTTAAATAGTGAAAAAATAGTGAAAATTTAGTGAAATATCTTTATTTGAGATATATAGTATAATTAATACAGATAATACAGATAGGGAGGTACTGATATGAAAAAGACTGTATTAATTATTGTTAGTATGTTGTTGTGTCTGTTTGGTTGTCAAAAAGATGAACCAAAAGAATTTAATGCTGGTATCACTTCTCTAGAAGTTGTAGAAGATGAAGGTGTTTGGAATTTTAAAGTAGATGTAAATGATAGTGAAGGTAAGAAGATAGTGTTTACTTTGCATATATTAAAGGAAGATGGTGTTTGGGAATCAAAGGAAATTCATGTCTTTTCATTAAAAGATAATATTTATAAGTTTGGCATTGGTTTTACAAGTGAAGATAAGACTGTTTCTGATATTTTGTATTCAACAATCGATATCTATGAGTATGATGATGATTTAAATATTCTTGAAAAATATAATTATGATCGTTATATTCCGTTTAATTGTGTTGGTTATAATACAGCAGCTTTCTTTGAAGGAACAAGAGATTTAAATCTAGATAAAGAAGTAATTGTCTATGGTGAATATTCAGCAGGTGATGATGCTGGTGAACCTGATACTAATGTTTTGTTTAACGAGGATTTTGTAGAAAACTTTAAGTATGATAATGCTGAAATTCTTACAATGAAGATTGTTAAATAAATCACTTCTTTCATATAATGTAAGAAAGAAAAGGGATAAAAATATGCTTACGTATAATCTGCACAGGTATAAGAATGGTGATGTAGCACTTTAGTTAAAAATGTTTTAAAAGAAAGGATTTTGATATGAAGAAAGTTACATTAATATTAATAAGTTTACTGTTATGCCTATGTTTAGTAGGTTGCGATGATGATCATGATGATGTTGTAGATAATGATGTAGATGATGTTGTGGAAGTTAAAAATACTATTACGCCATTAGAAGATAAGAAGATCACTGGCTATACTAGCTATGATATTTTTCCTTATAAGTTAAATGTTGATGAAGGTGCTAGTATTACTTTTAGATTTAATACTTATGAAAATGGTGAATGGACTTCTAATGATTGGGTTATGGATACAGCAGACGATGATTCTTTGATATTTGGCTTTGGTGTTAATACTTATCCTGAGTTGAAGCTTGATGACCTTCCTACAACCCTTATTTATTATCAGTTTGATGACGACTTAGGGGTAACGGCTAAGGTTGCAAGTCCAATACCTATCAGTTTTAAGGGTATGAAAGGCGTTTCAACTTCTTGGTTACAAGGTGATCATAATATTGTAGATGGTGAAGAATTGGTTGTTTTGGCTATGTTTGGAACAAGTGGTAATATGTTAACTTCACCAGGTAGAGATGTATTTGATGATAACTATAAAAATGGTGATTGGGTATATGATAAAGCTATTGTGATTACTTTAATAGTTACTTATAAAGGATAATGAGCTACGTGCTCATTTTTCTTTTTTAATGAAAAATGTATAATTATAGGCATGTTAAACGATACTATATGTGCGATTAGTACTAGTCTTAAGGATGGTGCTATATCTATTGTAAGATTATCTGGTGATGATACTTTTGAGATTATCAAGAAGATAAGTGATATTAAAAAAATTGAGGCCAATAAGATTAAGTATGGTCATATCTTTGATAATGGGGAGATGATTGATGAAGTATTAATCTCTTTCTTTGTGGGACCTAAGTCTTTCACAAGAGAAGATATGGCAGAGATTAATTGTCATGGTGGTGTATATGTTACAAGATTAATACTTAATTTGTTGTTGGCAAATGGGGCAAGACTTGCTGATCCTGGCGAGTTTACTAAGAGGGCTTATTTAAATGGCAGAATTGATTTAAGTGAGGCTGAGTCAACTAATGATTTGATTAATGCGACAAATCATTTACAGGCTAAGAGTGCTATTAAGGGTATTAATGGTTCTATTGAAAGATTATTGAGTCCTTTGATGGAAGAGATAAAGACGGTGATATCTCAAATCGAGGTTAATATTGATTATCCTGAATACGAGGATGTTTTAGAGATGACTAATGAAATAGTTAAGCCTCATGTTTTAAAGTGGATAGCTGAGATGAAGGATATGATCAATAAGGCTGATCGTTTTAGAGTAGTTAAAGATGGTATTAAGACGGTTATTGTTGGTAAGCCTAATGTTGGCAAATCATCTTTATTGAATACCTTGTTAGAAAAAGAAAAAGCTATCGTGACTGATATTGCAGGTACTACAAGAGATTTGGTTGAGGGCGTAGTTAAGCTTGATAATATTACACTTAATTTAATTGATACTGCTGGTATTAGAGATAGTGAAGATATTATTGAACAAATCGGTATTGAAAAGTCTAAGGAAGCTTTAAAAGAAGCTGACTTGGTTATTATGGTTCTTGATGGTAATAATATCGATGAACAAGATGAAGAATTGTTGAAGTTAACAAGTGATAAGAAGCGTGTTGTTGTCTACAATAAGAAGGACTTGAAAAAACATGAGGGTATTAATATTTCATGTTTGAATAATGATATTAAAGAACTTGTTGATTATTTGAATAACGAATATAAGGAAGATATTTATTTGGTAGATGAGGATATTTTAAATAACGAAAGACAAATTTCTCTGATGCGTAAGGCTTTGATGAGTTTGAATAATATGTTAATAGATATTGATGAGATTTCACTTGATATTGTGATGCTTAATCTTGAGGAAGCATTCCATTATCTATGTGAGATAGTAGGAAAGGATTATCAGGAAGATCTAATCGATCATATGTTTAGAAATTTCTGTTTGGGTAAATAGATGAATTATCTTGATTCACATTGTCATATAAATGATGAAAGTTATCTTGAAGATTTAGATGAAGTATTAGATCGCATGGTAACTAATAAGGTTACTAAGGCGATGCTAGTGTGTGTATCTTTGGATGACTATAAAAGATCTTTGGATATTAAAAAAGAGGGTATTACCTTTAAGAAGGCTATAGGTGTTTATCCTGAATATACTAATATGTCAGATGCTGAGTTTGAAAAGTATGTTGAGCTTATGAAAGAGTGCGATGCGGTTGGTGAGATTGGTTTGGATTATCACTGGTATAAGGATACTAAAGAGGCTCAAAGGGAATTGTTTGTAAGACAAATTAAGATTGCGAATGAGTTGAATAAGCCGGTTATTGTGCATGCTAGAGAGGCTTTAGGTGATACTTATCAAATATTGAAGGATAATCTGTGTCGCGGTGTTTTACATTGTTATAGTGGGTCGTATGAACTAGCGAAAGAGTTTGTGAAACTTGGCTATTATATTTCTATTGGTGGTCCTGTTACTTTTAAGAATGCGAAGGAACCTTTAGAGGTTGCGAAGAATATTCCTTTGGATAAGCTTCTTATTGAGACGGATTCTCCTTATTTAACACCGGTTCCCAATCGTGGTAAGCGTAATGAGCCTTCTAATGTGGTATTTACCGCAAAGAAGATTATGGAGGTAAGAGGTTTGGATGAAGAAACTTTCTTGGCTCAAATAAATAAGAATTATGATGACTTGTTCAAGTTATAATAAATAGGTGAGGTATTTTATGGATTTAATATTTTTAGTGATTTTAATTGTGTTGACAATTTCAATGTTTAGTAAAAATTTTAAGAAAGCAGGACAATATCGTAAGGATAAGACTTATATCGATATTTATACCAAGATTCTTAAGGAAGAGGAAGGTGCTTATGATGAACTAGTTTCTTATTTAGGCAGCGAGACTGATGCATGTTTAAAGGCTAAGTCAACTTTGATTAAGATTTATGTTGATCTTGACAAAGCTCCTGAGCTTGTTGAAGCTGATGTCGATGCCGTTGATTTTATGCACGATATCTTCTTTGAGGGTGAAAACTTTATGAAGGAAAGAATCATTTCAAATAGTGAAGTGTTTATTTGGCTGATTCTTATTCTTTCTAAGGCAAGAGCTAACACAATGATTGATGTGATGAATCATATTAATGATAAGGTTAGCTTATATGATGAACAAATGAGTAATTATGTTGAATATCAAGTTTATAAGTCAGCATATTCTTCATTATTGGAAAAGGATGTTGAGGGTATCAATTTCTTAAAAGTATTATTATGTGGTGAGTACCATGAATATAAGTATGATAAGAATTTGATTGGAATTTATAAAAAGATTGCAGCTTCTTTATTAGCTTATATGGCTGAACCACTAGATGATGGTGATGATGAGTTGATTAAAGAATTTACTCAAACTTTAATTGGCAGTCGTTTTACTAAGGATTTAGAAATATATGATAAGTACCATGTAGAAGAACCAAAAGAAGAAGTTTCAAGTGAAGATGACAACACTGAACTATATTCAAATGTAGAAGATACTGGGCACGAACCTGGGCTCGAAACTAACAGACACGAACCTGGGCTCGAATCTAACGGGCTCGAATCTAAAGAGGATAAGTAATGAAGTTGATTGTTGGCTTAGGTAATCCTGGTAAGAAGTATGAGAATACTCGTCATAATACAGGGTTTGCGGTAATTGATAGAACATTAGCTAAATTAAATGTAGAGTTAGATAAGAATAAGTTTAATGCTGACTATACAATGATTAATAGAAATGGTGAGAAGATTTATATCTTAAAGCCTTTGACATATATGAACTTATCAGGGGAGGCTGTTGCACCTTTTATGAAATACTTTGGTATTGAGCCAGAAGATTTGGTAGTAGTTCATGATGATTTGGATTTACCAGTAGGTAAGATAAGACTTAGACAAAGTGGATCATGTGGTGGCCAAAATGGTATGCGCAATATCATTGACTTATTGGGTAATTCAAATATTAAGAGAATTAGAGTGGGCATTGGAAAAGATCCTTTGATTCCAGTTGTAGATTATGTTTTGGGCAAGACTAAAAAAGAGGACCTAGAAGTATACAACCAAGCTTTAGATAAGGCATCAGATGCGCTAATCTATTGGTTGGATCGTGATGATTTTAGTAAGGTCATGAGTAATTTTAACTAAATGAGGAATGAAGAATTATTAGCTTTAATAGAAAAGAAGAATCACAATGGTGATTCCTTTTTTGCGTATAATTCTTTAGTTGAAGAAGCTTTAAACATCAGTAAGAGATGTTTAGCTAGTGATAAACCATTGATTGTAGTAAAAGAAAATAACTACATGGCCAATCGCTTAAAGGATATCTTAGTATCTTATTTTGATGATGAAGAGATAATCAGTTATTTGCCTGAGGAATCTTTAAGAAGTGAAGAGATTGCGACATCTTTCGAGAATAGAGCGGAACGTTTATTGGCACTATATAGGATTATCACTTCTAAGCCTAAGGTGATTGTTACATCACCATATGGTTTTATTAGACACTTGCCTGAAAGAGATACTTTATTAAATAGTATTATTCATCTTAAGAAAGATGATGTTTTAGAGCGTGAAGATTTAATAGAAAAGTTAAGAAAACTAGGCTATGAGAAGACTGTCCATGTTGAAACACCGATGACTTTTGCGGTAAGAGGTTATATTGTAGATGTCTTTTCAGTTAATTATCCTAAGCCTTTTAGAATTGAATTTTTTGATGATGTGATTGATTCAATTAGATTCTTTGATATTAATACACAAAGAAGTGAAGAGGTGAATGATGAGGTTACTATTTGTTTTGCGAAGGATGTTTTCTTTAGTGATGAGGAAAAAGAATTTTTAAAAGAGAATGTCGAATTAACAAGCGGTGAGCTTGAACTTAATATGGAGTATCTTTTAAATGATGTCTTTAAACAATCGTCATACTTTTTCTATGCATACTTCAAAAAGGAACATTTAATAGATTATCTTGATAGCGATATCTATTTAAGTGATAAGACTAAAATTGATGAGCATCTCAAATTATTAAGTGAAGAAACTATCGCTTATATTCAAGAAATGCATGAAGAAAAGAAGCTACCTCTTAAATTTTATGTTTATGAGGATTTTAAGCGTCTTCTTTATAATCAATATGTAATAGAGGGTAAACCATTTGTTGATCCTTTTAAGGGAATTGAGGAGATCGATTTACCTTATGGTAATTTAGAATATTTATTATCTTTAATTGATAAGGATAAGGCTAGATATAAGATTATTGCGCTTGATGGTAAGGAGAGTGAGCAGGCTCTTGATATTTTAAATAGATTACATCTTAAGTATCATGTTTATACTGGAGAGTTTAAGGCTGGTATCAATATTTTTATTTCTTATGTTTATACTGGTTTTAAATATGGTGATTATGCCGTTTATACAAGTGCTGAACTTTTTAAACAAAGAAAACATACTGGTAGGTTTGCGTCTAAGTATGCTGAAGCTCGTACTTTAAATTCTTATGAGGAATTAAAGAAGGGTGACTATGTAGTTCATGATCAATATGGCATTGGCCAGTATGTAGACATAGAGACTCGTAAGGTTAATAACATTTCCATGGACTATTTAAAGATTATCTATAAGGGTAATGCGGAATTGTTGGTGCCATTGTCTCAATTTTCTTTAGTGAGAAAGTATGTATCTAAAGAGGGCGCAGTACCTAAGCTTCATAAATTAGGTTCTAAGGAATGGTTGGAGACTAAGAAAAGAGTTGAAGAGAATGTTGAAGAATTGGCAGGTAGACTTGTACAACTTTATGCCAAAAGAGATGGTGATATTGGTTTTGCGTGTGATAAGGATTCTTCTTTACAAGAGGAGTTTGAGAATACTTTTTCTTATGAATTAACAACTGATCAACAAAAGGCTATTGATGAAGTTAAAAAAGATATGGAAAGTAGTAAGCCGATGGATCGTTTGTTGTGTGGCGATGTTGGCTTTGGTAAGACAGAAGTAGCTTTAAGAGCGGCTTTTAAGGCGGTTGATAATGGTAAGCAGGTGGCTTATTTGTGTCCTACAACAATTCTTTCTTTACAACATTACAATACTTTTAAGAATAGACTAAATGATTTTCCAATGAGGGTCGCCTTATTGAATCGTTTTGTGGACGATCGAAAACAAAAGGAAATCTTGGCTGATTTACAAGTTGGTAAGATCGATATTATCATTGGTACTCATAGAGTATTGTCGAAGGATGTTAAGTTTAAGGACTTGGGCCTTTTGATTATCGATGAGGAACAAAGATTTGGTGTTGAACATAAGGAAAGAATTAGGGAATTAAAAGAATCAATTGATGTCTTGTCTTTGAGCGCAACGCCAATTCCTAGAACCCTTCAAATGTCTTTGATCGGTATTAGAGGTTTATCAACTCTTGATACACCACCTCGTAATCGTTATCCAGTTATGACTTATGTGGTTAGTAAGAGTGATAATTTAATTAGGGAAGTCATTATGAGGGAGCTTGAGCGAAAGGGCCAGGTTTTCTATTTATTTAATAATGTAGAAGAGATTAATAGGGTAGCACAAAAGTTAGCTAAGGAAATACCATATGCCAATGTTGATGTGGTTCATGGTCAAATGTCTCGTGAACAGATTGAGGATGTTATGTTACGTTTTTATAATAACGAGATTAATGTCTTAGTATGTACGACGATTGTGGAAACGGGTTTGGATATTCCTAATGCGAATACAATTATTGTGGATAATGCCCAAAACTTTGGTTTGGCTCAGTTATATCAGATTAAGGGTAGAGTTGGTAGAAGCGATAGGGTGGCTTATGCTTACCTATTGATTCCTCAAAAGAAACAATTATCTGAGATATCTACTAAGCGTTTAGAGGCTATCAAAGAGTTTGCGTCTTTGGGTAGTGGTTATAAGATTGCCATGCGTGATTTAACTATTAGAGGTGCTGGTGACTTATTAGGCCCTAAGCAATCTGGTTTTATTGATAATGTTGGTTTAGACTTGTATCTAGCGATGCTTAATAAGGCGATTAAGACACAAAAAGGTGAAGTTAGTAATGATGTAGAGGTTGTAAAAGCACCTGTCAACATCCAATTAGAATCATATATTCCAGAAGAGTTTGTGGATAATGATTATGAGAAACTTAGTATGTATCATCAATTAGATATGATTGATAATCGTGATGATTTGATTAAGTATTTCCTGAAGGTTGAGGATGAGTATGGTCATTTGCCTAAGGAAGTAAAGTCTTTGTTTGAGAAGAAGAAGTTGGAACTTTTATATAATTCTAATTTTATTAGTAAGATAACTAATCGTAATGGAACTTTTACAATTATCTTGAGCAAGGATTTCTCAGATAGCGTTGATGGGGTAAAACTTTTTGAAATGTGCAACAATATAAGTAGAGATATTAAGATTGCTTATAAGAATAGTCAAATTGAGTTGTCGGTTACGAATCAAAAGGATGCGGTTGAAAAGATTTTGAAATTAGTTGATAATTTGGAAGAAATAAAAAGATGAGAATTGATAAGTATTTAAAGGTAGCGCGTATATTAAAAAAGAGAACCATTGGTAAGGAATTAGCCTTAAATGGTCGTCTTTTGATTAACGATAAGCCAGCTAAGGCTAGTAGTGAGGTTAAGCCAAATGATATTATCACAATTGAATTTGGTCATCGTATTTTTAAGGTTAGAGTCTTAGAAATTAGAGAGAATGCGTCAAAGCAGGATGCCTTGTCAATGTATGAGGTCATTGATGAGATTAAAGTGAACGAGGTATAATCTATTTATGAGCGAAAAAAGAGTAAATAAGAAGAGAAGACATGTTAGTAAGAAGATTACTGCTAAATTGATTTCTATTTGTTTAATTACAGTGGCTATTTTACTTTTGACTAATGTGTTTAAGCAAGTTAAATTATTATATACACTTAAGAAACAACAGGAACTAGTTTCTAATGAATTAGCAGCTTTGGAAGATGAGAATGCGGCTTTAGTGTCTACTAAGAATAAGCTAGAGGACCCTAATTATGTAACAACTTATGCACGTGGTGCTTATATGTTCTCTAGGGGTGATGAGAAGGTATTCTATTTGCCTTCTAGTAAGGAGTAATAATGGAGAAGCAAGTTAAGAGAAATGAAGTTTATAATGGCAAGATTATTCATGTCGTTTGTGATGATGTTGAAATAGATGATGGAACTTTTTCTAAAAGAGAAGTAGTTTATCACAATGGCGGTGCTTGTATTGCCCTTAAGGATAAGGATGGCAAGTTCTTTTTGGTTAAGCAATTTCGTTATGCACTAGAGACAGATATGATTGAATTCTGTGCTGGTAAGATTGAGAAGGGTGAGAATCCTGATGATGCCATTTTAAGAGAATGTGAAGAAGAATTAGGTTATAAGCCTGTTAATGTTCATAAGTTTGGTTATATCGTACCTACTTGTGGTTATTGTTCAGAGAAGATTTATTTGTACTATGGCGAGGTTGGTGAGCAAGTTGGTACTCATTTTGATAAGGATGAGCGTATTACTAGCTTAAAGTTAAGTGCAAGTGAGATTAAGGAAATGATTAGAAGCGGTGAGATCAATGATGGTAAGACCGTAGCTTTAATGATGCATATGGAGTTGGCTGGTTTAAATGACTAGTCTTGACCAATTACTTTACGATATTTCTAAAACAGAAGAGGATGATGTTGAGGATTTTTTAGAGAATTTTTTTCATCCTGAAAAAAGAGAACAGTATATGGCTGATGAACGCTTTGAGGCCGAGGACTATGATAGCCTTGAGATGATGTTTCAGGACTATGATTTAATTGATAAGGCCTATGATGCCCTTGATGTAAATCCCTTCTGCATGGAAGCTTTTGTGGTTGTTTATAAGCTTGAGAGTGATGTGAGCTTATTTAATTTTTTTAATGACTTTAATGATAAAGATTTTGATTATAATTCATTGAGTGAATATCATAAGTATGTCTATGGTTTGATTGAGTCTTATTATGTAGACTTCTTAATTAATATTAGAAATCTTACTGGTGCTAAGAATGTTTTGTTGAATCTATTAAATAAAGATGAAAGATTATATGAGGGCAATTTATTTAGATTGTCTTATCTTTATTCATGTTTAGAGGATTTGGATTCTTTTTATAATTTGTATCTAGATAGTGGATTTAAGGAAGCTTTTTCGTATATACTTTTACTTGTCGTTTGTCTAAAACATGGGGATAAACAAAAGGCTAAAGAAGTGTTTGGAGAGTTTCTTTCAAGCTTTAAATATGCCTCTTATATCGACCATATTTGGGATTTAGATGATAACGACGAAGATGGGGCCGTGGAGATGAGGATGACGATGTCTGCTTGTTATAGCGAGATTTGTTCTATCCCGAATTTCTTTTCATGGTGTGAAGAAAATAAGGAAGGTGTTAGGGAATCATGAATTCAAAGAAAATTGCTTTATATGGTATTATTGCTGCCTTATACGTTGTGGTTACACTTGTATTGGGCGCTTTTAGTTTTGGGATGATACAGTTTAGAATTTCTGAAGTGTTGATGTTACTTTGTCTATGTAAGAAGGAATATATTATTCCACTTTCAATTGGCTGTTTCTTAAGTAATGTCATTGGTTTTGCGCTTGGTATGTCAGTGCTTCCATTAGACTTTGTCTTGGGTACTTTAGGTACTGTTGTATCTTGTATCTTGATGTATCAATTTAGAAATGTTTTGACTTTCAAAAGACCTTTGTTGTCTTTATTGATGCCAGCTTTGGCAAATGGTCTTTTTGTAGGCTTAGAGTTAGCTATTTATGAGTCTAGTGGTTCTAATTTCTTTAATTTATTTTTAATCAATGGTGCTTATGTTGCCTTAGGTGAGATTGTATCTTGTTTCGTGTTAGGTTTAATTTTATATGTTCCTTTCATGAAGGCAGTTAAGAGAATCGAAGAAAGATTTTAGAGCCTTATGGTTCATTATGTTTTATAATGGAGCCATGGAAATTGATGTAAAGAAAATTAAAGGCTTAGACGAAGGTTTTGATGTACTCGATAGTAATGAAGATGATGCTGTTTATATAACAGAAGATGGCAGCGTTAAGTATGTAATGTTGACTAGTGAGGAATATGACTCATTGGTTGATAAGATGCCTAGTGCTTCTATTAGGGTATTAAATCCTATGGGTGATATTACTTATGATGAGTATGAAGAGATCAAAAGACAGGTTCTTGATGCTCTTGATAAAACTTTTAAGCCTAAACCGGAGAAATTAAATTAGATGAAAAATGGATGTTTTATTGTCTTTGAGGGACCGGATGGTTCTGGTAAGACAACAATTTGTGATATAGTTTGTCAGAAATTAACTGATATGGGTTTTGATATTGTGCATACAAGAGAGCCTGGTGGTATTGAGATTGCAGAGAAGATTAGAAATATTATCTTGGATCCTTTAAATACTGCCATGGATGCCAAGACTGAGGCTTTACTTTATGCAGCTAGTAGAAGACAACATTTGGTGGAGAAGGTTATTCCTTCTTTGAAAGAGAATAAGATTGTTATCTGTGAACGTTTTGTCTATTCTTCACTTGCTTATCAGGGTAAGGCAAGAGGTATTGGTTATGAGGGTATTATGGCGATCAATGATTTTGCGATTGATGGTTGTAAGCCTGATATTACTATTTATCTTGATGTGGATGAAAAGACAGGTCATGCCCGTATTAATCAAAGGTCTAGTAAGGATCGTTTGGACGGGGAGACTGATAATTTCCATCATTTAGTTAATGAGGGTTATAAGGAGATCCTAGAATTATATAAGGACAATATTAAGGTAGTTGATGCGACTAATAGTATTGATAAGGTCAGTAAAGATTGTCTTGATGTAATTTTGGATTATATTAATGGTTAAGGATGTCTTAAAGGCTAAGGAGCCTATTGTTTATCTTAGCTTAAAGAATGATTTAGAGAATAGCCGTTTAGCGCAGTGTTATCTTTTGTATGGGCAGGTTAATCCCTTAAAGAAGGATACTGCGTTTTTGTTGGCTCAAAGTATCATCGAGAATAAACAAAGTTTTGCGTGTGAAGAGTGCAATACTTGTTTACGTATTAGGGATAATAAGTATTTTGATGTGATTTATGTTGATGGCACTAAGTCTTCTATTAAAGTAGATGATATTGAATATATCATGTCTGAGTTTTCACGTACTTCACTTGAAGGAAGTAAGAAAGTATATATTATCGATAATATTAATAATGCTTCACTTAAGGCTGTTAATATGCTTCTAAAGTTTATGGAAGAGCCAAGTAGTGATGATGTTTATGGTATTTTTATCAGTGATGATATGGACACTTTATTGGATACTATTGTGTCTAGATGTGAGAAGCTTCCTTTTATGACTAGGGACTTTTCTTATTTGATTAATGAATATAAAGAGAAGGGTTTTGAGTATCAGGATGCTTATATTTTGAGTAATATTAAGCATGATCAAAGCGAAATAGATTTAAATGATGAGGCTTATTTGAATGCTAAGGAGTATGTTTTTAAGACAATTGATAATTTGGATAATTTAAAATATATTCCAGTTTTATATTCTTTAGAATTCTATAGTTGTGTTTCTAAGGATTTGTTTAAGAAGTGTAGTGATTATTATTTAGATATTATGATTTTAATGATTGAGGATGCCTTGTCTTTTAAGAATATTGGTGATCATGAATATGATGATTGTTTAACGATGATGAATAAGCATAATCCTTCTAAGTTGTTAGAGATTTTCTTAAAGGCTAAGGAACGCTGTAATTATCCTATAAATAGACAATTGTTGTTTGACCAAATTGCGTTTTCAATAATATCATAGTAGTATGAGTGAAATTTTGAAATATTTGTCTGTTAGATTTCAGGCAACCAATAAAACATATACTTTTTCAACAACTGATAATAGTATTGTCAATGGTGACGGTGTTATAGTCGAGACTCAAAGGGGTGTCGAGTATGCTAGAGTTATCGCTGATCCTTTTGATAAGCCTAATGTTTCTATGGAAATTAAGCCAATTCTTAGAAAGGCTTCTAGGGAAGATGAAATCCAATATGAGAAGAATATTGTGGATTGTAAAGAAGCTAAACAAAGATGTCAAAATGAGGCTGATAAGTTAGAGCTTGGTATGAAGGTTATTTCGGCTGAATATACTTTAGATAGAAGTAAGATTACTTTTATTTATTTGGCTGATGATCGTGTTGATTTTAGAGAATTATTGAAGATTTTAGCTTCTATCTTTAGATGTCGTATTGACTTAAGACAAGTCGGTACTCGTGATAAGGCTAAGATTGTTTCAGGCATTGGTCCATGTGGTAGGGAATTGTGTTGTGCTCGTTATATAAGTGAGTTTGATCGCATTTCTATCAATATGGCAAAGAATCAATTATTAGCTTTAAATGTAGCTAAATTATCTGGTCAATGTGGTAACTTGATGTGTTGTCTAAAGTATGAGGATGAGGCTTATAAGGATCTTAAGAAGGGTCTTCCTAAGCTTAATTCTTATATTGAATATGAGGGTGAGAAGTTTAAATTAACTTCTATGAATGTTATTGTGCGTAATTGTAAGCTTGAGAATCGTGAACATGCTATTTTCATTTCGTTGGATGATTTATTGAAGAATGGTAAGGTTTTAAAGCCGAATGAAAAGAAGGGTAACTAATGGCTACTCTTTTTTTGGTTGCGACTCCTATCGGTAATCTTAACGAAGTATCTAATAGATGTTTAGAAACTTTAAGAAGTGTTAAGGTTATCGCTTGTGAGGATACAAGAAATACTAGAAAGTTACTAAGCCACTATGATATTCATACACCTTTGATTAGTTATCATAACTATAATGAGGAACTTGCGGCTGGCGGTATTATTGAGTATCTAGAAAAGGGTGAGGATGTTGCGTTGGTTTCTGATGCAGGTTATCCTTTGATATCTGACCCTGGTTATGTTTTGGTTAATCAGGTGATTGAAAGAGGCTTTAATATTAATACGGTAAGTGGTCCTAATGCCTGTTTAAATGCTTTGGTGGCTTCTGGTTTGTCGGTTAATCATTATATGTTCTATGGCTTCTTAAATTCTAAGTTTAGTAGTGCTAGAAAGGAATTAGAAGGTTTAAAGGACTTCCCATATACTATTGTTTTCTATGAGGCTCCTCATCGTATTAAGAAGACGGTGGAGCTTGTTTATGAGGTCTTTGGTGATCGAAGGGCTGTTATTGCAAGGGAACTTACAAAGATTCATGAAGAATATATTAGGGGCAACTTGAGTGAGCTTGTGAATATTGGCGATCTTAGGGGTGAGATTGTATTTTTAGTCGAAGGAAAGAAACAAGAGGAAGTACATATTGGGCTTGAAACCTTAAAGGTGGAGGTTCAAAACTTAGTTGATAATGGTTTAAAGACTAAGGTTGCGATTAGTGAGGTTGCCAGCAAGTATAAGGTTTCTAAGAACGAACTTTATGACTATTATCATAAGTCTTAGGCTTATAATTGTTTCATGAATAGATTTAAATTACTTATTAAGGATTATAAAAAGGAGTCTATTTTGGCTCCTTTATTTAAATTATTGGAGTCTTTATTTGACTTGTTTGTACCACTAGTTATTGCAGGTATTATCAATAAAGGTATCAACAATAATGATTTTCATTATGTACTTAAGATGTTTATGCTTCTTATCCTTTTAGTTATTATAGGTTTAGCTTGTAGTATTGTGGCTCAATATTTTGCGGCTAAGGCATCAGTTGGTTTTACTACTAAATTAAGACAAATGTTGTTTGAGCATATCCAAAGCTTTTCTTATCAAAATTTAGATGAGATAGGACAGGATACTTTAATCACACGATTAACATCAGATACTAATCAGATTCAAAATGGTTTAAATCTGGCTCTTCGTTTACTTTTAAGAAGTCCTTTTATTGTCTTTGGGGCAATGGTGATGGCTTTTACTATTAATGTCAAGTGTGCCTTAATTTTTGCGGTAGTTATCCCTTTATTATGTCTTGTAGTCTTTTTAATTATGATTAAAAGTATTCCCTTATTTAAGGAAGTACAGATTTCCTTAGATGGATTATTGAGTAAGACGCGTGAGAACTTAAGTGGTATTCGTGTTATTAGGGCTTTTAGGATTGAGGATAAAGAGTTTAATGAATTTAAAGATAAGAATGATTTGTTGACTAGAAGGAATCAAAGAGTTGGTTTCTTGAGTGCTTTGACTAATCCTTTGACTTATATTTTGATTAATATGGCTACTGTTGTGCTTATTTATACAGGAACTATTGAAGTAAGAATGTATGGATTAGCTCAGGGTGATGTGGTAGCTTTATATAACTATATGGCTCAGATTGTGGTTGAGCTTGTTAAGATGGCTAATTTGATCATTACTATTGATAAGTCTTTGGCTTGTTTCTCAAGGGTGGAGAAGATTCTGGACATCGAACCTGATATGAAGTATGTTGATGGTATAAGCAGTAAGGTTAATAATCATATTTTAACGTTTGATAATGTAAGTTTTAAATATCCTAATAGTAAGGAAGCATGTTTAGAGAATATTAGTTTTTCAATTAATAAGGGAGAAACCCTAGGTATTATTGGTCCTACAGGATGTGGTAAGACAAGCCTTGTGAATTTGATATATAGGGCCTATGATCCAAGTGTTGGTGCTGTATATTTGGATGGCGTAGATATTAAAAGTTATAGTAAGGATGAGCTTGTAAATAAAGTTAGTGTTGTTCCTCAAAAGGCTGCCTTATTTAAAGAAAGTATTAAAGATAATTTAAGGATGGCTGATCCTAATGTAAGTGAAGAAAAGATGTGGAAGGCTTTAGATATTGCCCAGGCTAAGGAGATTGTCTTGAATAAAGAAGGACAGCTAGATCATATGGTTGAACAGGGTGGCAAGAACTTATCTGGTGGTCAAAGACAAAGATTGTCTATTGCCAGGGCCTTGTGTAAGGATTTTGATATTTTGATTCTTGATGATTCTTTTAGTGCTTTAGATTATCAAACTGAGGCTAAGTTAAGAATGGCTTTAAATACTTTGAATAAGACGATTGTTAATGTGTCGCAACGTGCTTCTTCTATTAAGAATGCTGATAAGATTTTGGTGTTAGATGATGGTAAGTTAGTTGGCTTTGGCAGTCACGATGATTTAATGAAGTCTTGTGAACTTTATAAGGAAATCTATTATTCACAATATCCTTTTGAAAAGGAGGCTGATCATGAATAAGAAAAGTACTTTAAGTAAATTATTAAAAGAATTAGGTAAGTATCGCTTATTACTACTATTGAGTATTGTCTTGTCTTGTTTAACTGTTGTCTTAACTTTATATATTCCAATTTTATTTGGAGCCACTATTGATTATATTGTGGATGATGGTTTGTCTATTGGCTATATTGTTGGGTGTTTAAAGTATATTGTCTTGCTTATTTGTGTTAATAGTTTCTTAACTTGGTTTATGAATATTATTAATAATAATATTACTTTTAATGTGGTTAAGAACATTCGTAATAAGGCTATGAATAAGTTATCAAGACTACCACTTAGTTATGTTGATAAACAAAGTAGTGGTGATATTGTACAAAGGATGATTGGTGATGTTGATCAGGTGGCTGATGGTTTATTGTTGGGCTTGACTCAATTGTTTTCGGGTATTGTGACTATTGTGATTACTTTGGTTTTTATGTTTCAAAAGTCCTTGCCGATTACATTGTTGGTTATTATCTTGACACCTTTAAGTTTTATTGTTGCTAAATTTATTGCCTCTAGGTCTTATCTATTGTTTGGAAAGCAGAATAAGACAAGGGGACAGGAGAGCGCTTATATTGATGAGATGATTACCAATTTGAGGTTGGTTAAGGTCTTTGGTTATGAGGATAGAGCTACTAGTAGGTTTAAAAAGATTAATGATGAGCTTGGTGATTATGCGACTAAGGCTACTTTCTATTCTTCTTTGACTAATCCATGTACTAGGGCTGTTAATTCTTTGATTTATGCACTGGTGGCTTTACTTGGTGCTTATTTAATTTTGAATGGTCATTTGACAGTTGGAGGTTTAACAGTGTTGTTGGCTTATGCAAACCAATATATGAAGCCTTTTAATGATATTAGTAGTGTATTGACTGAATTGTCTAATGCCTTAGTTTGTGCTGATCGTATTTTTGATTTGATTGATCAAGAGAGTGAGAGTGTGGAAACAGAGATATTGCCTTCAGCAAAGGGTGATGTATGTATTGATAATATTTCTTTTAGATATGTAGAAGATAAGCCTTTGATTGATGGTTTCTCTTTGGATGTAAAGAGTGGTCAAAATATCGCGATTGTTGGTCCTACGGGTTGTGGTAAGACGACGTTTATCAATTTGCTTATGCGTTTTTATGATGTTGATAAGGGCTCAATAAGTGTAGATGGCGTTGATATCAAGACTGTAGATAGGCATAGTTTAAGAAGTAATTATGGCATGGTCTTACAAGACTCTTGGATAAAAAAAGCAAGTGTTAAAGAGAATATTATCTTGGGTAAGCCTGATGCCAGTGAAGAAGAAATTATTGAGGCTAGTAAGAAGGCTCATTCTTATGAGTTTATTAAAAGGTTGCCTAATGGTTTTGATACAGTGATTTCTGATGATGATTTGTCAGTTGGTCAGAAGCAACTTTTATGTATTACAAGGGTGATGTTGGCTTTGCCACCAATGTTGATTCTTGATGAGGCTACTTCTTCTATTGATACTTTTACAGAAGGGCAGATTCAGTCAGCTTTTGATTCTTTGATGGATGGTAGAACTTCGTTTGTGGTGGCTCATAGGTTGAGTACTATTTATAATGCGGATGTGATTTTGGTGATGAATGATGGGCATATAATTGAAAAAGGAAATCATGGTGAGTTGATGGAAAAGAATGGTTTTTATACAAAACTTTATAATGCTCAATTTGTAAAGAGCTAAGGGAGGATATTAAATATGGCTTGTACAACAATTCTTGTGGGTAAGAAGGCGTCATATGATGGTTCAACTATTATTGCGCGTAATGATGATTCTGGGCAGGGTATGTATACCGCAAAGAAGTATCAAATAATTAATCCAAATGAGCAACCAAGAAAATATACAACGGTTATTTCTCATTTGACTATGGATTTACCAGATAATCCCTTAAGATATAGTGCTACGCCTAATGTAGATAGAAAAGATGGCATTTGGTGTGCTTCTGGTATTAATGAATTAGAGGTTGGTATGTCGGCTACTGAGACAATTACCTCTAATCCTAGGGTACTTGGTGCTGATCCTTTGGTTAAGTATGATGAGAAGACTAATACTCCTGGTGGTATTGGTGAAGAGGATATTGTTCATATTGTCTTGCCTTATATTCATAGTGCTAGAGAAGGTGTTACTTATTTAGGCAGTTTATTAGAGAAGTATGGTACTTATGAGTCTAATGGTATTGCCTTCTGTGATAAAGATGAAGTTTGGTATTTGGAGACTATTGGTGGTCATCATTTTATTGCTAAAAGAGTTGAGGATGATGAGTATGTAGTGTTGCCTAATCAATTGAATATTGATTATTTTGATTTTGATGATGCGTTTGGTAAACAAGAGAAGCATATTTGTTCAAATGATTTAAGAGAATTTATTGAAGAAAATCATTTGAACTTAGGCTTTGGTGCTAAGTTTGATGTTAGGGCAGCCTTTGGCAGTCATAGTGATGCGGATCATGTCTATAACACTCCTCGTGCTTGGTATATGTTAAGATATTTTAATCCTAATACTTTTGATTATAAGAATATTGGTCCTGAGTGTGATAATTTGCCTTTTTCTATAAAGCCTGAAAGAAAGATTACGATTGAAGATGTTAAGTATATTTTGAGTAGTCATTATCAAGGTACTGAGTATGATCCTTATGTTAAGGGTGAGAAGTCTAATTTGTATCGTAGTATTGGTGTTAATCGTACTGATGATTTAGAAATTTTGCAGATGCGTCCTTATGGCAAACCACTTGAGTATCAGGCTTTTGCGTCTAATGTTTATAATGTGGCTATTCCACAATATACTTGTGTTAATAAGGCTCCTGAGTATTTAAGTTGTACTACCACAAGTGTGAATACTAATAGTTTCTATTGGACTAGTAGACTTATTAGTGCTTTGGGTGATAGTGATTTCTATGGTAATGTAGGTCATATTGAAAGATATCAACTACAGGGTGCTGCTTTGGCTAATAAACTAATTAAGGAATTTGATAAGGCTTTAGAAGGCTTAGAGGGTGAAGAATTATTTAAGGCAGCAGAGCATGCAAATCAAGTTATTTGTGATGAGTTTGAGAAGTTGAGTACTGATGTCTTGGGTAAGGTGTTGAAGGTATCTACTAATAGAATGAAGAATGCTTATCAAAGAAATGATAACTAGATAATGCTGATAAATCGGAATTTGACGAGGATGGTGATTGCATGGAGTTTCCATTAACACTTTATTATGATACTGAAATGATAGATATAGAAGTCAAAGATTCTTCTCGTGGTGATAGTGACTTCAGAAAAGCATACATTGTAAATGATGGTGAGTCTAAGATTGTTATTAAGTATTTTTCTAATTCCTTTAGTAATCAAAATAGAATTGTGGGTTGGTTTCGGCTAATGGAAGAATATCGCAAAATTGGTTTATATTGTCCAAATATTATTCCTAATCGTTATGGAGAACTGCTTTATAAGCATACGATAGATGGTAGGGATTACTATATTTACGCCGAAGAGTTTGCTGCTTTTAACACAGCCGCGCAACTAGATGTAGAGAAAAAACAATATATGCCAGATGTATTACGCGCTTTGGGAACGATTGCATCGAAACGATTAGATTTTTTGGACTTTCCATCTGCTTACTGTCTATTGGAACCTTTTACAAATGTAGATACAACAGATGATGTGACCGAATGTGCTTTACTTTTTATGGAGTACATTAAAAATAATTTGCCGCAGCATTTACCTCGAGCAAAAAAGATACTAGATTTATTCTATAAAAATCAAAAGGAATGTAGAAAGTTTTATCATTCTTTACCTACTTCATGCTTTCAAGCCGATTTAAACAACAGTAATATTCTTCTTGATAATAATCTCAAATTTGTTGGCTTATTTGATTTTAATTTATGTGGCAAGGAAAAGATTATTAACTACGCAATGAGAGAAGCTCTTTGGGCAACTTATCAAAGTTGTTTAGTAGACAAAGACAATAACTATATTTTCTATTTTGATAAAAAGATTGATGACATACGAATGACTTCTTTCCTTGAGAATATGTCATATATTCAAGAAACATATTCATTTAATGATGAAGAGAAGAAGGCATTTCCTATTTTACTTCGTTACATCAATACATTTTGGTGGTATTCATTGTCAGAACTTGAAGCTTTCAGCAATGACAATAGTAAAATTGAAAAAATGCTCGATTGGTTTGAATATCAAATGACACGTGATGATTTAAGGTTAAAATAAAAATATAAAATACAAATTCAAGTTTATAGTATTAAATTTGTCTAGCTAGTATATTTTACATTGGAGCTATATATGGTGAAAGATTATATCAAATGGATTAGAAGTAAGGTGGGCCAAGAAAAAATTATTCTTGTTTTTACTGGCGGATGCGTGTTTGATGAACGCGGACGAGTGCTTTTGCAAAAACGTGGTGACAGCGGAAACTGGGGATTTCCAGGTGGAGCAATTGAATTGGGTGAGACACCAGAAAATGCTGCCATACGTGAATTGAATAATCACTCGACACATTCCCCATCTATAACTTAAAACTTAGGTGGGGTTAGTCGAGTTTTCTAATACC
>ERZ827168.2070-NODE-2070-length-24794-cov-6.141881_pt1 | contig 24794 bp, 25 predicted proteins | sample MGYA00519868_ERZ827168 | MGnify/ENA primary metagenome ERZ827168 (study PRJEB31778, sample SAMEA3449271) | human gut metagenome | biome: human gut; feature: human-associated habitat; material: faeces | place: United Kingdom | collected 2010/2012 ...
CGACTTTGAGGTCGGCCTGCGCCACAACCTCGACGTCATCCGCGTCATCGCCGACAACGGCACGATCAACGAAAACGGCGGCAAGTACAACGGCATGGACCGCTATGAGTGCCGCAAGGCCATCGTCAAGGACTTAGAAGAGCAGGGCTACCTCATCAAGACCGAGCCCTACTCCCACAACGTCGGCACGTGCTATCGCTGCCACAACGACGTGGAGCCCCTCATCTCCGCGCAGTGGTTCGTCAAGATGGAGCCTCTTGCCAAGGAAGCCATCCGCGTCGTCAACGACGGCACGATCAAGTTTGTGCCCGAGCGCTTCACCAAGACCTATATCAACTGGATGGAGAACGTGCACGACTGGTGCATCTCCCGTCAGCTCTGGTGGGGCCATCAGATCCCCGCGTGGTACTGCGACGAGTGCGGCCACATCAACGTCAAGCGCGAAGACCCGACGGAATGCGAAAAGTGCGGCTGCAAGCATTTGACGCGCGAGGAGGACGTGCTTGATACCTGGTTCTCTTCCGCGCTCTGGCCCTTCTCCACGATGGGCTGGCCCGACCTCGATTCTCCCGACCTCAAGTACTGGTATCCTACGTCCGTTATGGTCACGGGCTATGATATTATCTTCTTCTGGGTCGCGCGCATGATCTTCTCCGGCATGGAGCAGATGAAGAAGGAGCCATTCAAGACGGTGTTCATCCACGGCCTCGTCCGCGACGACAAGGGCCGCAAGATGTCCAAGTCCCTCGGCAACGGCATTGACCCGCTGGAGATGGCCGAGAAGTACGGCGCGGACGCGCTGCGCTTCAACCTCATCACCGGCAACTCCCCGGGCAACGATATGCGCTTCTATGTCGAAAAGTGCGAGGCAATGCGCAACTTCTGCAACAAGATCTGGAACGCGAGCCGTTTCGTGATGATGAACCTGACGATCGACCACGTGGAGCTGCCCGAAAAGCTGGAGCTCGAGGACAAGTGGATCCTCTCGAAGCTCAATACGCTCATCCGCGAGGTCACGGACAATATGGACGCCTTCGAGCTCGGCGTCGCGTCCGCGAAGATCTACGACTTCATCTGGGACAACTACTGCGACTGGTTCATCGAGCTGACGAAGAACCGTCTCAACAGCGACGATCCCGCCGCGCGCGAGAACGCGCAGAACGTCCTCTGCTATGTCCTCATCGAAACGCTCAAGCTGCTCCACCCGTTCATGCCGTTCATCACCGAGGAGATCTGGCAGGCGCTGCCGCACGAGGGCGAGTTCCTGATGCTCTCCAAGTGGCCGGAGTACAACGAAAAGTTCAGCTTCCCCGCCGAGGAGGAGGCGATGCAGACGGTTATCGAGGCCATCACCGCTATCCGTGCCCGCCGCAACGAGATGAACGTCGCCCCGTCGAAGAAGGTGCACTACACCGTTTCGACCGCGAACGAGGCGAGCTTCACCGCCGGTATCCCGTTCTTCACGCGTCTGGCCTCTGCCAGCGATGTGACGATCGTTCCGGCTGACGCCGCCATCGACGCGGACGGCAAGGTCGAGGTCGACACCCACGCCGCGCGCATCTTCATGCCGCTTGCAGAGCTGGTCGACTTTGAAAAGGAGCTTGCGCGCATCGCCAAGGAGAAGGCAAACGCCGAAAAGCAGCTCGCCGGCATCGAGAACAAGCTGAGCAATCAGGGCTTCCTCGCAAAGGCGCCCGAGGCCGTCGTGAACGGCGCGCGTGCCGACGCGGAAAAGCTGCGCGCGCTCATTGAGAAGCTCGACGCTTCCGCTGCCGCAATGAAGAAATAAGACGATCTTACAACATCAAAAAAGAGGGACTTCTCTTTCGAAAGAGAAGTCCCTCTTTTTACTGTTTTATGCCTGCTCCCACTCAAATCTGACGCGCAGGCGGCGCTTGGGCCGCGCTTGCGCAGTGAAAAAATCCCGATCGCGCACGACACTGCCGGTGCGCAGCGTGGAGAGTAGAAAGCCGAGCTGCGTCATGTTGACCAACAGCGTTCTGAGACCGAAGGTGAACAGCGGGAAGGCAGCCCCGCCCCCGAGCGGAAGCAGCGTGAGGTCAGAGAGAAGGTAGGCGAGCGCCTGCGCGCTGAACGAGAGGAGAACTGCGTAGGAAACGAGGCGGGCGAGCATACTCTCCTGCCTGCGGCAGCGGCGGAAGGAGAGAACAAGCAGCGCCGTCAGCAGCGTGACGAGCGCGATGAGCGCCAACCAGCCGCAGCGGTGGACGAGCAGTGTCAGCGCGTGCGCCTGTAAGTCGACCATGCCGAAGCCCTCCCAGCGGGCAAGGTGCTGTGCGCTGTACGGCCCCACGCCGCCCGGACCGATAAATTTGGCATTTTGCAGCAGTTCACGCAGTACAACGGTTTGATAGCCGTGTCCGTCAATGTAGGGGTAAGGATCAAGTACAATGGCGAGCTGACGCGCAAACCAGCTTGCACCGAGAACGAGAACCGATGCCGTGCAGGCAGCGAGCGGGAGGGCAGCGAGCAGCGTTTCCCACTTTGCGCCAAGACCAAGCCAACCGCTGTGGGCACAGAAAATGAGCAGCGCGCCGTTGCAGAGAAACAGGAAGCTCAGATCAGTAAGGCTTGGGATCTGTAAGCAGAACAGAAGCTGAATTGCAAGGGCGGTAAGGGCAGCGAAAATGCCCAGGCCGCGCCGCCCGCGCAGCGCGTAGAGCAGCACAGCGAACATCAGCGGGAGCAACGGCGGCAGACCGCGCAGGAGGATATGTGTCGAAACATAGGTGTAGCGGAAGAGCCAGAACCCACCGAGAGGCAGCAGGCTGAGCAGTACGAGCGCAGCGTGGAACACAAGCGCAAGCGGCAGGGCGAAGCGCCCGAGCAGCGTAAAATCAAGAAAATACGCCGCGAGCAGCGCTGCCGTACCGAGCAGCAGCGCCACGCTCTGATGCACGGCAAAATAGGACAATTCGTAGTCACGAAAGCTTACAAGCGCGGTGAACGCAAGCCCTGCAAGCGCGATGAGTGCCGCGAGCGCAAAAAGAAGCTTTGGTGTTTTCGGACGGTGAACACGGTCGAGTGCCGTGCCAATCTCATAGGGATCGCCTGTCAAACGCAGCGATTCCGCGGCGGCTGCGGCCTCGTCCATGCCGCCTGCCATCAGTGCGTCACGCTGGTCACAGAGGTGGGTCAGAAGTTCGTCTTCAACGAGAGGACGCGCCGCTTTCCATCGCAGCTGCTCAGCCGCGGTGCGGGCAAAGTGTGTGAAAGTCTCAGGCAGAACCAAGACAGCCGCCTCCTCTCAGCACGCGGTCGACCGCGGCGGTAAATTCCGTCCATTCCTCTTCCTTTTCGCGCAGTAGCGCGCGGCCCTTGCGCGCTAAATGGTAGTAGCGGCGCGGACGCGCTGCGTCCTCGTCCTTTTCGTAGGAAATGATCAGCTCCTTTTCCTCGAGCGAATGCAGCAGGGGATAGAGCGTGCCGGTCTTGAGCGCGAAGGCGTGATCGGAGCGGCGGGCAAGCTCTTCGATCATCTGATAGCCGTACATGTCCTGCCCATCGAGCAGCTTGAGCACCAGCATCGTTGTGCTGCCCGCGAGCAGACTTTTGTCCAATGGCATAAAAAGCACCTCCTGATAGATAGATTCCCTACATAGTAGATTATCTACATAATATTCGGGCAGGAGAGAATTGTCAAGGGAAAAACAAAAGATTGAAAAAAAGAAAGGATTTTGCTATGCTGTAAAAAATGACAATAGGGGGGATTTTCATGAACAGGATCACACTCGGCAAGACGGGACTGGTCATTGAGAAAAACGGGTTTGGCTGTCTGCCCATTCAGCGCATCAGCGAGCAGGACGCGGTGAAGCTGCTGCACAAGGCGTATGACGGCGGCATCAACTTTTTTGATACGGCGCGCGCCTATTCTGACAGTGAGCAGAAGGTCGGCGCGGCGTTCTCGGCGATGCGCGACAAAATCGTGCTGGCGACAAAGACCGGTGCGCAGACGGCAGAGGAATTCTGGAAGGATCTCGAAACGAGCCTGCGCACGCTCAAGACCGATTATATCGATCTCTATCAGTTCCACAACCCGGCCTTCTGCCCGAAGCCGGGCGGGGAGGACGGCCTTTACGATGCGGCGCTTGAGGCGAAGAAGCAGGGCAAGATCCGCCACATCGCCATCACGAACCACCGCCTCACCGTGGCGCACGAGGCCATCGACTCGGGGCTTTACGAGACCTTGCAGTTCCCGTTCAGCTACCTTGCCGGCGAGCAGGAGATGGAGCTTGTCAGAAAATGCCGCGCGCAGCAGATGGGCTTTATCGCCATGAAGGGCATGGCGGGCGGACTCATTCGCGACGGCTTCACGGCTGCTGCCTGGATGGCACAGCAGGAGGGCGTGGTGCCCATCTGGGGCGTGCAGCGCGAGAGCGAACTGGACGAGTTTTTGCAGTGCATCCGAGACGGTATCGAGCTGACCGATGCGCGCAAGGCGCGCATCGAGCGCGATCGCAAGGAGCTTTGCGGCGATTTCTGCCGCGGCTGCGGCTACTGCATGCCGTGCCCTGCGGGTATTGAGATCAACCAGTGCGCGCGCATGTCGCTCATGCTGAGAAGAGCGCCTGCCGCGGAGTGGCTCACCGAGGAATGGCAGCAGAAAATGCACCAGATCGAGCAGTGTCTCCACTGCGGGCACTGCATGTCCAAGTGCCCCTACGGACTCAACACGCCTGCGCTGCTTGAGGCGAACTATAAGGACTACTGGGAAGTGCTGGCTGCGAGCCGCGCAGAGGAAAAATGAATCTGGATTTTTCAGAGCGGTACGCGGCTCGACCGCTGACGGCGGCAGACGCAGATGCGATCCTGACCCTCTGCGCAGAGAATGAGCAGTTTTACCGCTACCACCCGCCGCTTGCAACGAAGGAGAGCGTTTTAGAGGATCTTTCGGCGCTGCCGCCCGGGAAGAGCGCGGCGGACAAGCACTACCTCGGCTTTTTCGACGGGGAAACGCTTGTTGCCGTGTTGGATCTCATTTTGGATTACCCGCAGGAGGGGACAGCTTATCTCGGCTTTTTTATGACGAAGAAAGCCGTGCAGGGGCGCGGTATCGGCTCAGCGCTGATCGGTGAATTGCTGAATGAACTGCGCAAGGCGGACTGTAAAAAAGCGCGCCTTGCGGTCGACCGGGGCAATCCGCAGAGCAAAGCTTTCTGGGAAAAGAACGGCTTTGCCCTGACCGGCGAGGAAGTGCCGCACAACGCGTCGGCCTATCTCCCGATGGAACGCGCGCTGTAAAAGTAAAGAAAGCACCGCTGTGCAGAGGGTATCTGCACAGCGGTGCTTTTCATTTTTTGAGATTATTTCAATTTCGTAAGTCCAATCTTCACCGTCCTGGCGGTAGAACAGCTCGCTGAGATCATCTTCTTCAAACACGCGGAGAAGGTCGAGCATGTCGGAAGACGCAAGATCGAGCGAGGGGAGACCGGCGAGCTCCGCCCACCAGACCTCGCCCTCGTCGGAAGAGCGCAGCGTTCCGGTGAACTGCTCCGCACGATAGAGCAACACGACATGACGCACGCCGTCTTCGCACCAGTCCTTGATCCCGCACAGGCGCGGAGAGGAGATCGTCAGACCTGTCTCCTCCTGAACCTCACGAATGACGGAATCTGTAAAGGATTCACCCTTTTCAACATGACCGCCCGGAAAAGCAACGCCTGGCCAGTTGGGATCTGTGCGGTCCTGCACCAAAACCTTGCTGCCGCGGCGGAGCACGCACATATTCATCAGTTCGACGGGCTCAGAGCGTTTCATGTACAACACGTCCTTTTGGGTTTGAAAACTTGCTTGCTATCCATGACTACTGCGCACTGTGCGGCACCTTCGCCTTGGCGCTGAGCTTGTCGGCGCGGACAGCAAAGACTTCGACCGCGCGGGCCTGCTGCTCGGTGAATTTGTCCTCGCGGCCCGCCATGTGGCGCATGAGGGCGGTCAGCGCGGCGAGCTTTTCTTCACCGTCCAAAAATTCGACATGGCCGACGCCGGTGACGGAGGCGAAGTAGTATCCGCATTGGCAGGCGACATCGTGCTCGTCGAGCGCACCGCGGCAGTCCATTTCAAAGGCGACGGTCGGATTTTTGCGCAGAATGTCGAGCTTGCGACCCTCGCGGGCGCTGTGGCAGAAGAACGAGAACGCACCGTTTTCGTAAGAATAGCCGAAATTCAGCGGCAGAAGATACGGCACTCCATCGTCTACCATGGCAAGATGGATCACTTTACAATCGTTGATAATGGAGAGAATTTCGCCCAAATCGGTGATCTCGCGGTCGCTTCTTCGCATGGAAGGTCCTCCTTTGATCGTTTTCCACATTTTACAGGGCGGAAGCGCAGATGTCAAGGCGGTGCGGCAAAGAAAAATCAAAATACCGGCGGTCTTCGACAAAAAAACGGCAGGAGGACAGGCTATACTTTGAGAAACGAAAGGGAAAACGCTTGAAAGAAACGGAGGGAGAGCAATGGAGGTCATTTCGTCGGGCGATGCGCGCGAGCTGACGCTCACGCTGCGCGGAGAACTCGACCACCACGGGGCGAAGGAAGTGATGCAAAGGCTCGAATGGGAACTGGACAGCGCGCTGCCGGTCAAGCTGACGCTGGATTTTTCCGGTGTGAGCTTTATGGACTCGTCGGGGATCGCCGTGGTGATGCGCGCGCTCAAACGCATGCGTGCTATGGGCGGCAGCGCGGCGCTCAGAAACGTTCCACCGCAGGCGGGAAAAGTGTTCACTGCCGCGGGGGTTTTTCGCATCATACCGCTTGAGGAGGGAGAAAGGCGCAATGAAAGTTAAACCGAACAACTACATAGCCATCGAATTTCCGAGCCGCAGCGTGAACGAGGGCTTGGCGCGCGCCGCGGTTGCGGCGCTTGCCGCGCAGCTTGATCCGACGCTCGACGAGCTTGGCGACATCAAGACCGCTGTGAGCGAGGCGGTGACGAACGCCATCGTGCACGCCTATCCACAGGAGATCGGCCGGATCGCGCTGCGCGCGAGCATTTTTGACGGGAACCTGCTGGAGATCACCGTGCGCGACTGGGGGTGCGGCATTGCGGACGTCGAAAAAGCGCGAGAGCCGCTCTACACGACCGGCGGGGAAGAGCGCAGCGGTATGGGCTTTACGATCATGGAGAGTTTCATGGACGCGCTGACCGTGCGCTCGAAAAACGGCAAGGGGACGGTCGTGACGATGAAGCGCCGGATCGCGCTGCGCCCGTCGCGCCGATGAACGGTACGGCGGAATTGCTGGAGGCTGCGGCGCGGGGTGATGAACAGGCTTGCGAACAGATGCTGCGGGAAAACAGCGGCCTCATCTGGAGCATCGTGCGGCGCTATTACGGCCGCGGCGTGGAGCCGGACGACCTGTATCAGCTCGGTTGCCTTGGATTTATCAAGGCAGTAAAGGGGTTTGACTTTGCGTTCGGAACGCAGTTTTCAACCTATGCCGTGCCGAAGATCGCGGGGGAGATCCGGCGTTTTCTGCGCGACGACGGTGCAATCAAGGTCAGCCGCTCGCTGCGCGAGCAGGCGGCGATGGTTTTTACAGCGCGCGAAAGGCTGAAAAATGCGTTGGGACGCGAACCGGCGCTCTCCGAGCTTTCTGAAGAGACCGGGCTGAGCGCCGAGGAGATCGCGCAGTGCGAACTGGCGGTGGCCGCGCCGGACAGCTTGCAGCGCGAGACCGGCGACGGCCTGACGCTTGAGGGGGCGCTGGGCGGCGAATCGCCCGAGGAGGGGCTCATCGAGCGCATTGCGCTGCGCGAGGCTGTTGACCGTTTGCCCGAGCGCGAGAAAATGACGATCCTGCTGCGCTTTTTTAAGGGGCTGACGCAGGAGCAGGCGGCGCGCCTTCTGGGGGTGTCGCAGGTGCAGGTATCGCGCCTGGAGCGCCGGGCGATCGAGAAGCTGCGGCTGGCACTTTCGGACGCGCTTTAAAAAAGGACTCGTCCTGAAATTCGGTCATTGTGGCCCAGTAGCGCTTGGGCATGTGCGTCATGCGGAGCTTTTCGTTTTTGCGCGCTTCGATGGCAATGGTGTCATAAAAGCGGCGCCAAAGGCGGCGATAACCCGCCTCTTCTTCATCGGGTTGTGCCATTTCGAAGCGCTCGAGCGGCACGATGCGCGACACGCCGCCGCTGTAGAGCAGCGCCTCGCGGTGCGTGCGATCGTAAAGGAAAAATGCTTCACTGCGATAACGCTCGCAGAAGTGGCGGCGCAGCATGGGCAGTACGCGGTTTTTCGGTTCGATCTCCGCGCCGAGCACACCGTCAAAGTCGGAAAAGCGGGTAAAGCCGCGAAACTGCTCGATCTCGCTCGACAGATGCCGCACAGCCTTGAGCAGCGGAAGATAAGTCTCATCACTCAAACGCGAGAGCAGCGGTGCGCCCTCGCGGTAGAATTTGACAATGAAACGGTAAATGGACATCTCCTTGTCGGGGAGGAAGGTGAGGAATGCGCGGCGCAGGAACGGGCCGACATCGGGACTCCTTCGGTAAAGACTGCGGTAGATACGCTGCGCGTGCGCGTGGTCGGTCACGACTGCGCGGATCTCAAATAATGACGGTTCTTCGTCCCCATCGTGCAGGATCGCGGTGGGGCGTTCTTTTTTTGTGTAGCTTTCAAACAAGCAGCACAGGAGCCCTTCGAAGCTGCCATCATATTGATAGATGATCTCGCGCCATGCCATGGGTTCCTCCTTCAGCCGACCTGGTCGAAAAGTGATAGCTGCTGCACTTCGGCCTGCGGCAGCGCGCGGCGCTCCACGGCCATGAGATTTTGCAAAATGCTCACCTGCGACAGCCTGAGCGGCGCAGCGCAGCGCCCGCCGCAGGTGAGAAAGTACTGCGCGCGTTTCATCACAACGCCGAGTTTTTGAAGATCTTCGGCGCGCAGCGCACCTGAGCGGCGCGCGACCAAAATGCGCTTGGCGCTCACAACGCCGACACCCGGCACACGCAGCAGGGCTTCATAGTCTGCGCGGTTGACCTCAACGGGAAAAAACTCGGGGTGACGCAGCGCCCAACAGCACTTGGGGTCGAGATCGGGATTAAAGTCCGGCGCGCTGTCATCGAGCAGCTCGTTTGCACGAAAGCCGTAAAACCGAAGCAGCCAGTCGGCCTGATAAAGCCGGTGTTCGCGCAGCAGCGGCGGCTTGGTGTCGAGCGCGGGCAGGAGCGTGTTCTCTACGACCGGCACATAGGCCGAGTAGAAAACGCGCTTGAGGCGGTAGGAATCATAGAGCGCCTGCGTGAGATTTAAGATGTGCAGGTCGCTTTCCTTCGTTGCGCCGACGATGAGCTGGGTGCTCTGTCCCGCAGGGGCAAAGCGCGGCGCGTGCTTGTATTTGACAAGCTCCTGCCGACTTTGCTTCGCGCGGTCACGGATCTGCGTCATCGGGCGCAGGATCGCCTGCCTGGTCTTGTTCGGAGCAAGCAGCTTGAGCCCCGCCTCGCTCGGCAGCTCGATGTTCACGCTCAGCCGGTCGGCCAAAAAGCCGAGCTGCTCAACAAGCTCCGGCGACGTGCCGGGAATGGCCTTGGCGTGGATATAGCCGTTGAAGCGGTATTTGTTGCGCAAAAGCGAGAGCGCACGGATCATCAGCTCCGTTGTGTAATCCGGCGAGCGCAGCACGCCGGAGGAGAGGAAGAGGCCTTCGATATAGTTTCTCCGGTAGAATTCGATCGTCAGCTCAGATAGCTCCTCGGGCGTGAAGGTCGCGCGCGGCGTGTCGTTCGTGCAGCGGTTGACGCAGTATTTGCAGTTGTAGCAGCAGTCGTTCGAGAGCAGTACCTTCAAAAGCGTTACGCAGCGGCCATCGGCAGAGAAGCTGTGGCAGCAGCCTGCGACAGACGAGGAGGTGCAGCCGATCTTTCCCTCCTGAAAGCCGCGCTTGGCGCCGCTTGAGGTGCAGGAAGCGTCATACTTTGCCGCATTTGCCAGAATGGTGAGCTTATCGATGAGATCCATGAGCGCTCAGCGGGCGTATCTGTTTCTGCGCTTTTTGACCGGCTGATCGAGAAGAAGGAGAACGTTCATCACCTTGGTGGTGACGACGCTGACGCCGATAAAGGTGAAGATGAAAGCAGAAGCCGACATGATGAGTTCCTCCTTGATAATAGAATCTTTGTTCGAGTATGATTATAAATCGAACAAACGTTCTTGTCAACAGAAATCGAACAAAATATCTATTTTTAGTGAACGCAGTTGACCGATGGCGAGAAAAAGGGTAAAATAAAAAAAGATCAGGAAAGGTGAGAAAGAAACGTATGAGCGATTTTAACGCCCGCTATGCCGCAGCAAGAAAAGCGGCCATTGCGCGGGATTTTGCAAAACTCAACCCCGAACAGCGCCGCGGCGTGCTGACGACCGAGGGCGCGCTGCTGCTGCTTGCGGGTGCGGGCAGCGGCAAGACGACGGTGCTCATCAACCGCGTCGCAAACCTTTTGACCTACGGGCGCGGGAGCGACAGCGAGGACGTGCCGCAGTGGGCGACAGAGGACGATCTTGCATTCTTGGAAAGCTATCCCGATCACCCGACGGCAGAGGAGCGCAGCCGCATGGTGCACCTGTGCGCGCTTGAACCTGCCGCGCCTTGGTCGCTGCTGGCGGTGACGTTTACCAATAAGGCGGCAAACGAGCTGCGTGAGCGGCTCTCTGCCTTTGGCATTCAGGGCGCGGAGAGCGTGTGGGCGATGACGTTCCACTCTGCCTGCGTGCGCATTTTGCGCAGGGATATTGACCGCCTCGGTTTTTCGCGCGATTTTACAATCTACGATACGGACGATTCCAAGCGCGTCATCAAGGATATCCTGAAAGAACTGGATATTGATGAAAAGAAGCTCACGCCGCGCGAGGTGCTTTCGGCCATCTCGAATGCGAAGGACGCGATGGAGACGCCGGAGGACTATTCCCGCCGCTGGAAAAACAGCGGCGACTGGCGTAAGGAAGCCATCGCCAGGATCTATGTCCGCTATGTGCAAAGACTCGCCGAGGCAAACGCGCTCGACTTTGACGACATTCTTCTCCACGCGGTCACGCTGCTGCAAAAGGAGGACGAGGTGCGCGAGTACTACCGCCGCAAGTTCCGCTATGTGCTCATCGACGAGTATCAGGACACGAACCGCTTGCAGTATCTTTTGATGAAGCAGCTTGTGGGGGAAAAGGGCAACGTCTGCGTCGTTGGCGACGATGACCAGAGCATTTACAAATTTCGCGGCGCGGACATCACAAATATTTTGAACTTTGAAAAGGAATACAAGGGCTGCCGCACGATCCGCCTGGAGCAGAACTACCGCTCGACACAGAACATCCTCGACGCGGCGAATGCGGTCATTAAGAATAACACGGGCCGCAAGGGCAAGACCCTCTGGACCGATGCGGGCGCGGGTGACCGCGTGCTCATCAAGACGGTTTTCAACGAGCAGGATGAGGCGAATTTTGTTGTCAGCAGCATCATGATGGACTACAACCGCGGCCGGAACTGGAAAGAAAATGCCGTGCTGTACCGCATGAACGCACAGTCGAACGCGCTCGAATACGCGTTCAAGCGCAACGGCGTACCGTATCAGGTCGTGGGTGGCACCAAGTTCTTCGAGCGCGCCGAGGTCAAGGACATGCTTGCGTATCTTGCCGTCATCAACAACCCGAGCGACGATCTGCGTCTGCGGCGCATCATCAACAATCCGCCGCGCGGCATCGGCGGCACGACGATCGAGCGTGTGCAGATGCTGGCAAACGAGCAGAATATCCCGATGATGGCTGTTTTGCAGCGCGCGGGGGAGTATGCCGTGCTCAAGAACGCGGCGGGCAAGCTCGAGCGCTTTGCCGCCCTCATCGGCACGCTGCGGGAGGCGGCGGAAACGACGGAGCTTGCGGAATTCTACGAGCTTGTCTGCGAGCAGACGAACTACGTGAGCGCGCTTCGGGAAAAGGGCGACATGGAGAGCCGCGGAAGACTGGAAAACGTGCAGGAACTCAAGTCGAACATTCTCTCGTTCCTTGAAAATGACCCGGAGGACGCGACGCTTTCGGGCTTCCTCAATGAGATCGCACTCTACACCGATCTGGATAGCGCCACGAGCGACAACTGCGTGACGATGATGACGATGCACAGCGCGAAGGGCCTTGAGTTTCCCTGCGTGTATGTCGTCGGCATGGAGGAAGGGATCTTCCCCGGCGAGCGTGTGCGCTACAACGATGATGAAGTCGAGGAGGAGCGCAGGCTCTGCTATGTTGCGATGACGCGTGCTAGAGAGCGCCTCACGATGACCTGCACACGCCAGCGCATGCTCTTTGGCCGCACGAGCGTCAGTGAACCCTCGCGTTTTTTGGAGGAGGTCCCGTCGGAGAATGCCGACTGGGTCGGCCGTCAGGCGCAGGGCACGTCCGGCTTTGGCGACACGAGCTTTGACGAGGGGAGTTCGTACTCCACGCGCGGATACGGCGGATACAGTCAGGGCGCGGCACGCTACGACAGCGTGATGCAGCGCCGCCCGCGGTCTTCCGCAGCGCAAAAGCTTGCAGCGCAGAAGCCTACCGCCTCCGCGCCGCTGCTGCAGCTTGCCTCGGGCGATCAGATCCACCACAAGACCTTCGGCGATGGAATGGTCGTCTCCGTCGTACCCATGGGCGGCGATGCGCTCATCGAGGTGGCATTTGATACGGTCGGCACCAAAAAATTGATGCTGAAAACGGCGGGGGTACATATTACCAAGCTGTAAAAAAGAGACGGACCAAGAGTCCGTCTCTTTTCTTATGCCGTCCATACGAGGCTGTGGAACGATCCGTTCCACAGCCGGTCAGCTTCTTCCTCAATCCTCCTGCGCTGCAAGGATTGTAAAGGCATTAACCCTGTCAATTCGACAGCTTTTCCACGACGTTTCCAAATGCCGACGATCTTCCCGTCGAGCAGAATGGCAGGCCGCACGATGCCGGATAGCGTGAACACGCTGCGTAGTGCATCTTCGGGGAGAAACGGATTTGCCCGCTTTTCATAGCCCAGCATCAGCGGGTCGAAGCCCGCGAGAAAACGACAGCAGGATATGTCACCGATAATGTTAATATCATCAAGCATGTAAAATATTTTACCTTTACAGACAAATTCGCGCGGGGAGAGAGATTCGATGAGCGGCAGCAGCTCACACTGGGGTAGGCCGAAGAAGTATGCGGCGTCCTGTACTGTTACGGGACCGTAGTGCGTCAGATACCGCCGCATGAGAGCGCGCAGGGCGTCGGCTTTTGTCATCGATGCAAACAGCGGGCAGGGGCGAAAGGCCTTTTTCTGCTGCGCGGTGTGGCAGAGCACGCCACTTTCGCATAGCGCGCGGAGCAGCCCGCCCCAGGGATCGAACGCGCTTTGCTCTTCATCGGCGGTCATGCCGTGCTCGCGGCAGAGAAGGCGCAGCTCCTCGCGGCCGCCGCAGCCTTTTTGGGCGGCGTCTAAAATGATCGCGGCCAACTCGCGCTTGCGCGCGGCGGAGAGATGGTCGTCATTTTCCATTGTGTCGCACGGACGAAGAAAATGGCTGCGCCCATTGTAGAGGAAGAGGGGCAGGTCGCTCTGTGCGATCAGATGCAGTGTGCCGCGCAGCGCCCATGTTTTGACGGTGGAGGTGCGCAGGATATCCTCATCCGGCGCTTTCCCGCAGCGGAGACGCAGCGCATGCAGGCAGTTGCCGTAAAACTGCGCCTGCAAGCCGCAGAGACCGCGCAGCACGGTGAGTTCGTCCTCTGCGGGGGTAAAAAGATACTGCCGGTTCATGCGGAGCAGAAGCATGTCGTCGATCTGCATGGGACGCCTCCGTTCGGTGCAAATTTTCCTGCCGGAATACTTGCGAAAAATGCGGTATTTTGATATGCTATGTCACATTGTAACATGTGTGATATTCAGGAGGCAACTATGAAAAATCCTAAAGTCCGCCAGATCATTCTGCCGCTGATCACGGCGATGATCTGGGGCAGCTCCTTTGTGACCCAGAGTCTCAGCGCGGGGCATCTCGGATGCTTCAGCTTCAACGCGCTGCGTTCCATTCCTGCGGCATTGGCGCTGCTGTTGCTGCTGCTTGTCGTGCGGCGCATTCGCCCGCGCGAGAAGTATACCGCGGAGGAAAAGCGCGCGTTGCTGTGCGGCGGCCTGATCTGCGGGTTCTTCCTTACACTCGGCGTCAATTTGCAGCAGTTCGGCATTGAAACGACGACCGCAGGCAAGGCGGGCTTTATCACGACGCTCTATATCGTGCTCGTGCCGGTGTTCAGCATCATGCTGGGCAAAAAGGCAAAGAAGAGCACCTGGATCTATGTGCTCTTTGCCGTGGCGGGGCTTTATTTCCTCTGCTTTGACGGCGGCTCCGTCTCGTTCAGCAGCGGTGATTTCTATATTTTCCTCTGCGCCTTTGCCTTCACTGCGCAAATCCTCGCGGTGGATCATTATGTGCAGCGGGTGGACGGCATTGCGCTTTCCTGCGCGCAGTTCGTGGTGGTCATTGTGCTCTCGGCCGTCGGCGCGCTCGTCTTCGGCGAGCACACCACGCTTGCGGCTGTAAAGACCTGCCTTCCGTTTTTGCTCTATGTCGGCGTGATGTCGAGCGGCGTGGGCTATACGCTGCAGATCCTTGCGCAGAAGGACGGCGACCCGACGGTCGTGTCGCTGATCCTGAGTCTGGAATCCTTCTTTGCGGTCGTGTCGGGAGCGATCTTCCTGCACGAGCGTATGAGCCTGCGCGAGTACTTCGGCTGCGCGCTGATGCTCACGGCGGTCATTCTCTCTCAGCTGCCGGAGAAAAGCGCCAAAGCGGTTGAAAGCGGCAAGGAAGAGTGATATAATAAACCGATTTAACAAAAATGTGAAGGAAACGGACAGACTATCATGCGGATCAATATTTTAGGCGTTGGCTTTGATAATGTGACGATGGAAGAAGCGCTTGCGCGCGGGGAAAAGCTCCTCTGCACGCCCGGCGCGCACTACGTTGTCACACCCAATCCCGAGATCGTGGAGACCTGCCGCGCGGACGCTGCGGCAAACGCCGCGGTGAACGGCGCGGATCTTGTTTTGCCAGACGGCATCGGCATTGTGTACGGGGCGAAGATCCTGCACGAACCGCTCAGAAGCCGTGTGCCGGGGATCGAATTCGGCACGGGCATGATCGAGCGCTGCGCAAAGCTCGGCAAGAGCGTTTTCTTACTCGGCGCGAAGCCGGGCGTTGCCGAACAGGCGGCGGAAAACCTCAAAAACCGTTTTCCCGGCCTTGTGGTTGCCGGTACGCACGACGGCTACTTTAAGGAAGACGCGCCCATCGCTGAGGAGATCAAAGCGAGCGGCGCAGATATGGCGCTTGTGTGCCTCGGCGCACCCAAGCAGGAGCTCTTTATGGCGAAGTACGGCGAAGCGACCGGCTGCTCTCTTCTGATGGGGCTTGGCGGCTCGATGGATATTTTTGCAGGCGTTGCGCAGCGTGCGCCGGAGTTCTACTGCAAGCATAACCTTGAGTGGTTCTACCGCCTTGTCAAAAATCCGTCCCGCATTGGCCGCATGATGAAGCTGCCGCTCTTTCTTGTCCATGTTTCGGGGGCGAAGCACAAATGAAGGGGAAGCTGATCGTATTTGAGGGAACGGACGGCTCGGGCAAGGCCACGCAGAGCAAGCTCCTCTTCGAGAGATTGCAGTGCGAAGGGATCGACTGCCGCAAGCTCAATTTCCCGCGCTATGGGGAAAAATCCGCCGCACTTGTTGAACTGTACCTCGGTGGTGCGTTCGGCACCCACCCGGACGATGTGAACGCCTATGCCGCGTCGACATTTTATTCGGTCGACCGTTATGCGTCCTATAAGCAGGACTGGGGAAAATATTACGAGGCGGGCGGCCTTCTCATTGCCGACCGCTACACGACCTCAAACGCCGTGCATCAGGCGGGCAAGCTGCCGGACGGCGAGCGGGAGAAGTACCTCAACTGGCTCTTTGGCTTCGAATATGACCTTTTGGGTCTGCCGGAGCCGGCGCTCGTCTTTTATCTCGACGTGCCGACCGAGCTGACCGAAAAGATGATGCGCGGGCGTGAGCAGGCGACCAACACAAAAGCCGATATCCACGAGCAGGACGCTACCTATCTGCGCGCCTGCCGTGAAAACGCGAAAAAGGTCGTGGAGCGCTGCGGCTGGCAGCGCATCGATTGCTCAAAAAACGGCGAGATGCGTTCGATCGAGGATATTCACAAGGAGATTTACCGCCGCGTAACGGAACTTTTGAAGGCTTGACCGCGTCAAAGAGAAGTGAAAAGGGACGCTTACGCGCCCCATCTTCACAGGAGGAAGGTGCCTTAGCAGCAGCAGTCGTTGCTGCCGCTGCAGCCGCAGCTGTTGCCGCAGTTACAGCCGCTGCCGAAGGTGCTGCCGTTTCCACAGCCACCGCAGCAGAGGATCAGGATAACGATCAGGATCAGCCACAGGCAGTTATTATTGTTATTGCACATTTTTTGGTTCACCTCACTTGTCATGCTCTGCACTATCCTATGCGCGAGCGCGCAAAGGTGGGCCTGACCATACCAAAAATGTTGAGAGATTTGAGATCGACCAAGCAAGGAGGATCTATGAGCTACGAGGATAACTACGACCAGACCGCCCGCTGGGACGCCGAAAGCGTCCGCGAAGCGGAAGTGCGCACGCAGCACCGCGCCACGCGCAGCAGCGCCGAGCGGCAGAAACTGAAAAGGAAGGGCAAGCGCCGCCGCTTTGCGCTGTGGCTTGCATTCGTACTGATCGTTTCGGCGATTTTGGCCGGCGTGGGCTGGCTGCTGGCAGACGACATGTGCTCGTTCAACAAAGACCCCGTTGAAACGACCATTGAGATCACGCGCGACGACAATCTGAGCACCATTGCCAACAAGCTCCACGAGGATGGGCTTGTCCGCTACAAGTGGTTCTTTAAGCTTTTCGGCAGGGTGCGTCACGCCGAGAGCCGCATTGGTATCGGCACCTATGCCGTCAACAGCGACATGGACTATGATGCGCTCATCAATCGCATGAGCAACAAGAATGCCTCGCTCACGGCCAACACAGTCAAGATCTCGATCCCCGAGGGTTATAATGTCCGCCAGATCATCGCGCTGATGGACAAGTACGGCGTCAACACGGCGGAAAAGCTTACCGATGCGGCGCTGAACGCGGATTTCAACTATTCGTTTATCGACAACAACAAAAAAGGCGATCTGACGCGCCTGGAGGGTTACCTTTTCCCGGATACCTATGAGTTCTTCGTAGACGAGGATCCGGCGCACGCGCTGTCGAGACTGCTTGACAACTTCAACACGAAGATGAGCGATGAGATCATGCAGAAGGTCGAGTCCTCCGGCTACTCGCTCAATCAGATCCTGACCATCGCTTCGCTCATTGAGAAGGAAACGGACGGAACCGACCGCGAGAACATCGCTTCCGTCATCTACAACCGTCTCAATAACGTAGGTGAGACGTACCACAAGCTCCAGATCGACGCCTCGCTCATCTACGGTCTTGGCGAGAACTACACCGGAACGCTGACGAGCAGCGACCTCAACTACAACACGCCTTACAACCTCTCGATGTACGAGGGTCTGCCGCCGACGCCCATTGCAAACCCCGGCCTTGCCTCCATTCAGGCGGCGCTCGACCCGGCGCAGACGAATTATTACTTCTACGCGCTCGGCAAGGACAAAGTACACCACTTCTTCAAGACCTACGCAGAGCATGCGAGCTTCGTCAGCTCCAGCCAGTACGCAGGATAACAGAAACGGACGCGGCAGCATGGCGCAAGCCATGCTGCCGCTTTGAAAGAGGAACAGTATGAGAAGAAAACCGGAGATCCTCGCCCCGGCGGGCGATATGGAAAAGTTGCAGATGGCAGTGCTCTACGGCGCGGACGCGGTGTACCTTGCGGGTACGAGCTTCGGCATGCGCTCGTTTGCGGGCAACTTTGCGCCAGAGGAGCTGCCCAAGGCTGTGAAGTTCGCGCATGACCATGGCGTGCGCGTGCATGTGACGGTGAACACCATGCCGCGCAACGATGAGGTCGCGCGTCTGCCCGAGCATCTTGAGCGGCTGAACGACGCGGGCGTCGATGCGCTCATTTTAGCCGACCTCGGCGCGTTCACGCTCGCGGGGAAGTACGCGCCGAAGTGTGAGCGGCATATCTCCACGCAGCAGTCCATCGCCAACTACGAGTGCGCCCGCGCGTGGTACGATTTAGGTGCGAAAAGAGTTGTGCTGGCAAGGGAAGTATCTTTACAGGAAATTCGCGAAATGCGGGCGAAGATCCCTGCGGAACTGGAGATCGAGACCTTCTGCCACGGTGCGATGTGCGTGAGTTATTCGGGCAGATGCCTGCTCTCGAATTACATGACAGGGCGCGACTCGAACCGCGGCGCCTGCGCCCAGCCCTGCCGCTACCAGTACGCGCTGATGGAGGAAAAGCGTCCCGGAGAATATTTCCCTGTCTTTGAGGACGAGAAGGGCACTTACATCATGAACTCGCGCGATATGTGCATGATCGACCATCTGGACGACATCATGGACGCGGGCATCGACTGCATTAAGATCGAGGGTCGCGCAAAGTCCGCCTACTATGCCGCCATCGTGACGGGCGCGTACCGCCATGTGCTCGACGATGTGGCGGCGGGCAGGGAAGCAGACCCCGTCTGGCGCGACGAGGTGGAGCACGTGAGCCACCGCCATTATTCGACGGGCTTCTACTACGGTCAGCCGGGGCAGTATTACGCCAACTCCCGCTACATCCGCGACTGGCAGGTCTGCGCGGTCGTGACGGATTGCGACGAGCAGGGCAACGCGACGCTGTCGCTGCGCAACAAGTTTGCCGCGGGCGACGAGATCGAGCTTGTCGGCCCCGACTTCCGCCCCTTCACGATGACCGCTCCCGTGATGCACGATCTCGAGGGCTTCGAGCTTACCGAGCCGCGCACGCCGCAGACGGTCTTCAAAATGAAGCTGCCGCGCTATGTGCCGCCGATGAGCTTCGTGCGCCATGCGGTCTCGCTGGGCGCGAAGGAATGAGGACAAAATGAAAAGGGCCGCTCTCTTTCGAAAGAGAGCGGCCCTTTTTTTGCGCTTTTCCTTATTTCTGTTCCGCTTTCAAAAGCTTTCGCTGGGCGAGGAGGCCCGGCAGGATCGCGCACAGCGAGCCTGCGAGGAAACAGACGATACCGATGATCATGTTGAGCGGAATTTCCTCCTTGAGGAAAATGAGCGCGAAGATCGGCGCGATGATGGGCTTTAGGAAGAAGATGAGCGATGCCTCCTGCGCGGAGGTTTTCTCCATCGCCATCATGTGGCAGACGAAGCCCGCCGCCGAGTTGATGCAGCAGATGTAGAGAAGCGCGGGCAGGGCGGAGAGAGGGATATTTTCAAAGAGCGGCACGTCGATGAAGATCTTCAGCCCCAGCGCGCCGTAGAGCGACGCGCCCGCCGCCGTGCGGCCGAAGAGCAGCAGAAGGGTAAGTTCCGTTGCGCCGAAGAGGAAGCTCAGGCAGGTGACGGCGATGCCGCCGAAGCGCGGTGTACGCTTCTTGCCGAACACGCTGTAAAAAGAGAACATGGCGGCCGACAGAATGGCGAGCAGTGCGCCCGTGGGGTCGAGCGAAGCGTGGACGGGGTCGATGATGATGAGAGCGGCGGTCAGTTCAAGGATAAGCGCGATGACATGGTTTTTGTGGATCTCCTCGTGCAGCAGGAAATGCGCGAGCATTGTGACGAAGATCGGATTGCAGGAGAAGATGACCGCGACGATGGACGCGCGCGTATAGGTGACGGACATCTGATAGAGCGACATGGCGATGACGACGCACAGAAAGCCCGCGCACGCAAAGAAGCCGAGATCCTTGCGCGTGAGTACGGCGTTTTTCTTCCTGATCGAGCGCATGGCGAAGGGAATGAGCAGTACGCCGCCGACGAGAAAGCGCAGGCAGGTGATCTGCATGGGGGCAAACACGCCATGCACCGTTTTGAGCATGACCTCCATTGTGCTGAAGATCACGGCGCAGAGGACGATAAAAATATAGCCGGAACGGGAACGGTTCATAATGATTCTCCCTTCATTCATCAAACGAAAGCAGTATATGCCATTTTCTACACAAAGGCAAGGGCGGGTTTCGGCGAAGACTCAGGCAGCGCTGTCTTTTTGACCGCCGCCGTGATATACTGAAAACGCTTTTGTGCCCTTTTTGCGCGGAAAAGGGCGGCATTTTACACTTGCAACCGGAACGCAACCGATAATATCGCGATAGTTGGTGGCGAAAAATGCGGGAAATCGCTACCATAGAGCCGTTGGGAGGTGATGATATGGAACTTGTGGGCGTGGCTGTTTTTGCTGTTGTTCTTTTGCTTGGCCTTTCGGTGATCGTCACATTTGTGGTCTTGGGGATCGTCCTCATAAAAGCGCTGATCCGATACATCAGGTCAAAAGATGTCAGAAAAGAAAAAGCTGAGATCAAACGATCGCTGGGCGAGGTTTTGAAACAGCATCGTGAAGAGTGCAAAATGACGCAGGAATTTGTAGCAGAGTCGGTCGGTGTAAGCAGGCAGGCGGTTTCCAAATGGGAGAACGGAACGTCTGACCCGAGCACTTCGAACTTGATTGCCCTTGCAAAGCTGTTTGACCTTTCGGCCGAAGAATTGCTGCACGAAGTACGGTAATTGAGAAACAAGAACGTTGCAAATGTTATGAGGTATTATCGGTGATGAAGAAAAAAGAAAAATGCAAGATCAGATATATTCTATTGGGAGCGATGTTTGCCGCGCTGTTGTTGTTAATTGTCTTCATGCGTTTCGGCGGTTTTTCCACAGGGGAAGCCGCCAATGTGGATGAGCTTCAAGAATATGCGCTCCCGGTGGAAACCCTTTCTATCCCGGAAGAGAAAAAGATCATCGCACTGGGCGAGGCAACGCACGGAAACGTTGAATTCCAGCGATTGAAGCTGGAGGTCTTCAAAAAACTGCTCGAAGAGCGCGGCGTCAGGGCGTTTGCGCTTGAGGGCGACTGCGGCGGATGCGAAGCGGTCGATCGGTATATCCACGGCGGGGAGGGAACTGCGCAGGAGGCTGCGGCTGCGATCGGCTTTGCCATTTATCGAACGGAGGAGATGGCAGAACTCGTTTCCTATCTGCGTGAATACAACGAAAACGCTTCGGCGGGGGAGGATGTTCGCTTTTACGGCTTTGATATGCAGCGAATTTCCCGCACGTTTCAATTTTTGATGGAAGGCTGCGCGGAATCGAACATCGACACGACCGAGTTGGAGAAGCTCACGGAGGGAGAGAATTTGAACCCCGCATACGATCTCTCCGCGCAGGCAGGGATTCTCTCACGGGTAAAGAATGAACTGGAAAGCAGCGGCGCATCCGACAAGACGCTCCATTATGCGGATATGCTGCTGCAATATTGCGAATTGCAAAGCGTGCCGACCGCTGACGGCGGTGCGCTGCGAGATGGATTCATGGCGGAAAATGTGAAGTGGATCTTTCAGCAGGAGCAGCAGCGCGGCCATGAACGCATCTTTGTAACGGGTCACAACAGCCATGTTGCAAAATGGGGCAGCTACGACTCCATGGGGAAAATATTGTCCGAGGACGCAGAGAATGGTTACTATGCGATCGGCACGGATTTTTATAAAACGCGCTGCAATCTGCCGGCGAGGTCATCCGGCAAACGCACCGAGCAGGTGTTTTATTCCCATGACCCCTTGGCTAAGGCGGCAAAACTCGCCGGATATGATCGCTGCTGGCTTGATTTTGCAAAAATCCCGGAACACTCGGAACTTGGCAGCGAGATTGCTGAATACACCACTCTCGGGAATCTGGGAGAAAGCTATTCGCTCCTGATGCGGCTGCTCCCACCAAGCTATCGGATGTTTCAGCCGCCCGCAGTGCTTTATGACAGCATGATCTTTGTATCGGACGCCACCCCTACGAAAATTATCTCGGAGGCGTAACTGATGAAAAAGATACCGTTGTTGTGATGATCTGTTGCTTGACAAAAATGAGATTTGGGATATAATATCACGCGTGAAACGCGATGAAAAAGTCAGCTTTGCAAACGGGCCTGAAGCGAGAGGGAAACGGTGAAAGCCCTCGGCCACCGGTGCGAAGCAGCCGCTTTGGAGCAGTCCGCGAGGAGCGGAACGTCTCGTCCCCGTTACCGGACGGCTAAGATGCCTTTCCCACGGGGGAAGGATAATTAGGGTGGTACCGTGAAGCATAAAAGCCTTCGCCCCTATGGATAGGGACGGAGGCTTTGTTTTTTTAGAAAGGAACAGGATCATGCGAAAAAGAGGATACCTGATCGCGTCGCTCGCGATCCTCCTTCTTCTCGTACTGAGCGGCTGCAAGGGCAATAAGCTGCCCGACGGCATGGACGAGGACGAGGTCGCGCGCGCGGGGCTTTCCGTGATGTCGCAGCTGACGAAGGGTGAATACGAAGAGGTCTACGACGCGCTGCGCGAAGATGTGCGCGCGCAGACGAGCGCCGACGACATTGAATCGATGATGGAGCGCGCGACCGAAGGGCGCGGCCACTTCAAAAAGGTGAAGGACTCGATGGTGACGGGCGTGACGAACACGGAGGAAGTGCATGGCATTGCCGTTATCCGCGCAAAGTACGACAAAAAATCCGTGATCTTCCGCATCGCTTTCGACCCGGAGATGAACCTCATCGGACTGGATGTACGGGGGAAATGAGCAAATGGCGAGAAAAGCTATTGACATGACGAAGGACCCGCGCGGCGGGCAGTTTGAATACTTCCGCTCGATGAGCGACCCCTGGGCGGGCATCACGGTCCCGGTGGATATTACGGATCTTCTCGATTCGCTCCATGGCCGTCCGTTTTTTCTCAGCTATCTCTACGTGGTGATGCGCGCGGCGAACGCCGTGCCCGAGCTGCGGCGGAGATTGCTGAGCGATGGGCAGGTTGTCGAATACGACCACTGCGACCCGTCGTACACCGTGATGAAGCCGGACGGCACGGGCGTTTACGTCTACTGCCTGCTCGAAGACGATCTTTCATCGTATGAAAAGTTCGTCGCCGAGGGAAAGCGGCGGCAGAGAGAGACGCTTGAACGCGGCACACTGACCGAGGACGGCGACGTGCTGTCGCATTTCTTCGTCTCCTGCGTGCCATGGCTCTACTATACGCAGATCAAGGAGCCTGCCGGCGGCGCGGACGACAGCAATCCGCGCTTTGCCTGGGGAAAATACCGCGAGGAAAACGGCCGCACGATGCTGCCGATGTCACTTTTTATCAACCATGCGCTCTGCGACGGCTGGCATGTCGCGCAGTTCTATCAAAACCTCGAGCGCGAGCTCGCGAAATTGAGCAAATATCTGAAGGCCCAAAACGAACAACAAGAAATTTTACAATAAAAGGAGAAACCAACTTATGTCTCAGCCCAAGTATTACGGTCTCAACGAGCTGCGGGAAATGTTCCTGCATTTCTTTGAGACGAAAGGCCACCTGCGCCTGCCCAGCTTTTCCCTGATCCCGCAGAACGACGCGTCGCTGCTGCTCATCAACTCCGGCATGGCACCGATGAAGCCTTTCTTCACCGGTGAGCAGGAGCCGCCGCGCCACCGCGTGACCACCTGCCAGAAGTGCATCCGCACCGGCGACATTGAAAACATCGGCCACACCGCCCGCCACGGCACGTACTTTGAAATGCTCGGCAACTTCTCGTTCGGCGACTATTTCAAGACCGAGGCGATCCACTGGGCGTGGGAATTTTTGACGAGCCCCGAGTGGGTGGGTCTTGACCCCAACCGTCTGTATCCATCCGTCTTCGCCGGCAACGAAACGACGCCCGCCGATGACGAGGCGTTCCGCATCTGGCACGAGGAGATTGGCATTCCCGAGGACCGCATCTTCAAGTTCGGCAAGGAAGACAACTTCTGGGAGCACGGCTCCGGCCCCTGCGGTCCCTGCTCTGAAATTTACTATGACCGCGGCGAAAAGTACGGCTGCGGCAAGCCCGGCTGCACCGTCGGCTGCGACTGCGACCGCTATATGGAGGTCTGGAACGTCGTCTTCTCCCAGTTCGACAGCGACGGTCACGACCACTACGAAGAGCTCAAGCAGAAGAACATCGATACCGGCATGGGCCTTGAGCGTCTTGCCGTCGTGTGCCAGGACGTTGACTCCCTCTTCGACGTTGATACCGTGATGAACATCACCAACAAGGTCACCGAGATTACCGGCGCGAGCTACGGCCAGAGCCGCGAGAAGGACGTTTCCCTGCGCGTCATCACCGACCATATCCGCTCCGCCTCCTTCATGATCTGCGACGGCGTGCTGCCCAGCAACGAGGGCCGCGGCTACGTGCTGCGCCGCCTGCTGAGAAGAGCCGCGCGCCATGGCAAGCTCCTCGGTGTCAACCGTCCGTTCCTCTATGAGGTCGTGGACACGGTCGTGCACGAGAACGAGGGCCACTATCCCGAGCTGCGCGAGCGTCAGGCCTATATCACCAAGGTCATCCGCACGGAGGAAGAGAACTTTGCTAAGACCATCGACGGCGGTATGAAGATCTTCACCGAGCTTCTCTCCGCCCACAAGGAGAAGGGCGAGACCGTCTTCTCCGGCGCGGACGCGTTCAAGCTCTACGACACCTACGGTTTCCCCATCGACCTGACGATCGAAATGGTCGAGGACGAGGGCATGACGCTCGACCGCAAGGGCTTCGACCAGGAGATGCAGGAGCAGAAGACCCGCGCGCGCGAGGCGCGCAAGGCGCTCGGCGACCTCGGCTGGGCAGGCG
>ERZ827168.2071-NODE-2071-length-24793-cov-16.555300_pt1 | contig 24793 bp, 23 predicted proteins | sample MGYA00519868_ERZ827168 | MGnify/ENA primary metagenome ERZ827168 (study PRJEB31778, sample SAMEA3449271) | human gut metagenome | biome: human gut; feature: human-associated habitat; material: faeces | place: United Kingdom | collected 2010/2012 ...
AGCAATTGAGCCATACTTTTGTGCCTTCCCCGATTTTTATCGGACAGCAATAAAAGAAATATTTGGAACCGGCTCTAAATCTTGATAAATGTTTTGGTGCGATACATCGCCAGAAGTATCAGAAACACGATGAGATAGTTGGCGGTGGTTAGCCACGTGTCCCACCATTGTCCTAAAATAGGCTCAAGTCCCCAAGATACGGAGGCGGCTATGCTCCTGAAATTTACAACTTCCCCAAGAATGTAGGCTGTTATGGAGTTCATGCCATAGATTTTGAGCCACAGCAGGCCTGTGGTGTGATGCTTCACATCTACCCACCAATGCATGATAGCCATAAGCAAAAAGCATATTCCGCCCGACAGCAGTGTCATGCTTCCGCTCCATATACGTTTGATTATCGGGGTTTCAAGGCTCCATAGCATTGCCACGGCTATAAATGCGCACCCTGCGGCCGCCAGCCTGACGGTGGCGCGGGTGGAGTAGCGGCGTATGATTCGCGAGGCAAAAGTGCCGAGCATTACGGTGACTCCGAAGGTGAGGCTGCTCCATATCCATGTGTAGGTGATGTCGCCGCGCATGGTGCCGAGGACCATTGCGTCAATGCGTGCCGCGAAGTTGTGTTCCACGGTCCAGTCGCCTATGGCGCTCATGGGTATGGAGTAGCACAGGAGCAGGCCGAGAGTGAGCCAAAGCTGCATGCGGAGATTGAAGCAGAGCATCAGAATGCTTGCAAGGAGGTAGCCGGCGGCTATGGCCTGCAGGGTGTTGGTGTACCAAAGCCATTCGGCGGGCCGGAAGCTGAGGAGGTTGCCCTGTACCACCATGCCAAGTATCCAGAGCACTATGACCCGTTTGGCTACATGGAGCCAAGCATGGCGCAGGGGCACATCGCCGCGCAGATATTTGGAAAAAGAAAACGGCATTGCGGCCCCGGTCATGAAAAGGAACAGCGGCATCACTATGTCCCAGAAGCGGAACCCGGTCCATACTTCGTGGTCAAGCTGGTACATCAGGCATTGCCATGCCGGGTGGTCAAAATGCCGGCCAACGGATATGAGCACGGGCTGAAGCCCCACCAGCAGAAAGAGGTCAAGGCCCCGCAGAATGTCAAGTGACTCAAGCCGGGAATGTCTGTTCATGGCTCAAAGATAGAGATTCGCGGGGAAACACACAAATCGGTGCAACTTTACTGCTTCAGAATTGTTGAGTTGTAAAAGCAAAACAATAGAATTATGTCACAAAATCGTCTTCATCCCACCGACAGAGTCAAGGTAGTAGTGTCGCTCGGCTCTGAAACCTACATATTTCACGGCTCCGGCTTCAATACTATTGACGAGGCTATCAGAACGGCTTTTGATGCGTCGCCGTTCAGCAACGTGAATATAGAGGATTGCGTCTTTACGGTGCAGAATATCGACACGGCCACTTCGGCCCGGTATCGCGTGAATGCCGGCAACAATGTCAGGATATTGCCTGTGGAATAGAACTTTTGCACAAAAAACGCTCCGATGAGCCATTTTTATGCTCCATAATGTGACAAGTAAGCCGGAAAATGGTTATCTTTGCCAGACAATGAGGCTTTTTGCCACCTGATATGAGAGTAAAAATACATAGAGAAGGCACTAATATATTGATTATCTTGCTTCTTATGCTTGCCATAATCAATGTACCGTCGTGGATGTTCATTCGTCCGCTGGCCATTCCTATTGTGTTTACTTCCATTTCGGCAGTGGTGTTTCTGCTCGTGCTCAATTTCTTCCGTTCGCCGCGCCGCAATTTCACCGGAAATGAGGAAAATGTGGTTGTGTCGTCGGTTGACGGCACGGTAGTGGCACTTGAGGAAGTGTATGAGGGGGAGTTTCTTCATCGCAGGGCTATTCAGCTGTCGGTGTTCATGACAGTGTTCAATGTGCATGCCAACTGGTTTCCGGTCAACGGCACGGTAGAGGCCGTGCGGCATCACAACGGTCGTTTCCTGTCGGCCTATCTTCCCAAGAGCAGTACCGAGAACGAGCGCGCGAGCATACTCATCCGCACCGAAAGTGGTCATCAGATTCTTGCCCGCCAGATAGCGGGCGCCATAGCACGGCGCATTGTGACCTATGCCTATCCGGGTGTGGAGGCGTCTATTGCCGACCACATGGGCTTTATCAAGTTCGGCTCAAGGGTGGATATTTTTCTGCCTCTTGATGCAGAGATTCTTGTGGAAATAGGCCAAAAGACCGTGGGAGGCATAACCGAGGTGGCGCGTCTCAAGCCCATTGGTGCTTCCACTTGATTTGTTTCAAAAAATATAACTGATGTTCCGCACCATTAAAGCATATATTCCCAATACGATAACTTGCCTCAACCTTTTGTCGGGCACCATGGCGTGTGTCATGGCTTTCAATCTGTATCATACTGTCGGAGGCATGCTCGGCTATGAGTGGGCATTCCTGTTTATCGGGGCGGCGGCAGTGTTTGATTTTCTTGACGGTGCAATGGCCCGTCTGCTTCACGCCTACTCCGATATGGGCAAAGAGCTTGACTCGCTGTCCGACCTCGTGAGCTTTGGCCTTGCGCCCGCCATGCTGGTGTTTAATTACATGAACTATTTTCATCCGGGCATATCGGCGTGGTCGTTCATATCGCTGTTCATGGTGGCGATGGGTGCCCTGAGACTGGCAAAATTCAATATTGATACGCGTCAAACCACTTCCTTTATCGGATTGCCCATTCCGGCCAATGCCATATTTTGGGTGGGTATGCTGGCGTGGCTTATCGATACGGCTTATCCCGGCGATCTGGTAATGGCTGTGATGGTGGTGGGCATGTCGCTGCTGATGGTGTGCAATCTGCCCATGTTCTCGCTTAAGTTCAAGAACTTCAATTTGGCCGACAACTATCGCCGCTATCTGATTATTATCGCGGCAGTGCTGTTTGTCGGTGTGGGTGGTATCCCCGGATTGGCGTGGACCATCATGTTCTATCTGCTGCTTTCGCTTGCAGACAGGATGTTTTCGCCCAAAGCTGCGCAATAAGAGCGCATTTGGGGCGTTTAAAATTCGTTGAACACACTTTCTACATTCCGTTACTGTTACTATGTCGTTTGGATCTTTTTTACTTGTTATACTTCTGATATTTATCGGCGTGTGGCTATTTCGTGCCTATCGCAGGATGCGCAGAGTCTATCGCATGCTGTTTTATGGCGAAATGCCTCAGGAGTCCGGTAAGAAACGCACCCGGCGCACCTCCGGGCATGAAAATTCGCGTCCACGTTCTCAAAACAAGGTGTTTACCGCCCAAGACGGGGAATATGTGGAGTTTGAGGAGATAAAAGGAGCATCTTCAGAATATGTGCATGCCTCGTCCACCACATTTCAGGTGGAGGAGCAGGTTGAGGATGCCGAATGGGAAGATATTAAATCCTGAGTTGCCGTATGCCGCAATATTATATAAGTGAGCTATATGACTTTTTTGAGCAATTGAGGGCCAACAACAATCGCCCTTGGTTTGCGGCCCACAAGAGTCAGTATCAGGAGTTGCGCCAAGCATGGCTGGCCGATGTTGACCGCATGATAGCTGCCATGGCGCAGTGGGAACCGGCTCTTGCGCATCTTGAGGCCAAACAGTGTGCCTATCGCATTTACCGAGACACCCGTTTTTCGCCTGACAAAACACCGTTGAAGCTTAATTTCTCTGCCGCGTTTGCGCCCGGAGGCAAAAATGACTTTCATGCCGGTTACTATATCGAAACCGGTATCCGTCCTAATGGATCAGGCCTTTACGGCGGATTGTATTGCCCTGACGCTCCGATGCTCAAAAAACTGCGCCACGCTATTGTGGATAACATTGAGGAGTTTGAGGAGATTATTCATAATCCTGAGTTGGAAAAAGAGTTTCCAGGATGGGTCGGGGAGCAATTGAAAACCATACCCAAAGGTTGGCCAAAGGATCATCCACAGGCCCCCTTGCTGCGCTTAAAGGATTATGGCAAAGCGCATTTCTGCGACAAGGAGTTTTTCTTGGACCCGGCATGGCCGGAGCGTTCCGCACGCCTTTTTGAGCTGCTCAAGCCCATGAATGATTTCCTCAATTACAGCATAGACGAATAAAAGAGCGAAAAAACTTTCGCATAAATTTGCACAATATAAAATTTAGAGCTACCTTTGCATCGCTTTTCACAAGAAGCACCAACGGAGATTCGCTAGCTCAGCTGGTAGAGCACAACACTTTTAATGTTGGGGTCCTGGGTTCGAGCCCCAGGCGGATCACCAATAAAATAAGCCAAATTGCTAATTCACAGCAGTTTGGCTTATTTCTTTCCTCAAAATTGTCCTCCTTTTGTCCTCCTGCGCCATATCTATGTCTGCAAATTGTCTGCAAATTCAGGATTTGCGTCAACATTCTGTCAACGAAACCCTGCTGAGGGACCTCTGGAGGTATAGCGCAGGTGTCAGGAGTTATGATTTCTTGCCGTCGAGACGCTTTCTTTCTGCTTCGAAGGCTTCGAGGAAGTGGATTTCGACCGGGGATAACTGATACTGGGTACGCTCACGGAATTTGTCGTATTCCTCATTGGCTTTGAGCTTGGCAACTTCGGCTGACACGCTGCCGGCATGGTTCAGTAACTCCTTACCCGACAGCTTCAGGAAGTCGTCGAGTTTCTGGATCCAATCTTTCATATACATCGGCACATGGCTCTTGGCCTGAAGTTCGGCAAAGTCAAGATATAGGTTGACAATTCGGTTGAGCATATCGACCTCTTCCTCCGAAAGATAATTCTTCGCAATCTCAGCCTCATGTTTGGTAGGCATGGCACCTCGCCATGTTGTCAGACCCATGAAATCTTTTTCGGCATTCGCCCTGTCATAAATTACTTCGGCGGCAGTGTGACCGTGAGCAGCAAAGTGCATCTTGTTCTGCACCGTCTTGAAGAACTGTTGGGTGATGGAAGTACGAGGGTCATAATCTATACTGAGGGCATATATTTCCAGCACCTTGCGATAGAACACCTTCTCTGAACTGCGGATGTCTCGGATGCGAGCTAACAGTTCATCAAAATAATTTCCTTGTCCGGCATTTTTGAGTAAATCATCATTAAGCGCAAATCCTTTGATCATATACTCCTTCAGCACCCGGGTAGCCCACTGTCGGAACTGCACGCCTCGATGAGAGTTGACACGATAGCCCACGCTGATAATCATGTCAAGATTATAGAAATCTACATGATGGGTCTGAGTTTTGCCTTCAATAGCACCATGTTGAGTGGTAGTTGCATATTTTGCAACTACCACATTTGGGTCAAGTTCCCCTGACTCAAAAACATTCTTAATATGCCTTGAAATAGTCGATTTATTACGCTGAAACAACTCTGCCATTTGGTCGGCAGTAAGCCACACAGTTTCATTGGAGAGTCGAACCTCAATCTTCGTCTCGCCTCCCTGCGTCTTAAATAATATTATCTGACCGTTATCCATATCAATTATTCACTAAAAGTCATCGTCCATCATGTCGTAGTCGTCCTGTTCATCATGGAAATCATCATACGATTGAGAACAACTTCCGGAGCTCCAATCATTATGGGAGCTACGATGACCGCTGCTATGATAATCACAGTCGAAGTCTCGGTGATGTGGATAAGAACGATTATTGCCGTTATTGTTCCGTATGAATATATCCAAATCATCAAGGTCCTCGGAATTGTCGGAATCATCAATTGACTCATCACCGACAGGTGTAGCTGCACGATCATTTTGGACTATGTCCTCATCGTGATTGTCATACAGAGATTCACCATCACCGTCAACTGAAGTCCTTAAGCCCTCAGCGTGCGTATCATGCTCCGTTGTGGACTTCCTGAACTTGCCTAACAGCCAGCGAAACAATAAAAACTCGCCTATGTAATTCAAAATCCTCATATTTATTTGAGTTTTACTTGTTTGAGAATATAGTTGAACGAGTAAGCACGATTAACGAGAGTGTGCGGGATGATGATGTAATGCCATGGTTTGCCGCCGTTATGAGCGGAAAACTCAGAAGCACGACGGCAGAACTCGCGAGCTGCTTCTGCCTTGGCTTGCACATCAGCATCGTTTACATCTTTCTCGGCTTTGGTTTCGCACATATAGATAGCGTCGGCGGTTTCCACAATGAAATCCGGCTCATATTTCTTCGCTCCGCTCGACCAGTAGATATTGAACTGATTGGGTACAGGGCGAATCCATTTAAGCACCTCGTTGTTAGTTTCGAGAATGAATGAAAAATCCAGCTCGGTGGAACTGTCGAAACGATATTTGGTATAATAAGATTTTTTGAAGCCTACATATACAAACTTAACAACGGTTGATTTCTGAGTCGGTACAGGCTCATGAAAATCTAATGTACCCCAGTTGTTGACAATAATTTGTTGATCGAGGATTCTGGAGAAAGGAAGAACCTTATTGATTTTGAACTCTCCCGGAATAATTCGGTAGTGCTCTTTCATCTGCTTATAAATGTTGTCTGCAAGACTTTGTTTGAAAGCGTGAACACGTTCATTCAAATCATCGTCTGTGATGCTGGGAGCATTGTTGCGGATAGCATTGACGGCTTGACCGACAAGTTTATAAAGCAGGTCTGAGACCTCGTCATAGTCCACATCGTCAAAGTCGATAAGCGAAGTAATCAGCTGTTCAATAGCAGGTCGTTTTGAGCTACCGGATTTACCTGCGATAACCTCGAAGTCTGAGAAGTCATGCAGACCTTGACGGATAATCTCGCGATGCAGTTCATCAAGATTGTAACCTTTGGAAGTATCAAGATCGAAATCTTCAAAGATTGCTTTGACATTCTGCTGCTCAACCACGATTCGCGGTATCTCGATAACATTTTTCTTGTAATCCTCGACAACAATGTTGATTACTTCATCAACCTGCGCAATCTGTTCGGCGGCATCCTGCTCGGCGAAAAGGCTGCCTTTGACACTTTCTTTAATTGTAGCAATGGCTTTTTCGCGGAGTTTTTCCTTTATACCTTTCTTTTGGAGGTCGCCATAAGAAGCAACGCCTTCGGCAGCAATGTTTGAAATAGCAGACTCTACGGCTTTACCGACTTGGGTAACATACTGTTTAGCCTTGTTGCTGATCTCTCCTTTGACCTTTTCAATCTGCTTCTGGATTTTTTGTTCTGTTGATGTCGGAGTGGTTTCCACCCGACCGCCTTGGTCTCTTTCGTCACGATCTTCAAGCTCAATAAAAGAAACTCGTTTGAGAAGCGAATTGCCCTTGTTGGCTTCGTCGATAACTTTTTGGAAATTATCATGTGCGATAACAGTAAGCGTGTCAACGTCCTTGTTGCCGGTGCGCTGTCCGCCATAAGGCAAACGCAAGCCACGTCCGATAGTCTGCTCGATAAGTATAGCCGCATTTGAAGCGCGGAGGGGAATAATCGTATAAAGATTGTTCACGTCCCAACCCTCTTTTAGCATATTGACGTGTACGACAATTTCTATTCCGTTGTCCGGCGATTCAAGCGCAACAAATTGCCGTTCGATGTCTTCGTCCTTTTTCGAGCTACTGTCTATGCGCAGAACCTTTCCTTTATATACTCCGTGATAAATCCGGTCACTTTGCAATAATTCCTCGACTGACTTGGCGTGGTTAATATCACGACAAGCCACGAGAATAAATGGTTTGACAACAGGCAGCCCATTCTGCTTGGCATACATCTCAATAGCGAGCTTTGTTCGCTCATGGCAGGTAATACCGTCTTCAAGTTTGATTATTTCTATCTCGTCTGGAGTGTAATTGTCTTTGTTGAAATTGCGAGCCTTGGCGATTGCAGGATTTTTGACGTAAAGACCATCATCGAGTGCTTCGGCAAGGTTGTATTCAAACACAATATTCTTAAAGGCTTTCCCTTTTTCATCGAAAGGTGTAGCCGTCATTTCAAAACCAAGAATAGGACGAAGTTCATTGATGGCTTTTTTAGAGGCATCGCCGTGATAGCGGTGTGCCTCGTCCATGAGAATAACGAGGTCAGGGAGTGATGCAAGGTAGTCGAAATACGATTGGCCAAGATATTCGGATAGACGACGCATACGGGGCAGCCCTTTTGTGTTCTCCTTACTATCTTTGTTGAACTTAGAGATATTGAATATATTGATTTCAATATCAGAGAACAGACTGCCGGTGCGCTCATTGTAATTCTCCCCGGTAACTATTCTCGGCGGTTTACCGACAAATTCGCTTATGCCCTTGAAAACATATTTTGAATATGATTCGTCGCCAAAGTCCTTAATCAATTTCTCGTAAAGGGTGAGGTTCGGTGCGAGAACGAAGAAATGCTTGATACCTTTTTTGAGATATAGGTATGCGATTATTGCACCCATCAGTCGAGTTTTCCCAATGCCGGTGGCAATCGAAAAAGCAAGCGAGGGAAAGTCGCGGTCAAATCCCTTGACCGACGGCACAAGAGACTTTACCTTTGCAAGCTCAGCCGCAATGAACATTTCGAGCATATCTGGGTCAGTCGGTGGCTTCTTCAACGAGAGCTTATCCATTATTCTTGCCATCAGTTCAAGCGCTTTCGCCAACGGTTTGCGAAGTGATAGCCTTTGACGTATGTAGTTAACCTGTGAATCCATAATTATAGTTCTGCTGGCAAATAAAATTGGTCAACATCTTTTAGTTCATAAACCTGAACTTTGCTAATGCTTGTATGAGAGATAGATAGCACGGGATTGATATTCTGATGTATCCTTTCTGCGAAGGGGTCTTGTATATAAATCTTCTTTAATGACCCCATAGTTCCAAAAATAGCCCGGTCAATCACTCTATTAAAATAAGGGAAAGTGTAGCCTATGACGACTAAAATCTCAGCATTACTAATATGCGGATATAATTCTTTGAAATATTGTGATGTTGGGCTGCTTTCCCAAGCAAAATATAAATGATTATTGGGATTGAATTGGGTATGCACATCAGCAATAGAGCCAATGGTATTTTTGAAATCATCTACACAACTCTCCCCTAATAGAGAAAATGAGTGGAAATAATCAAAAATTGCAGTGCCATTAAGTTTGAAAATTTTACCATTCTCAAACTCGGTATCATGAGAATCTTTTATGCCAAGCTGTTTTCTGACACCTTTCCAATAGCTTGCACTCGGCTGATTAGTGCTATTAAACTCTCGATATGCTATTTCAAACTGGCTATCGTAGTTCCAGGTTAGGATGGTAATATCATTTGGGATTTTTTTGCCCGGGTAAGATAGTATGTTTGCAAGAAACGCATCATATCGTTTGTCCGCAGGATATTTCAACTGTTCTAAAATAAAGAAACTACTAAGCGTTTTCTTTAGTTTCTCAAAAGCCAAGGAGTCGTTTTGTAGGAACAGCTTTTTTGCAAAAGTATCAACAGTCATGTGTCGAGAAGATTCATCCCGTAGCCAAACAAGATCTTTTATCAGTTGCCCCACATTGTCTTTCGGATCCTTGTAATTCTCATCTGATTGTTTAATGTCTTCAATCAAATTAGAAATCTCAGTATTGATTTCATTTACGACTGGCAATCCTTCGTCAATGGCATAACGCCCGGATGAGGATTTGGGAGGACGTCCCCCAATACCCCGAAATGATATTTCATGCCGCTTGCCATAACTGGCACCAGCTCCTAAAAGATATACTACCTTACTCATTGGTCAAATAGATTAGGTTCATCACCAGTGGAGTAATCATCATCAGAGTCAACATATTCCTCTGAATCTGCATCGTTCCATTCTTCATTGTCTATTTCGGGTACTGACACGATGTTGAGGGAGTAGTCGTCGTGGTCGAACTCGCAGGTGTCGAGAAGGACTTTGGGGATTTTCTTGATGGTGATGTTCGAGTATTTGTTGCGGCACTCCGGCTGAAACTTGGTGCAGCATATCAGGAGCGATTCATTCTCGCCCAACTGGTCGTGAATTGTTTCGAGCATTTCAGCGGTAATCAGTTGGGTGGTGGTGAAGATGAAGTCATGCTCTGAGCTGTGCCCTTGCTTCCAATACATTTCAGGGTCAGGGGAGAAAGTGAAGCCTTGGTGCTTAGCCATCGCTGCTGCGAGCATATCGGCATTGTAATCCTTATTGATTACAAGGTTGCCATATTTATCATGGTTGAGAAGGCTCGGCGCAAGCTCATAGAACCTAAAGCCTCCGCCGCCTTGCCAGTCCTGAGACTTCGATATGCCGCCCTGTTCACCCTCGATAACTTTCTGCATACGAACTGCACAATGAGAGTAAGCATGGTCTCCCAATTCCACGCCAATCCATCTGCGCCCCATCTTGTGTGCAACGGCAGTTGTCGTTCCACTGCCGAGGAAACTGTCAAGTACAATATCGCCTGGATTTGAAGCCAAAATGAGAATACGTTCAATTAGCTTCTCAGGTTTCGGAGTATCAAAGACAGATTCGAAGTTAAGAGCTTTGATTTCTCTTTTCGCATCTTGATTATGACCAACCTCAGTATGTGGCCATAAAGTCATGGCAACAACTCCATCCTTAACCTCGGAAAGGAATCTCTTTATACGAGGCACACTATCTCCCTTACCGAAGTATATTCGGTTGTCAGCGACCATTTCTTCATAGCGTTCCTTTGTATAGAGCCAACAACGACCAGTTGGAGGCAGTATTGTTCGACCAGAAGGAAGTTTTATCTCGTATATTTTATCTGCAACCGCCGGACCAACAGATAAGTTGTCTGATTGCCAAACTCCACGAGGGTCATTATCGGGATTTTTGTATCTGTCATTCGCTTCCGCACTTCGGGGTAAACGATTCAATTCAAATTTGTCTGTACGTTCTTTTGTATAGACAAGAATTGTATCGTGGCATCGAGATAATGTTTTTTTGAGATTTATAGGAGCGAAAGAACGCTGCCAAATAACTTCATCGACAAAGTTTCTCCGGCCAAAAACTTCATCGCAAAGAACTTTGAGATAATGACTTTCGTCTGCGTCGATGGAAATCCATATTGTTCCCTCCGGCTTCAAAAGCTTTTGAAGCAACGTCAAACGCTCTCTCATAAGCGACAACCATATAGAGTGTTCAAGGCCATCATCATAATGGGTAAAGGCATTACCCGTATTATAAGGAGGGTCAATGTAAATACATTGGACCTGATTCTCGAATGTATCGATAAGGGAGCGGAGCGCGAGGAGGTTGTCGCCGTGGATGAGCATATTTCCCGGCCACGGTTTCCCATTGGGGAGTGTGCCGGTTTCGACCTCCCCAAAACTATATTCCGGGGTGTCAAGGAGCAAACGCGGCTCAATGGCAAGCGGCTCATCCTCCTTGCCAATCCAAGTTAGTTCCAGCTTATTTATTTTGTTCTGTGCCATTTATAGCTTTTGTTATGTTATCAAGTTTATTCTCAAGATGGGTAAGACCAATCATTACAGAAAAAATGCTATCTGAAATTCTTTTATCAGGAGAGATACCATCGAGAATGTTATTATAGTCTATCTCAAAATTGTCTTCATACTCATCATTATATGTAACTTGGCAGTTAACTGTCATCGACTTAAACAAGTTCTCATTATCTTCCCACTCGGATTTAGAAATGTACTCACCTTTAAATGGATAATTAGCATTTTTACCCCATACTCTATAAAGTGCGTCTAATTGCGTTCCGGGGATTAAAAAAATTTCCCAAACCTTTTCTCCCTTGGGTTCCAAAAAGAAAGGAGCAATATTGTTTATTGCACTTATGGATTCTTTAACTTTATCTATTTTAATAAGTTCGATAAAAGCATTGTCTACGTTTATTTTAATATTGGATGCAGTAGAATGTCCAATATTCCGGCATCTAATAAAAACACGGGAACGACCCATGTCAACAATATCTAATGCTATATATGGTCTATTGGCCTCTTTTGTAGTTAAGAGAGTCCGCCATGCAACATATAGCATAGCAAAAGCTGCGAATCCGCTTATATATTGCCCCCAAAATACAGTCCATTCATATGGTTTTGACCAAGACTGAAAAGGTGCAGAAAAGCAACTGAGGAAATTTATAAAGAATGGAATGGCAAAGAAAATTAAGGCGATACCAATTGCTTTAGGCGTTACATATTTTCTCATACTATCCTCCAATGAAAGGTTACTAACTTGCTTTGTTCAATCTTTTGGGCGAGCATAGCCTCGACTTTGGCGAGAAGGGTTTCTTTCTTCTCGTCAACTTCATCTTGGGCTTGATAAAGATTGAGGCGTTTTTCGCTGCGACGCTTTTCAAGGTCTTTGATAAGGCGTTGCAGTCGCACTTTCTCATCAAGGCGCGAAGTCTTTTTGCTTTCGCTTTTGCGGAGCTTGATTTCAGCGTCGATGTCGCGCAGCTCTTTTTCAAGTCCGGCCTTTACATCCTCGGCCCAGTTGTCGAGTTTTTCCATTTCTTCCTCGAAGAAAGAGTTATTGCGCTCGGCATTTGCGGCAGTAATCTCCGCACGTTGGGCGGTAATTGCATCAGCGAGCGCGGAGGCTGTCGCTTCGGATAGTCCTGCATTTAGCGGATGTTCCGAGCCGGGAAGCCGGAGCATATACTCGGTAATATCGGGCGGAATGGTTTCTCCATTATCTGTGATGCAGGCGTGGAGAAGAATATCCTCTTTCTCAAAAGAATCAATGGTAAGCAGCTCAACGGTAAGCCAGCCTGACTGACCTACAATCTGCTTGATTAAAGCCACATTGAGCGGTGAGTTGGTGTAATCGAGAACAACTTCCGAGATAGGAACAGGAGCGGCTTTAAGCCCCGTGAGCATATATTGAGCGAGAGGGTCGCCAATGCGGTAAGGGCGTACACCGTCGGCTAACTTGGTTGTGCGCCGCTGCTCGGAACTTACCATCATATACTCGCCGGGGAAACGGCGATACCAACTAACAGCTCCGTTATCGACAAATGGGTGGACGACAAAGGAGTGGTCGTTATCGTTAAAGTCAGCAAAATCGGCAAAGTAGCTTCGCGTAAGTTGCCATAGGACTTGCTCGAACTGGTCGAGATTGCCACGGGTTTCGGCAAGGTCGCTGCGAAGTTTCTGCTTTACTGATTCGTCGAAGTTCTCCAAAAGAGTTGTACGGGCTTTGAGCATCTTGTCGGAAATCTGCTCTTGCAGTTCCTCTTGGAGAGCATCGAAAGCCTCCTCAATCTCTTTGGGCGAGCGGCATAGTTGATATATCTGCGCTATGCGCTTCTCAAAATCGACACCATTGCCGATCGCACCAAGAACTTCGTCAGATGCACCGAACACGCCGCTGAAAAGCTGAAACTTTTGGTCGAGCAATTCATAAACTCGGACATCGGCCGCATTTGCCTTATTGAGAAAGTTTATAACAACGACATCAAAGTTCTGACCGTAGCGGTGGCAACGTCCGATGCGCTGTTCTATGCGCTGGGGATTCCACGGCATATCGTAGTTGACTACCAGCGAGCAGAATTGAAGATTAATCCCCTCGGCGGCTGCTTCGGTCGCAATCATAATAGTAGCCTCGTTGCGGAAATAGTCAACGATAGCCGCGCGTTTGTCGGCAGTTGCCGAGCCTGTAATCTTCGGTGTGCCTTTATGCTTTTCTTTCCACGCTTTATAAATGGCGGTTGACTGCTTGTCGGAGTTTGAGCCGTTGAAAAGGACGACCTGACCCTTGTAGCCTCTCTTTTCGAGCAGGTCGAATAGGAAATCCTGAGTGCGCCGTGATTCTGTGAAAATAAGTGCTTTCTTGGGCGCGCCGAGTTCTTCAAGATGGGCGAAGCCCTGATTTAAGCCCTCAAAAAGCTGTTCGGCTTTTGAGTTGCGCTTAATCTTGAATGCGAGGTCGCGGAATTTTTCGAGGTCTTTAATCTCCTCTCTTACGCGCTCGATGTCTTCGGGCGAGAGCAATTCTTCCTCGTCCGGCTCGTCCTCGTCTTCTTCATCGTCGAGCCATTCTTCGGTTTCGCTCTCGTAATCCTCGTAGTCATACTTGAAAAGATCATCATCCGACTGCTCAGTGACTTGGCGTTTGAGCTTCGCTTCCAACTTTTCAATGAGGGCACAGAGAGTGCCATAGATGGCGTGGGTCGAAGAAGCAAGAAGTTTACGGAGTATAAGCGTCATAAGCTGACGCTGACTGTTTGGCAGTGCATATAGGCGCGGGCGTTGCAGATACTCCGAAACGAGGTCATAAAGTTCCTGTTCCTGTTTGGTAGGAAAAAACTCTTGCAGTATGGCTATACGCTTGGTATATCGCACATATTCCAGAACTTGACGACGCAGTGTCCGCTTGCATAGCGGCGCGAGACGGCGACGCAAGTTCTGATAATCAGTCTCGTCGAGATTGCGGTTATACTGCAACTTGAAACTTTTGAGATCGCCAAACGCATAATCGTCAATAATGGTAGTCAGACCATAAAGTTCAAGAATCGAGTTTTGGAGAGGCGTTGCCGTAAGTAGGATTTTTTTGCGGTCGGCAAGTGCGTTCTTAATCGTGTTTGAGATTTTATTGGTCGGTTTATAGACATTGCGTAGGCGGTGCGCCTCATCTATAACCACCAAATCCCAGTTTGTCTGTTTGAGGTATGGGGCTTTTGTCTTTGCGAACTGATAAGAGCAAATAACGATTTCCTCGCAGTTGAACGGGTTAAGATTGCCGTCCTCAATATAGCGGTTGAAAGTTTTGGCTTCAAGGATTCGCGACGGAAGAAAGAACTTCTCTTGAAGTTCAGCCGCCCATTGCTTGCGGAGGTTGGCTGGAGCAATGATAAGCAAATGTCTGCGATGTTCTGCCCAAAACTGCGAGAGAATGATTCCGGCCTCAATGGTTTTGCCAAGGCCCACTTCATCGGCAAGGATTGCCCCTTTCGAGAGCGGGGACTTGAAGGCAAAAAGAGCTGCGTCGATTTGATGCGGGGTCAAATCGACCTGCGCATCTTGCAAAGATGCCGTGAGCTTACCGAGGCTGTCAGAGGGCAGACTCCTTGTAAGCCAATAGGCAAAATATTTCTGTTGCGCTGCGGTCAGCTCCATTAGTTATTACAAAAAAACTCCGGCAGCAGTTATCTGAGGGCTGGCCGAGCCTGCAACGACTGCTTGGGGAGTTTCGGGATTTGATTCATTGCGCAGCAAAGCGCTACGCGATTAGGTTTTTTGTTGGCTTCGTCAGCCATTTGTATTTAACCTTGTGGCCATTTTCAGATGTTTATAATTTCTCTAATTACAAAGTTACAAAATTTCCGTGAAAGTTTGGCTGTCAGGCATAAATAAATTTTAACATCTGCCTGATATACCGCGTTTGGGCTGAGATGGTTTCATCATTCGGTGGGCTTGCATCATGCAGCGGTAGGCGAAGCGGCGGTCGTCTTCATCCGGATTGCGTCCCCATGGTAGCGAACTGCCACTGCCTCCGCCGCCGCATGACTGGGCGAATTGGGTTGCGCCGTTGAGGTAGCAAATGGGGTGTTGCTGTCAAAAATGCACGGAATAGTTGGTGATTCGCACATAAATGCATATATTTGCGGCATTTTAGTGTATTTTTGTATAGATAGTCTAATTTAAAACAACATTTTGCTTATGAAAATTTTTACTCTGATTATTACTGCGACAGTGGGGATTATGGCATCAACAGTTGCTGCTTCAGCATCGCCGCGCTTCAAACACGCGCCCAAGAGCGCCGTGACTGTTCAAGCTGCCGATACCAAAACCAAGCATTTCAAGCGGGCATTGCGTCAGGCTGATGCCGAACCATCATTGTGGCGTCACCAGCATGAGGAAGCATACATGTGGGAAGAAGAGTGGATGCCGATAGGGAGTTATGCAATAACTTACACCTCATCCGGACTTGTGGCGGCCGAAAAAAGCTCAGAGCCGGATGTGGACGGATATACTCTTACCGCATACCTCTATAATGAGAATGATATGAAAGTTTCCGAGCTGACTACAACAAGCGAAGACGGCATTACGGAGACGAACAGCCAGAAAAAGGAGTATGCCTACGATTCCCGCGTGACAAATTTCCTGACTTCGGTGCATGAATGGATGTGGCAGTCGGATGCATGGGCACAGCTTGGCAACAACTATCATCACACCGTGACCCGCAATGCCGTCGGCAATATAGTAAAGGTGGTCCGCGCCATACTTTTTGACGGTGTGTTTGATCCCTCTATGGAAATGAATCTTGAATATGGTGCGGACGGCAAAATTAACAAGATCAGCACCAAAGTGCTCAGCTATGACTATGATGCGGGCAGCTATGTGTGGCTCGATGGCGTAAGCTACACTGACATTGTATGGGACTGCACTGACGGTCAGGTGGTGGACTGCGAGTTTGAGGATTTAACTTCAGGCAACAACCGCATAGCTTCTGCCCATTATGTCAACAATGAGAGCGGCGCGGAATACGATGCCGACATAACCATTACCTACAGCGGCCAAAGCTATAAAATAGTGCTTGACGGAATAGTGCAGGGGTATGAGAATACAACCCAGACTGTGGAAGTGGCATACACCGATGCCAACGGCAGCTACACTCTGACAGATATTTTCGAAACTGTGGAAGGCGAGGATGTATATTCTGAAAAATATACCGATGTTTATGAGTTTGACCCGTTTGGCTACACCACACTTGAAGAGTTCCGCTATCAGGCCGATGGAATGGAAGAAACCGTTGAAGGACGCACTGAAGGGACACTCACATACGACGACACCTATGGTTATCCTCTGACTTATACTACCTCAACTCAGGAATATGATGAGGAGTCAGACACCGAGTCAATGGTTCCCAATATGCGCTATGAATTTTCTGATTATGCCGACCTGTTGTCCGGAATCGAAGGCATAGCAACCGACACCAATGCCGACAGCCAGCCTGAATATTACAATCTTCAAGGCATAAAGATGGCGGCGGACGCACTGACTCCGGGTTTGTATATCGTGCGCAAGGGCAACATATCCGCACTTCAAATCATGCGCTAAACGACGCCCATTACGGATTTACAGCACAACGAGGGTGTATCGTAGTTTTTACGGTACATCCTCTTTTTGCGGTTATAGATATTGTTGCTAAATTTGCTGTGCAGCCACACCGGAGCAACGATGTGACTGGCAATTGGATATACAGTTATGAGTGATGAATTGATTAGAGAAATAGGACTGGTCCTGCTAATGCCGAACGGAGCGGAAGTTCTGTTTAGGTTGGCGGTGCTTTGGGAGGATAATGATGTGCCGCCGGAGGATGTTTATATGCTCCCGTCGAGGCCGGTAGATGGTGAGGTGCCGGTGTCGTTGCCGGAGATTATGAGAGATGTGTATTTCGTAACTTGGCTTGATAATGATTACAATGAAGAAAATCAGGGTATCAAAACGATGCTTTCCGAAAACGATGCTTTTTGGAATAAATATATTATAGCTCTGAAAAAGCTCGTAGAGGTCAGTTATTATAACTATCAGAGTATTGTTGATGATAAAGACTGTGATGAGGAAGAAGTTTTATTTCGCAGAAAGGGACGGCGATACATGTCTTTTATAAAAGATTTGGGCGAGCCGTATAATATACGGTATAAAATCATTCATGTACTTTCGCAGCTACATTCCCAAGCGCGTATCCGTAATCATTTCGGAGGATTCACCGGAATAGTCTGTAATGCTGAAACATTTATCAAATTCTGGAATGAGAGCCTGCAAAAATTGCAGGAACTGCAATTGGCCATTCAGAAAGAGGATGTTGAAGACCTGGAATTGACATTTGGCAGAATACTGCAGTCAGAGGTGTTTGAGGAAAGGTTTGACAAAAGATATATGGGTGAGGATGGTTGCTTTATGAAAACCAATGTTGTTACGGCTGACGCAAATGAGGATGTGTTGTGCTTTAGCGGCCTCAAAGATTTTGATGGGAATGATTATTTGTCTCGCGCGGTCAAGATGATTGTTGATTCGGGATATTTTCATAACGCATATCTCGTCAAGGTGCGCGATGGAATAAGATACTATCTTTCAGACTCCAAATATATCACGCTTGGTGAAGCAAAAGCTTTTGGCGGACATTTGGAAGCAAGAATGTTTTCATGCTGTGAGAGAAAAACTTTTGCCGATTATGACTGGAGCAAATGCGTTTCCTACAAAATGATTGTAAAATACGAGCCATGTGGCATGTGTAGCATTCCGGTAAAAAAGCATCGCGCAAAGTATAAGCCGAATGAATTGGTGTGGGGAAAGAAATGGGACTTTCCCCTGAAGGACATGGATAAATATGACGCTATTGCTAAAGAAATATATGATGCAAATAATCCTGCAAAACTATGAGTCGCCCTGCGGCACGCTCGTGCTCGGATCTTCAGGCGACAAGCTGTGTCTGTGCGACTGGCAAACGGGACGGCACCGCGACTATACCCGCAACCGCCTGCATCGCTTGCTTGATGCTGATTTTTGTGATGGAACTTCTGCGGTCATAGACCGTGCCATTGCTGAGCTTGACCAGTACTTTGCCGGGGAACGGCAGGAGTTTGACATACCGTTGCTGTTTGTCGGCACGGATTTTCAGAAAATCGTGTGGAACGAGCTGCTTAAAATACCGTATGGCAAAACTGTTTCCTATGGTGAGATGGCTCTCAGGATAGGCAAGCCTACCGCCGTCCGCGCTGTGGCCAATGCCAATGGCGCGAACCCGATGTTGATATTTGTACCGTGTCACAGAGTGATCGGCAGCGACCATACTTTGACCGGCTATGGTGGCGGCCTTGAGGTAAAGAGGTTTCTTCTGAATCTGGAGCTATTACCGAATCAGATATTTGACCGGAGCATAACCGCCGAACAGCAGCATACCGGGAATGGCTAAGTGAAAATCCTGACAGGCTGCAATGAAACTCCCTTTCATGGCCCATTCACTATAGCTAACAGGTATCTGCGCGTTTTCCTTGATTTAAATACCATAATTGCGGATTTGGCGACAATGCGACTGGGCAATAGAAAAATATTTAAAAATGGTTGGTTAAATCATGGATTATCACTACCTTTGCAGTCCGATTATGTCCAAATTAATAAACCCAGCCCGGAGCGCAGCGAAGCTTTTGGCCGAGCAATGCTGTGGTAAAAGGCGTTTAATTAACTATTAATTAAGCATTTAAAAGTGGATACTTTAAGCTACAAAACTCTTTCCCCCAACGCTCAGTCAATCGAGCGCGAGTGGGTGGTAATTGATGCCACCGGCCAGGTTCTTGGTCGTCTGTGCGCTAAAGTTGCCAAAATTCTTCGCGGCAAATACAAGCCCTGCTACTCTCCCAATGTGGAGTGTGGCGACAATGTCATCATCATCAATGCCGACAAAGTCGTGCTCACCGGCAAAAAGATGACAGATCGTGAATATCTCTCATACACCGGCTATCCCGGCGGACAGCGTGTCACCACTCCTGAGGTGCTCATGAAGAAGTCATTCAACAAGCATCTCAAACCCGGCTATCACCCCTTATATATTAAGGTGATGAAAGGCATGCTTCCCAAAAACCGTCTGGGCCGTCGCCTCATTGAGAATATGCACGTGTACAATGGCGCAAACCATCCCCACGCTGCTCAGAATCCCAAAGTTATCGATATCAACAACTTGAAATAAACTGAAGTATGGAAACAGTTAATGCAGTAGGCCGTCGTAAGGCCGCCGTTGCCCGTGTTATTGTAAGTGACGGTACAGGTGCTATCACTATCAACAAGCGCCCTCTTGAAGTGTATTTCCCCTCTTCAATACTTCAGTACATTGTTAAGCAGCCCCTCTTGCTCCTGGATGTTCCCGAAAAATACGACATCCACGTTAACCTTGACGGTGGTGGCTACAAGGGTCAGGCCGAGGCTCTCCGTCTCGCTATTGCCCGCGCTCTTGTTAAAATCAATGCTGACGACAAGCATACACTCCGTGCCGCAGGCTTCATGACTCGTGACCCTCGTGCCGTAGAGCGCAAAAAGCCGGGTCGTCCCAAAGCACGCAAGCGCTTCCAGTTCTCCAAGCGTTAATATCCTCGCGGCCTTTTGCCGCTTGATATATCTGTGTTTAGTATCTAAATCGCGGGGATGGACACGTTCCCTACCTCTCGGTTGTAATCTTTTAAGAACGTAAACCTACAAAAAAACAAAATGTCAACACCAACATTTGACCAACTCCTCGAGGCAGGCTGCCATTTCGGTCACCTCAAACGTAAATGGAATCCTGCCATGGCTCCTTACATCTTCATGGAGCGCAATGGTATCCACATCATAGACCTCTACAAAACAGCTGCAAAGCTGGATGAGGCTGCAAATGCTCTCAAGGCTATCGCCAAGCAGGGCAAAAAGGTGCTCTTCGTAGCTACCAAAAAACAGGCCAAACAGGTTGTAGCCGACAAGGCTGCTTCCATCAATATGCCCTACGTGATTGAACGCTGGCCGGGCGGCATGCTCACCAACTTCCCCACCATCCGTAAGGCTGTAAAGAAAATGACCGCCATTGACAAAATGACCAAGGACGGCACTTTCGACAATCTCTCCAAGCGTGAGAAACTTCAGATCACCCGTCAGCGCGCCAAACTCGAGAAGACTCTCGGTTCTATCGCTGACCTCAACCGTCTTCCCTCCGCTCTGTTCGTAGTTGACGTGCTCAAAGAGCACATCGCTGTGGCTGAGGCTAACCGTCTGGGTATTCCCGTATTCGCTATGGTTGACACCAACTCCAACCCTAACGATGTTGATTTCGTGATTCCCGCCAACGACGATGCTTCCAAGTCTATTGAACTCGTTCTTGACACTCTCTGCGCTGCTATGGCAGAAGGTCTTGAAGAGCGCAAGGTAGAAAAGGTTGACGCTCCCGAAGCTGCTGCTGAAACCGAAGCCGCTCCCCGCCGCGAGCGTCGTCGCGTAAGCCGCGCCAAAGCTGAAGCTGCTCCCGAAGCTGCCGAGGCTCCTGCTGCAGAAGCACCTGCTGCTGAGGCTCCCGCCGCTGAATAAGTTTTAATCAATTACAAATTTCAAAACTCCTAACTTTAATTATATGGCAGTTACAATGGCAGAAATCACCAAGCTCCGTCACCTCACCAGTGCCGGCTTGATGGACTGCAAAAAAGCCCTCGCCGAAACCAACGGCGACATTGATGCCGCTGTGGAAATTCTTCGCAAAAAGGGTCAGGCTATCGCCGCCAAGCGCGAAGACCGCGAAGCATCCGAGGGTTGCGTACTCGCTGCCAACGATAAGGATTTCGCAGCCATCGTGGCTCTTAAGTGCGAAACCGACTTCGTTGCCAAAAACGCTACCTTCGTTGACCTTACCAAGAAGATTCTTGATGCCGCTATGGCAAACCGTGTTAAGACCATTGATGAACTCAAGGCTCTTGAGCTTGATGGTCGCTCCATCGCAGACCTCATTGTTGAGGAATCCGGTAAAACCGGTGAAAAGATGGAACTCGGTGCATATGAATGCCTTGAGGCTCCTTCCACTACTTCTTACAACCACCTCGGCAACAAGCTGAGCACAATCGTTGGCTTCAACCTTGAAAATGTTGATTATCATGTTGGGCGCGATGTTGCCATGCAGGTTGCTTCTATGAATCCCGTGGCTGTTGACCGCGAGCATGTCCCCGCTGAAGTGGTTGAAAGCGAGCGCAATGTGGCTATCGAGAAGACCAAGGAAGAGCAGGTTAAACGTGCCGTTGAAGTGGCTCTCAAGAAGGCCGGTATCAACCCCAACCTCTGCGACACCGAGGCTCACATCGAATCAAATATCGCCAAAGGCTGGCTCACCGAAGATGAGGCTGCCAAGGCTCGCGTTATTGCCAAGGAAGCTGCCGAGGCTAAGGCTGCAAACCTTCCTCAGGCTATGATTGACAATATCGCTAATGGTCGCGTTAATAAATTCTACAAAGAATCATGCCTTATGGAGCAGGAATTCATCAAGGACGGAAACCTTACAATCGGTAAGTTCCTTGAGCAGGCTGCCAAAGGCCTCGTTGCTGTAGAGTTCAAGCGCGTTAACCTCAACGAGGACTAATCCTCCCCGCTATCTTGCGCGAATTTTTCGCGCTATGCTTTGAAGTCATAACAACTTTTGCATATCTCGGCATCCCCGGTTCGTTTAGAGCCGGGGATGCTCTTTGTTAAATGCTTGGAAATTTGTATATTTGCATCGCTATGACTAAAAAAATTTTCTGTTCGATATTGGGCGTTGTGCTCGGAGTGGCCTTGGCGTCCGCAAAAGATTTTACCACCTACGTAAACCCGCTGATGGGCACTCAATCAAGTTTTGAGCTGTCGGCGGGCAACACCTATCCAGCCATTGCGCGTCCTTGGGGCATGAATTTCTGGACCCCACAGACCGGTGAAATGGGCAACGGCTGGCAATACACCTACGATGCGCACACTTTATGCGGTATAAAGCAGACACACCAGCCCAGCCCGTGGATCAATGATTACGGCCAGTTTTCGCTCATGCCGGTAACAGGTTCCCCTAAGTTCCGTGAGAGTGACCGCCGCAGTTGGTTCTCACACAAGGGCGAAAAAGCTTTGCCGCATTATTATTCGGTGTATCTTGCCGATTATGATGTGCTTGCAGAACTGACACCTACTTCACGTGCGGCGGCACTGCAAATAACATACCCGCAAGGCAACAGCTATATGGTTGTTGATGCATTTGATTCCGGCTCCGAAATAGTCATTGACACGCTCAACCGGCGCATTACAGGCATTTCACGCCGCAACAGTGGCGGGGGTCCGCATAATTTTGCAAATTATTTTGTGGTGGAGTTTGACCGTCCGTTTACTTATGCGGCTACATTTGCAGCGGATGCCAAAGGCGATTCTCTGGAGCTTCGTGAAGGTGAACTCATGCAGAAAGCTTTTCATGCCGGCGCTGTTGTGGGCTTCCCCACCAGCAGGGGCGAGAAAGTGAACGTAAAGGTTGCATCCTCGTTCATTTCTCCGGAACAGGCGTTGCTCAATATCAAAGAGGTTGAGGGCAAAAGTTTTGAACAGCTGGTTCAGGAGGGGAAGACGGAATGGAACAGTGTGTTGGGGCGCGTGGATGTGACGGACCATTCCATTGACCACCTGCGCACATTCTATTCATGCCTGTATCGTGCCACACTTTTCCCGCGTGCTTTTTACGAGATAGATGCGTCCGGAAAGCCTGTTCACTATTCTCCCTACAACGGGCAAGTGCTTCCGGGGTATATGTACACCGACACGGGCGTGTGGGACACATTTCGCGCATTGTTCCCGCTGCTTAATCTGCTGTATCCATCGGTGAGCCGTCAAATGCAGGAAGGCTTCGTCAATGCCTATCGTGAAAGCGGTTTTTATCCCGAATGGTGCAGCCCGGGTCACCGAGGCTGCATGGTGGGCAATAATTCGGCATCTGTTCTTGCCGATGCATGGCTGAAGGGAATCAGGGTGGAAGATCCTGAGACTATGTGGCGGGGAGTGGTGCATGGCGCGCATGCCACGCATCCCACTGTTTCCTCCTCCGGGCGGCTTGGATATGAGTACTATGATTCTTTGGGATATGTGCCGTGCAATGTGGGCATTAATGAAAGCGCGGCGCGATCGCTGGAATACTCTTATGATGACTGGTGCATATATCAGCTGGGTAAGGCACTTGGCAAGTCGGATGCGGAATTGGACCCATACGCAAAGGGTGCCATGAACTATAAGAATCTCTTTGATAAGGAAACTTCGCTCATGCGCGGCCGCAATGCCGATGGTTCATGGCTTGAGCCGTTCTCTCCGCTCAAATGGGGCGATGTGTTCACCGAAGGTAATGCGTGGCACTACACTTGGTCGGTGTTTCATGATCCCGACGGACTTGCGGAGCTTATGGGCGGAAAGAAGCAGTTTGTGGCCATGCTTGATTCTGTCTTTTCCGTACCGCCATTGTATGACGACAGCTATTACGGATTTCCTATTCACGAAATTCGTGAGATGACTGTGATGAATATGGGCAATTACGCTCACGGGAATCAACCTGTTCAGCATATGATATATTTGTACGATTGGGCGGGAGAACCATGGAAAGCCCAATATTGGGTGCGTCGTGTCATGGATGCCATGTACTCACCCACTCTGGACGGATATTGTGGTGACGAGGACAATGGGCAGACTTCGGCATGGTATGTGTTTTCTGCTCTCGGGTTCTATCCTGTGGCGCCCGGGGCAGGGGAGTATGCTATCGGCAGTCCGCTGTTTCAGAAAGCAGATATAACGCTTGAGAACGGCAACCATATCGTTGTCTCCGCGCCCGGCAATACTTCCGACACTCCCTATGTTGGCCGGATGCGGTTCAATGGCAAAGAGTATGACAAGAACTATCTCAAGCATTCAGATTTGGTTAAGGGCGGTCTGATTGAGTTTTTCATGCAGCCACAGCCCAACTTGTTGCGTGGCACTTTGCCTCAGGATGCCCCGTATTCGTTCTCTCGGGAGTCGCGGCGGTAAATGTGATTTTACGGTGCCAATACTATCGGCATCTTAGCGGGGGCATGAAAGCATCCTCTATATGCACTATTTTTACCCCTGTTTCCGGCGAGCCTTCCACCACTATGACATCCATTTGTGGCTCGTGAGGCAATTTGTGAGATTTCACGTATGCTTCTGCGGCATTGCAAAGATGACGCATTTTCTTGGCATCGATGGCTTCAAGTGCTCCTTCGCCGAACGATGAGCGTGTCTTTACTTCTACAAAAACCACTCTGCTCCCTTTGAGGGCCACAATGTCTATTTCGTTGTGCCCGAATCTTACATTGCGTTCCACTATCGCATATCCTTTGGTGATCATTAGTGTCCACTAAAAAATCATAATAGAACTTTGAAATTATTGAAATTCAATT
>ERZ827168.2079-NODE-2079-length-24726-cov-3.273641_pt1 | contig 24726 bp, 17 predicted proteins | sample MGYA00519868_ERZ827168 | MGnify/ENA primary metagenome ERZ827168 (study PRJEB31778, sample SAMEA3449271) | human gut metagenome | biome: human gut; feature: human-associated habitat; material: faeces | place: United Kingdom | collected 2010/2012 ...
GCTGCCGGAGCGGTGCTTAAGCCGCAAGGCGGGAATTGTGCGGTGTTGCCCTTGCATCGTCCCGCATGTCGGGCCCTGTCTAATCCCCCCACCTCAAACTCCGTCGCCTGCTTAAATTTCCATCATCACAAAAAGCATATGCCCGCGCATTCCGCGCCCGGCATATGCTTTTTCTGTTATCGCACTATAAACTTATTCCCCCTGCACCATCGGATAATAATACTCCACCAACAAATTCACGCAGGCCCCATAGCTTTTCATGCCCAGGGTCTGGTCATACCCGCGCAGAAAACCGGTATACACCGTGCTGCCTGCCTCTTTGACCGGGCCTTCCCACTTGGCCCAATAGGTGTCGTTGTCGGCCAGGTCGGTGCGGGCAGCATCGCACAGGGTGCGGTAATTTTCGCTGGCGGCCTGCGGGTCAGCGCTGTACCAGGCGTTGGAAAGGTACAGGTAGCCCATCAGCCAGCCGGAATATTCATATGCCGCATCACCACAGGTGGTGGAAGCCCGGATCGCCACAAAGTTTGCTTCCTGCTCGGCCGCCACGCCGCGCTGGTGGCTGAACTCGTGCGCAATGGTGGCGGGCAAAAACACCGCCGGGCAGTCCACATTCAGGGTGCTCTCGCCAAACAGGGGGCACAGGTAGCCGGTAAAGCCTGCCGCGCTCATCAGCTTGGAATAAAACGCCGGTTTGGGGCTGCGGTGCGGCCCGGCCAAAAAGGGATATTCCGCCACAATGCCGTCATACACATGGCCGGTGTTCAGCAAAAGTTTCTCCTTGCTCACGGCGAACAGACCGGTTTCGTCCCGTGGGACGGTATCAGCGGCGGCGTTCACCTGCTCGGCAAACCACACGGTGGTGGCGGCCAGCTGTTCCACGCTCAGGGCCGAGGCCTGCATGTTGGCCTGCGCGGCAAAGCTGGGTGCATAATACTGGGTGCCCCACAAAGCGCACACCCCGGCATAGATCCACACCGCCGCGGTGCCCACATGCAGCACCCAGGCGGCAAAGCCTGCCTGTTTGCGGTGCATAGCCCGCACAATGCGCTGCGCCAGCCGAACCAGGCAGATCAGAATGGCCGCCGTGGCAGCCAGCTCACAAAAGCTGAAGGGTAGCGGCTCCACCAGCGCAGAAACAAACCGCTTGACCGGCATGGAAACATACTCCACCCACCACTGCATGGCCGCGGCACTGCGGCGTGCGGCCCAGAACACCCCCAGCGCCGCCACCCCGCCGCCCAGCAGGGCCAGCCCGGCTTTGTGGGCGCGGCCAAACGCACGCACGGCGGCTGATACTTTTTTCTGCATCTTGTTTTCCCCTATTTATCGCAACTTTTATCTCATAATTTTTCTAAGGTGTATCTGGTGTATCTGAAAACAAAGAAAATGACGGATATTTCGCAAACACAAGCAGGATGTAAGGCAAAGAGCTGCAGGAATCCTTTGTGGATTCCAAGGCTTTTTAACGCAAAATCCCGCTGCGTTTGTAGAAATAGGCGATAGTTTCGACTTTTCAGGTACACCCTAACATAAAAAGAAAAGCAACGACAAACATAACGTTTAATCGTTGCTTTTCTTGGTGCAGTAAAGCAATCCAAATCCGAACCATTTCCCTTTGATGCGGCTTCTGCCGCTTCTCCAAAAGTCACGGTCTGTGTTCCTTCTTTATAGTTGAAGGTTATCAAAACCTTATCATCGTACAGATAAATCGCATTGATGAAGGTATCCACCAGCGCCTGCCGCTGGTCTTTCAGGCTCATGTCCAGTTTACGGAACCGCAGCAGCCAGAACCGGATGAACTCCTCCGTGACCTTGGGCTTTGCCAGCTTCTCTTCTGCAATGCGGGCTTCAAGCTCACGCTTGGTTTCTTCCAGCTGCTCCAGCCGCTCCTTGGTGGAGCTGGTCAGGATACCGGCCTGAATCGCATTGAGCATATTCTGGATACCAGATTCAGCATCCCGAAGCTGTTTCTCATAGAGGGGAATGTTGGTGTTCTCCTTGTTTTGCAGTTCCATCACCTTGGCGATGATAGATTCCATGGCGGCATCGTCTTTGACAAGCTGCATCGTCTGGTTGACCACCAGATCTTCCAGCCACTGTTTACGGACGGTCTTTTTCTTGCAGCCCTTGTGCTTTTTGGCAGTGGCACATTTATAGTAGCGGTGGACTTCACCCGTCCGGCTCGTGCCGCTTTCGCCAAACATCAACGCCCCACAGTAGCCGCAGAACAGCTTGGTGGTGAGCAGGTAGTCATCCTCTGCCTTTCTACGGGCAGGGGCTTTCTTGTTTTTGGCGATTTTCTCCTGCACATCCTCAAACAGTTCCAGCGGAATGATGGGCGGGATAGCATCCGGTACGACCACATCCCGGAATTTCAGTTCTCCGATGTACCGCCGGTTTTTGAGCATATGTTCGACGCTGTTATAGGTAAACGCACCGCCCACCGGGTTCTTGATGCCGTTTTCGTTCAGCCAGTCCCGGATCTCCTTCATGGTGGAGCCTTCATTGTACTTCTTGAACGATTCCAGCACAAAAGGCGAGGTGAGAGGGTCAATATGGAACTTCCGTTCCGAATCCAGCGTGTAACCAAAGGTTCCACGACCACCGTTGCAGCGTCCTTTCAGGATGTTCTCGGTCTGTCCACGCACGACCTTCTCGGCAAGGTCAGCGGAATAATACTCGGCATAACCTTCCAGCACCGATTCCAGAATGATGCCCTCCGGCCCCTCGGAGATGATCTCGGTGGCAGACATGAGCTTGACACCATTCTTCTTCAGCTGGGTCTTGTACCGGGCACTGTCGTAGCGGTTCCGGGCAAAACGGTCAAGCTTCCAGACCAGCACAATGTCAAACAGCTTTTTGTCGCTGTCTTTTATCATCTGCTGAAACTCCGGGCGGTTGTCCGTTTTGGCAGAGATGGCACGGTCAATGTAGTGCTTGACGATGGTGATGCCATTCTTTTCCGCATAGGCAGTGCATTCACGAATCTGGCCTTCAATGGATTCTTCGCGCTGGTTATCCGATGAATAGCGGGCATAGATCACGGCGGTCATGGCAAGCACCTCTCTTTTATGCATCAATGGACGGTAGAGTGTTCATTTCAAAGCAATGTTTCGTATAATGTATATACCATACTTTTCATCCTATTGCAATAGGTTTATAGAATGTCATTTTTATGATGGACTCCTGTACAAATTTCGGCTGAACGGTATTCAAAAAGGATGTTCTATCCCATGACAGAGCATCCTTTTGAAACAGCTTTCTCTTATTATAGCTTTAAATCGTCCAATTCTGACTTGCTGATTGCAAATCAACCATGTGCGCATACAATCCGTTCCGAGCATAAAGCTCATCCGGTCTGCCTTGCTCCGCTACGATGCCATCCTTCAGCACAACAACCTTGTCTGCACCTGCCACGGTACGCATCCGGTGAGCGATGATGAGAACGGTCTTGTTTTTGATGAGGCGGGACAGAGCCTCCTGAATCGCCGTTTCGTTCTCAACATCCAGACTTGCGGTGGCCTCGTCCAGCAGAATGATGGGCGCATCCTTCAGAAAAGCACGGGCGATGGAAATGCGCTGACGCTCACCGCCGGAAAGAGTGCAGCCATTCTCGCCGATGTTGGTGTTCCACTTGTCCGGCAGCTTCTCGGCAAATTCCTCGCAGTTTGCCAGCTTTGCCGCCGCAAGGACCTCCTCGTCGGTGGCACCTTTGCGCCCCAGACGGATGTTTTCCAGGATCGTGTTGTCAAACAGGGTCACATCCTGAAAGACGATGGAATACAGGCTCATGAGCTTTTCCGGGTCGATTTGGGAAACCTCCATGCCGCCCACAATGATGCTGCCCTGTACAAGCGGGAACAGGTAGCTGGCATCCACGCGCCCGGCCAGCCAGGTGAGCAGCAGATTGCCGCCCACAGAGCCGCCCGCCAGAAGCACGGCGGCAAGAGCGTTTTGGCGCAGCAGCGCGGTGCCGTCCGCCGCGCCCGCGGGCAGCCTGCCCCGCAGCGCCAGATACGCCAGCGCGTAGCAGGCCGCGGCTGTGCAGAAGCCCACCAGCATCAGGCCCGCGGCCTCGGCGCCGCCCGTGGCGTTTTGCTGGGACTTCTGTACCACCGCGCACAGTCCGTTGCACAGAAAGGTCAGCGCACACAGCGCCAGCCAGCGGGGCTCGGGCTTCTGTGCGCCGCCCGGCGCGACGTTCAGGCACCAGAACGCGGCCAGGAACAGCGCCACGGCTGCGGCAAGCGTGAAAGTGAGCGCTTCGCCGAACAGCAGCACGCCCGCAAACGCGGGCACCAGCATGCTGGCGGAAAAATAAAACGTTGTGTAGGAGAGCGGCCCGCTGGCGATGGCCAGGTTGTAAAACAAGATCGTCAGTGCGAACAGCACGCCGAAGGCAATGCCGTGCCGCAGCGTCGCGGGGCTTACGGTGAACATGTCCGGCACAGCCAGACGGCCGGCGCCCATGGCCGCGGCCGCCAGCAGCGAAAACGCGCAGTTCACCAGAAGCTTCTGGGGCAGATGTTCGGCGTGCTGCAGCTTCATGGAAAGCGTTTGCAGCACGAACAGGATGATCGTGCAGAGAAGGAATACAGCTGTCATGCAGCGGCCTCCAGTCGGATGTTTTTTTCCGGCGCTTATGCTGCGCCGCCGTCAGCCCTCGCCGGGCTGCGCCAGAATGTCCCGCCACAGCGCGGAATATTCGTCCCGCGTGCGGCGCGGTGCGTCCGCCAGTACGCTGCGGCCCTTTGCCGCGCCGCCGGCCAGCAGGTCGATGACCGTCGCGGCCATCAGCTTGGCGGGCGCCAGATAGGCGAGCGCTTCATCGGCGACGGCAAAGTCCCTGCTGTGCGCCGCGCCGGAAAAGCCGCTCACCGTCGGCTGGATAACGGGCAGCAGGTAGGACACGTCGCCCATATCCGTGCTGCCGCAGAAGGGCAGACCGCGTTCCACGGCAAGCCCGGGCGCGCAAACCGGGACGTTGGCCGCGAACAGTTCGGAAAGCGCCGCGTTCTGCGCCAGCGGCAGATAACCCGGCATATCGTCGATCTCCACCCGCGCGCCTACGGCGTAAGCGGCGCCCCGGGCCGCACGGTTCACTTTGGCGTTGGCGGTGCGCATGGCCTGCACGCTGGCGGCACGCACGTAGCTCTCCATGCGCACATCTGCGGGCACGGTGTTCACCAGGTCCCCGCCCTTTGTAATGATAGGATGCACACGCACATGGTCCTCGTCGCGGAAAGTCTCACGGTTGGCATGGATGGCCGCGATGGCAAGGGATGCCGCGTTCAGCGCGTTGACGCCTTCCCAGGGCGCGCCGCCCGCGTGTGCCTCTTTGCCGAGAAACCGCAGCTCCTTGCCGATAAAGCCGCCCGCCGCGCCCGCAACCACCGCGCGAGGCTGCGGGGCGTCTGTTTCGCTGTGCACCATCATGGCCATGTCGATATCGTCAAAAGCGCCTTCCGCGATGAGCTGCTGCTTACCGCCGAGATACTGTACTTCGCCCGCGCGCCTCAGCCCGGCCCGCCAGCCGATCTCAACGTATTCCTCCGCGGGCGCCGCCAGCAGGCATACGCTGCCCGCAAGGCTGTCCGCCACGGCCCGCAGGCCCACAGCGCAGCCCAGCATGGAGGCAAGCTGGGCGTTGTGCCCGCAGGCGTGGGCCGCGCCTGTGGCTTTGTCCGCAAACGGATGGCCGGGGCTGAGCACCGCGTCCAGCTCCCCGATAACGGCCACCCGCGGCCCCGCGCCGCGCCAAAGCCAGCCTTTCACGCCTGTGCGCGCGGGCCGCGTAACGTCCGTCAGACCCAGCGAGGCAAAGGCCTCCAGCACCTTTCCGGCCGTGCGCGTTTCCTTATAGCCCAGCTCCGGATGGGCAAGGATATCCCGCCCGAAAGCGGTGAGGCGCTGTGCCTGTGCGTCGATGGCGGCGCACGCCGCGCGCTTGAGCGCGTCTGTCATTGTGTTCATAGTCCGCTCACGCTTTCCATGTTTCAAGATTCTGCGCAACGAACGCGTCGTCGTTGAGATGAGGGTACATCTCATACACGCGGTCGATCTCCCGGGCCTGCCCCTCGCTGAGGGTCTCGTCCGGGTCCAGGCACCACGTGCCCGCCATCAGGCCCTGACGCCGCAGCACCTCATGGACCCCCGGGATGCATCCGGCAAAGTTGTGCGCCACGTCGAAGAACACGCCGTTGCAGTCTGTGACCGCCGCGCCCCGCGCCAGAAGCTCCGCCGGGATGTCGCGGCCGTCCCGGTATTCCCGCAGCTCTTCGTACAGCTTCACAACGCTGTGCGTCCACACCGACCAGTGCCCCAGCAGGCCCCCCACGAACCGCAGCTCCACCTCTTTGCCGTCCACCGGGAACCGGTACGGCGTCAAAAGGTCCGCCACGATGTTGTCGTCGTTGCCCGTGTACAGCGCAATTTCCTCCCGCCGCGCGCTGTACGCCACGCCCCGCACCAGGTCGATGCTCTGGTACCGGTTGAACGAAGCGCATTTGATGGCCACCACGCCCGGCGTGTCCGCCACGGCCTTCCAGTATTCATACGACAGCCGCCGCCCGCCGCAGGCCGTCTGCAAGTAAAACCCGATCACGGGCATCTCTGCCGCCACCGCGTGGGTGCGCTCCACCAGCTCCTCCTCCGTCCGGTGCGCCAGCCCGCCCGGGCTCAGCAATACCGCGTCGAACCCCAGCGCCTTTGCCGTGCGCGCCTCTGCGCACGCCTGCTCCGCTTCGCCGCACGCGCCCGCCACGCGCACCAGCGTTTTCCCCGTGCGCGCCTCGTATGCGTCCATCTCCTCTTTCGTCACACGCAGGACCGGCTCGAACAGGCCCACCTCCGGTTTGCGGATCTCGAACTGCGTGGTGTGCACCGCCACTGCCAGCCCGCCCACCCCAGCGTCCAGATAATACCGGATCAGCGTGCGCTGGCCCGCCTCGTTGAATTTCCGGTTTTCGTCCAGAACCAGCGGGATGGCCGGGATGACCGTGCCTCCGTGCAGGATCTTCAGCGCTTCTTCATGCCGTCCCATACTCAATAGCTCCCTTTCCTCTCTTCAAAGTGCGTGGGCTTGCCCAATGCGCGCCCTCCGTCCAAAATCCACTGTGCCTGCCATTCGATCAGCGTTTCCAGCGGCACCGTGGGATAGCCGAACAGCCGGAACATCTTTCCCGCGTTGTTCAGATACGCCGTGTCCGACGCCTCCCCTGTGAATATGGGCTCTCTGCCCAGCAGCGCGCCCAGCTTTTTCGCCGTCTCCTGTACGCCCGCGGTCTCCGGCCCCGTCACGTTCAGCGTGAACACCTCCGCCGAGGCATGCCCCAGCAGACGCAGCGCCGCCTCGTTGGCGTCCCCCTGCCAGATGCAGTTGAAGCTGGGCGTGGTGATGCTGATGGGTTTTCCCTCCAGGATGTTGTGGGCCATATCGTACAGCACGCCGTACCGCAGGTCCACCGCGTAGTTCAAACGGTACACCGCCACCCGCGTGCCGTAGGTCTTTGCCGCGTACTCGAACATCCGCTCGCGCCCCTGGCAGGACATGCAGTACTCGCCCACCGGCTCCGTCCGCGTCTCCTCCGTGGCACCCCCGCTGTGCACACCCACCTTCGGGTACAGGTTCCCGCTGGAGAACACCACGATGCGGCTGTTTTGGTACCGCTCGGCCACCCGGCTGGGCAGCCAGGTGTTCATCGCCCAGGTGGCGTATTCATTGCCGTCCGTGCCGAACTTTTTGCCCGCCATGTAGATGACGTTCTCCGCGTCCGGCAGGCTGTCCAGCGCGCCGGGCGCCAGCAGGTCCGCGCTGATCATCTCCACCCCGTTCTCCCGCAGCAGCTCCACCACCAGCGGGTCGCTGAAGCGCGACACCGCGATGACTCGCTTTTCCACTCCCGCCGCCCGCAGCGCGTTCTTTGCCAGAACGCACAGCGTCGGCCCCATTTTTCCGCCCGCGCCCAGCACCAGGATGTCTCCCTCCAACCTTCCCAGCTCCACGCTCAGCGCCTCGCTCGGCGTCGTCAGCATTTTGTTCAGTCTTTCTTCCGTCCACATTTCCGTCGTTCCTCCTGTATTTGGAAAAGTCGTTTTCCGCGCAAGGCCGCCACAGCCGCCCGCACCGCCGGCGAAAGGACGCGGTGCGGGACCTGCTTTTATTATGCAGGACCGAGGCTGCGGCGTAAAGTGACATTTTTTAAGAATGCGGTTTCTATTTTACAGGCCGCCCGGAGCGGAGAAAAGTGTAATTTTTGAAAGCCGGTTTAAAAAATGATAGCGCGGCGTTTTGCCGCGCCTGCGCGGTATCTTTAATTTTGATTGCGGGGGCTTAATTTCTGGCAATTTACCCGGCCCCGGACGGATGATATGCTGAAAACAGAGCAAGGAACCGCGGCGGGAACACCACAGAACGCCGCGCCGAACGCCTCTCGGGCCGCGCCACAGCCCGGAGGCTGCCCCGCAGCTTATATATAAACCTAATATAAGAAAAGCGGGAACGGCCGCGCCGGCAAAGAGGCTGGGCGGCACAAGCAAAGGAGGAACGACCCAACTCATGGAGACTGAAGTAAAGACACGCCGGAAAATTCAGCTGCGGATGCCCGGGCGGCGGACGGCCACCGGTAAAAATGTAAACTGGATTTTGATGAAGCGCAATAAGGTGCTGTATCTTTTTATTCTGCCGGCATTTTTGTATTTCCTGATTTTCGCCTATGTACCGATGTACGGTGTGCAGATCGCTTTCAAGGATTTTGTCGCCAACAAGGGTTTTTTGGGCAGTGAATGGGCAGATCCGCTGTTCAAGCATTTCATTACGTTTTTCAGTTCGGTGAATTTCTGGGAGATTCTGCGGAATACGATCGGGCTTTCTCTGTATTATCTCGCCATCAGTTTCCCGATGCCCATTCTTCTGGCACTGATGATCAACGAGGTGAAGAATACCCGGTTCAAAAAGGCTGTGCAGAACATTACTTATATGCCATACTTTGTGTCCACCGTGGTGCTCGTCGGCATGATCAATCTGTTCTTTTCCTACAACGGTCTTGCCAACAATATCGGCGCGCTGTTTGGAGCGGAGCCGCAGATGTTCCTGATGAAAGATGCGCTGTTCAACGATTTGTATGTTTGGAGCGGCGTGTGGCAGGCCACGGGTTACGGCGCGGTCATCTACATCGCCGCGCTGGCGGGCGTTTCGCCGGACCTGCACGAGGCGGCCACCATCGACGGTGCTACACGGCTGCAGCGTATCATCCACATCAATCTGCCGGCCATTATGCCCACCATCGTCATCATGCTGATCATGGCCGTGGGCGGCATCATGAACCTTTCCTTTGAAAAGGTGCTGCTCATGCAGACAGACAGCAACACTGCGGTGTCGGAGGTCATCTCCACTTATGTTTACAAGCTGGGCATTCAACGCGCCCAGTACAGCCTGTCGGCCGCCGTGGGCCTGTTCAACAATATCATCAACTTGATTTTGCTTGTGACGGTGAACAAAGTCTCCCGCAAGATCAGCGAAACATCTTTGTGGTAAGGAGGCGCCTGCAATGGTTATTAAAGAGACAAGAAGCGACAAGATATTCAATTTCATCAACTATTTCCTGCTTGCATGCGTGTTCCTGATCTGTCTGTATCCGTTGTGGTTCATCATCATCGCGTCTATCAGCAACCCGGATCTTGTCAACGGCGGCCAGGTATGGTTCTGGCCCAAGGATATTTCCTTTGACGGCTATAAGAGCCTGTTCGCCGACGACGGCGTGATGCGCGGTTATGTCAATACGCTGATTTATACCACAGGCGGGACGCTCATCAACCTTGCCGTTACGCTGCCCGCTGCTTACGCGCTTTCCCGCCGGGATTTTGTAGGCCGCAAGTTTTTCACGCTGATGTTCCTGTTCACGATGTTTTTCTCCGGCGGCCTGATTCCCACCTTCCTGACGGTGAAAAGCCTGGGGCTGTACAACAATCCATGGGTCATGGTCATTCTGGGCGCCACCAGCATGACGAACATCATCATCAGCCGGACCTTTTTTGAAACCAATATCCCAAACGAGCTGCGGGAGGCTGCCGAGATCGACGGTTGTTCCAATACGCGCTTCTTTTTCAGCATCGTGCTGCCGCTTTCCACGGCTATCATAGCCGTCATGGCGCTGTTCTTTGCGGTGACACACTGGAACGGTTATTTTACGGCGATGATCTACGTGCGCGACAAAGACTGGCAGCCGCTGCAGATCGTTATGCGCGAGATACTGATGCGCAGCGAATTTAACGCCCAGATGCTCCAGCAAGGCGGGGATACGGGCGTGCTGGCGGCGCAGGAACAGCGCATCGCCGAGCAGATCAAATATGCGCTCATCGTTGTGGCCTCGGTACCGGTCATGTGCATTTATCCGTTTGTGCAGAAGCATTTTGTCAAAGGTGTAACAGTGGGCGCGGTAAAGGGATGATTCCCTTGCCGCTCCGCACGTGATACAATTATTAAAACAGGAGGAAGCAATATGAAACTGAAAAAACTGGCATCCCTTGCAATGTCCGGCGTGCTGTGCGTCAGCATGCTGGCGGCCTGCGGCGGCGGTTCGTCGTCCAGCGCGGCCGTATCCGGTTCGGCGGCGTCCGGCTCCGCTTCGGCGGAGGGGACGGGCAACGTTACTCCCGTGGGTGAGTATCCAATTGTAAACGAGCCGATCACCTTTAAGATCATGGGTGCAAAAGACCCCGGCGCTCCGGACTGGAGCGAGTTGGAAGTATTCCAGCGCTTGTCCGAGATCACCAACATCAACTTTGAGTTTGAAGTGTCCGAGACCGGCACCTGGCCCGAACAGAAAAACATTGCGCTGGTGGGCGGCGAGTACGGCGACATCATCCTGCGCGATAAGAGTGCGACCGACGCCAATATGGCCGTTACCGACGAGGAGACCTACGGCCCGCAGGGGATTTTTCTGGACCTGACGGACCTCATCGACCAGTACGCGCCCAACATCAAGGCCATGATGGAAAAATATCCCGACGTCAAAGCGGCCATGACGAGCATGGACGGCAAGATCTACGGCCTGCCGTATGTGTTCCACACGGCCACCGTACAGGGCCACACTGCGTTTTTCAGTGAAGAATGGATGAAAAATGTGGGCGTTGATAAAGTGCCTGAGACCACCGATGAGCTGTACGATATGCTGGTCGCTTTTAAAGAACAGGACGCAAACGGCAACGGCGACCCCAGCGATGAGATCCCCTTCACCTGCGTGGGCCTCACCACCACCATTCGCGACCTGCTCATTCCGGCCTTTACGGGCCTGCCCGACGGCCTGAGCTTTAACTTGGACGACGAAGGCAAGGTCGTGTATGCCCCGGCCACCGAGGAGTACAAGGAATTCCTGAAATATGCCAACAAGCTGTACAGCGAAGGTCTGCTGGACCCCGAGTTCTCCACCCAGACGGCACAGCAGTGGCAGGCTAAGGTAAAGGCTGACCAGTGCGGCATTTACAGCGGCAGCCCCACCACGCTGGACCCCTCCACCACCGCGCAGCAGCTCAGCCTGCCGCCGCTCACCAGCGCCACCAATGACGAAAAGGTCGTCAAACAGCCGCTTTACATGTATCCGGGCCGTGCGTTCATCACCGACAAATGCTCCGACCCTGTGGCAGCCATCCGTCTGCTGGATATGTTCTATGCCACCGAGGAAGACGCAGTGGAAGGCTTCAGCGGCCTGACGACATTTGTGGGCTGGGAAGGCGAGCATTGGGAATACACCGATGATACCAAGACGGCCTATTCCTGGATCGACCCCATCACCGGCTTCAGTGATATCAACAAAACGGTGTCTGTGAACATGGAGCTGCCCGGCCTGCTGGAATTCAATGCGATGCCTGCCGGAAGCCCGCTGATGGAGATGAAGTGCGAGCAGGTTGCAGAGATGCAGGCTCCGTACTATAACATCAAGAATGCATATCCCCAGAACGCGCGCTTTACCGCCGAGGAATCCGAGCGCGGCAATGTCATTGAAAACGATCTGTATACGCAGGTGTTGATGATGACAACGAAATTTATCGTCGGTGATACCGACATCGAATCCGGCTGGGAGGACTATCTTGCTTCCCTCGAAAAGATCGGCCTTGCCGAGCTGACGGAGATCAAGGAAGCGGCTCTGGCCCGCTGGAACGAAGCCATCCAATAAGTTTTGTACGCACCCGGCCGGGGGGGCTTCCCAAGGGGGAAACAGCCCCCCGGCCTTTTTTAAAGGCCAATGGCAAAGAAAGAGGGAAAACCACAATGATCCATACGGTGGAGACCGCGGCGCGCCTGCTGGAGCTGCCCGCAGCTACACTGCATGCGGGCGACGTGGCCCAGGTGCTGGGCCGCCTTGTACCCGGCGACGGCAGCTGGCTGTACCGCTGGGACCCCAACAGCACAGCCGGGCCAAACGGCGGCACGGTGCTTGCACCCGCGGGCATGCCCGCCGCGGGCCGCTGGCTTTTGTGCCACAGCGGAACGGTGGATGCGCGCTGCTTCGGCGTATTCGGCCCGGACGTCCCGGCAGACGACGCGCTGGACGCGCTGATGGCGGACGGGAGCGTAACGCGCATCGTATTCGGCACAGATGTGAATTTCACACGCCGCCACATGTTCACACGCGGGCACGTCACGCTGGATTTCACCGGCCACACAGTAACGGCACAGGGCGTGGAGCACGCAAAGCACAACGATCCCTTCGGCGCGCTGTTTCACTTTACGGGCGTGCCGGGGGATGACGTGCGTACTTTTCCGCTGGCGCAGCCCATGCGCGAGCTGTATGATGTGTTCGAGGTGCCCGGCGCGGGCGGCATCCCGCTGTATTCCTGGTGGCAGGTGAGCGTCAACAGCCTCGCGGGCCGTGAGGAAAAAGAGATCGACAAGCTGCTGTGCGTCACCGAGCGCATCGACGAAAGCCATGTGCGCGTTAACTATAAGATGGGATGGCCGCTGGACGCCGGGCGTGTGATGACCTGGCGGCGCGTTGAACCCATTGAGCGCGTCTGCGTGCAGGATATGGAATTCCGGGGCAACGAGGGCGGCGAGGAGACGGGCGCGCAGCCGCTGGCCTTTGAGTACGCGGTGCGGTGCGACGTGCGGGACGTGCGGGCGCGGCATACCTACTGGCCCGTGCTGCTGCGCCACAACACCGAATACGTCACCGAACGGTGCAGTCTGGCCAATCCCATAGAGGTGGTGGTGGGCGGCACCGGATATCTGACGCAGCAGATCCACTGTCTGTACGGCAAGGTGCGGGATTGCACCACATCCAACGCGCGCCACCTGAACGATTTTACGGGCAGCGCATACTGCATGGTGGAGAACTGCCACGGCGACGGCGATTTTCACGGGGCCTACGTCACCCACGGCCAGTTCGAGCACGACCTTACCTATGTGGGCAATTCCGGCCTGCTCAGCTTCGCCAACAGCGGTCCCACCTGGGGCAGCAGTGCAAAGCGCATCACAGTGGTGCGGCACACGGGCTTCTGGGGCATCGGCTTCGCAAAGGTCAGCGATCTTACCCTGCAGGACGTCGCCGTCTGCCGCACAGGCGCCTACGACGGTGTGAATACGGAGGGCTACGGCCCCTGCGGCACGTTTCTGCTGAACGCGGACGGCCTGCAGATGCGCGGCTGCACGGCTGAAAAGCTGGTTTTGACCCAGCGCAGCCGTCGCGCAAAGCGGCCCGCGATCGTGGAGGGCTGCTGGTTCCGGGACGGGATCGAAGTGGTGCGGACGGGCGAGGCAGCCGTCGCGCCCGGCACGCCGCTGATCCTGCGAGACAATCTGACGGGCCCCGGCGGCCCGCAGCAAGCGGAGGGAACAGAATGAACGACATCCATATTCTGGTTACGATGCCGCAGCATGCGGTATTCAGGACCTTTTTTGACGCCGACGCCATGGCTGCGCTGGAGCACATCGGCACGGTACACTGGAACACGCTGGGCCGCCAGTACACCCAGGACGAGCTGGGCGCGGCCGTACGCGGCATGGACATCTGCGTCACAGGCTGGGGAACCCCGGTCTTTGATGAAGCGGTGCTGGCGCAGGCGGACCGCCTGCGGCTCATTGCCCACACGGGAGGCTCCGTCAAGCCCTATGTGACGGACGCGGTGTATGGCCGGGGCATCCGTGTGGTGAGCGGCAACGAGGTGTTTGCGGAGTCCGTGGCCGAGAGCGTGGTGGCCTATGCGCTGGCCAGCCTGCGGCAGATCCCCTATCACTCTGTGAACCTGGCCGGCGGCATATGGCCGGAGAGCTTTGCGAACCGCGGCCTGCTGGACCGCAGCGTGGGCATTGTGGGCTACGGCATGATCGCCCGCTATGTGGTGGGCATGCTGGCGCCGTTCCACTGTCCCATCAAGGTGTTTTCCCGGCACATCGGCCAGGACGAGCTGGACCGCTGCCACATGGAAAAAGCCGAGCTGGAGGAACTGTTCGCCACCTGCGACATCATTTCCATCCACAGCGGCATGACGCCGGAAAACCACCATCTTGTCACGCGGGAGCTGATGCAGAGCATGAAGCCCGGCGCGCTGCTTATCAATACGGCGCGGGGCGCAGTCATCGACGAGCCGGCGCTGTGCGAGGTGCTGGCCGCACGGCCGGACCTTTCCGCCGCGCTGGACGTGTACGAGACCGAGCCGCTGCCCGCGGGCCATCCGCTGGAAAAGCTGCCAAATGTGCTGCTGATGCCCCACATGGGAGGCCCCACGGTGGACCGCCGTCTGGCCGTCACCCGCAGCGTGACGCAGGATATCCGGCGCTTTCTGGCAGGGCAGCCCATGAGCTGCGAGATCAGCCGCAGTTATGCGGCGAAAATGTCGGCGTATTAAAGCGCGCCGCACGGGAAAGGCGGGCCGCCGTGCGCGCCCGCAGCAAGGGAGGAACAGGAAATGAAACAGAAACTGAAGCTGGCGCTGGTGGGCGCGGGAGAGCGCGGCCAATACTGCTATGCGCCTTACGCAAAAATGCACGGCTACGAAATTGAGTTCGTGGCGGTGGCGGACCCGCATAAGGGCCGCCGGGAAAAATTCGTCCAGGATTACCATGTGCCCGCCGAAGGCGTGTTCGAGACGGCGGAGCAGTTTTTCGCCCGGCCGCGCATGGCGGACGCGGTGCTCATCTGCACCCAGGACAGCCAGCACTATGCGTATGCCTGCCAGGCCATCGACCTGGGGTACAGCATCCTGCTGGAAAAGCCCATCTCGCCCAGTGTGCGCGAATGCCTGGACCTGCAGCGCCGCGCCGAGGAAAAGGGCACGCAGATCATGGTCTGCCATGTGATGCGCTATACCAAATTCTACCGCAAGCTCAAGGAGCTGATCGACTCCGGCGTCATCGGCGACGTGGTGCACGTCACCCATACCGAGAACGTGGCCTACTGGCACTACGCGCACAGCTATGTGCGCGGCAACTGGCATAAGACGGCGGATTCCAGCCCCATGATCCTGGCAAAATGCTGCCACGATATGGATATCCTTTCCTGGCTGCTGGGCAGCCGGTGCAGAACGGTCTCCAGCTTTGGCGACCTGCGCTATTTCCGGGAGGAGAATGCCCCCGCGGGCAGCCCCGCCCGCTGCACCGACGGCTGCCCGCACAGCGGCTCCTGCCCATACTACGCGCCCGCGCTGTACCTGGACGACAATACGCCCTGGCCCACCGCGCTGACGGCCCTGGGGCCGGACCAGAGCTATGAGGCACGCAAAAAGGCGCTGGAGGAAGGCCCCTACGGCAAGTGCGTGTTCCACAACGACAACGATGTGGTGGATCATCAGGTGGCCAGTCTCCTGTTTGAAAACGGCACCACCGTGGCGTTCACGATGTGCGCGTTTTCCGACGCATGCGACCGCACCGTCAAATTTATGGGCACCAGGGGCGAGATCCGCGCTTCCATGGACAACAACGTCATTGAGGTGACGCAGTTCGGCGCGGGCGTGCGAACGGGCACCACTGCGGTATACACCGTCAAGCCCGGCAGCACGGGCCACTCCGGCGGCGACGAGGGTATTATGGAAGAATTTGTCTCCATCCTGAAGGGCGAACGCGAGAATACGAACACCATCGCCCAGTCCGTCCACAGCCATGTGATGGCCTTTGCGGCGGAGGAATCCCGCTTGACAGGCCGCACCGTGGATGTGGCGGATTTTGAAAAAAGCGTGATGGCCTGATAACCAGGCTTTTTCCTGCGGCGCAGCAAAAAAGAAACGGCGCGGACGGGCTTTTCAGCCAAAGGTGTGGTATACTGGCTGAAGGGGCGTCCGCGCCCCTTTTGTAAAAGGAGAACAGGGAAGGGGTCGTTTGGATGGTTCATCTGGAACAGGCGCAGCCGGAGCAGCTGCAGGAGCTTTTGGCGTTTGCGGAGGAGGCGTTCCGCACGCCGGAGGGGAAGGTGGATTTCCCCACGCTGCTGCCCAAGCTGTACGGGCCGGGCGCCGACAGCGCGCCGCTGCATACGGTGCTGTATGAGGACGGCGCGCCCGCAGGGCTGTACTGCCTGAAGGTACAGGATTTCAACATAGCTGGAACAGCCCTGCGCGTGGGAGGCATCGGCACGGTGTGCGTGGACGGACGCAGCCGGGGCAAAGGGCATCTGGCCTTGCTGATGCAGGACGCGCAGGAGCGTATGCAGGCGGCGGGCTGTGACATTGCCATGCTGGGCGGCCAGCGCCAGCGGTACGAGCGCTTCGGGTATGTACCCGCGGGCGCGCACTGGGAGTTTACGCTCACACCGCGCAACGTGCGGGATATCCGGACGGGCGGCGTGGCGCTGGCGCCTCTGGCGGAATACCCCAGCTGGCTGGAGAGCGCCCGGGCACTGCATGAAAAGCAGCCCGTAACGTGCGCCCGGGGCGGGGACGCCTCGTTCCTCACCGTGCTGCAAAGCTGGCGCACCGAGCCATATGCGGTTTTGCAGGACGGCATGTTCGCGGGCTATTGCGCGCTGGCGGGGGGAAAACCGCCGCGGCTGCAGGAGCTGGTGCTGCCGGATGCGGCGCTGTTGCCGGCCTTTGCGGCGGCCCTGGCACAGCATACGGGAGCTGCCGGTGTACGTGTACAGCTTTACCCGTGGCAGCGGGCGGAGCTTGCCTATTTTGCCTCTGTGGCGGAACAGGGCGTTTGTGTGCCAAACCACAGCTACCGCGTTTTCCATTGGGCGGCTGCGGCCCGCGCCGCAATGGCGCTGCAGCGCACTTATGACGATACGGCGATTTTAGATGAATTTATACTTGAAGTAGAAAATGAGGCGCGTCTGCGCTTCGGGCCGGGGGCAGAGGGGGTGCGCCCCGCGGAGCCGCAGGATGCGGCGCCGGACCTTGTGCTGCCGCCGCTGGACGCCGCGCGTCTGCTGTTCGGGCCGGACAGCCCGCTGGTGCCCGGCGCGCAGGCCGTTCCCGCCGGGCTGCTGCCACTGCCGTTGGCCTTCCCCTGGGCGGACGGCATTTGAATGGGGCGGAAGAAAGCCGACTTTGCCTGCAAAAGCGGCCGCGGGACGTTTTCCGGCCGGCCCCTTGAGAAAAAACAGCCCGCTTTCCTCCGGATGTGCTATTCCGGAAGAAGGCGGGCTGTTTGCTTTTAGGGTTCTGCCTGACAAAGCGGCGGCTGCGGTGAAAGAAAGCGCTTTTGCGCTTCATTTGTGCTGCGCACGGTAATCGCCGGGCGTGGTGCCCTCGTACTTGCGGAACAGGCGGATGATGCCGATCTCGCCCGCGTAGCCCAGCCGTGCGGCAATCTCCCGCACCGGCAGGTCGGTGCCGGTCAGCAGCGCTTTGGCCTGGGCCAGCTTGCGTCTGGCGATGTAATCCTTGACATTTTCGTCCCGGTACTTTTTGAATACGTTGGAGATGTACTGCGGCGTCACGCCGAACGCTTCCGAAAGAACGGTAAGGTCGGGGAACTCCGATTCCGCGCAGTTGTCGATGTACGCCGCGATGCGCTCCACCAGCTTTTCCGTTTTGCTTTGGGCGCGGTTTTCATGGGCAGCGGCAAGCCGGGCGATATGCTCGGACAAGCGGCGGCGGGCGTAATCGATGCTGGAGCTGTTCACCACCTGCTCCACAAGCTGTTCGTCAAAGTCCGCGCCGCCGCCCTGCGCCAGCGCGTCACTGTTGGCAAGGCGCTGCAGCGTGGCGGCAAGCTGGTACAGCAGGCTGCGCGCGGCAGCCGCGCTCACACGTTTTGTTTCAAAGTTTGCGGTAAAGATGCGGCCCAGCACCTCCTGCGCCTTGGCCGCGTCTCCGGCGCGCACATATTGCAGAAGCTGCTGTTCGGCCTCCAACGGATAATAATAGTCCGAATGGGTAACGTCCAGAGCCGTGAACAGCACGGGCTCCGTGCCGCCTCCGGCCTGCAGGCGGCTGTACTCCAGCGCCTTTCGGGCCTCGTCGTAGCAAAGGGGAAGCTGCTCCAGCCCCTGCTCCATGGCCGAAACGCCTACAAAGATATCAAGCTCAAACTGCTGTGCGCAGAAGCGCGCCAGGGCGTCCCCCTGGCGGGATGCCGCCGCCAATGCGGCGGCATCATTCTCTCCTGAAGGCGGCGAAAGCAGGAATACGCCCTGTGCGCGGCCCAGGTCCAGATACTGGCAGGCCGCGTTTGCGCCGAACAGCTCGCACCCCACGTTCTGCAGCACGAGCCGGGCCACGGAAAGGTTGTTTTCCAGCGGGATATTGGAATCCAGGAAAAAGGCGCTGTCCAGGTCCGCCTCGGCCAGTACGGCGATATATGCATCGCCGCCGAAACGCACGCCAAGGGCTTCCAGCTGGCTGCGCGCGCCGTCCCAGTCCAGCGTCTGCCCCAGCAGGAGCTGGAGCAGCAGATCCCGCACCACGGCGGGGCGCTGGGCCTCGATGATGCGCTGCAGCTCGGTGCCTGAGCGCATCTGATTGAGCAGCGTGGACTTGATGACGGCGAATTCGTCGTCGCCCGCGCCGCCAGGCGCGCTTTGTAAAATCAGGTCGTTAATGTCCTTCACCGGGCGGTAGCTGCGCCGGGCGATGCGCCGCACCAGAAACAGCCCCAGCAGCAGGTATACGGCAAATACACCACCCAGGAAGCCGATGGTGGAAAGGTTGTCGGTAAAATAAAGATTGGCGGGCGACGTGATAAAGTAGGTCCAGCCCGTTTCCTCGGAGACATAGCGTGTGTAGGAGATATGGTCCGCGGTCACCAGGGCCTCCGCGCTGTTCAGCACTCCGGCGGGCAGGCCGGGCGCGTCCGGCGTTTGGTACACGGCCGCGCCTGTTTCATCCAGCACATAGACGCTGCCGCCCGTAGCGGACTGAAGAGACAGCGCATGCGCAAAGAATTTGTCGCTGTCCAGCAGGAGCATCACCTGTCCCGGCGGAGGCGCGCTGCTGCTGATGGGGATGGACTGGACGTAGGGAATGACGCGGATCACCGTGTCGGAATCGTACTGACGCAGCCCGCCCGCGGGAAGATAATCCTGAAAATGGTATTCCGCCAGCGTGCCTTCGCGCAGCGCCTGGGCTGTGAGATCGGTAAATTCGTAGATGATATCGAAAAACTTGTCCGCGCTCATCCGCACCGTGGAGGTGACGACCTCGTCGGTGCTGCGCACATAAAGAAAATAATCCAGCAGGAAATCCCGCGAAACGGCCATCCCGGCCATCTGGTCCATCGCGTCGTGCACGGAGGAAACAGACGGATGCTTCACAAGGAACTGCAGCCGGGAGTTGAACACCAGGCTGTTGCCCAGCTCCTCCACATAACGCAGGTTTTCCTCTACGTCGTTTTTCAGTGAGGTGAGCAGGGCCTGCTTATTGAGGGCCTCCTCCCGGCGCAGCTGCTGGGCGACCTCCGCTCCGAAAAACAGACAACTGCTCAGAGAGACGAGCAGAATAAGGGTATACGAAAGCAGGAAGAACGAGTATACGCGGCTCTTTTCCTTTTTGGCCCTGTGCGGCGCGGCTTTTTCTGTCGGCATCCCGGCGTTCCTCCTCCCGGCGTCAATGCGGAGTTCCCGCCGGGAAAAGCGGCGCGGCGCGCGGCTCCCGGCGGGAACGCTCTGCTTATAATGGTAAGGGAAAAAGAGCGGTTTGTCAAATGAAACCGGCGGCTGTATAATAGTTGTAAGAAGATTTTGTACAAACAGGCGGAACGGGGGAGAAGCATGACGGAACTGGCAGTGCTGGACTTTGAGACAACAGGCCTTGTGCCGGGGCAGGACGAGGTGCTGCAGGTGGCGGTGGTGGATGAGACCGGAGCGGTGTTGATGAACGAATACTGCCGCCCACAGCGTCACACGGCGTGGGTCGACGCGCAGAAGGTGAATGGCATCGCACCGCAGGACGTGTGCGGCAAACCTCCCTTCGAGGCGCTTGTGCCGCGCCTGCAGGAGATCTTATCCGGCGCGCGGCGGGTGGTGGCTTATAACGACGGGTTTGAAAAAGCCTTCCTGGATGCCTACGGCATTCCGTCCCGCGGGCTGCGCTGGGGGGAGGACCCAATGGCCGCTTTTGCACAGCAGATGGGCGGGCAGAAGCGAAGCCTTTCCGCTGTCGCGTCGTTTTTCGGCTATGAATTCGAGGCGCACGACGCGCTGGCCGACGTGCGGGCCACGCTGTATCTTTACGAGCGGCTGGCGGACGGCGGGCTGCTGCGCTGGGCAACGCGCAATGCGTCGCCCGCGTGGGGGCAGTCGCCCCGGGGCCCGGTAGCATACCAGACGCTGCCGCCCGAGGACATGCTGCGCCTGCTCAAATGCCTGGGCCTGTGCCCGCTGACGGCGGCGCAGGCCCGGCAGCTGTGGTATAAGGGCATCTATACCGCGTCGCCCCGCCCCTGCGAGATTGTGGGGTTTCAGAACCGTTCCAAAGAGGACGGCTGGCTGGTGGTCGCCGTGGAGGCGGACGGCATGACGTATCTTGTGTGCGACGATTATTTGCGGGAGATGCAGGCTCCGGCCTTTGGCGGAGATGGCGCGGCGGCGTCCGTCCCCGGGCAGGCCGTGGGGACGGGACGGACAGGGCGCGCGTCCCGGGCTGGTATAGCCGCGCGTGGAAAAGCGGAAGGCGCGGCAAACAGCCGCTACGCGGCCTTTGCCCGCAAGAGTGCAGCCCTGAAGAACGTGGAGGCAAACCCGAATGCAGACCCCTCCAACCCGTTTTACGGCAAAGCCGTCGTATTTACCGGCGACATGGAGATGCCCCGGGCCGAAGCAGCCCAGGCGGTTGCGGAGCTGGGCGCCCATGTGAAGAGCGCCGTTTCCCGCAAGACGGATTATCTGGTCGCGGGCGCGCAGGACCCGGCGCTGGTGGGCGCGGGCGGGCGCAGCGGCAAGGAGGAAAAGGCCGCCGCTCTGAACGAAAGCGGCCAGGGAAAAATCGAGATCCTGGACGAAGCCGCCTTTCGCGCCCTGCTGGCGCAGGCGCGCGGGCAGTGAGCTTTGTCCGCCGGCTCCTGTCTGGAAAGAATGTACGGCTGAACGCCCTGTCTCGAGTGCGGCGGCAGCTTGGACATCCAATGCGCTCAATCTCCATAAAAATGGCCATCGGCTGTTTTTGGGCCATGCGGCCCGTCCCCGGCCGGCGGCCATTGAGATAAGTTTTTTATAGCGGGACAATAAAGAATCCCGGCCCGGGAGGCGTCTGCCTCCCGGGCCGGGTGCGCGATACGGCCGCGCGGGATGAGCGCCGCCTTACAGCGTGGCGTTGAATGCGGGGATGAGCGCCGCCCAGGTAGCGCTGCCTACCACGCCGTCTACCGGCAGGCCGGCGGTGGCCTGGAACAGACCTACGGCACGGGTGGTGTTCTGGCCGTAATTTCCGTCCACTGTCAGCAGAGGACGGCCGCTTATGCCGTTCAGATAGCTCTGCACAAAGCGGACGTAATCGCCGGTGGAGCCTACGCGCAGCGGTACGCCGGGATACTGAGTGGTAACGTGCGTGGGGTTGCCCGCCTGCATGGCGTTATGCACGGAGACGATCTTGTTCCAGGTATCCTTGCCCAGAATGCCGTCGGCGGAAAGGCTGAACTGGCGCTGGAAGCGGTGCACGGCGTTGGTCATATTGTTTCCGTACGCGCCGTCCACGGTCTGCGTGTTGATGCCGGTGTAGATGCGTGCAACTTCGTTCAGACGGCCCTGCATGTGGCGCACATCCTGGCTGCGGTCGCCCGGGCGCAGGGGAATGCCGGGATAGGTGTCGGCGCTGCCGCCGATGGTGGCATTGTAATCGCTGACGATGGCGTTCCAGGTATCGTGGCCGATGACGCCGTCCATCGAAAGACGGTTGATCACCTGATACTGCATCACGGTGCTGGCGGTGGCGGAGCCGTACCGTCCGTCCACGACCAGACGGTTGAGGGTGGGGTACTTGGCGTCGCGCAGGCCGTTCAAATAGGTCTGCATCCGCGCGACTTCGCTGCCGGAGCTGCCGGGCCGCAAAGCGGTGCCGGGATAGACGGGATCGACTACGGCGAGGACTGCATTATTATTTTCAAGCATAAAAATTGCCTCCTTCTGCCCCATGGTATGCGCGCGGCGTGCGCCGCGTGCGGGGGCGGAAAGGAGGCTGTTTTGCGTTACAGAGCTTTTTTGCGGTGCGTTTCCACAGCTTTCAGCAGAAAATACAGCAAAGCGGTGTCCAAAGGCAGCTTAACGGCATTTTTGATAAGCCGCATGCCGGAAATCACGAAAGCGTTGCCGTACATGATATTCAGCCACAGCGGCGTGAGCACCAGGTTGATGACGAGCACCGCGGACAGGCAGGCGCAGAACGTGCGCCACAGGGACACGGGTTTTTTGTACAGCCAGCAGCCGTATAAAAAGCCCAGCAGGAACTCGTTGAGCGTGAAGCCGGGAAAAAAGCCGCCGTTGGGCCGCAAAAAGTAGCCCGCCACGTCGGTGACGATGCCCATTAGCCCGGCCAGCCACGGGCCGTACAGGAACGCGCACGTTCCAGCGGCCAGAAAGGAAAAGCCGATCTCCAGAAACTGGCTGACCGCGATGGTAAACTGGTTGAGCACCAGGCTCAGCGCCGCCAGCATGGCGGCCCCGGCCAGACTGGCGGTGCGCCGCACCTCGCGGGCGGCGTCGGACAGGCGGCGGGGAAAGCCGCGCAGGGAATCGAATGTGGATTGAAAAGCAGACATGAAAAAACCTCCTTTATTTTGGCGTTGCCGCATAAAGGAGGCAAAAGGCCCGCGCACAGCCGCACGGCGGCGCGCTTGCGCGCGGCTCCGGGCGGCCCTGGCAGGCCCGTGTTGCATTCGTCATGCAGCAGCGGGATGCGAAGCCTGCACCGCAAGCGGTGCTTTTCGTCCGTTCCGCAACTCCCCGTCGGAACGGCACTGCGGCCCTTTTTGGGGGCCAACGCGCAGGCTTCTACTCTGCGATAGGGTTATTATAGGACGGCGGAAGGAAAATTGCAAGTATCCGCGCGTTTTTTCTTTCAAAGCGCTGCGCCCCATGATACAATACAGGCAGAATGAAAAATATTTTGGGCGGCGGGCCGCTTGCGGCCGCGCTGTCTGCGGAAAGCGGGGCAGTCGCATGGAAAAGATATCGCGCAAAAACTGGGCGCTCATCTGGGTGCTGGGAATGGCGGGGCAGATCTGCTGGAACATCGAAAACTCCTGGTTCAATACCTTTGTATACCGGAAGATCGCGCCGGACCCGTCCATCGTGGCGTGGATGGTGGGCGTTTCCGCCGTGGTGTCCACCTTCTGCACGTTCCTCATCGGCACTGCAAGCGACAGGCTGGGCAGGCGCCGCCCGTTCATCGCGTTCGGGTACATCCTGTGGGGCGTGTTCACCATCGGCTTCGGCGTCACGGAGTTCCTGCCGAAAGATCCGCTGTGGCTCGCGGCCACCTGCGTGGTGCTGGCGGACGCGGTGATGAGCTTTTTCGGCAGCATGGGCAATGACGGCGCGTTCAACCCCTGGACGACCGATATCTCCAGCGCAGGCAACCGCGGCAAGGTGGGCGGCGCGCTGGCCGTGATGCCGGTGTTCGCCACCATTTTCGGGGCCATTGTGTCGGGCATTATCATTGACGCGCTGGACTTCTTCGCGTTTTTCACCATCATGGGCGGCATGGTCATTGCTGTGGGCGTGCTGTGCCTGTTCACGCTGCGGGATGCGCCGGGCCTCGCCCCCAACCGGGACCCACGGGGTTTTTGGCACCAGTTCGCCGCTGTGTTCGATTATAAGATCGTGGGCCGCAACCGGGAGCTGTTCTGGGTGTTTCTGGTGATGATGGTGTATTTCATCGGCTTCAACGTATATTTCCCGTACATCACGGTTTACTTTACCGACAACCTGGGTATGGACTACACGCTCACGGGCGTGGTGCAGGGCGCGGGCCTGCTGGCCGCATCGGTGCTCACCATTCCCGCCGCCCGCTTCATCGACCGCGGCAAGTGCGGGCCGGTCATCGCGGCGGCCGTGGGCTGTAATCTGCTGGGCCTTCTGGGCGTCAGCTTTTCCACGGCGTTCGTTCCGCTGCTTATCGGTGTGTTCGGCGCCGGCGCGGGGTATATCCTGGTGCTGCAGGCGCTGACAGCGTGGATCAAAAACCTGTATCCGGAGGACCAGCGCGGCCAGTTCGAGGGTGTGAAGCAGCTGTTCTTTGTGTGCGTGCCCATGATCGTCGGCCCGGCCATTGCCACCCCTGTTATCAATGCTTTCGGCGTTGAAAAAATTGTCAACGGCGTGGCGGGCATGGTGCCCGGCAACAGTCTGTTTCTGATTT
>ERZ827168.2085-NODE-2085-length-24623-cov-5.528777_pt1 | contig 24623 bp, 21 predicted proteins | sample MGYA00519868_ERZ827168 | MGnify/ENA primary metagenome ERZ827168 (study PRJEB31778, sample SAMEA3449271) | human gut metagenome | biome: human gut; feature: human-associated habitat; material: faeces | place: United Kingdom | collected 2010/2012 ...
TTCTTCTCCTTGACATAGTTTTTTGTTCATATTTTTTATAAAGTTTTTATCAACAATGTTGTCTGCATCAAATACAAAGAATGCATCATAATCTGCATTTTCTTCTATTTTTTGTTTTAAAAACCATTGTAATGCATATCCTTTTGTTTTATGTGCATTATCAAATCTTTCATATACTATTGCTCCTGCTTCTTTTGCAACTTTTGCAGTATTATCTGTACAGTTATCTGCTATTACATATATGTCATATAAATCTTTATTGTATGTTTGATTTTTTAAACTTTCTACTAAATTTGCTACAACAGCTTCTTCATTATGTGCTGGTATTATAGCCATAAATCTGTGATCTTTATTTACTAATAGTGGTTTGTCTTTTAATTTAACTAATGAGCATAAACTAACCATTAATTGATATAACCAAAATATTGTTACAGTCCATACTAAAGCTTCTCTTAGTATATATAAATATTCCATTTTTTTACCTCTCTTTTTTATAAAATAACCTATTCTTTTATATGTTATTTTGCCACCTTTTATATTATACTATCATTAAAATTTTTTTGCAACTTTTTTAACAAATTTTTCTTCTTTTTTCTTGTTATTTCCGTAAGAAATTTTAAAGAATTACTTTTAAAGAAATTTATTTATTTTATTTTTTATCAACTTATAGACATTTTTTACATATATAGAATATAATATAGAAAAATTTTAAAGAGGTGTTCTTATGAATAAAACATATAAATTAGCAATTGTTGGTGCCACTGGATTGGTTGGTAGAACTGCATTAAAGGTTTTGGAAGAAAAAAACTTTCCTAATTTCGAGTATACTCTATTTTGTTCTAAAAAATCAGCTGGAACAAAAATTAATTTTTTAGGAAAAGAATATATAACAAAAGAATTAACAGAATCATCTTTTGATGAAGGATTTGATTTTGCAATATTTTCTGCTGGTGGAGATACATCTAAAAAATATTCACCTATTGCAGCTTCAAAAGGATGTATTGTTGTAGATAATAGTAGTGCTTTTAGAATGGATGAAAATGTTCCTCTAGTAGTACCAGAGGTTAACCCAGAAAAAATTTACGAAAATCATGGAATTATAGCAAATCCAAATTGTTCTACTATTCAAGCTGTTGTCCCTTTAAAACCTCTTGATGATAAATATAATATAAAAAGAATAGTTTATTCTACTTATCAGGCTGTTTCTGGTGCTGGAAGATATGGAATTGAGGATTTAGAAAATGGTCAAAAAGGATTACCTCCTCAAAAATTTTCTCATCCTATTTATAATAATTGTTTACCACATATAGATGTATTTTTAGATGATGGATACACAAAAGAAGAACATAAAATGATAAATGAAACTAGAAAAATTTTAGGAAAACCCGACTTAAAAATAACTGCAACAACAGTTAGAGTTCCTGTTATTAATTCACATAGCGAATCTATTAATATAGAATTTGAAAAAAATTTTGATATTAATGATGTAATAACTTTATTAAAAAACTCTCCTGGTATTGTCGTAGTTGATGATATAAAAAATGATATATACCCACTTGCAACTAATGCAACTGGTCATGATGAAGTTTTTGTTGGAAGAATTAGAAGAGATTATAGTATTGAAAATGGTTTGAATCTATGGGTAGTGGCTGATAATATTAGAAAAGGTGCTGCAAGTAATGCTATTCAAATTGTAGAAAAATTACTAGAACAAAAGCGGACATTAATAACTTTTGTATTTATTAAAACATTTTGAAGTCCGCGTCTTTGTTCATGCGTGAAATTTGCAAAGCAAATTTCTGTGCAATATATTTATATTATAAGAAGTTCGGAGAACTTTCCTATAATACAAATTAAAGCAGGAAATATTCCTGCTTTAATTTGTATTAAACTCTTTTACCATTCATCTTTTTTATCTTTAAATTTATATCATTACTTTAAATATTTCCAATATACTTATATAGGTGATATAATGCGAAAATTTAAAATAGTTATCATGAATGGAATTGTTATTACATTAAGTTCATTAATAATGCAATCTGTTGGTTTTTATTTTATGATATACATATCAAACAAAATCGGAAGTGAGACATTAGGTATTTTTAATATTGTAATGGCTATTTATATGTTTTTTATAACACTAGCAACTTCTGGAATAAACATTGCAACAACAAGATTAATTGTTAAGGCAAAATCAGAAAATTATAATTCTTCCACTAAAGAAGTTATGAAAAGATGCATATGTTACAGCTTATTTTTTGGAACATTATCTTGTATTATATTAATAGGATTAGCCCCATATATTTCAAATTTATTTTTACATAATAAAATTTCTTTTAAATTACTCTATATTGTTGCAATAAGTTTGCCATTTATATCTGTTTCCTCTTCTATTAATGGCTATTTTTGTGCTATAAGAAAAAACATTAAAAATGTATCTACAAAAATTTTTGAACAAATTATTAAAATACTTTCAACAGTATACATATTATCTTTACTATTTTCAAGTGATGTAAACAATATGTGTTTGGCTTTAGTTTTGGGTGAAACGATTTGTGAAATATGTTCATGCATTTTGTGTGTAATTTTGTACATATATGAAGAAAAAAAATACTATTTTACTAGAACAAAAGAAAACTATTTAAAATCAATATTAAAAATCTCAATTCCAATATCTATAACTTCTTATATAAAATCAATATTATCCACTTCAAAACAAGCATTAATTCCTATACGATTAGAAAAAAGTGGGTTAAGTTATGAAACTTCTCTATCTCAATATGGTTTAATAAGTGGTATGGCATTACCAGTGTTAATGTTTCCAAGTGTAATAATATCATCTTTTAGTACACTTCTTTTACCAGAGTTTTCTTATTACAATGATCAAAGATCTTATAATTCAATAAATGTTGTAATTTCTAAAGTATTTAAACTAACATTTATATTTTCTATTGGAATTATGGGACTTTTCCTTTTTTATGGTAATGAAATAAGTAATATTATTTTTAAAAAAGAAGGAATTGGTTTTTATTTAATGATACTCTCACCTTTAATTATCCCAATGTACTTAGACAATGTAATTGATAACATTTTAAAAGGATTAGACAAACAGGTTGGTGTAATGAAATGTAATATTATAGATTTATTTACAAGTATTTTAGGAATATTTATTTTACTCCCTATTTTAGGAATTAAAGGTTATATTTTAATAACATTTTTTAGTATTTTGCTTAATTTTTCTATTAGCTTTATACAATTAAAAAAATGTACAGATTTTAAATTTGATATTGATAATTTTATTGTAAAACCTTTATTATTAATGTTTATAACTTATATACTATTATTTGTTATTTTTAATAGCAAAACTTATTTGCAAATAATTTTATATATACTAATTTATTTTACTTTTTCATATTTTAATTTTAAATTATATAATATTTTCAAATAAATATTTATTTTTTCATTTTTTTAGAATATAATGAATAACATATAAAATATAATTATATTTTATATTGTTATTACAAACTCTTTAAGGAGTGATATTTTATGAAAAAAATTTTATTTACTGGCTGTGGAACAGCTATTGCAACACCATTTACAGAAAATGGAGTTAATTTAGAAGAATTCAAAAAATTAGTTGAATTTCAAATTAAAGAAGGAGTCGATGCAATTATAGTATGTGGAACTACTGGTGAAGCATCCACTATGACTGAAGATGAAAAAATAGCAACAATAAAATGTGCTGTTGAAACATCTAATGGTAGAGTTCCTATAATTGCTGGAACTGGCGGTAATAATACATTCTCTGCAATTAAAATGTCAAAAATAGCAGAAGAACTTGGAGTAGATGGATTACTTGTTGTTACTCCTTACTATAACAAAACTACTCAAACTGGACTTATAGAACATTATAAAACAATTGCACAAGAAGTATCTTTGCCAATAATTGTCTATAATGTACCTGGTAGAACAGGTTTAAACATATTACCTACAACTTGTTTAGAACTTTCTAAAATTGAAAATATTGTAGCAATTAAAGAAGCAAGTGGAAATCTTTCACAAGTTGCCGAAATTGCTAATCTTTGCGGTAACAACCTTACTATATATTCTGGAAATGATGACCAAATATTACCTGTTTTATCTTTAGGTGGAAAAGGTGTAATTTCTGTTTTATCTAATATTAAGCCAAAACTAACACACGATATGGTTGAATTATTTTTACAAGGAAAAATAAATGAAGCTAAAGAATTACAATTAAAGTCAATTCCATTAATAAAGGCTCTATTTTCTGAAGTAAACCCTATTCCTGTTAAAGAAGCATTAAATATAATAGGTTATAATTTTGGAATTCCAAGACTTCCTTTGGTTCCTATGTCTGAAAAAGGTAAAGAAAAATTAAAAGAAGAAATTAATAAATTAAAATAACTAAATACATTTAACATAGAAAAAGCAGGATTTAATCCTGTTTTTTCTTATTCTGTCTTTTTAGTTTTCACTATATTATGTTTTTTGGTTGTCAAAAAACTACGTCCCCATTGACAACCTTTAATAACTACTTAAATTTTAGTATTGCTTACTAAAAAACAATATGCTATAATCAAATTAGAATTTATCACATAAGATATATAAAGAGGTTTTTAATAAATGGAAAACGAAATAACTAAAATATATGAAGATAAAGAGTTTATCTCTATTATAGATGATATTATAAATAATGAAACTGTTCAAAAAATGAAAGATTTTAGACAACACTATAATGTTTCTTGTTTTGAACATTGTTTATGTGTTTCATATTATAGCTATCTAATATGTAAAAAACTACATTTAGATTATAAATCAGTTGCAAGAGCTGGTATGCTCCATGACTTATTTTTATATGATTGGAGAAAAAAAGTTGATGGAAGAAAAGGTCTACATGCATTTACTCATCCACGAACAGCTTTAGAAAATTCTTTAAAACTTTTTGAGTTAAATAATAAAGAAAAAGACATTATTTTAAAACATATGTGGCCTGTTACAATAATTCCACCAAAATATCTTGAAGGTTTTGTTATTACTTTTGTTGATAAACATTGTGCATTATCAGAAACTTTTAATTCATTTGCACAAATTTGTAGTAAAAAAACCGTTTTCAGATATGCATATGTTTTCTTATGTTTATTATTTATAAGATTTTAATTTTATTAAAGTAATTTTTTTCATTAAATTTAAGAGGCGAGACTTTTACTCCCTCTTCTATTATATTGGAGGTATGTATTTATGTTAGAAGTATTAGTAAATGGTTGTAATGGTAAAATGGGACAAGTTGTTTGTGATTTAGTAGAAAAGGATGAAGATCTTTTATTAAAATGTGGTTTTGATAAAGAAAATACTGGAGAATTTGCATTTCCTGTATATACTAATATAAATGAAATTACAGAAAAACCTGATGTTATTATTGATTTTTCTATTCCTATTGCAACTTTTAATATTCTTGAATATGCTAAGAAAAACAAAGTGCCTGTTGTAATTGCAACGACTGGTTTTACAGAAGAACAAGAAAATTTAATTAAAGAATATTCAAAAGATTTTCCTATTTTTAAATCTGCGAATATGTCTTATGATATTAATATTATGAAAAGAATTGTAATGGAACTTGCTCCTCTTTTAAAAGGTACAGATATTGAAATTACAGAAGTTCATCATAATAGAAAAATTGATAGTCCTAGTGGTACTGCTCAAATGCTTGCAGATGCAATTAATTCTAGTTTAGGAAATACATATCATTGCGAATATAATAGACATGACAAAAGAGAAAAAAGAGATAAAAAAGAAATCGGTATGTCTTCTATAAGAGGTGGAAATATTGTTGGTGAACATACAGTTCAATTTTTTGGAGAATATGAAACTTTTGAAATAAAACATACATCTTATTCTAGAAATGTTTTTGCAGAAGGTGCTATAAAAGCTGCTAAATTCATTTCAAATAAAGAATCAGGTTTTTATAATATGGATGATATGAATTAAAGTGGACTTTATAATGTCCACTTTTTTAAAATATATTAACCAATTCAAATTTATATTTATCTTCTATATGTTGTAACACATATACAGACTTATCTAATTCACTAACTGCCATTTCATATTCTTTTACATTTACGCTTCCTTTTAATGCTACCATATCTGTCTCTGCTTTTTCTAATTCATCATGTTCTATAAAATATGCTAATTTTTCATGATATCCAAGCCATTCATTATATATTTTTTCCATATCTTTAAGCAATTTTTCATTGTCTTTATCTTCTTTGGTTAACTCTTCTCTTAATGTTTCTAGTTTACTAGTTGTATCTTCTATTGTTTTTTCTGTATATTCTTGAGTTTTAAAATCAAAAGTAAAAATTGATATAAGAATTACTATACAAACAGCCATTTCTTTAAGCATTTTTTCCTCCTTTTTCTTGGCAAAATATTTGACCTCTACCATCTATCGTCACTAGTAACGCATCTTGTGGATTTATTTTAAATTTATTTACTTCTTTCTTTAGCCAATTGTAATCTTTTCCAAGTTTTTGTAAATTGTCTTCCATTATTTTGCCATCAACTACTAAATCATATGGTATTCCTTCATATTCTGGCATTATATTAAAATCTTCTGGTATTGTATTTCTTTTATTTGGTTTTTGTATTACAGTAACTTGTCCACTCGTTTCTAATATTGCATATTCTACATCTGATATATTTACTACATTACTTGCTCTTAGTCTTTCTTGTAATTCATTTACTGTAAATCTTTCTTTTCTTAATACTTTTTCGTCTATTCTTCCTCTATATATTAAAATACTTGGTTTACCGCAAATAATTTCTCTTGCTTTAACACTTTTTAAATTTATTACAGAAATTATTAAATGCATTAATAATAAACCTAATATTGGAACTATACCATTACTTATTGGTATTCCTATTTCTGTCATTGGAATTGACGCTAAATCTGCAATCATTATTGCAATTGCAAGCTCAAATGGTTGAAGTTGTCCTATTTCTCTCTTTCCCATTAATCTCATTACAACTAATACTATTATGTATAAAACAATTGATCTAAAAAAAGTTATAAGCATATCTTTCTCCTTTTACTTAAATTATTTTAAACTTATTTTTTACAATAAAAAGATATTTATTCATTATTTGAATAAATAAAATTAATTTGTTAATAATAATTTTATAACCTTATTTTATATGCATTAAATTTTTAAAACTTTTAAGGAGGTTTAAGATATGTCAAATACTCAAAGTAATAGTACTAGTGGTACTTCCACAGTATGGCAAATAGTTGGTAGATTAGTGGGTGCAGCTATAGTCTTGGCAATTACTGCATTCTTTACACCTGGATTTACAATAAATAATTTTTGGGCTTTAGCTATTGCAGCTGTAGTGCTTACAGTAATTGATTATTTAATAATCAAATTCACAGGATTACATGCAACTCCTTTTGGTAAAGGATTTGTTGGATTTGCATTAGCAGCTGTTGTATTATATGCAACTCAATTTTTTGTAGCAGGTTATACTATTTCTTGGATGGCCGCAATAATAGGTGCTTTAATTTATGGCGTAATTGATTACTTCATCCCTGGAAATCAAAATATGTAGTTTTTAGAGATGATTAAAACAGTAAAATGAAGTTTTAGTTTAAAATTTATTTAAACTAAAACTCCATTTTTTATTTTCTATTTTTTATTCCAATCTTTTTTATTTGTTTGTCTTTCTCTTGCAATTGCTAAACTATTTTCTGGAACATCTTCTGTTATTGTAGATCCTGCTCCTACAAAAACATTATCTCCTAATGTAACAGGCGCCACAAAATTTGAATTTGAACCAATAAAACAATTTTCTCCTATAATTGTTTTACTTTTATTTAATCCATCATAATTACATGTTATAGTTCCACATCCTATATTTGTATGTGCTCCTATTTGGCAATCTCCCATATATGATAAATGAGGTACTTTTGTTCCTTCACCTATAATTGCTTTTTTAATTTCAACAAAACTTCCTATTTTTACTTTACTCGCTAATCTACATCCTTCTCTTATATATGAGTTAGGTCCTATCTCACAATCTTCTCCAATTTGTACATCTGATTTTATAGTTGTATTTGGATGAATAACTGTGTCCATTCCAATTTTAACATCATCATATATATATGTACTATTAATATCCTCTATTGTTACACCATTGTTCATATGTTCTGTATTTATACGATGTTGAAGAATTTTTGTAAGCATTTGTAATTGCATTCTATCATTTACACCTAATATTTCTGTGTTATCTTTTACTATAAATGCTCCTGTTCGTAAACCTTTATCTCCTATAATTTTTATTACATCTGTTAAGTAATATTCTCCTTGTGAGTTATTTGGTCTTATTTCTTTTAGTGCTTCTAGTAACATTTCTATATCAAAACAATATATACCACCATTTATTTCTTGAATTTCTCTTTGTTCATCTGTTGCATCTTTTTCTTCTACTATTGCTTTAATATTTCCACCTTCATCACGAATTATTCTTCCATATCCTTTGGGATCATCATATATTGCTGTTAATACTGTTGCATATTCATTATTATCAATAGATTTTTTTAAAAGTCTATTAATTGTTTCTGGTCTTAATATTGGAACATCTCCATTTAGTACTAATACTTTTCCTTTTTTTCCTTCTAGATATTTAGTTGCTTGCATTACTGCATGACCTGTTCCTAGCATTTCTTTTTGTTCTACATATTTTACATCTTCCCCAAGAACTCCCTGTACTTGTTCTTTCATGTATCCAACAACTGCAACTATGTCTTCTATTCCTGCTTTTTTAGCATTTTCTACTGCTCTTTTTACTATTTCTTTTCCATATATTTTTTGTACTAATTTTGAATTTTTGGATTTCATTCTTGTTCCTTTTCCTGCTGCCATAACTATAGCCATAACATCTTGCATATTATTCACCTATTCCTTTCAATTTTATATACTTTATTTTATTTATTTTTCTAATATTTTGTTACCTTTATTACTAAACTTACTGCATATTTTAACACAATCGAAATCTAAAATCAATTTTTTTTGAATTTTTAAGCATATTTATATAAATATTTCAATATACATTAATTAAAGTAATTGTACAAACATTTTACAAGGAGGTATATTTATAGATGGAAAATCTAGGATTGTATCAAGATATAGCAAAAAGAACTGATGGTGACATTTATGTTGGAGTTGTTGGTCCTGTTAGGACTGGTAAATCTACTTTTATAAAAAAATTTATGGATTTACTTGTTATACCTAATATAGAAAACGAGTATAAAAAAGAAAGAGCTAAAGACGAACTTCCTCAAAGTGCCGGTGGTCGTACTATAATGACTACAGAGCCAAAATTTGTTCCTAATGAAGCTATTGAAATTACAGTAGATAAAAATTTAAAATTAAAAACACGTTTAGTAGATTGTGTTGGTTATTTAGTTGACAATGCAATTGGCTATTTAGAAGATGACATGCCAAGAATGGTAAAAACCCCTTGGTCTGACGAGGAAATGCCATTTGAAACAGCTGCTGAAATTGGAACTAAAAAAGTTATTCAAGAACATTCTACAATAGGAATATTAGTAACAACTGATGGTTCAATTACAGATATTCCAAGGGAAGACTATGTTAAAGCTGAAGAAAGAGTTGCAAATGAACTACATGAACTTAATAAGCCATTTATTGTTGTTCTTAATTCTAGTAATCCAACTTCTCCTTCTACTCAAGAATTAGCACAAAGTTTAAGTGAAAAATATAATACTGCTGTTATACCAACAAATTGTGAAAACTTATCTTTAGAAGATATTAATAATATGTTCTCTAAAATTTTATATGAATTTCCTGTTGAACAAGTTAATATTTCATTCCCTAAATGGATAGATGGTTTAGATTTTTCACATCCATTAAAAGTTGAATTATTTAATGAAATTCAAACAAGTTTTAGTAAAATTTATGTTTTAAAAGATGTAAATCCTTGTGTTAATTCTATTAACCAAACTGATATAATATCAAAATGTTATGTTGAAAATATTATGTTAGGAACTGGAAAAGTAAACGTCTCTATTGTTTTAAAAGATGAATTATTTTACAATGTTCTTACAGAAATGACTGGTGTAGAAATTAGTAATGAAGGCGATTTATTTGCAATTATTAGTGAACTTTCTAAAACCAAAAAAGAATATGATAAAATTGCTTATGCATTAGAAGAAGTTAAAACAAAAGGTTATGGAATTGTTACGCCTTCTATGGATGAGTTAATATTAGAAGAACCTGAAATGGTGAAACAAGGCTCTAGATTTGGAGTAAAACTTCGTGCTACCGCTCCTAGTTTACATTTAATTCGTGCAAATATAGAAACAGAAGTCTCACCTATTGTTGGATCTGAAAAACAGTCAGAAGAACTTGTGAATTATCTTTTATCTGAATTTGAAAATGATCCTAAGAAAATATGGGAATCTAATATATTTGGAAAAAGTTTACACGAACTTGTTAATGAAGGACTTCAAACTAAATTAAATAAAATGCCAGAAGATGCTCAACTAAAATTACAAGAAACATTAGAAAGAATAGTAAACGAAGGCAGTGGCGGACTAATTTGTATAATTCTATAACAACATCAGTGTATAAAAAAAACAATGAGAAATTATCTCATTGTTTTTTTATTCATAATCTTCTATACTCAATGTTGGATATGTAAAAATTTTTCCATTAGCTGTAAATTGTCCATTTGATACATGATCTTTACTAAATGAATTTGATCCTTTAAGAAAATACTTATACCTAGATTTATCTGTTAATTTTCCTCCTCCTCTTATTACAGGATCATCCCAAGTTACATCTATTGCATACCAATTATTATTTACTAAAACATAATTCCATGAGTGATTTTCACTTTTTCCTTCTGAATTTGTTCCCTTACCTATTACAATAACATTTTGTATTCCCGCTTCATCTAATAAATATTTAAATGCTTTCGAATATCCCTCACATACACATTCATTATTTACTAATGCACCATATATATTATATATATTTTGTTTAGAAACACTTGAATCATATGATAAATTATCAACTAAATAATTATGAATATACTTTATTTTTTTATATACATCACTTGGCATACTTGAAAAAAACTGATTTTTAATCTTTTGAATTTGTTTTTCACATGAATTTATTTGTTCTTTTGAAGAAAAAACATCAGCATAATAATTAGCTTCATTTCCATTACTTATATACACATTATATGTCGTTTTTTTAGCATACTTTGTACTTTCTATATTTAAATACATTTTATTAACATTTATATAAAAAACCCTTGGATTATCATACATAAATGCTTCTATTGCGGATTGATAATACTCTCCTAATAGTTGTTGTCCATTAGATTGTGAAAGTACGTTACTAAATGAATTTCCGAATTCAATTTTATATGTACCTGTTTTTAAGTTTTCTATATTACTTAATAAACCATTATATATTAATTTTGAATATTCATTTAATTGCCCATAAAAATAATTATTTTTAGTAGTGTTATTAGAATAAGTTATATTTTTTTCTTCTATTTTATCAACAGATTTTATATTAGTTAATGGGCTTTCTGTACTACTTATTTCATTTATTTCTTGTTCATCATCAGTTGATGTATTAGCAACATCAGCTACAAAATTTTGAACAGTTTCTCCCACCTCATGAATATTTAAGTCATTATATATGTTTATTCCTAAGATTCCTACACCTGCAATTATAAGAATTATTACAATTGTTAAAATTATTGTCATAAAAAAATCTTTCATAAAATCCTCCATATCTTTTGTTTCTTAATTCACATTATAACATCTTTTTTTATTAAAAGATAGATATTAGAATAATTTTCTATTTTTTGAAAATAATATTAAAAAATTAATATAGAAAACGGAGAAATTATGAGTTTTAAAAGTTTTTTTTCTAATTTATTAAACTATACTCCTGTAGACATATACGATTTTTTACTATTAGGAGATTCAAATACAGATACTACATCATCCACAAATAACAATGAAGATAAAATAGAAAATATTTATCCTAGTATATCTGTAAATATGGAAAAATTAAAAATTAAATATAATGCTTTAATAAATAGCGATATTATAATAAGAGATTTTACACTAACTGCAAGGAATAAACAATATAATGCATTTATTATATATATAGATGGTATGGTTGATTCAACATTAATTAATAATTTTGTGTTAGACCCTTTGATGTTAAGAAATAGGGCTAATAGTTTCGATGGAAGTCAAAATCAAGTCATATCAGAAGCTGTTACTAACAATATAACTATTAGAAAAGTTAAAAAATTTAATTTAATTGATTATATTTATAATAGTTTAATCCCACAAAACAGTGTTACTAAAGAAGAAAAGTTTAGTGCTATTATTTCTGGAATCAATTCTGGTAATTGCGCGTTATTTGTAGATACAATAAATATTGCTTTTAATATTGATGTAAAGGGTTTTAAACAGAGAAGTGTTGATTCTCCTAATAATGAAATTGTTATTAAAGGTCCTCAAGAAGGGTTTGTTGAAAATATTAGAACAAATACTTCTTTATTAAGAAAAATTATAAATAACGAAAATCTTATTATTGAAAATATAGAAGTTGGAGATATTACTAAAACAAAATGTGGTGTTTGCTATATGAAAAACATCGCAAATTCTGATCTTATAGCAGAAGTAAAATATAGATTAAATAATCTATCTGTTGATTCTATATTATCATCTGGTCAATTGGAGCAATTAATTGAAGACGATAATATGATGGGAGTTCCAAAGCTTCTTTCAACAGAAAGACCTGATAAATGTACAAAATATCTTATGCAAGGGAGAGTGGTTGTATTACTTAATGGTAATCCATATGCCCTTATTATGCCTGCTACTTTAATAGATTTTATGTCCTCTCCAGAAGATACTAATTTAAAAACTTTATTTGCCAACTTCTTAAAAGCAATTAGAATAATATCTGCTTTTCTAACATTATTATTACCTGGATTATATATATCAGTTACTAGTTTTCACCAAGAAATATTACCAACAGAATTATTGTTTTCAATACTATCTGCTAGAGAAAACGTGCCATTTCCCGTAATATTTGAATTATTATTAATGGAAATATCTTTCGAACTTATTCGTGAAGCTGGACTTAGGGTTCCTTCCCCTATTGGACCAACAATTGGAATTGTTGGAGCATTAATTCTTGGAGAAGCCGCTGTAAATGCTAATATTGTTAGTCCTATATTAATAATAATTGTTGCTATAACTGGTATATCATCTTTTGCAATCCCAGATTTTTCTTTTGGATTTCATTTAAGAGTATTTAGGTTTTTATTTACATTTTTAGGTTTTATTGCCGGATTTTTAGGAATTGGCCTTGGTGTATTTGTTTATATGACTGTTCTTTCTGACATAAAATCTTTTGGAGTACCTTACACCGTTCCTTTTGCTCCTCCTACTAATAGTGAAGGTAATGGTTATTTTATTCCACCAGTATGGAAACAAGAATATAGAGCTAATTTTTTGTCACCAAAAAAGATTAACTCTCAGAAAAAAATTAGTATGAATTGGAAGTTTGGAGGTAAAAATGGAAAAAAATAAAATTGGAAATTTAGAAGCAATTGCACTTGTGTTTACTGTAATTATTAATCATACAATATTAACATTATCACAAGATATTGTATCTAACATAAAATCTTCAGCTATTTTAAACGTATTGTTTGTAGGAATATTAGCGATATTTATAGGATTTATTATTTATAAATTATTAAAAAACTTTCATGGCTTAGACATACTAGATATATCTAATTTTCTTGGTGGAAAAATATTAAAAAACATTATAGGAATTTTATTTTTTGCATACTTTACTTTTACTTCAGCAATTCTTCTAAACCAGTTTAGCCATAGTTTGCAAATAATATATTACCCTTTAACAAATACATTTTTTATTATTTTGCTTTTTGTTATAGCAACATCTATTGTATGTTATTTGAAATTTAATTCTGTAATAAGAACAAATCTTTTAACACTTCCTATTGTTCTTATTTCCATGATATCTCTTTTTATTGCTAATAGTAAAAATTTTGAGTTGGGAAGAATTTATCCAATTTTGGGTAAAGGCTTTAATAGTACTTTTTTAGCTGGTTCAGGTAATCTTTTTGCTTTTGGTGGTCTATCATTATTATATTTTTTACCACCACATTTAAAAGATTATTCGCAATATAAAAAAATAACATTTATATCTATATTAATTTCTTTAATATATTTACTTCTTAATGTATCTACAACACTTCTTATGTTTGATACATTTGTTGAAACAGACGAACTCATGCCTTTATATTCAGCTGTAAGATATATTGAATTTGGAACTTTCTTTCAAAGGCTTGACTCAATTTTCCTATTAATATGGATTATTTCATTTTCTTGTTATTTAGCAATAATGATGAATTTTTGTATTAGTATTTTCAAAAAACTAACAAATATAAAAAATTCAAAATTTATTGTTATGCCTTTAGGTTTATTATTGGTTAGTATTGGTATTATTCCTAATAATATAGCTTTATCTAATTATCTAGGTTCAGTAATTTATAAGTATTCATTTTTTATCCTAGTTCTATTAATTAGTTTGCCAATACTTATATTAGCAAATTTAAAAAACAAAAAATTAAGTGGTGATAATAATGTTAAAAAGCAGTTTAACTAAATTTATATTTATAATTAGTATATTATCAATATTTATATATGCATTTTCTTCATCTTATGTATCTCATAATATAACAAATTTAGCATATGTAGTAGCTATTGGACTTGATGTTGTTGATTCAACATCAAGTGCTAATACTCAAGACTCAAATACAGAAAGTCAATCCTCTGAATTAGATTCAAATAAAATAAAGGTAAGTTTTCAATTCATTAACACATCTGCATTAGGAGATAATGCATCATCTGCTGGTGAATCTACATCTATAGTTAACAGTGTTGAAAGTAGTTCAATAAGCACAGCAATAAATATGATGAACACATACATTGGAAAAGAATTAAATTTATCCCATTGTAAAGTTGTGGTTTTTTCAGAAAAATTTGCAGAAACAGATATTTCAGAAGAAATTTATACATTAATAAATAATACTCAAGTTAGACCTACTACTAATATAATTGTAAGTAAATGTGATGCAAGTTATTATATTGAAAATTCTAAACCAAGTCTAGAACAATTAGTTACTAAATATTATGATATTTTTCCAAACTCTGGTAAATATAATGGTTATACAGAAAATATAACAATAGGAGATTTTTTTAATAATTTAGTTTGTTCTTCTTGTAATCCCAGTGCTATTTTAGGAGGATTAAATTCTGACACTTACAATCAAAATGAATTTGATAATATAAATGATTCCATATCAAATAATTCCAATATTATTGGCAAAAGAGGAACAGAAAACATTGGATTAGCCTTGTTTGATGGTGGAAAATTAATTGGAGAATTATCAGGTTTAGAAACATTATGGCATTTAATAATTCAAAATAATATAAACACATTTATTATATCTATACCAGATCCTAAAAATAATGGTGAATATCTAGATTTGTCATTAACTCAAAAAGAAAAAACAAAAATAAAAGTAGATGTTTCAAACGGCTCTCCTTATATTAATATCGATATTGCTTTAACTGGAAAAATATTAACCGTTGATGGAGACTCAATATACAAAAATGAAACTTATTTACGAGAAATATCCTCATATGCTAATAGCTATATTCAAGACAACATCAGTCAATACTTGTATAAAACTTCTAAAAGTTTTAAATGTGACATAGATAAATTTGGAAGAACAGCAGCAAAATATTTTTTAACAACCAAAGATTGGGAAAATTATAATTGGCTTAATAGCTATCAAAATGCATTTTTCACAGTAAATATCGATACCAATATAGAATCCGGTGTATTAATTAGTGAAACTTAAATTTAAAGGTGGAATTTTATGAATACAATTTTTATTAATTTTATATTTTTTATTTTTACTCTTATAGTATTTGTAAAAACAATTGGATATGCAATTTATGAAATCAATCAGGAAAAAAATTTATATGGTGGAATTGCATTAATAATTTTTTGTTTGTTTAGTATTATCTTTTATAATATAGTAGTTTTAACACATTAAAAATTACAATAATTTTATACAACAATATATGTTAAAATATTACAAAAAAAGCATTTACTTTTTTTATTAACTAATATACAATATACTTAATAAATTTACTATATTGTATTATAGGAAGTTTAGAAAATCTTCCTATAATATAAAAATATTTTTGGAGGATACAAATGAAGAAAAAAAATGAATTAAGTTATAGAGACTTAAAAATGACATGTAATACAAATTTGTTTCACTTTGAAACAACAGAAGAATTAGAATCAATTAATACTGGAATTGGTCAAGATCGTGGCATAAAAGCTTTAGAATTTGGTATAAATGTTAATGTTAAAGGATATAACCTTTATTTAGAAGGTCCTAGTGGTGTTGGTAAAACTATGTACACCAAAAATTATTTAGATAGAATATCTAAAAAACAAAAAACTCCTTGCGATTGGTGTTACATTTATAATTTTGACAACCCAAATGAACCTATTGCTGTTTCTTTGCCAGCAGGTCAAGGAAAAGAGTTTAAAAACTCCATGGATGGATTTATTAAAGAAATCAAAAAAGATATAAAAAATACTTTTAGTGCAGAAGACTTTGAAAAAGAAAAATCTTTAATAAAAAAAGAATTTGAAGAAAAAAGAGAAGTATTAATGAATAAATTAACAAAAGAAGCTTCAAAATATGGATTTCAGGTAAAATCTGCAAAAAATGGTATTTATATGATGCCCATAGTTGATGGAAAAACAATTGAAGAAGAAGAATTTGACAAATTAGATGAAGAAATAAAGCAAGAATATGAACAAAAATCTGTTATTGTTCAAGATTTAATTATGGATGTTATTGGTCAAATAAAAGATATAGAAAGACAATCAGATAAAAAAATATCTGAATGGCAATCTAATGTTGCATTACTTACTGTAAATGTTCATATCAACTATATTAAATCTAAATATAAAAGAAATAAAAAAATAAACAAATTTTTAAATGATATAAAACAAGATATTTTAAAGAATATACCTATATTTCTAGAAGAAGAAAAAACAGATAACCAACAAAATCAAAATCAAAACCCAATTACAAAAACACCAGACCCTTGTTTAAATTATAGAGTCAACTTATTTGTTGATAATAGTAATTTAGAAGGTGCTCCAGTAGTGATGGATTCAAATTATTCTTATCAAAATATTTTTGGTAAACTTGAATACGAGAATTATTATGGTTCTTTTAAAACTGACCATACTATGTTAAAACCAGGTTTATTACAACAAGCAAATGGTGGATATATAATTTTTCAAGCTAAAGATTTATTAGCAAATGGAATTTGCTACGAAGCTTTAAAAAAAGCATTAAGAGTAAAAGAACTAAGTATAGAAAACACAGCTGACCAACGTTCTTCTATGGTTATGGTTTCTTTAAAACCTGAACCTATTCCACTAGATTTAAAAGTTATTTTAATTGGTAATAGTCAAATATACCATACCCTTTTAGCAATGGATTCAGACTTTAGAAAATTATTTAAAATCAAAGTTGAATTTGAAGATGATGCTCCTATTAACGAAGATAATGTTAATAAACTTGCTAGATTTGTTCATGGCTTCTGTGAACAAGAAGAATTACCTCAATTAGATAAATATGCAATGGCAAAAATAGTTGAATATGCTTCAAGAATTGCTGGTGACAATACTAAACTTTCAACAAGATTTAATGATTTAGCACAAATAATTGGTGAAGCTGGAACTTGGGCTCGTTTATCTAAATCAAAAATCGTTACAGAAGAATTTATAAATAAAGCATTAAAAGAAAGAATTGAAAGAGTAAAAAAATATGACACAAAATATCTTGAAATGATTAAAGATAATTCGCTTTTAATAACAACATCTGGAAATGAAATTGGACAAATTAATGGCCTTACAGTTTTAACTATTGGAGATTATACATTTGGAAAACCTGCCAAAATAACTGTAAACACTTATACTGGAAAAACTGGTATTGTTAATATAGAAAGAGAAGTTGAACTTTCTGGCTCTACTCACTCTAAAGGTGTACTTATTTTATCTGGATATTTGGGTGAAATGTTTGCACAAGACATACCTTTATGTTTAACAGCAAGTATATGTTTTGAACAATTATATAATGGTGTTGATGGAGATAGTGCATCAAGTACAGAACTATATGCTCTACTTTCTAGCCTTTCTGGAATTCCTATTAATCAAGCAATTGCTGTTACAGGATCAGTTAATCAAAAAGGTCAAATCCAACCAATTGGTGGTGTAAATGAAAAAATAGAAGGATTTTTCCAAATATGTAAAATGCGTGGACTAGATGGATCTCATGGTGTTATGATACCTGTTCAAAATGTTAAAAATCTTCAACTTTCAGACGAAATAGTTGACGCTGTAAAAAATAAACTATTTCATGTTTATTCTGTTTCTACCATTGAAGAAGGAATTGAAGTTTTAACTGGAGTCCCTGCTGGTAAAAAAGACAAGGATGGTCACTTCCCTGCCGGTACAGTAAATTATTTAGTTTATGAGAAATTAAAAAAATATGCAAAAATAAGTGAAAAATAAAAAGTTAAAGAACTCTAGCATAAAGCTAGAGTTCTTTTTTGTATAAAATAAAACTATTATTACATTTTTTGTTTTTTTATAAATAATAAATAATAATTCCACTTAATATAAGTAAATTACCTATGATTTTTTTCTTAGTTATTCTTTCTCCTAATATCAAATTACTTAAAATCATAACAAAAATATAGCCCAATGATTCTATAATTGGCTCATTTTTATATGGTACACCTTTTAATCCAAGTATAACTAATACAGTTGAAACAACCATTAATCCATATCCTATTATTACATACAAATTAAAATATTCTCTAAATATTGAATTATAAGTTTTGGAAGCACTTTTCTTTAATATTATTTGAGAAACAGAACTTACCAATACTGCTAATACTAATAAAATAATATATTTACTCATTTTCACTATTTACTATAATTGTACCTATTGTTACAATTACTACTCCTATTATATTTTTAATTGTTATTGCTTCATTAAATATTAATATTGCCCAAATAATTGACCAAAACAATCCCATTGCTTTGTTTGCATATGCAACTGAAATATCGAATTTTTTTATAAGTTGTTGCCATACAATTGCATATACTCCTAATATTAATATTTCTATACCATAAAATAATATAAATTTAAAAGATAAAAATTCCTCTCCTGAAGCAAATTTAGCAAATACTGTTGATAATGTATATACTGCTATAACTATTTGAAGTATAAATATATCTTTAAATTTAAATTTTTTCTTTATTTCTTCTTTTTCCATTTCTAGAAACCTTTCTATATTGCCAAAATATAATATCCATATCTTGTTGAACTATCAATAATATCATGTGAATTTATCTTATCAATTGGACTAATATAATATATATATTCTGGATGTTCTTTTTTTATTTTTTCTAACTCTTCAACATCTTCATTTGAAAAAATAAATTTAATAACTGCCTTTTTAGGTTCTGTTACTTTTGTAAAATCAGGCTTATTTCCTAATGCTACATCTATTACCATTTTTAAAAAATCATATCCTGTAGAGATTTGTACTAAATCAGATCCAATACAATCTCCTCCCATTCTTGCACCAATTTCTATAATTTTAATTTCTCCATTTGGCGTAATTTTAAATTCTGCATGTGATGCACTATTTTTTATTTTTAAGCTATTAAGACCTAGAAAAATCTCTTTTTTAATCTTTTCTATCATCTCTTTACTAAGCCCTGCTGGTTGAATATGACCAGTTTCAATAAAGTGAGGTGCCCCTGTAGTTTGCTTTCGTGTAATAGTCAACAAGGTATGTTCTCCTTTATATGAAATGCTTTCTGCACTAAATTCTTCCCCTTCTATATATTCTTCTAGTATAGCCTTTTTTTCAAAAGAATCTTTTATTGCATTTTCTATTGCTGTTTTTAGTTTATCTATTTCTTTTAAATTTTCTATTTTTGTAATAGATCTACTTCCTGATCTATCTGTTGGTTTCACTATTATAGGAAACTGTAACTTTTCAATTTCTACTATATTTTCACTATTTGTTACTTCTATAAAATTAGGAACAGCTACACCATACTTTTTAAAAGCTTTCCTCATTTCATATTTGTTTGTAGATATTTTTGTACACTCTAAACTATTTCCTACAAGTCCAAGTTTATCTGCTAAATAATTTACAGTTAATGTAGCTAAATCAGATGCTACAGAAACTATAGCATCTGGTTTTATTTCTTTACATTTTTCTAATATTTGTTCTTTTTCTATTATACTAATTGGATAAAAGAAATCTGCATATTCTGCTCCAACCGCTCCATCTGCCCATGCAAATACATGAACTTCATATCCTAATTTTTTAGCCTTTTTAATTAATGGCATCTGAAAATTATTTGCACCTATTACTACGATTTTTTTCATTTATATCCCTTCTTAAGTATTATTTTTATAAAAATCTTTTATTTTATTTATAACTATATCTTGATCAGATTTTGTTAATCCATAATACATTGGTAATCTAACTAGTTTGTCACTTTCTGCAGTTGTATATTTATCTTCTCCATAAAAAACACCAAATTTTTTGCCTGCTGGCGCATTATGTAATGGTATATAATGAAAAACTGCTTGTACACCATTTTGTTTTAAATATTTTAATAATTCTGTTCTTTCTTCTAAACTTTTAGTTTTTATATAAAACATATGAGCATTGTGTTTACTATATTCAGGAACAAATTCTATTTTTATTACTCCATTATCTTCTAGATCTTTTAAATTTTCTTTGTAGTAATTCCAAGAAGATAATCTTTCATTATTTATTGCTTCAGCTTTTTCTAGTTGTGGATATAAATATGCACAATTAAGTTCACTAGGTAAATATGATGAACCATAATCAACCCATGTATATTTATCAATTTCCCCTCTAAAAAATTTACTTCTATTTGTTCCTTTTTCTCTTATTATTTCTGCTCTTTCTATTAATTCTGGGTCATTTATTACTAAAGCTCCACCTTCGCCCATACTATAATTTTTAGTTTCATGGAAACTATAACATCCCAAATCTCCTATTGTTCCAAGATATTTATCGTTATATTTGGCCATAAATCCTTGTGCAGCATCTTCTACAACTTTTAGGTTATGTTTTTTTGCAATTTCCATTATTTTATCCATATCTGGTGAAATTCCAGCATAGTGAACTACTGCTATTGCTTTAGTTTTATCAGTGATTGCTTCTTCTATTTTATCTTCATCTATATTCATTGTTTTAGGATTTACATCTACAAAAACAACTTTTGCTCCAACCATTACAAATGCGTCTGCTGTTGAAACAAATGTATATGAGGGCATTATAACCTCATCACCTTGTTTTATATTTAACAATATTGCAGCCATCTCTAATGCAGATGTACAAGATGTTGTTAATAAAACTTTTGGTACATTAAATTTTTTTTCCATCCACTCACTACATTTTCTTGTAAATTCTCCATCACCACATATTTTTCTATTCTCTACTGCTTGTTTTATGCAATCTATTGATTCATCTAAAGAAATTGGCACATTAAATCCTACCATATTCATTACCCCTTAACTTCCTATTTATATGCAGGTATTACATAATTAAATAATGCCTTTAATGTTATTACAATTAATAACATTATTAATAGAACAATAATAATTCTTCTAATATTTTTATTTTTTACAAATTTATCTAAAATTCCTTTTATACCACTTACAACAAAATATGTAAAAGGAACTATAATTCCTACTATATATCTTCCCTGTGGTTGAAAATCACTCATATATGAATAAATAATGCTTAATAATATTGGTATAATTATTGATAATACAAATATATAATTTAAAATATATTTATTTTTATCTTTTTTATTATATATAAATAATTTCTTGAACATTATTATACACCCAATTGCTGAAATTAACCATACAAAAAAATAAATATTATAAATTTTATATGACATTACAATTGAATTATATCCAAAAATACCAATAAAGCTTCTCACTGTTGTACCTAGCCAACTATATTTAAATATCATATTAAATATACCTATATTTTGCTTTTGTAAAGTTAATCTTTTAGATGGTTTATATCCATCTAAAGCATATTTATCTCCATATTCGTTTTGAGTTTGAACTCCTAAAAAATCTCCATTATATATTACTGCATTTCTTATAAACCACCATCCAGCTATTAAGAATGCACAAATAGCTACTATTAATACTTTTTGAATAATATCTTTTAATTTCATTTTGTTAGATATTACAGAAACTAAACAAAGTATTACACTGCATAATATATATCCATATGCATTAAAATATGTAAGTGCACAAAATCCCAGCGTAATTCCTAATAGTATACAATGTTTATTTTTCCAATTACTTTCTAATCCTAAAATCCATAAATAAATAATTATTGTAGTCGCAAGTAATGCAGTAGAATCATTATTTATATATGAAGCTAAAAATGGCATAATTGGTTGAAATGCAATAAATGCAACAAATAAATATTTATAAATACCCTTAAATAATTTTTCAGATATTTTCATTGCAAAATATATCACAGCTGTCATACTTATTGTACTAACAAGCCTTGCTGCTACCACTAGTGCAAATTCGTTTGTTGTAAATACTGCCATTATTTTCATAAAAACAGCACCAATCATATATGTAAGAATTGGTTGAAATGCATATGATATCCCCCACATTTCATTTCTAATTGCTTCATCTCCACCATGTGGTATTGTGTTATTTTCATATATATATTTACATATATCCCATTTCATAAATTCATCTGGACAAGAATTATATGGTTGTGAAACAGTCCAAATTAAATAGTATGTAAATATACAAATTAAAAATATAGTTTTTAATAGTGTTTTATGTTTTTTACACATAACTAAAACTTTATTCATTTTCAGATTTATCCCCTTTTTCTATAATGTATGGAGGTCGATTTCTTGCCGCATCATATGTTCTCCATAAATATTCTCCTAATATTCCAATTGAAAGCATTATTATTCCAAATCCCATAAGCATAATCATTATTATTGAAGTATATCCTTCAACATCTATTATTCCTGTCATTCTTTTATAAACTATTACTATTAATAAAATTATTGCTATGAGAAAACTTAAAAATCCAGCTATTGTTATTAATTTTATTGGAAAATATGAAAAACTTAATAATGAATCATAAACCAATTTTATTTTTTTAGATAGTGTCCATCTTGACTTTCCTATTTCTCTTTTTTTTCTTACATATGGAACAGTAGCAGTTTCAAATCCTGCCCATAAAATTTGACTCATTAAAGATGTATTGCTTTCTTGCATTTTTACTACTACATCTATAACTTGTCTATCTATTAAAAATGTATCAAATCCGCCTTTTGGCATATTGTGAAGTGCTAATTTTCTCATTAAAAATGCATATAAATTCGAAAATGCTTTTTGAGTTACTGGTTCTTCTCTATCTGCTCTAACTGCTAAAACTACTTTATTTCCTTCTTTATATTTTTTTATCATTTCTAATATTACTTCTGAAGGTTCTTGTAAATCTGCAGCTTTCCTTACAGCACAATCTCCAGCACACTGTGATAAACCAGCTAATAATGCTGAATGTTCCCCAAAATTTCTTGATAATTTTACTAATTTTATATTTTTATCTACTTTCGCTAAATCTTTCATAACTTCATAAGATTTATCTTTTGATCCATCATCAACAAATATTAATTCATATTCTGTATCTAATTTTGTAAGTACTTTTTCTTTTAAATCTGCATATAATGGCAATAAATTGTCTTGATTATAATATACAGGTACTATTATTGAAATTTTTTTCATTTTTTCCCCTCTTTTTCTTCTTTTACAGTACATTTTATTTTCAAGAGCATTGTAACACAACAGAATACATAAGTCAATTTATACAAAAAAAGAAGCTCAAATTTATTTTTGAACTTCTTTTTTTATTATTCAGCGTCTTTAGCTTCTTCTTTTTTTTCTTCTATTGGTGCTACAACTTCTTCTGTAGCTGGTGCTTCAGTTTCAACTGTTTCAACAACTTCTTCAGCTGGTTCTTCTACTAAATCTTCTTTAACAACTATTTCTTTGTTTTCAATTCTTGCTCCTACTAATTCTTTAGTTTTAGCAGCTTTACCAACTCTGTCTCTTAGATAGTATAATTTAGCTCTTCTAGCTTTACCAACTCTTACTAATTCTACTTTTTCTACTAATGGTGAGTGAATTAAGAATGTTTTTTCAACACCAACACCATAAGATGTTTTTCTTACAGTAAATGTTTCGTTTAATCCTCCACCTTGTTTTTTAATTATAATTCCTTCAAATACTTG
>ERZ827168.2088-NODE-2088-length-24588-cov-26.520849_pt1 | contig 24588 bp, 19 predicted proteins | sample MGYA00519868_ERZ827168 | MGnify/ENA primary metagenome ERZ827168 (study PRJEB31778, sample SAMEA3449271) | human gut metagenome | biome: human gut; feature: human-associated habitat; material: faeces | place: United Kingdom | collected 2010/2012 ...
GTTCCGCAAGGCCAAGGGCGTGGTGGAGATGATGGCGCGCTACGTCCACATGGAGGCTCTGACCTTCAAGCAGGTCGAAAAGCCCGTCTGGGCCGACAACGTGGTCTGGCTGAACATCTATCGCGGTGACGAGAAGGTAGGCGACCTGGCCCTGCTGGCCAAGAAGGTGTCCATGGCCTGCGGCATCAAGAACCTGAACGTGATGCTGTTCCAGCTGGATCAGGACTCTTTGGTCCCCCTGAAGTCCCGCACCAACACCTTCACCCACCTGGCCGAGTATCCCATGACCGACTACGACATCTCCCTGCTGGTGGATGGTTCCGTCCAGTGGAAGGACGTGGCCCAGACCGTCCGCGGCATCAAGAGTGAGCTGCTCCACGGCGCGGCCTTCGTAGATGAGTACCGCGGCAAGCAGGTCCCGGCAGGCAAGAAGTCCCTGACGCTGCGCCTGGCCATCGGCTCCAAGGATAAGACCCTGACCTCCGCCGAGATCGAGGAGGTCGCCTCCGGCGTGCTCAACAAGATCGCCAAGCGCTTCGGTGCGGAGCTGCGCCGCTGATCCCGCGCAGATTTCCCCCTGTACCGCGCACTTTTTCCCCTTTACAGTTCCGGGAAAAGAGCGTATACTAAAAGCGATATTGAGAAAATGAGAAAGGCGGTGCCCACATGGACGAATTTACCCGTAAGTTCAACGCGGCAGAGGATAAGGAGCAGCAGGTACACCACATCCTCACCTCCGTCTACGAATCACTCAAGGAGAAGGGCTATGATCCCATCAATCAGATCGTGGGCTACATTCTCTCCGAGGATCCTACCTACATCACCAACCACAACTCCGCCCGGTCCCTGATCTGCAAGATCGACCGGGACGAGCTGCTGCAGGTCCTGGTGAAGAGCTATCTGGAGCTGTAAGCGTACCGCTGTAAGGGGCTGCCGTGCAGAAGCGCGGCAGCCCCTTTTTCCTTTGCGGCACAAAGTCCCATATTTTTCCTGCCGCGCCTGCGTTGACAGCCCCGTCCAAATGTGTTACAATTTGGTTACAAAAATTTTCGGAGGTATCATCATGGCTGAAAACAAAAAGCCCGAAGGGCTTGTCTATAAGAACCACCCCCTGCGCCGCGTAGACAATTTCATCTACTACGGCAGCATGGCAGACAAGTACATCGTCCTGCTGCAAATTCTCGACACCGTCAAGGAGCAGGACATGGACGTGGCCAAGCGTGTATCCGTCCAGCTTCAGCTGACCGACCCGGACCTCAAGTCCCGGGACCGCGTGGTCAAGAAATCCGAGAAAGACAGCCTCTATGCCGCCATGGATGTGGGCTGCATCTGGCTGGAGCGTGCCCTCGCCGGCAAGCTGTAAGCCATGAAGCGTATTTTTTCCGCACTGGCAGTGGCTCTGGCCACGCTGTTGGTCATCGGCGGTGACGCGGTGGTCAACTTCGGCGGTGCCGCCGCCAGCATGACCGACGCCGCCCCCGCCGTGCCCCTGACCATTGCCTCCGTCTCCGCCCTGCCCACCGACACCACTGAGCCCTCTCCCGAGACAGCACTGTTCTCCGGCCTGCTGGGCGCAGCGGCGCTGACGGCCCATCCCGGCGGCGAGACCGCCGAGGATGCCCTGCTCAACAACGAGGACGCCGCCAAGGCTGCTGCCGCACAGGCCGCCGAGGAAGAACCGCCCCAGGAGACGCCCGAGGCCGACGAGGCGCCCGTCTCCACCGCCGTTCAGGCACTGGGCGTGATCTCCGGCACCGGCGTCCGTATGCGCAGCGGCGCAGGCACCGGCTATGACATCCTCAAGACCCTGGACAAGGGTGCCGTTATCGAGCTCACCGCCCAGGAGGGTGACTGGTACCGTATCTCCTTCGACGGCAAGCGCGGCTATGTGGCTGCCCAGTATGTCACCCGCTACGACACCGCCTCCGGCCTTAACGGTGCCGGACGTGTCACCGCGGACGTGCTGAACATCCGTACCGCCGCCAAAAGCGGCAGCACCTCTCTGGGCACCGTATCTCAGGGCACGGTCATTGCCGTCACCGGCATTGAGTCCGGCGGCTGGTTCGCCGTTACCTACAACGGCATCAGCGGCTATGTGGCCTCGCAGTACGTGCTGATCTGCCCCACCTCCGCCCTGACCGGCACGGCGGACAAGCCCGCCGAGAATACAACGACCGAAGGGTCTCCCGCCGAAGCACCTGCCGAGACCCCGGCAACGCCGGCCGTCTCCGCCTCCGGCAGCAGCATCGTCTCCATTGCCCAGCAGTATCTGGGCGTGCCCTACGTCTACGGCGGTTCCTCTGCCAGCGGCTTCGACTGCTCCGGCTTCACCATGTATGTCTTCGCCCAGGTGGGCATCAAGCTGCCCCACGGCGCCACCAGCCAGCTCAGCTACGGCACCGAGGTCTCCCGCAGCGATCTGCAGCCCGGCGATCTGGTATTCTTCCAGGACTACGGCTATACCGCCTCCCATGTGGGCATCTATATCGGCGGCGACCAGTTCATCCACGCCTCGTCCTCCTACTACAACGGGCACTGCGTGGTGATCACCTCCCTGTCCGAGACGTACTACAACAACCACTACCTCACCGCGCGGCGGCACTGATGCAGACAAAACACCCACGGCTTCAGCCGTGGGTGTTCTTTTTTACAGCGCCGCCCGTTCCGAAAGCGGGCTGCATATGGTGTTCTGCAATGGACCTGTACACCGCGCCGAAGCCGCATCGCGTCACTCCGCGCTGCCGTCCGCGCTTTCGCCCTCTGCCGCCTTCTGCGCCGCGGCGATATTCACATACAGCTCCTCCGGCTTGTGGGGATGCAGCTTGATGTTGTACAGCAGCATGAACGCCGACACCAGCACCATCACCAGGCTCAGCGCCTGGCTGACGCGGATGGGCTCGCCGCCGATGGTCCAGTTGAACAGGTACAGGCTGTCGGTCCGCAGCCCCTCGACCCAGAACCGTCCGATACCGTACCACAGGAAGTAGAACCAGGTGTTCTCACCGTCAAAGCGGCGTCCCTTCGCCACGATAAAGACGATCAGCAGCAGCCCCACTACGTTCCACAGGCTCTCATACAGGAACGTAGGATGCACCTCCACCAGCGTCCCCGCGGTGGTGGTCAGCTGCATCCGCCACGGCAGCGTCGTCTCCGCGCCGAAGGCCTCCCGGTTCATGAAGTTGCCCCAGCGGCCCACCGCCTGCCCGATCAGCAGCCCCATCACGATCAGGTCGGTCAGCGCCCCCAGCTTGAAGCCCCGCTTTTTGCTGAGCACGAAGCACACCAGCACCGCCGCGATCACGCCGCCGTAGATGGCCAATCCACCGTCCCATATAGCCACGGACTCCGCCCAGTCAAAGGAACCATCCGCTTTTTTGAACCGGTCCAGATAAAACAGCACATAGTACAGCCGCGCCCCCACGATAGCCAGGGGAATGCCCCACAGCACGCCGTCCATCAAGTTATCCTCGGTGATTCCGTACTTCTCCTTCTGCTTCATGCAGAACCACAGCGCCAGCAGCACGCCCAGCGCGATGATGATTCCGTACCAATAAATGGCCTTTCCTCCGATATGGAAGGCTACGGACGAGCCGGTAAAGGCCCAGTCCCCGAAAAGCCCCGGAAACCGGATGGGGCTGTCCGCCATGATCCTCACGTTCATGTTATCCCTCCTTGGGCGCGATCACCGACAGCGCCATGTGCGCCCGCGTGAAGTTCTCCCGCAGGAACGCGCGCACATCCTCCGCGGTGATGTCATCGTATATCTCCGGGAAGCGGTACGGGTCATACCCCTGGAACCGCCCCTCCGCCATGGACACGGCGATGGACTCAAAGGCGTTCAGCTCCCGCAGCGCCGCGCCGAAGTTGGCGTTGACGATCCGCTTGTAATAGTCGCCGTCCACACCCTCCGCCGCCAGCCGCTGCGCCTCGTCCAGAATGGCCTCCGCCACGGCCTTCGGGTCCTTGCTGTCGCCGCCGGCATAGGCATAGGCCGCGCCGGGCAGCAGGTCGAACGCCGCGCCGAAGGAGCCGTTGATCAGCCCCTGGCTGTACAGCCGCGCATACAGCGGGCTGGACTCGCCCATGAGCACATCACAAGCCAGCTCGCCGATGGCGGCAAACCGGTGCTGCGCCTCCCCTCCGTGCTGGGGCGGGCACTTGAAGCCTACCAGGAACGTGGGCATGGCCACCTCCATCTGTGCCTCGGCATAGCCGCAGGCAGTGTCGGTACTCTCCTCCGCGCCATAGTCGCGCCGGATGATCGCCCCGCTCTCCGCCGGCAGCACCCGCTTTGCCGTGGCCAGCACCGTCTCGGGGTCCACATCGCCTACCACCACCAGGCACATATTTGCCGGGGTGTAGAACGCCTTGTGGCAGTCATACAGCGTCTGCGCCGTGATATGGCTGATGCTCTCCACGCTGCCGGCCACCGGCGTCCGCGCGGGACTGCTGCGGTACAGCGCCTGCATCATCTGCTTGTACACCTGCCACTCGGGGTTGTCCTCGATCATGCCGATCTCCTGGCCGATGATGCCCTGTTCCTTCTCCACGCTCTCATCGGTGAAATAGGGCACAGACACGAAGGACAGCAGTATCTCCAGATTTTCGTAAAACTTCTCCGTAGAGTCAAAATAGTAGCACGTAATGGCGTTGGAGGTGAAAGCGTTGGGCTCCGCGCCGTTTTTCGCCAGCTCCTGCAGGGCGTTGCCGTCCTTCGTGTCGAACATCTTGTGCTCCAGATAGTGGGCGATGCCCGCCGGAGTGTCCAGCCACTGTCCCTTCAGCTCAAAGCGCATATCCATGCCGCCGTAACGGGTGGCAAACAGCGCGTACTTTCGGGAAAAGCCCTGCTTCGGCACGATGCACACCGGCAGTCCGTTGTCCAGCGTCTCCCATATCACTTCCTCGCCGATGCGGGGATACAGCTTCTTGTCCATGTTACGCCTCCTCCTTTCCCCGCAGGAAGTACACCGTATCCGGCTTCACCGTCTGTGCCGCCGCCACGATGCGCTCCTTTGTCACCTGATCCAGCGCCGCGGCCAGCTCCTCCGGTGTCTCCTCGACCCCAGCCGCGATCTGGCCCAGATAGAAATTCTCCAGCGCACCCTGAGAGTCCGACAGTGACAGCAGCGACGCGCGGATGGCCTGCAGAGCACCCTCCTGCTCCCAGTCCTCCCAATCGCCCTGCTGCACTGCCTGCAGCTGGCGGCCGATCTCCGCCTCCGCCCGTTCAAAGTCCGCGGTCTCCACGCCGCTGGATACGGTCAGAATGTTCTTGCTGCGGGCATAGCTGCTGGAGGCGTAGTAGCACAGGCTCAGCCTCTCCCGCACGTTCAAAAACAGCTTGGAGTTGCTGGTGCCGCCGAAAATCAGATTTGCCAGCACCATGGCCGGATAGTCGTCGCTGCTGCAGCGGTAGCCCATGGCCAGCTTGCCTTGGGTCACGTCCATCGTCTCCACGATCCGCCGGGGCGTATCCGGTGCCTGTATGCGCTGCACCTCCGGCAGCGCCGTCTGGGCGCCGCGGGGCAGCGCCGCCAGCGCCGTGAGCACTGCGTCCTCCACACGCTGCGCCTCCGCGCTGCCGCAGTAGATGACCTCCACCCGGCTGGACGCCATCAGCGCCTGCCCATGGACATACAGTGACTGGTTGGTGATACGCCCGGCCGTCTCCTCGTCTCCCAGGCGCAGCACGCTGTACGGCTCGCCGGCGCACATCTCCTGCATGAGCCGGATATCCGCCCAGTCACGCTTGTCGTTCTTCAGGCCCCGAATGGCGTCGATCAGGTTGGCCTTTTCGCTCTCCACATAGCTGCTCAGAAAACGTCCCCCGTGGGTCACAGGGTCCAGCAGCAGCTCGCCAAGCATCGCCGACACAGGCTCCAGCAGCTTCTCGCCGTGGGGCGTGAAAGCGTCGTCGATAAAGCCGGCAGCAAAACCCACACACTGGCGCTCACCCTTTTTGCGGATGGTATAGTCGATATTGGCGCCGTACAGCGTATCCAGCGCGGCGGACAGGCTCTCCATATCCGGGCAGCGGACGGTGCCCCGCCGCAGCACGGCGGGCAGCAGCGCGTTGGCCGCCGCTGTCTCTCTCTGCAAAGGCGCGATCAGCTGCACGGTCATGCGGCTGGTTTTGAAACGTTGTGCGGGCAGATACGTCAGAAACACATCCTGCATGATCTCCCGTCGATTATCAAACATAGTCAGTACCTCCGGTGCAAATACTCATTCAGCGTATAGTATACACCAAACTTTTCCAAAAGAAAAGAGGGCGTTTTTCAAAAGACGCAAAAGGCACAAGTATCCCCCGGCGAAGCCGGGGGATACTCACATATTCTTCCTGATGCTGCTCAGTGCTGTCTTTTCCAGTCGTGACACCTGCGCCTGTGAGATGCCGATCTCGCTGCTGACCTCCATCTGCGTCTTCCCCTGGCAGAAGCGCAGCGCCAGTATGCTCCGCTGCCGCGGGTCCAACCGGGCTATGGCGTCCTTCAGCGCGATGCGGTCCAGCCAGCTCTCGTCGGTATTCTTCTCGTCCCGCACCTGGTCCATAACGCACACCGTGTCCCCGCTGTCGGCATACAGCGGCTCGTACAAACTCACCGGATCGCTGAACGCGTCCATGGCGAACACCACGTCCTCCCGCGGAATGTCCAGATACCGCGCCAGCTGCTCCACCGTGGGCTCCCGCTGCGTCTCCACCAGCAGCGCCTCACGGGCCCGCAGGATCTTGTAGGCCGTGTCCCGCATACTGCGGCTGATCCGCAGGGCGCTGTTGTCCCGCAGATAGCGGCGTATCTCCCCCACGATCATGGGCACGCCGTAAGTCGAGAACCGCACCGGCTGCTCCACATCAAAGTTGTCGATGGCCTTCATCAAACCGATGCACCCCACCTGGAACAGGTCGTCGGCGCTCTCGCCCCGCCCCGCGAACCGCTGCAGCACCGACAGCACCAGCCGCAGATTGCCGCAGATCAGCTGCTCCCGCGCCGCTGTATCACCTGCGTGGGCGCGGCGCAGCAGCGCCGTCATCTCATCGTTTTTCAGCACAGGCAGCTTCGCTGTGTTGATACCGCTGATCTCCACTCTGCCCCGCATGACGCCACCTGCCTCTTTCGTGATAGTGGCAGTATTTCCCGCCGGTGCGGCGGTTATTCTCCCCGGCGAAAAGCCCTAAGATCCGACGGTATGGGACAGCCTCCGCCGCGCATATCCTGACGGCAGGAGGTGACGCCGATGCTGTGCAAATTTTCGCTGCTGCGGCGCAAAGAGGTCATTAACCTGTGCGACGGCTGCCGCCTTGGCTGTGTGGGCGACGTGGAGGTCACGGTGCCGGAGGGCTCCGTCAAGGCGCTGATCGTCTTCGGTCCCTGCCGGTTCTTCGGGCTGTTCGGCCGGGGCGAGGATTACTACATCCCCTGGGAGTGCGTCCAGAAGTTCGGCGATGACATCATTCTGGTGGATAAACCCTTCCGCCGGGACCCGCCGCCACCGCCCCGCCGTAAAAAGGGTTGGCTTTTCTGAACCATGCTTGTTAACCGCTTCTTATCACACGATCGGATTTGTTGCAGGTTCTTCTGAAATTTGTCATATGAGCGCATGATTTTCACGCATCAACCCTCCATTTTTGCCGATTTCATGTGGAAGAATGTCGAAAAAGGAATTGACTTTACGGCGAAAATGCGGTATAGCAATTTTTACTACATACAGTAGGGTATTGTAGGGGTTGAAAACACTACCGCGAGGCGCAGACTGCGTCCCGCGTTTTTGCCCCTACTTAATTTTTTTGCTTTTTACCGTTTGGAGGTGTATTCCGTGACATATATGCGGCTGGGCGATCTTTTGGTCTCCTCCGGTATCATCACCGGCGAGCAGCTGGAGCAGGCCCTGGCCCTGCCCCGCGAGGACGGCCAGCGTCTGGGCGATGTTCTCATCCGGCAGGGGGTTATCTCCGAAGCGCAGCTCATTGACGCGCTGCGTGTGCAGCTGGGCGTGGACTTCGTGGACCTGACCGCCGTGTCCATTCCCGTGGAGCTGGCCAAATACGTCCCCCGGAACCTGGCCAAAAAGTTTCTCGTGGTCCCGGTAAAGCTGGTGCAGGACCGCCTGTACCTGGCCATGCACGACCCCCTGGACTTTGTGGCCCAGGACGAGGTCAAGACCGCCTCCCGCAAACGCATCATCCCCATGATCGCCACCCGCAAGGCTGTGGAGCAGGCCATCGAGCGCCTGTATGGCAGCGAGGGCACCGCCCGCGTCATCGAGGAGATGAAGCGCGAGGCCGGTGCCGGCGAGGACATCATCCCCGCCCAGATGGCCCGGGACACTGCCGACCCGGAGGCCTCGGCCCCCACCATCCGCTTTGTCAACTCCCTGATCGAGCGCGCCTTCACCGAGCGCGCCAGCGACATCCATCTGGAGCCCCAGGAGGGTGAAATGCTGGTGCGTATGCGTATTGACGGCCTGCTGCAGCGTGTGCTCACTGTGCCCGCCGATCTGCAGAACACCGTCATCTCCCGCCTGAAGATCATGGGCGGCATGAATATTGCCGAGCACAAGGTGCCCCAGGACGGCCACGCCATGTTCTCCGTCCGGGGCCACAGCCTTGACCTGCGTATCGCCTCCATGCCCACCGTTTACGGTGAGAAGATCGTCCTTCGCCTGCTGGACAAGTCCGCCCAGGTGCTGGACAAGTCCGTCCTCGGGCTGGAGGGCCGCGACCTGGACAACTACAACGCCCTGCTGAAAAACACCAGCGGCGTGGTGCTGCTGGTGGGCCCCACCGGCTCCGGCAAGTCCACCACCATGTCCAATATGCTCCGCGACCTGTCCAGCGACGCGCTGAACATCGTCACGCTGGAGGATCCGGTGGAGTACCACCTTCCCGGCGTGAACCAGTGTCAGATCAACGAAAAGACCGGCATGACCTTTGCCAGCGGCCTGCGCGCGATCCTGCGTCAGGACCCGGACATCATCGCCGTGGGCGAGATACGCGACGGTGAGACGGCCTCCATCGCCATGCGGGCAGCCATCACCGGCCACCTGGTCTTCTCTACCCTGCACACCAACGACGCCGTCTCCGCCGTCCACCGTCTGGAGGACATCGGCGTGGAGCCCTGGTTGGTGTCCAGCGCCCTGCGGGGCGTGGTCAGCCAGCGTCTGGTCCGCAAGCTCTGTCCCCACTGCAAAACGGCTTACCGTCCCTCTGCCGAGGAGCTGCTTCTTCTCGGCCTGCCCGAGGACAGCGACGTCACCTTCTACAAGGGCGCCGGCTGCCCCGAGTGCCGCCATTCCGGCTACATCGGCCGCCGCGCCGTGTTCGAGATACTGCTGCTCAACAGCCGCCTCCGCCGGCGCATCAGCCACGGCGCCGACGGCGACGAGCTGCTGGCCGCCGCCCGGCAGGACGGCTTCACCACCCTGCGGGAAAGCTGCCGCGAGCTGGTGCTTGCCGGCGTCACCTCCGCGGCGGAGGCCGCCCGCGTCATCAACACCGCCGCCGAGACCTGATTTCACAGAAAGGAGCGCCCCGCGCCCATGACCACATTCCGCTATAAAGGCCAGACCGCCGGCGGCGCGAAAGTCTCCGGTGTGCTCCGCGCCTACGATGAATTTGAGGCGGCGGACAAGCTCCGCGAGAGCGTTGCCATCATCACGAAGCTGGAGGCCGTTCCCGAGAAGAAGGAGAGCGTGCTCTCCCGCCCCGTGGCCTTCCGGGTCAAGGAGAAAGAGCTGGCGCTCCTGTGCTCCCAATTCGCCATCATTCTGGCCTCCGGGCTGTCGGTGGAGCGCTGCGTGTCCATGGTAGCCGCCCAGACGAAGAACAAATACCTCCGCCGAATGCTGGATAAGGTCTCCGAGGAGGTGGGCGCCGGCTATTCTCTGGCCCAGAGCTTCGAGAACAACGCCCCCTACCTGCCCAAGACCTTTACCGAGACGCTGCGCGCCGGCGAGCAGTCCGGCACGCTGGAGAGCTGCTTCCAGCGTCTGCATGCCTACTACGACCGTTCTGCCAAGACCAGGGCCAAGATCGTCAGCACCCTGACGTACCCCGTGATGGTCATCATCGTGGCCATCGTCGTCTTTGTCATCATCATCGCCGTGGCGGTCCCCGCGTTCACGGACGCCTTCACGGACCTGGGCTCCGGCAGCCTTCCCGGCGTCACCAGAGCCCTGATGGCCGTCAGTGCCTTCTTCACCAAGTGGTGGTGGCTGGTGCTGGGCGTTCTGGCCCTGCTGGTCATCGCCTACCTGACCTTCCGCCGCACGGAGCGCGGCCGCGCCGCGCTTGCCGCCTGGAGCCTGACGCGCGCCCCGCTGCGCCGCATACACTCCATGAACGCCGCCGCCCAGTTCGCCCACAGCATGGCCACCCTGCTGGCGGCAGGTCTGCCGCTGCCCCGGGCGCTGGAGGTCACCGCCAACGTCGTGAGCAACTACACCTTCTCCCTGGCGGTCCGCCAGGTCCGGCAGGACGTGGAGCGCGGCCGTCCCATGGCTGAGAGCATGGCCGGCATCGAGTGCTTCCCCGCCATGCTCACCGAGATGGTGGGCGTAGGCGAGCGCTCCGGCGCGCTGGAGGAGACGCTGGACGTGATCGGCGGCTACTACGACAACGAGGTGTCCGTCACCACCGCCCGGCTGCTGGCCGTGCTGGAGCCGGCCATCACCATTGCCCTGGCCGTGCTGGTGGTCATACTGCTGCTGGCGGTCTACCTGCCCATGTTCACCCTGTACGGCGGCATATAACCAAGGTATCATTTCCGCGCGCAACGCCGCGGGACGATATAGAACCCCAAAATCCAATACAAGACAAGAGAGGTAGAAAACATGAAAAAACTCAACAACAAAAAAGGCTTCACCCTGATGGAGATGCTGATCGTTGTCGCCATCATCGCTGTTCTGGTGGCTATCGCCATTCCCGTATTCAACGGCGCTCTGACCAAGTCCAAGGAGGCCGCCGACGTCGCCAACATCCGCGCTGCCTACGCCGAGTGGCAGGTTAAAATGCTGACCGAAAACGAAGATGTCCCCGCTAATGTCACTGCCCTTATGACCAGCGATGGTACTGAGACAAAGCTCAACTACGATGGCAAATTGACGTATACAGCTGCTCAGGACAAAAAGTCGGCTACCATTGAATATAAGGCAACGAAGCTTACCAATCCTGCTACTGATGATGGCACTTATACCTGGAAATTAGGCACCGCCACCATTAACTAATTCTATTTGACTTTTTCCCCCGCCCCGGCTGTGCCGGGGCGGGGACACCCGCAACGACACAAAGGAGCCTGTTCCCATGCTGTACACTGCCCCCGCCATCACCATATACAGCTGCTTCATCGCCGCCCTGCTGGGCGCCTGCATGGGCAGCTTTCTCAACTGCGCCGCGTGGCGGGTAGTACACGGCGAGAGCGTCCTCCGGGGCCGTTCCCACTGCGACGTCTGCGGCCATGTGCTGGCGCCCCGCGATCTTGTGCCGGTGTTCAGCTATGTGTTCAGCCGTGGCCGCTGCCGTTACTGCGGTGCGAAGCTCTCCCCCCGCCACGCGGTGGGTGAAGCGGTGGCCGCGCTGGTGTTCGTGTCGCTGCTGCTGCGCTATGATATCTCCCTCCGGACCCTCGAAGCCTGGGCCGTGGCCTGCCTGCTGCTGGCCTGCGCCTTCGCGGACCTGGAGGGGTACATCATCCCCGACCGCTTTATCGCGGTCGGCGTTGTGCTTTTTATCGTCACCCTGTTTTTTGTCCCGGACCCGGGCAAACGGGCGCTGGACGGCCTCATCGGCGGCATCGCCGTGGGCGGCGGCGTCCTGCTGCTGGCGCTGCTGATGGAGAAGCTGCTCCGCCGCGACGCCATGGGCGGCGGCGATATCAAGCTGCTGTTTCTCACAGGGCTGTTTCTGGGCTGGCAGAAAAATCTGCTGTGCCTGCTGCTGGCCTGCGTCTCAAAAACTAAAAATCATTCGAAAATACATCGCCGGTAGGTGCGGAGCAGTTTTGCCGGAGCAGAAATGGGTCCAGACAAGAAAAGACCCACAGAGAATACTTGCCGTATTGTCAAGGGGCTTGACGCAGTATGGGCACATTTCTGCCCGCCAAAACCGTGTCTGCCCTTGTCGATCGATGGTATCGGAAAGCGAGGATCCCCTTATGAAAAAAATCGTTGGCATTGATATCGGCGGCAGTAGCGTCAAGCTGGCCTACTTCGCCGGCAGTACGCTGAAAAAGGCCGCCATGGCCCCCCTGCCGGACAACATGGTGGCTGACGGCAGGATCTTGTCCATGGACGCCATGGCGGACTTCCTCCGCCAGGCCGCCCGGGACAACGGCATTCCCCTGACCAACGCCGCCGTGGTCCTGCCCTCCACCGAGGTCTTTACCCGCGAGCTGACCATGCCCGCCATGACGGAGCAGCAGCTGCGCTACAACCTGCCCTACGAGTTCCGCGACTTCCTTACGGACGAGAAAAGCAAGTACTACTTTGACTACTCCATGCGCGACATTCTCCGCGACCAGGACGGCTATCCCACCGAGATGACGCTGCTGGCCTGCGCCATGCTCAAGGAGACGGCGGAGCGCTACCGCGCCATGATGCGCCGCGCCGGCTTCAAGCTGCAGGTCCTCACCCCCAGCGAGTGCGCCTACGCCGGCGTGCTGGCGGCCTACTACCGCCGCACCGGTCTGCCCCAGCGGGATATGTGCATCGTCAACCTGGGCTACACCGCCGCCTATCTCTACATCTACCGCGGCGCCTTCTTCGAAAGCCGCCGGGAGATCGACCTGGGCCTGAACCGTCTGGAGCAGCTGGTAGCGGAGCACTGCGGCGTGGATATCCATGTGGCCCACAGCTATGTGCTGCAAAACTACAACGACGTGCTCTCCTCCGACTATGCCCAATCGTTTTACGCCCGCATCGCCGTGGAGGTGATGAAGGCCGTCAACTTCTTCAACTACAACAACCGGCAGCAGGAGCTCGCCGACCTGTGCCTGTGCAGCGGCGGCTGCAATATTGGCCCCCTGCGTCAGGCGCTGGCCGAGACCACTCACCTGCACCTGCACACCGCCCAGGAGCTGCTGGGCGACGATGTGACCCTGGATGAGCCGTGGATGTATCTCCGCGCCATCGGCGGCGTGGACGAGGGACTGAGAGGAGGTCTGCAATGATCGCGGAAAAGAACGGTATCACCGTGGATACGCGCACTGCCGCGTCCGCGCGGAAAATGATAAAGTGCCCCCAGAAGACCGGCATCAACCTGAACCTGCAGGAGGACCGCCAGCGTGACCGCCGGACCCTGCTCATCGGTATTCTGGCCATTGCGGCGCTGGTAACCGTTGTGGTCAACTTCGGCGTGCTCCAGCAGTACCGCCGTCTGGGCAAGGCCCAGGCCGCCTATGACCGCGTCCACACCCAGTATGTGAGCGCCCAGGAGGCCCTGTCCGACTACGACCGCGTCCTGCTGGAATACCGCACCTACTCCATGGACTGGATGACCGCCGCCGGCAGCGAGGACATCCCCGCCGCCGTGGACCGTCAGGCGGCCCTGGACCTGCTGGAGCAGGAGATGCTCAGCCATGGCTCCCTCACGGCGCTTCAGATCACCCAAAACACCATGAACGTGGATATGTCCGGCATGACCCTGGACCAGATCTCCGCCATGTTCGCCCGCCTGCGCCTCTCCCCCATCGTGGACAGCGTCTCCCTCAGCGTCGCCTCCACGGAGGAGGGCAAGGCTGCCACCATCATGGATTTCACCGTCCGCATCGAACTGCGCCAGCCGGAGGAGGTGTCTCAATGAACCGCGAGCTTACCAAGCGGGAAAAGACCCTGCTGCTGGTCCTGGTGGTGCTGGTGCTGGTCCTGGGCTACTGCAAGCTGTTTCTGGAGCCCATCGACCGCCAGATAACCTCCCTCCGCACCAACACCGACATCGAGCAGGCCGAGCTGGACACCGACCGTGTCCGTCTGGCCCAGCTGGAGCAGATGCAGCAGGCCATTGCCGCCATCAAGGCCTCCGGCCAGGAGCGTGCCCTGCCCCAGTACGACAACGACCAGGCCCTGATGACCGAGCTGGACAAGCTCATGGCCGCCACCCTGCAATACGAGGTGGACTGCACCGAGGGCACCACCCAGGAGGGCTATCTCGTGCTGCGCCCCGTGACGCTGACCTACCAGACCGCTTCCTACGCCCAGTCCCGCCAGATCATCGACGCGCTGAGCGCCAGTGCCAATGTCAACTTCCTCTCCAACGTGGACGTGCAGTATGATGCCGACAAAGCACAGTGCAAAACCGTGCTTCACCTCATCTTTTTCGAGCTGATGCCCTGACTGCGTCCCCACCATTTTTCCGCCCGCGTCCCTTTGCGGGGCAGCGTATCGATTGTGTTATGCAAAAAAAGCTCTCAAAACAGAATAATTCCGGCTTTACGCTGTCCGAAGTCCTCATCGCGGTCGCCATCCTGATCGTGCTGATGGGCCTGGCCATGATCCCCATCACCCGCCATCAGCGAGACCTGCGCCAGACAGAACTGGACGCCAAGGCGGAGATCGTCTACCACGCGGCCCAGAACAAATTGTCCGAGCTGCTGGCCAATGGCCGCATTTCCGACTGCTATGCGGAGGATCTGCAGCCCCTGAACAACACGCCGCTGGACGCCGCCGAGAGAAAAACCTCCCTGTACTATGTGACCTCCGCCGCCAAGACCGGCGAAGGCTCCGCCGCCGCGGCCATCCTGCCGAAGGATCAGGTGGACCGCCAGCTGTGGGACAACCATTGGGTGATCGAGCTCGACCCCACCAGCGGCAGCGTCTACGCCGTGTTTTACAGTGAAAAACCCCTGACCTACGACTTTGACAGCTTCAATCCCCTGCGGTTCCGTGATGGCCGGCTGAGCGCCGGCGCCACCGTGGGCTATTACGGCGGCGACAGTGTGCAGTCCGAGATCACCGGCAAGCTGACGCCCCATATGGAGATCATCAACAAAGAGCAGCTTCTTCTGCGCGTCACCTGCGACACGCCCATGGAGCCGCTGCACTTCTATGTGACCGTCTCCGACGGCGTCCACAGCACCTCCCGCATCGAGCTGACCGGCAGCGAGGTCAAGACCGACTATCTCACCTACACCGCCACCATGGTCCTGGACTCTCTCACGGACGGTATGCGCTTCGGCCAGCAGGCCCGCTTCAAAAACAAAAATCTGACCCCCGGCGCGGACCTGACCATCACCGTGGAGGTGACGTGTGAGAACCGTCTGGTGGACTCCGCCTCCGGCACGCTGACCGCCAACAGTCTGTTTGCCGCGGTTCGCGGCGGCGACACCGCCGTTGTTACCTACGCCCGCCACCTGCAAAATCTGGACACGGCCTCCCGCTTGCCCGACAGCATCACCCGCGCCGTGCAGGAGCAGGATATCCAATTTGTCAACGAAAACGCCGACGACGGCTGGGACCGCCTGTACGGCTCCCGCACGTTCACGCCCATCACCAACAGCCGCCTGACCTACTGCGAGAGCAAGGCCACCGTGAACGGCCAGGTCTACCACCCGGTCATTTACGGTCTGACCGTGAACACCACCGGCGACGGCGGTCTTTTTGCCGCCTTCTCCGGCACGCTGAAAAACCTGCGCCTCTGCGGCGCCGACATCACCGCCTCCGGCAATGCCGGCGGCCTGGCCGGCCGTCTCAGCGGCAAGACCGAGATCCTCGACTGTCAGGTGTATCTCAGTCCCACCCGCGACAAGCTCAGCACCAAGACCGAACAGGACATCTGGCTCCGCGGCAGCACGGCGGGCGGTCTGGCAGGCCGCTGCGACGGCACGCTGACCATCCGCCGCAGCTTCGCGGCTACCGTGATTCAGGGCGTCCGCTATGCCGGCGGCCTGGTGGGCAATACGGACAGTGCTGCTCTGACTGTGGACCATTCCTACGCGGACTGCTACCTGTACGCCGCCGCCAATAACGGCGTCGCCGGCGGCCTGATAGGCGCCTGCAACGGCACCGCCAATATCGCCCTGTCCAACTGCTACGCCGCCGGCTTCCAGAGCGCCGGCACCACCGCCGGTCTCTCCGGCGGCGAGCTCTCCGGCGGCGACAGCCTCAAGGTCTGTTACAGTGCCTGCGTCCGCCTGGGCACCGACATGAAGCTGACCTACTCCACCGTCAAGCCCCCCGCTGCCGGCACGGACCCGGCTGACATAGACGCTGTCTATTACCTGTTCCCCAGCCGGAACGATCTGTCCGGCACCCGCTTCGTCAATTACGCCGAATGGAGCGGCCAGAACCGTACCGAGGGTGTCAAGGCTCTGGGTACCGCCTTTACCGCGGAGACAAGCGACACCGTGGCCTACAACCTCGTGGACAACATGGGCCTGAGCACCTACTCCTACCCCCGGCTCACCGGTCTGCCCCACTACGGCGACTGGCAGGCGGATTTCGAGTCCGGCGCACTGGCCTACTATGAAAAATACAGCGACGGCACCTACGGCTTCCTGGGTGCCAACCGCTCCACCCTCCGTTCCGGCGGCACCGTCGTGGACGACGGCTACGGCATGGTCTACCGCACCCAGCTCACGGACGCCATCACCGTCGCCTATACCCTGGGCGATACGGCACGCACCGCCACCCTGTGGAATTCCATCAAACTTGACAGCGAATACTGGCTGGTACGCCTGCCCGACGAGCTGGTCTATACCAGTGAGGTGTCCCCCACCTTCTACCGTCAGGTGACGGTGGATGACATCTCCTACTTCTTCAATCCCCACTTCGCCTGCCGCGTGATCCAGAGCGCCGCCCTGCCCAGCGCCCCGGCGGAGGTTGGCATCCGCACGGCCCGTCATCTGCACGACCTGAGCCTGTATTACGATACCTACCGTACCCTGCTGGACAAGACAGCCGTCTTCCAGCAGGAGCGCCCCATCGACTACAACAGCTACGCCCGTCTCACGGTGCACACGCAGCCGCCTATCGGTGCCGCGGACGGCAAGCCTTTCATCCACACCTACGACGGCGGCGGCTATACCATCGCAGCGCCCTCCTTTACCGGCGCCGTCAACACCGACGGCACCAGCTATGTCGGTATGTTCGGTCTGAACCGGGGCACCCTGCGCAATATCATATTGCTCACCGCCAATAAGGATCGTACCGTTTCTCTGGAAGGTCAGCTCTCTCTGCAAACCGCCTGCATCGGCGCCTTGACCGGCTGCAACGAGGGCACGGTCTACAACTGCGCCGCCGCGGGCTTCTCCGTGAACGGCGACGCCCGTCACGGCAGTATCCTGTATCTGGGCGGCCTGGTGGGACGCAACAGCGGTACGGTCCGCGCCTCCGGCGTCAGCGCACCGCGCCTTTTCGCCAATAGCCTGTACGCCACGCTCTGCGCCGGCGGCTTCGCTGGCGGCAACAGCGGCGTTGTCCAGCAGTGCTACGCCATGGCCGACATTGAGATCGGCACGATCAACGGCGGCGGCGTGACGCTGGGCGGCTTTGCCGGCAGCAACACCGGCTCCCTGCGCGCCAGCTACTGCGCCACAGCCATGACTTCACCCAATGCGGATATTCACGGCTTTGCCCCCACTGCCGGCGGCGTATCCGGCTGCTGCTACCTCAACGGCGGCACATACCGCTTTGTAGACAGCGTTCACCTATACCAGTACACGGACAGATCCGGCGCAGCTCCGGTGAACGAGCCGGCCCTGCGCGGCATGGTCACCCGGCTGGGCGGCTTTGGCGCCGTCTCCGCCGCCAATACCTTCCAGCACGATAAGACCCTGGACTCCGCCGGCAAGGCCTACCCCTATCCCGGCATCGTCGCCGGCCACGACGGCAGCCGCGTCCATTACGGCGACTGGGTGACCCCTGCCGATATGGGCGTTCTGGGCCTGCTGTACTGGGAATATGAGTCCAAGCCCACCGGCAGCGGCTACTATTTCTCCTCGATCGGTGTCGAGGACGGCGAATACAAGGCCAACAGCAGTCTCTGTGTCTCCCATGACGACGGCGGCACCGTTACCGCTTACGGCTACGGTTACTATTGGTCCGCCGGCAGCACCACCGAGCCTGTGCTCTCCACCGGCATCACCGTGACCGGCACTCGCTATACCGATGCGGCCAATGACCTGAACCGGCAGATGCCGAAATTCAATTTCGTCACCTACAAGACCTCCGATAACGGTCTGCACCTGATCAGCGGCACCCAGGCCAACGATGCCTGGACGCTGACCCACGAGGACGCCGCGCTGACCTACACCGTCAGCCCCTTCTTTGCCGATGCCTTCGCCCTGTCCTCCAACAATGCGCCGGGAACGGCCGCCAAGCCCTACCAGGTACGCTCCATAGAGCAGCTGCAATACATCAACTGGAGCTACATCAACGGTCAGGGCAGCACGACGCGCGATGTCACAGGCAGTAATAGTGACTACAAGTATTATCCCTATCTGCAATACACCAACCGCCGCGACAATGCGCTGCAGACAAAGGCGATGGCGCTGGCCGGCGACAGCACCGGCGGCCCCCGTCCTATCCTCACCTGGCAGCAGACCCACGACCTCAACGGCGCAGGACACGGCACCGCCGCCGACGGCGCGGCCGCAAACTATGACTTCCACCCCATTGCCGGTGCGGTGAACAACGGCCAGTTGAACAGGGGCAATGAAACCTATGATCTGACGCTGTACAACTGGTTCGGCGGTATCTACGACGGCGGCAACTACTACATCAAGAATGTGAACATCACCTCCCATTGCTACAACGTGGGTCTGTTCGGTACCACCGCCGGCGCGGAGATCAAAAACATCGTGCTCTACAGCGACAACGACGCCGTTATCCAGCGCAAGACCGACGCCACCCCCGCCTCCGGTGCCACCGGGCCGGAGAATTACGCCACCTCCTACGCCCTGGGCGGTCTGGTAGGCATTGCCTACGACTATGATGAAAACCTGAAGGACAAGACGAAGGTCAGCACCATCAGCAACTGCGCTATCGCCGGCTACACCGTGACCGACAACAGCAAAAACCGACAGTTCTTGGGCGAAGCCGCCATCGGCGGGCTGGTGGGCGTATCCAGCGCCAATCTGAACAGGTGCTCCGCCGTGGTCAAGCTGAATATCAACTGTACCCACCGCTACGCAAACACCGGCGCCATGAACAAGGCCCAGTGGGGCAACTATGTCCGCGTGGGCGGCCTGGTGGGCGGCGTCCGCTATGATGTGTCGGACTGCTACACCGGCGGCAGCATCACCGTCGCCAACGATCTGCTGAACGAGCGCATCCTCACCGGCGATGGCTCCAACACCGTCTTCGTGAATCGCTATGAGACGACGCCTAAGGCCGTCAAGATGACCCAGGGCGGCGCGGAGGCCGGCCCGGACACCTACGTGTACATCGGCGGCATCGGCGGCAGCGGCTTCTCCGCCACCTTCTCCAACTTCTCCGGCAGCAAGGACGGCCAACCCACCTACAACAACTGCTACACCTACGTGACCTTCCCTGCCATGGAGGGCACCATCACCGGCATCTCCCTCATCGGCAGCATCGCCGACCGCGCCGGTGTGAGCGGCGGCACCGCCCGGCTGACCATCAACAACTGCTACTACCTGGACAGCAGCGCCGCGATCTACTTCGGCAACCTCCCCACCTTCTATGGCAAGTCTACCCAGTCCAATGGACAGTACACCTACTACTCCCTGGCCACCCTGCTGAGCACCGATGCCGCGCGGATGGATATGCTCTGTGGCGATCTGAGCTATCTGTCCAAGTACACCTGGAACACCGGCAGCAGCCCCTACAACATCAACGGTCTGAGGGCCCTGAGCTACGAGCAGATGTCCGGCCGTGCGGACATCGACGGAAAGCGCTTCACCGCGCTGCTGAACGGCGGCAGCGACGACGGCAGCTTCCACTGGGTCACCACGGAGGAAAACGGCCAGTCGGCCCACGGCAAATACAGCTTCCCCGGCAGCGCGGCAGCCCTCCGCGGACAGGACTACCCCTTCCCCACCGTATTGACCCAGGGCACCGCCTGCCTGCACTACGGCGAATGGCCCTCCCGCGGCCTGTACTGGAGCAGCGGCGTCCTTTCGCTGGACCGTATCACCACCCCCAGCGTCACACTGTCGCTGCACTTCACCCAGGACACCGACGCTGACGCCGTCCCCGTCATCACCTGCTCCCGCAAGGGCATCGTGGACGTCTCCGTACCGCAGACACAGACGCCCCCGACGGACGTCCGGCACAGCTACACTGTGACCCTCACCGGCCTGTCGGTCGGCTCTACCGAGGTCTTCGCCACGCTGGGTGGCTATACCGCCCGACTGCTGGTGAGCGTCACCTCCACGCTGGACATCTCCGTGGACGGCCTGCCCGGCGATGACTTCTTTGTCGGTGACACCTGTAATTTAACGCTCACCGCCCGCGACAGCCGCGGCAGCGCACTGGATGTCGAATGGACAGTCACGCCCCAGCACGGCAACAGTGTCCTCACGGCCTCTGTTCCCGTTACCAAGGCCGACCGTACGGCCTCTGTCACCCTCACCGCCGCCGGCGAGGGTGAGGACCGCACCCTGATCACCGCCGCCTACACTACCCCCGGCGGCGAGACCTTCACCAGCCAGCTGCCCCTCATTATCCCCGTCCGCATGCAGGGCGTGCTGGGAATCGCCAACACCTCCGGCGAACCCTCAGTCTACTGGCAGGGCGTCATGGATCGGGACGGCACGGCCTTCACGGACGACGTGCCCTCCGGCGCGCCGTACACCGACCGCCCCGCCTACGCCGGTGCCAAGCTGTACCTGTACAGCCGGGGCAGCGCCGCCACCTTTGACGGTCTCTCCGTCTCCGGCGTCACCGTCAAAGGCGGCGCCGACGCCACGGAGTACGTCCTCCGGCCCATGCCCGTCTCCAACGACGAGGACACCTCCGTCCTCCATCCCGACGTGTTCCGCGCCGAGAACGACGACTTCCGCGTCACCGTGGGCACACCGGCAAAGGACACCACCAGCGCCTTCACCTACCGTCCCCTGACGGTCAAGGGGCGCAGCCAAGGCCAGATCACCCTCACCGTCACATTGACGGACGCCGAAAACCACGCCTTCACCCTGTCCATTCCCTACACCCTGACGGAGGAGGACACCCGGGTGACCGCCACCCTCCGGGTGGATGAGCAGGCGCTCACCCTGTCTGTCCCCTACGGCACAGCGCCTACGGCGGAGGACGTGGCCCGGCTTCTGACGGACAACGGCATCTCTCCGGACACCATCGACAGCTGGACCCCGGACATCACCCAGCCGCTGTATGCCGACACGGCCTTCACCGCCGTGCGCAAAACGACGGACAGCGGCGGCGCCCCCACCGTCCCGGACGCCGATACCCCCGCTTCCGGCAGCAAGGACCCGGAGGACACGCCCTCCGATGATCCATCCGCCCCGGACAGCAGCTCCGGCACCGATCCCACGCCCGAGCCGTCACCGGACACCCTTCCATGACCCACCGCAGAAAGGAGGCCCTCCCGTGCACAAACTGAAAAACCAACAGGGCGCCACGCTGATGATGGCCCTCCTTCTGCTGCTGGCGGCCAGTATGGTCAGCGCGGTGATCCTCACCGCCGCCACTTCCTCGGCCCGCCGTCTGGAGAATGACCGGGCTGCCCGGCAGGCGTATCTGACGGTCAGCTCCGCGGCCCGTCTGCTGCGTGATGATATCCTGAACGCCTCCTTTGTCCAGGAGACGGTGAAGACCACCTATACCAATGACACCTCCACCGAAACGAGCCACGAAACGACCTCACCCACCGGGTTTACGGCCGCATGGCTCAAGGCCGGCAAGGCCGCCGTGGACAGGGACAGCGGCAAAAGCTTTACCGACACCATCACCCTCTCCGTGGACGGGCTGGACGATGTCTCCGCCGTCTTTACCATGGCGCCCAATTACGACATCACCATCGTCCTGCACCTGGCCGACGGCGGCGACAGTGACTGCCGCCTGGTGCTGACGCTCCGCGAAAACAAGGCCGATCCCACTGTCAGCACCGTCAGCGGCGGCGGTCTCTGGGTCCGCGATGTCACCACGACCACAACAACGATCTCCTGGTCGCCGGACAACGCCACCATCGAAAAGGAGGCGGTCGTATCAAAAAGCTGAACAGCACCCGCGGCGAAACGCTGGTAGAGACGCTGGTCTCCATCCTGATCATCGTATTGACCTTCGTGTTTCTGACCACCGCCGCCGTCTCCGCCGCCAAGATCAACGCTAAGGTCCGTTCCGCCGACATCTCCTTCCACTACAGCCGCGCGGTGTCGAACGGCACCACTGCCCTGACCGCCTCCGGCGGCGGCACCCGCAGCGGCCGCACCACCGTGCAGGTCTATGAGAACAACGGCTGCCTCTATTACGAGGAGGTCGCGCCATGAACAAGCTTCGTGACCGCCGCGGCTTCACCCTGACGGAGCTGCTGTGCGCCGTTCTCATCGTCCTGCTCGTCAGCGCCCTGCTGACCGTGGGCGTCCGCTTCGCCGGCCGCACCTACAACAGCTCCATGCAGCTGTCCGAGGCCCAGGAGCTGTGCTCCACCCTTACCAGCGTTATCAGCGACAAGCTGCGCTTCTGCGGCACCGTGACCCCCGGCGCGGACGGCAGTCTGGACCACATCTTCATTCAGGACCTGGGCAGCGTGGAGGGCGAGGGCGCCGCCTTTCAGGTGAATGCCGACGGCCAGCTCACCCTGGGCAGCACCAAGCTGCTCAGCAGCGCCGCCTATCCCCGGGGTCTTCGGGTCCGCGATGTCAGTCTGCGCTACGACAGTGCTTCGGGCATCTTTACCGTGACCCTTCAGGTGGGCACCGCCGACAGCACCCTGGCCGAGACAGACTTCGAGGTCCGGCGCTTAAATCACACATGAAAAAAAGCACCCCCGGAGGGGTGCTTTTTCTCACTTCTTAAAGCTGTCCTTCAGCGACACACTGCGGTTGAACACCATGTGCGCCGCGGAGCTGTCGCGGTTGTCCAGGCAGAAATAGCCCACACGCATGAACTGGAACGTGGGCGCGTTGACGCCGGTGCGGTCGGCCTGCTTGTCGAACGCCTCCGCCACCTTCCGCATCTCCGGCTCCACCTTGCAGCCGGTGAGCACCGTAAGGCTCTCCGGGTTCAGGCAATCCAGGAAGTCCTTGTCCGGGCCGTCGGGCTGCTCATCGGAAAACAGGTTGTCGTACAGCCGGACCTCCGCGTCCATGCAGTTCTCCGCGTCCACCCAGTGGAGCGTGGCACCCTTGACCTTGCGGCCGTCGGCGGGATCACCGCCGCTGGACTCCGGATCATAGGTGCACAGCACTTCGGTGACGTTGCCGTCCGCGTCCTTCACACAGCCGGTACACTGCACCAGATACGCGCCCTTCAGGCGGCACTCCGGACCGTTGGGGGTCAGTCGCTTGTACTTGGGCACCGGGACCTCCATAAAGTCTTCCGCCTCGATCCACAGATGGCGCGAGAAGGTGATCTCATGGGTGCCCTGCGCCGGGTCGGTGGGGTTGTTCTCCACCGTGAATACCTCGCTCTTGCCCTCGGGATAGTTGGTCACCGTCAGCTTCACCGGATGCAGCACCGCCATAGTGCGCTCGGCGGTGGCGTTCAGATCCTCCCGCAGGCAGTGCTCCAGCGTGCCGTACTCGATGACGCTGGGGGTCTTGCCCACACCGATCATCTCGCAGAAATTGCGGATGGAGGCGGCGGTGTAGCCCCGGCGGCGCAGGCCGCACAGGGTGGGCATCCGGGGATCGTCCCAGCCGGAAACATAGTGCTCCTCCACCAGCTTGCGGAGCTTCCGCTTGGACATGACGGTGTGGTCGATGTTCAGGCGGGCAAACTCAATCTGCCGGGGCTTGTGGTAGGGGATGGAGACGTTGTTCACCACCCAGTCGTACAGGGGACGGTGCTCCTCATACTCCAGGGAGCACAGGCTGTGGGTGATGCCCTCCAGCGCGTCCTGAATGGGATGGGCAAAGTCGTACATAGGGAAGATGCACCACTTGGTGCCCTGCCGGTGGTGGTTGATGAAGCGGATGCGGTAGATGACGGGGTCGCGCATGTTGAAGTTGCCGCTGGCCAGGTCGATCTTGGCGCGGAGGGTCATCTTGCCCTCCTCCACCTCGCCGTTCTTCATCTTCTCAAACAGCCGCAGGTTCTCCTCGATGGGCCGGTCACGGTAGGGGGACACGGCGGGGATGCCGATGTCGCCGCGGTTGGCCTTAAACTCCTCAGGCGTCAGCTCGCAGACGTAGGCAAGGCCCTTCTTGATGAGCTCCACCGCGTACTCATAGTCCTTCTCGAAATAGTCGGAGCCATAGAAGAACCGGTCGCCCCAGTCGAAGCCCAGCCAGTGGATATCCTGCTGGATGGCGTCCACATACTCGGTGTCCTCCTTGGCGGGGTTGGTGTCATCCATGCGCAGGTTGCACAGGCCGTTGTACCGCTCAGCGGTGCCGAAGTCGATGCACAGGGCCTTGCAGTGGCCGATATGCAGATAGCCGTTAGGCTCCGGCGGGAAGCGGGTGTGGACGGTCATTCCCTGGAACTGACCACCCTCTGCGATGTCCTCGTCGA
>ERZ827168.2091-NODE-2091-length-24562-cov-4.732444_pt1 | contig 24562 bp, 28 predicted proteins | sample MGYA00519868_ERZ827168 | MGnify/ENA primary metagenome ERZ827168 (study PRJEB31778, sample SAMEA3449271) | human gut metagenome | biome: human gut; feature: human-associated habitat; material: faeces | place: United Kingdom | collected 2010/2012 ...
TGTCGCTCATGATGAGAAACAGCGCCGTTTTCCGGTCGCCCAGGGTGTCCAGCTCGTCTAACGGCACATGGCTGAACGGCAAAAGGCTGGAAAGCAACCGCGACGCGAGCGTGAAGCCGGGGGACAGGCTGGAAATCGGTTCAAAGAAGGAAAGGTTTGAAGTGCAATGAAGTATCGCTATGCCGCTGTGACGGACGTTGGAAAGCGCGAGATCAATGAGGATTCTCTGTTGACCATGGAGGGACGCTATGGTCTGGCGTGCGCGCTGGCGGATGGGCTCGGCGGACAGGGCTTCGGCGACGTCGCCTCTCAGATTGCGGTGGAAGCCGTCGGGGAACAGCTGAAGGGCTGGTTCCCGGTGGGCAAGCGCCGCATGACGGCCTGCGTGGAGGAAGCCAACCGACGCGTGCGCCGGAAGCAGAACGAGCAAAGCGTTCCGATGATGACCACGCTGTCGCTTTTGTGAACCAATGGGCCGTATGTGCATATCGCGCACGTCGGCGATACGCGCATCTACTGGTTCCGGGACGAACGCATTCTGTATCAGAGTACGGATCACAGCGTCACGCAGATGATGGTCACCTGCGGGGAGATCTCGCCGGAGCAGGTGCGCGGCCACGCGAGCCGCAACCTGCTTACCCGCGCGATCGGCTATCGGGCGGAGGTGCAGGCCGAGTATTACCGGGGACGGGCGCGCCACGGCGACCGGCTGCTGCTGTGCACCGACGGCTTCTGGGAATGGGTGCTGGAAAGCGATATGCTGGCGGCGTCCACCGCGGAAACGCCGGAGGTCTGGCTGCGGCGAATGTGCGATATGGTTCGGGTGCGCTGCGACGAGGACGCGGACAATTTTTCCGCGATTGCGATCACGGTGGAGTGACGCGCGCGGCATATTCAGGGAAATCTCCGGATATGCTGTTTTACTCTGTAAAGTTTTGAAGAGAGATGTAAGAAACGGCGCGCTCATGCGTTTCTATATACGGTTGAGAACGATGCGGGAGTGAGCGTATGCGAAGGCGGCGAAGGTTTTTCGCCCTTGCGGAGGGTGCGCTGATTCTCGTTTTTCTTGTTTTGGCGGCGATCATCGCGAACCGGCTGCTGGCCGCGCGGTGGATTCGCGAGGAGGAACGCGCCGCCGCAGAGGCGCATCGGTCGCTCGCGGTCAGCGTTACCGCGGTTCCCGAAAAATCCGATGACGCGGAGCCGCCCGAGATTCAGGCGGAGATTCGCAAGCTGATGCGGCAGAATGAGGACGCGGTGGGGCTTTTGCACTTCGACGGAGATCGAACGCTGTATGTGTGCCAGACGACCGACAACAGCTATTATATGACGCACCGGTTCGATCGTTCGGAAGACCCGGCGGGCATGATCTATATGGACTACCGAAACGCCCTGTGGCCGCGCAGCGCGAACCTGATTCTGTACGGCCACAACATGCGCGACGGCTCCCGCTTCGGAACGCTGAAGCGCTTCGAGAAAACGGAGCATATCGAGGAATATCCCATTTTCCAGCTGGCGGAGCGCTATGAAACCGTCGACTATATGCCCTTCGCCGTGTTTCACACGAGCGTGGACGCGGCGGACGAAAGCTTTTATCCCTATGACCAGATCGATTTTGCCGACGAAAACGGCTTCAACCGTTATGTTCGAGACGTGAAGGAGCGTTCCATACTGGATTTGCCCGTGGAGGTGGCGTATGGCGATCGGCTGCTTACGCTCGTCACCTGCCATTCCGGCATCGACCGCGGCCGACTGGTGATCGTGTGCCGCGAGGTGAAGCCGGAGGACGGGCTTTCATAAAAGAAACAGCAGTCGTCCGTGGGCGGCGGGCTTTCATAGAAGATAAATTGCACCGGAGAATCACATGCTTGATTCTCCGGTGCAATCCGTTTGAGAGAAGGCTCAGTCGTCCGTGGTTTCGGTGGCGTAGCGGCCGATCAGGTAGGGGTTGTAGCCGTCCTTGTAGAACAGTCGTCCAGCCACGTCGGCGTATACGGAATACTTTCCGCCGACGTTGAACGAGCCGATGTCGGACTGGTTCTCAAGGATGATCAGCTGTTGCTCCTCCTTGCCCACGTCCATGACGGCGAACTGCTTCTCGCCCTCGTAGTACACGTCCACAATCTTGCCGTTGCACAGGAACACGCGGCCGCGCCACTGCTCGTAGATCACGCGCAGCTGCTTATAGTCCATCGCCCACGCGTTGCGCGAGTATTCCGCCTTGGCGGGCAGGTAGTTCACGTAGAAGGAAATCGTGGAGGTGCGCTTGCCCTCCATAGTGGCGCGGAAGGACACGATGTTGTCGCCGTAGCTGGAGAACTTCGCCTTGAACGAGAACTCGCCCGTCTGCTGGTCGATGACCAGGCTGGCCGGATCGTAGTTGCTGTCCACGTCGATCCACGCGCCGGGGTCGGTCTTGCCGACGATGGTCATGTAGTTCAGCGTGCTGGTGTAGCCGACCGAGGTGGCAAGCTCTAGGTTGATTTCCATTTCATCGCGGAAGAACACCAGATCGCGCCGCGCTTCCTTGTGATGGTCGGTGCGCACGATGATGGAAATGTTGTTGTCGCCGATGGGGTACACGTTCACGTTCAGCGAAAGCGCGCCGCTTCGGTCGACCTTGCTGGTTACGTCCTCGCCGTTGATGATTACCTGACTGCCGTACACGACGTTCATGTTGATCGTGGCCAGCGAGGTAATCACGTTCACGTGGTCGGTCGTGGGGCTGGTGATCGTGACCGGCGCTTCCGGCACGGGCACATTGATCGTGAACGCGGGCAGGCGCGTTTTCCGGCCGGCGGCGCTGATGTGCACTGGCGAAATCGTCAGCTCCGCGCTTTCGATGTCCTCGGGGTCGGAATCAAACCAGATGTAATCGGCAAACTCCACGCGCGCCACGCCGCCGATGTACTGGTAGCTCTTGCCAAGCTCTTCAATATATACGCTGTCGCCGTCCTTGCCGAAGAACGAGATGGCATGCCCCTGCACGCCGTTGTCCATCGTGATCAGCTCGATGGTATGATTTACATAGTCGCGCTCAAGGCGCTTGGCGTCGCGCCAGTAGTAAACGCGTACGCCGGCAAAGGTAAACAGCGCCGCCGTAATCAGAATGCCGAGCAGCACAATCAGCGTGCGCACAATCAGCGTGCGCACGGGAAGGGGCTGATCCATCTGCGCCTTGTCGGTGGAAATCAGCGGCAGGCCGCAGCGCGGGCATTCGTCCATGGACGGTCTCAGCGTTGAACCGCATCTGGGACATTTCAAGGGAACGTTTCCTCCACAGAATGATTTTTGAATATTGTATCACAAACAGCCGTCATTCTCAAGTGCGAATCTGCGCGATTTTGTGGCTTGCGGGCGCGAAAGGCTTGCAATCTTCGCGGAAGGCGGTTTATAATAGGAAGCAGAATGCGGACAGCAAAGGAGAAAGAACCATGAGAGAAGAAGAACGGATTCGCGAAGGGCTTCTGTTCTGCCCGGCCGATCCGGAGCTCAAGCGTATGAAGCTGCGCACGCATAATCTGAATCTGGATTACAACAAAACCTATGAGCACGAAACCGAAAAGCGCGCGGCGCTGCTCAGGCAGATGCTGGGCGAAATGGGCGAGGGCGTGGTGATTCAGGGCCCTGTGTGGCTGCATTATGGCGTGCACACGAAGATCGGCAGAAAGTTCTTTGGAAATTTCAATCTCACCATTCAGGACGACGCGGAGGTTACCATCGGCAACAACTGCGATTTCGGCCCGAACGTGACCATCGTGACGCCGGTTCATCCGATGCTCGCCGAGGAGCGGCGCACCATGATCGCCGCCGACGGCGAGGAGCGTCACCTGTGCTACGCAAAGCCCGTGACTATCGGAAACGACGTGTGGATGGGTGCGAACGTCGTGGTGTGCCCCGGTGTTACAATTGGGGACGGCTGCGTCATCGGCGCGGGCAGCGTCGTGACCCGCTCCATCCCGCCGCGCACGTTTGCCGCCGGAAATCCCTGCCGCGTGATTCGCGAAATTACTGAGGCAGACAGCATGGTCAATCACCCGGAGCGGCTGGGCGGCAGCCGTCCGAAGGACTGAAGAGGAGAAAGCCGATGGATACATACAATGCCTTTTCACTGACCGGGATTGCCGCGGCGCTGGCGGGCGCGCTGAATATCGAGCCGCCGCGCTGCGCGGAGAAAGCGAATCCGTTTCTTGCGGAGTTCCTTGCAAACCACGCGCCGGAGGGGCACGTCGACCGCGTGTTCATGTACAATCCCGACGCGATTGCTCATTGGGTCTATCAGAAATACACGCCGATGTTCGCCGGCGTCGCGCGGCACACGCAGCTCGGCCTGCCGCTGCAAACCGTGATGCCGTCGGTCACGCCGGTCTGCTTCGCCACGATGTATTCCGGCGCGTATCCCGAAACGCACGGCATCCGCCGCTATGAAAAGCCGGTTCTGAAGATCGACACGCTGTTCGACGCCGTGCTCCGCGCAGGCAAAAAATGCTGCATCGTGGGCGACACGCAGTGCAGCATGACGCATATCTTCCGCGAGCGCGACATGGACTACTTTGCGTTCGATACGATCGAGGAAATCAACGCGAAGGCGGCGGAGCTGATTTCTGAGGACAAGTACGATCTGCTGTGCGTCTATAACGGCAACTATGACTCCACCATGCATAAAACCGGCCCGGAAAGCGAAGCCTCGCTTGAAGCGCTGCGGCAGAACGTGCAGGCCTTCGACGCGTTCGCAAAGCAGATTCAGCAGCAGTGGCGCGGCCATCGAACCCTGCTCGGCTTCGCCATGGACCACGGCTGCCACGAAATCGACGGTGGCTGCGGAAGCCACGGACTTGATATGCCGGAAGACCTGAACATCCATCACTTCTACGGAATTGTAAATGGGACTGAGGAGCACGCGACGAAATAACAGGACGCGCGAAGATTGAACAGCCATCGGAGAAAATCCGGTGGCTGTCATTTTGCATAGAAACGAAAAAATTGCGAAGAAGTATCTTAAATGTGCGCCGGAAACAAAGTCTCCTCGAAAAAATGGGGTCTCAGAAAAAAATAAAATTTTTTTGTGAAAAAGCGTTACTATTTTCTGAGTTACGACATAAACAGTGTATGACCTCGATGAAATCATACAGAATCCTATAAACAGAGGAATGGAGGAGGAAAACAAATGAAGATGACGTGGTTTGGGGACGTTGAGGCGCATCGACGACCGATGACGTGCTGGACGACCACGGCAATACAGAACGGCGGAAGGTCGTTTCTGTATCAGAAGTCGTTCGCAAACGGAGCAAGGGTAAACATCACGCAGGAGAAGAATGGAACGGTCGTTTCAACGATCATTGGGGACGCGCGTCCGGCATGGATAATCGGATTCACAAGTCTTGTGATTCAGGAGATGAAGCAGGGAAAGTGGATGACGATTATGGTGATCAAAAACCAGTTCAGTTATCATATGACCTGTCACCTCTATCGGACGACGCTTCCGAAGAGGGAACCGGGGGCGTATCAGGCGTTTGCGGACTTCTTCAAGGTAGGCAGCGCCGGGGTTCATAAGGAGACGGTAGGAAGCTGGGAGAAGCGCTTATTCTGAAACACGAAGGTTCGAGAGAACACGCTTTCAGGGGTTTTCGGAGCCGGAGTAATCCGAAACGGAAACTGGCGCATTTTTCCGTGAAAGAAGAGTTTGCTGAGAAACGGCAGATTCATTTGCCGCAATCATCTGAATAGAGTCCATAAGGCCGCCGGGCAGGGAAGAAGAATTCCTACCCGGTGGCTGCTTTGTGCATGCTTGGTATGAGTGACAACGAAAAGGTGCAAGTCCACAACGCGCTCGGCAGCAGGAAGCGTTACTTGAACGGCAAGAGCCTCTATCGTGAGGCGGAATCTGAAGAAAGCCGGATGTCGGCAAGATTGCTGCCTGCGGGTGCGTGGGGAAGAACGGTTTTTTAGCGTGCCGTACGCCAAAAACTCATAATGCTATGCTATACTTACATTGGATATTTATTGAAGGATGAATGGTGCATGCCTGAAAATGAATTTGTGATTCAGACGGAGAATCTGACCTATCGCTACGAGGGCGCGGACAGGGACGCGGTAAAGGGCGTGATTCTGTCGGTGCGGCGGGGCGAGTTTCTGGCCGTGCTGGGACGCAACGGCAGCGGAAAGTCCACGCTGGGCAAGCTTCTGAACGCGCTGATCGCGCCGACGGAGGGCTCCGTGTGCGTGTGCGGCATTCGTCCGGACACGGAGGACAACACGTTTCTGATTCGCCAGAAGTGCGGCATGGTGTTCCAGAACCCGGACAACCAGACCGTGGCGACGATCGTGGAGGAGGACGTGGCGTTCGGGCCGGAAAATCTGGGCGTCGCGCCGGAGGAGATTCGCGCGCGCGTGGACTGGGCGCTGGAGAAGGTGGGCATGACGGCGTTTCGCCGCACGGCGCCCAGCATGCTGTCCGGCGGGCAGAAGCAGCGCGTGGCCATTGCGGGCGTGATCGCCATGAAGCCGGAGATCATTGTGTTCGACGAATCCACCAGCATGCTCGACCCGGCGGGGCGATTGGAGGTTATGGAAACCGCCAAAGCGCTGAACCGCGAAAACGGCGTGACCGTCGTGTGGATTACGCATTTTATGGACGAGGCGGCGCAGGCTTCGCGGCTGATCGTCGTGGACGACGGCGAAATTCGGCTGGACGGCGCGCCGCGGCAGGTGTTTTCGCGCGTGAAGGAAATTCAGTCTTACGGGCTGGAAGCGCCGGACATGACGGTGCTGGCGGCCATGCTGCGCGAGCGGGGGCTGAACGTATCCGGGGAAATTCTCACCGTTGAGGAAATGGAAGTGGAACTGTGCCGATTGAGGTCAAGCATCTGACGCATATTTACGCGCCGGGCACGCCGTTTGAGTCCCGCGCGGTGGACGACGTATCCTTTACCGTGAACGACGGCGACTTTGTCGGCCTGATCGGGCACACCGGCTCCGGAAAGAGCACGCTGATTCAGCATCTGAACGCGCTTCTCAAGCCGGCGGGCGGGCAGGTGCTCGTGGACGGAGAGGACATCCATCAGCCGGGGCGCAGTCTTTCCGCGCGTCTGAAGGTCGGGCTGGTGTTTCAGTATCCGGAATATCAGCTGTTTGAGGAGACCGTGCGCAAAGACGTGGGCTTCGGCCCGCGCAATCTGGGGCTTTCCGACGCGGAGGTCGATGCGCGCGTTTCCGAGGCGCTCCGGCGCGTGGGGCTTTCGGAGGGAGACTGGGAGAAGTCGCCGTTCGAATTGTCCGGCGGGCAGAAGCGGCGCGCAGCGATTGCGGGCGTGCTGGCGATGCGGCCGGAGTTTCTGGTGCTGGATGAGCCGGCGGCGGGTCTCGACCCGGCCGGGCGAAGCAGCATGCGCGCGCTGGTAAACAGCCTGCATGCCGACGGAACGACGGTGATCATGGTGTCGCACTCGATGGACGACGTGGCGACGCTGTGCAATCGGATTCTGGTGATGAACGGAGGGCGGCTGGAAATGGACGCCGCGCCGGCGGAGGTGTTCCGGCAGGGCGAACGGCTGCGCGCGATGCATCTGGATCTACCGGGCGCCGCGCGGCTGCGCGATAAGCTGAACGCGGACGGCTTTGACCTTCCGGCGGATGTGTTCACCGTGGAGCGCATTGCGGAGGAGCTTCTGAAACGCTTGAAGAAGGGAACAGAAACGTGCTGAACAACATTACGATCGGACAGTATTTTCCCGGCACGTCGCCGGTGCATTCGCTGGATCCGCGCACGAAGATTCTCGCGGTGGTGGCGTATATCGTCGTCATCTTCCTGTCGCAGGGCTTCGCGGGCTTTCTCGCGATTGCCGCGTTCACGCTGCTGTGCGCGTGGCTGTCTCGGATTCCGCTGCGCTTTCTGGTGCGGGGTCTGAAGCCCATCGCGATGATCATGGCGTTTACGTTTGTGCTGAACCTGTTCCTCGGCGGCAGCGGACGCGTGCTGTGGAGCTGGGGGCCGCTTACGATCACGGAGCAGGGCATCAGAAACGCGCTGTTTATGGCTGTGCGCCTGATTCTGCTGGTGACTGGCACGCAGCTTCTGACGCTGACCACCTCGCCCATATCGCTGACGGACGGCCTTGAGAGCCTGTTCAAGCCCTTCGCCCGCATCGGCTTTCCGGCGCACGAGCTGGCGATGATGATGTCCATCGCGCTGCGCTTCATCCCCACGCTCATCGAGGAAACGCAGAAGATCACCTTCGCGCAGAAGGCACGCGGCGCGGACTTTGAAAGCGGGAACCTGATCAGGCGCGCGAAGGCGATGCTGCCGCTGCTGGTTCCGCTGTTCGTGAGCGCGTTTCGCCGCGCGGACGAGCTGGCGATGGCGATGGAAGCGCGCTGCTATCGCGGCGGCACGGGGCGCACGAAGATGAATCCGCTGCATTATCACCGGCGCGACCTGTACGCGGCGGGCGCGCTCGCGCTGCTGGCGGCGATTGTCGTGCTGCTGAACGCCGTCGGCGCGTTTTAAGGGGGCGGGAGCATGCGGCGCATTCGAATGATTATCGAATACGACGGCACGAACTACAGCGGCTGGCAAAGGCAGCTCAACGCGCCCAGCGTGCAGGAGACGGTGGAAAACGCGCTGCGCCGGCTGACGGGCGAGCGCGAGCTGTTCATCGTGGGCGCGAGCCGCACGGACGCGGGCGTGCATGCCGCCGGGCAGAACGCGCATTTTGACACGGAATGCCGCGTTCCGGCCGACAAGTTCGCCTTCGCGCTCAATACCATGCTGCCGCCGGATGTGCGCGTGCGCGCGTCCATGCCCGCGGCGGAGGATTTCCATGCCCGCTTTTCGGCGAAGGGCAAGGAATACCGGTATCTGTTTTACAATTCGCCGCACGCCAGCGCCATGTACCGCAGCCTGACGGCGCATGTGATGTACCCGCTGGACGCGGAAAAGATGGACAGGGAAGCGCGGCTGGCGCTGGGATGGCACGATTTCGCGCCGTTCGCCGCCAGCGGCTCGGTTGTAAAGGACACGGTCCGCGAGATCGACGACATGCGCGTCGAGCGCCGGGGCGACTTCGTGGAGATGCGCGTGCATGGAAATGGCTTCCTATATAATATGGTACGCATTCTCGCCGGAACGCTGATCGGTGTGGGCTCAGGCAAGCTGGCCGAGGGCGCGATCACGCGGGCGCTGGAAAGCGGCTCGAGGCTGGACTTGGGCGTGACCGCGCCGCCGCAGGGGCTGACGCTGATGCGCGTGGACTACGACGCGGACGGGGAAGGAGCGCATAAGGAATGACGACGACGAACGTCATGCGGATTCTGACAAAGGCGGGCATTCCCTTCACGCACGCCGAATACGAGGTGGACGAGAGCGACCTGAGCGGCGCGCACGCGGCGGCGGCCATGGGGCTGCCCGTGGAGCGCGTGTTCAAGACGCTGGTAGCGAAGGGTGACAAAAACGGGCTGAACGTGTTCGTGATTCCCGTGGCCGAGGAGCTGGATCTCAAAAAGTGTGCGGCGGTCTCCGGCAACAAGAGCATGGAGATGATTCACGTGCGCGAGCTTCTGCCCGCCACGGGCTACATTCGCGGCGGCTGCTCGCCCATCGGCATGAAAAAGAAGTACCCCACGTTCGTGGACGAAACCGCGATGCTGTTTGACGCCGTGGCCGTCAGCGCGGGGCAGAGGGGCGTTCAGGTGATGCTGAACCCGGACGATCTTCTGAAGGCCGCGCAGGCGAAGTACGAATCGCTGACGCGGGACTGACGGCGGGGCTTTTCAAACGCGCGTCTTCGTGGTATAATGGAAAAACGTGAGAAATCTCAAAAACGGGGTGTTATTCATATGAAGGAATTCTACGAAATCCATGTGGCGGGCCTTACGCGGCAGCTGCCCATCTGCCCGCTGAACGACAAGCTGTCCATCGCCGGCTTCGTCATCTTCGGCGATCCCGACCTCACCTGCGCCTGCGCGCGCGACCTTTTGAAAATCGCGCCCGCGCACGACGTGATCATCACCGCCGAGAGCAAGGGCATTCCGCTGGCGCACGAGATGGCGCGGCAGGCGGGCGAGCACCGCTATCTGCTGGCGCGCAAGGCGACGAAGCTGTACATGAAGAACGTGTTCGGCGTGGAGGTCGACTCCATCACCACCGACCACCGGCAGCACCTGTATCTGGACGGCGCGGACGCGGAATTTATGCGCGGCAGGAACGTGCTGATCGTGGACGACGTGATTTCCACCGGAGAATCGCTGAAGGCGCTGGAAAAGCTGGTCACCGAGGCGGGCGGCAACATCGTGGGACGCATGGCCATTCTGGCCGAGGGCGACGCGTGCGAGCGCAAGGACATTCAGTTCCTTCAGAAGCTGCCGCTGTTCCATCCGGACGGAACCGAAATCTGAGAAAAATTTGCATTCGATGCGCCGTTTTACGCAGAAATGTGTGAAACGGCGCATTTTGTCAAATTCTTAGCGGTTTCTATATGTCATTTAGCATTTACTTAACTTGAATCAATGCGACCAAATTCGACGGGCATGTTATGATTAACGCAATGCGTTTACCGAAGATGGGGAATGCAGGAAGAAAGAAGGAGGCTTGCATATGGTAGCTTGGTTTATCGTAGTCCTTGCGGTCATTCTGCTGAGCATCGCGTATGTTGTGTATAATTACATCAACATCAAGAAGCTTGGCGAAGGCACGCCTGAAATGGCGGAGCTGGCCGGCATCATCCGCAGCGGCGCCCGCGTCTTTATCCGTACGGAGTTCCGCACGGTCGCGATCGTCGTTGTCATCGTCGCGCTGGTATTCAGCCTGTTCGTTGAAAAGACCAGCGGCATCACCTTCATTATCGGCGCGCTGATGAGCTCGATCGTCTGCATCCTGGGCATGCGCAGCGCCACCTACGCCAACGTCCGCACCGCCAACAAGGCGATGGAATCCCGCTCCATCGGCGAAACCGTCAAGGTTGCGCTGTGCGGCGGCAGCATCTCCGGTCTGAGCGTGCAGGCGTTCGGTATGCTCGGCTTCGTTCTGATCATGCTCGTTCAGGGCGCGATCGACACGAATGCGGTCGGCGGCGGCCTCCTCACCACCATCGAGGGCATCAACCCCTTCGTGCTTCGCGTTTCCACATATTCCCTCGGCTGCTCTCTGGTTGCCATGTTTAACCGCGTCGCGGGCGGAAACTACACCAAGGCGGCCGACATCTCCTCCGACATTCTGGCCAAGCTGCGCCACGATATGCCCGAGGACGACAGCCGTGTGCCCAACGTGGTGGCGGACTTCATCGGCGACAACGTGAACGATATCGCGGGCAACTGCTCCGACCTGCTGGAAAGCTTTGTGGCTACCATGGCCGCGGCCATCATGATCGCCGTCACCCTGTTCAACGGCGCGCAGGGCGCTGTGAGCCAGGCCACCTTTGACGCGACTTGTATCTATCCCATCGTGCTGGCGGGCGGTGGTCTGCTGGGCTGCGTACTGGGTCTTGGTTATGCGGCCTTCCGCAAGATGGGCGATAATCCCTCCAAGGAACTGAATCTGGCGACGTGGATCTCCGCCGGCATTACCATTGTGGTGGGCTTCTTCTCCGCGCTGCTTGTGTTCGGCAAGGTGGAGTTGTACGCCGACTTCCGTTTGGGCTGGCTGAGCCCGTGGCTTTCTTCCGTGCTGGGCATTCTGAGCGGCATCGCCATCGGCTCCATCACGGAATACTATACCTCTACCGACTATAATCCCACCAAGAAACTGGCCCAGATCGCCACCGAGGGCGAGGCCTTCGTGGTCACCAAGGGCGACGCCATCGGTTCCCGCTCCTGCCTGCTGCCCATTCTGGTCATCGGCGTGGCGCTGTTCCTCTCGGGCAAAATCTGCGGCACCTACGGCATTGCGCTGTCCTCGCTGGGAATGCTGGCCTTCGTAGGCGCGACGGTCTCCATTGACGCGTTCGGCCCCATCGCCGACAACGCGGGTGGTCTGGCGGAGTCCTGTCACCTGCCTGAAAATGTGCGCGTGATCACCGACAAACTGGACGCGGTGGGCAACACCACCGCCGCCATCGGCAAGGGCTTCGCTATCGGCTCCGCCGCCTTTGCTACCGTGTCCCTGATCGTGGCTTATGTGGGCAACTACACCTCCGCTGCGGCGGAACCCATCCTGAATATCGCCTCCTATGTGGTCGTGGCGGGCGGCATCATCGGCGGCGCGCTGATCGAGTATTTCTCCGCTTTGCTGACGGACAACACCATTGAATCCGCCCGGAAAATGGCGGACGAGGGCGACCGGCAGCTGTCCGTGCCCGGCGTGCTGGAAGGAAAGGTAAAGCCCGACTACAATAAGCTGATCCGCATGGCGGCCAGTCAGGCGTTGAAGACCATGCTGTTGCCCTCCGTGATGGCGCTGCTGATCCCCATTGTGGGCGGCTTCCTGTTCGGCGTGGAATTCGTGGGCGGCCTGCTGGTGGGCGCGACCATCGTGGCCATTCCCCGGGCGCTGTTCATGGGCAACTCCGGCGGCGCGTTCGACAATGCTAAAAAGTATATCGAATCCGGCGCACTGGAAGGCCACGGCAAGGGCTCTCCCGCCCACAAGGCCGCCGTGGTGGGCGACACGGTGGGCGATACCCGCAAAGACGTGGTCGGCGTGGCGCTGGACATCTTCATCAAGACCATGTCCACCGTCGCCAATACCTTTGCGACGCTGTTCAGCCATTTTACGCTCATTAAGTAATTACAAAAAACAGCAAACGAACCCGGCGTGACGCATTTGTCACGCCGGTTCGTATATCCAACCAGTGGAGGTGCAGGAGGCGCTGCCGGGTCTGCCCGTAGAGCTTGTGTCGCAGTATCGTTTCCCGTGAACCGGCTTAAGGAGTCACCAAGGAGAGGACGGCGGCGAAGCCGGGCCGCAAAGGGCTGCTCGTTGACCGTCAATTCCTGCAGGTGGTAATGGCGAATGCCGTATTCCAGAAGCTGCCTTCCCAGCCCTGCGCCCCGCTCTGCCGGGGAAAGGAACAGCATTTCCAGACGAGGGCCTTCGAGCCCCATAAAGGCAACCGGCTGACCCGGCATTTTTTCGGCCACCAGCAGGTGAGAAACGCCGGTCAATGCGTGCGGAACATAGGCTTTGATCGTTTGAATCTTTGCTTCCGACAGAAACAGATGGGTCGCCCGGACGGAATCTTCCCAAATGGCCGTGAACTGATGGATCAGCTGCGGTTCCCGCTGCGTAACTTCGTAAAGGTTCAAGGCATTGTCCCCCTGAAATGGAATGCCGCTTATTTTACCACGGCCATGTTTCCGTTGCCAAGGCGTTTTACCATTGATAGCAGTCCATCAGCTTCACGCCGTCCAGCGCGGAATACCAGACCCAACCTTCTTTCGGAACGCCGTCCACAAAAGTATAGCGGACGTACCATGCCGGGGCTAGCACCATGCCGTCTTTCTTCTGCGGGGCGCGCTGCAAGGTGTAGACCAGCTTCATTTGAACCGGCGTGGGATCGTTGAAACCATACCGGATCCGGTCAGGGTTGTCCTTTTCAAACCGGGTAAGAATCGTTTCGGGGGAAACCAGCGCGTCGGGCGTATCGTAAATTTCTCCAATCACGGCGGGATTCGTCAGCCGGAACGAGTGCATTCCCTCCCGGGTAAAGTAGGCCGAGGCCGAAAAGGGCGCGCTGTCCATGGACTGGAGGTCCAGACCGTTCAGCTGAAACTCGTAATAAACATAGAAGCCCTGATCTTCCTCCGTGGCAAGGGCAAAATCCCATTCGGCGGTTCGGAAGGACAAAACCTCGTTGTAGTTCCGCCCAAGTGACTGAATGCGCTCCAGTGTCATGTCCAGTCCGTAGACGAAATGATAGCCGTCCTTTAGCCCCAGCTTTTCCAGCAGGGCTTCCATCCGTGCCTTTGCTTCGTCCAGCGTGATTCCGGGCAATGCGTCCGTGGTCAGCTGGGGCTGCTCGTCCAGATCCGGCCAGCATTGACGGGCCCCGGCAGCCAGATCGGCGATGGCGCTTTTCAGGGAAGAACGGGGAAGCTCCTCCCGAATTTCAGAACCGTCTTCCGCAGAGTGGAGAAGGCTCACATAAGTGCCGTCGTACTCCTTATAACGGAGCGTTTCCGGGGAGGTGGTCAGCACGGCGCCGTCAGGGTAGGTGTAAGAGCCGGAACGCAGCGGCTTTTTGCGAAAAAGAACAGGCGCAAATTCCGGTTCGCCGCTCTGATTGAACAGAGACACGTCCAGTCCATCGAACAGGGGGACGGCGCTTTCGTCCCGCAGCGTGGCCCGGTACACCGGCAAGGTGCCCGTGTAGCCGTCCGGAAGGAGAATTTCGCATTCTTTCGAATTTTCCGCCAGCCCGGCGGGGCAGAAAAGCAGCAGCGCGGCCAGCAGGCAAAGCAGTTTCTTCACGGTTTATTCTCCTTTCTCTTCGGCGGCTTTGGGCGTGACCGTAACGAGCCATTCTTCGCCCTCATAGGTTTCATCCCGCCGGTCGTATTCCCAGTGGGAGACCCACAGGTGCAGCGTGTAGCTTTCTCCGGCGGTAACGGCCGTGCCCGCGTCGATTTCCAGCGTGTAAAGGACGCTGCCGTCCTCCTGCGGGTGGCTGGACACGCCGTAGCAGGAGGGGGAAAGCGCCGGGCCGCCGTCCACGGCGATCTGATCCACAGCGATTTCGGCATAAATCAGCTTTGCGCCGGTCTCAGCGGCTTTTTCGCCGTAGGTGGGCGCGTCCGGACCGGGGTGAATAGCATTGTAGCGGTCGGTGCCCACGGGCGTGTCGGGATCGTCCTCTTCCTGGGGCAACAGCACAATCTTGGCGCCGTCCACCGGGCGGATGGTCGCCACGGCATACAGGCCGCTGTCGATGTAGGTGACTTCGTGCAGTGTATAGCGCACGCCGCCCAGCTCGATACTGCTTTCCGGCTGGGCGCTCCTGCCTGCCTGCAGTCTTTCCTGCGCCGCAGGGCCGTAGGCCGCGCCGAACACCTCGGCCACCCGGGGAGAGAACACCGCGTAGGCTGCGGCGGTCAGCAGCGCCAATAGCAGCGCGCACACCAGCGCCAGCCGCAGGGCGCGCCGCACCGACGCGCGGCGGGGAGCATGGTCGGGGGACTGAGCCAGTGTCTGTTCCACACACTGCCGGAAGCTTTCCGGCGTGGAACCGTACATCTTTTTCAAGTTGTCAGCGTTCATCCGTCTACCTCCTTTAACGCAAGGCTGCTGCGAAGCGTCTGCCGTCCCCGGTGGAGCCGGGATTTCAGCGTGTTTTGAGGCAGGTGCAGAATGTGCGCCGCCTCCGCCACGGAGTAACCTTCCACGTAATACAGAACCATCGGCAGACGATATTTTTCCTCAAGGGACGTGAACAGTTCATACACATCGGGCAGAGCGTCAGGGGCCGTTTCCCGCTCGGGCAGATCGTTCATGGGCGTTTCCCGCTTGCGGCTGCGCAGGATCAGGTAGCACTCGTTGATGAGGATCCGCGTCAGCCATGCTTCCAGCGCGTTGGGATCGCGCAGCTTTTCCCGCTTCCGCAGCGCCTTTTCGATGGCGCTCTGGACAGCGTCCTGCCGGTCGCACAGCTGGGGCAGGAGGGTGGTGGAGACGCGGTAGAGCGTATCCTCCATGGCCACAACGCGCCGGACAAATTCCGCTTGTGTCATATCGTACCTCCCGGATGGAATGGATGAAAAGCACTTTTCACCCATACAGATGTATGACAATGGCAAAAGGTTGCAAAAAAAAACGGCTCTTTAAGAGAATTTCGCGGAAATATTGACTTTCCCTGTTCGGCGTGTTACGATTCCCGACGGAAACCATATGATGGCTTCTTCGGGGCGGGGTGAAATTCCCCACCGGCGGTACAGCCCGCGAAGGAGAAGGAACGCCGTTCCGTTCTCCCCGATTCGGTGAAATTCCGAAGCCGACGGTAAGGCGCAGCGCGCCAAGTCCGGATGATAGAAGAACAGCCGCCTGCAAGCGTGTTGTCCCTGATGAAGAGCCATCAGGGAATTTTTACGCTCAGGAGGTTTTTCGTATGCAATCCAAATCCAAACGTCTCACGACCCGTCAACTGACTACCATCGCCATTCTGGCCGCTATTTCGGCGGTGCTGTTCATGGTGGAGATCCCCGTGGTGCTGTTCTACAAGCTGGATTTCAGCAATCTGCCGGTGCTGCTGGGAGCCTTTGCCATGGGGCCGGGACCCGCCACGCTGATTCTGCTCATCAAGAGCCTGCTGGGGCTTTTGCACACGTCCTCTCAGGGCGTGGGCGAGTTGGCGGACTTTCTCATGGGTTTTGCCATGATCCTGCCTGCCGGGCTGATCTACCAGCGCCACAAAACCCGCAAGGGAGCGCTGATCGGTCTGGTTGTGGGCACGGTGGCTGCCACTATCGCGGGCGTCCTGAGCAATCTCTGGCTGATGATTCCGTTTTACGGGGCGGTATATGGGATGCCGGTGGAGCAGATCGTTTCCATGGGGCAGGCCCTGATCCCTGCCATTCAGGACGAATGGGGTTTTGTGCTGCTGATCACCGGCCCGTTCAACTTGGTCAAGTGGATTCTGATCAGCGTTGTTACGCTGCTGGTCTACAAGCCCCTTTCTCCCCTTCTCCACCACCAGGGCTAAAGCCCTGGACCCGCTTCCGCCCGCTATGCGGGCGGGGTGGTTGTCTGTTTGGGGTAGGCGGGGAAGGCCGCCGCGGCACGATAGCTTTCACGGCTTGCTTGGCGGCGTGGTGCTTCAAGGTCTGTATTGATTTGACTGTGCCAGCGCCAAAATCGTTTCTTCCTACGCTGGTGGCAGCGTCTCGCTGTTCAATCGTTTTATAGAAAATTATGCGGAGGTGCAGGAGGTACTGTCTCCTGCCGGGGCGCGGGCAGGGCCCCGCCGTCTCCCCTTTTGGAAAGGAGCTTTGACCGTGACGTATCAGACGCATTCTCCCGAAGAAACGCGGGCGTTGGGAGCCCAGCTGGCGGAGCAGCTGCAGCCCGGCGACGTGATATTGCTGTTGGGCGACATGGGCGCGGGCAAGAGCGAGCTGACCCGGGGCATCGCCCGGGGACTGGGGATCGAAGGCTATCTGCCGAGCCCCACCTTTCCCATCATGCAGATGTACGAAACGGGCCGCCTGCCGCTGTATCACTTCGACTGGTACCGGCTGGAAAGCGCCGAGGAGCTTTACGAGCTGTCTATGGACGAATACCTCTACGGCGAGGGTGTCAGCGTGGTAGAGTGGCCCAGTCAGGCGGAAGAAGTGATCCCGGAGACCTATCTGGAGATCGCCCTGACCCCCACGGGGGACAACGACCGGGAGATCACCCTGCGGCCCGTAGGCGGCTTCCATACCATCGACGGGGAAAAGCTGAAGGAGACGAAGGAAAGATGAAGCTGTTGGCGATCGACACCTCCGGGCCGGTATGCGGCGTGGCGGTGCTGGAGGACGGGCGGATCCTGTACGAGGGCGCGGCGGTGAACAAGCTGACCCACTCCGTCAGTCTGATGCCCATGGTGGAAGAAGCGCTGAACAAGTGCTCCACCGATATTTCGGAGATCGAGCTGTACGCGGCGGTCGTGGGGCCTGGTTCCTTCACGGGCGTGCGCATCGGTGTCAGCGCAGTGAAGGGTATGGCCCACGGCGCGGGCAAGCCCTGCGTGGCGGTGGACGCGCTGGAAGCGCTGGCGTGGGGCGTGAGCCTGATGCCCGACCTGATTTGCCCCATTCAGGACGCGCGTGCGGGACAGGTATACGGCGCGGCGTTTCAGCCGGGAAGGGTTCCCCAGCGGGTGATGGAGGATACCGCCGCTAAGCTGGAGGATTATCTGGATCAGGCACTTGTAGCGGCCAAGCCGGAGCAGAAGCTCTGCTTTCTGGGCGACGGTGTGGAGCGCTACCGCACGGCGATCGAAGCGCGTTTGGGACAGCGGGCGGTGTTTGCCCCTGCGCAGATGAGCTACCTGAGGCCCGCCGCCGTAGCGGCGCTGGCGTGGCAGAATCGGGAGAACGCCGTGGACTACCTGACCCTTCAGCCTCATTATCTGCGGGCACCCCAAGCGGAACGGGCCCGGGCCGCCAGACTGGCGGCGGAGGGAAAAGCATGAGCGTTACCTATCGCCGCATGACCTTGGCCGATGCGGAGGCGGTGCACGCCATTGAGGTGGAGACCTTCCCCGAGCCGTGGAGCCTGCAGAGCTTTCAGGAAGAAATGACCCGCAATGCCTGCGCCCGGTACATCGTGGCGGAGGAAGACGGTGCGGTGCTGGGCTATGCCGGGGCATGGCTTATTCTGGACGAAGGGCACATCACCAACGTGGCGGTGACGAAAAGCCGCCGAGGCGAGGGCATCGGCGAAGCACTGATGCGGGCGCTGATGCAGTACGCCGCCAACATGGGCGTGCAGTACATGACGCTGGAGGTACGCAAGACCAATCTGATTGCTCAGGCTCTGTACCGCAAGCTGCATTTTATCCAGCTGGGCGTGCGCAAGCGCTACTACGAGGACAACGGCGAGGATGCGCTTCTGTACGTCTGTCAGGAAATGCCGGAAGCGAAAGAAAATTTTACGGAAGAAGAATAAACGAAAGCCCCGCACAGGCGGGGCTTTTCTTATTGCCCCGGATTTGCTATAATGAAACCCGGCAAGGAACGACAAACATGGAAAAAGGGGGAAAACCTGTGCTTTTCTGGTGTATCCTCGTATGGCTGACCGGCATTTTGTACCTGTGGATGGGCGCAATGATCCGCTTCCGGGGCCAGTATGATTTGATCAACAACTTTTGGGCCGATCAGAAATCCGGCAAGCTGGATGAAAAATTCGCCCGCCGCTACGGCGTGATCTCCATGGTCAGCGGCGTGTTCAGCATTGCATTGGGCGTGGCGGCGCTTTTGATGAACGGGCTGCGCGGCGCGGCAGTGCTGGGCGCGGCGGTGTTAGTCCCCCTGATCGTTTTCCGGGTGAACTACGTCCGCAGCACACGGCGCTGATGGCAGGAGCAGCCAGTTGCGCAGGACGCGCAGGCTGTCCCACTGAAGCTCGGACGATGCGGGAGACGGCAATTCAGAAGGTTCGGCGGCAGGGGAGACCCATGGTTCCTCATCCGCCAAAGCCAGACAGAGCTGCGGAAACAGGATGCACCACCAGTTGCGGCCTTCGCCGCTGCCGAGGGTGATCCGAAGCCCCCGATAGTCGCCCTCCGGCAGCACCACCTGCCCGTAGCGCTTTTCGGGCAGGGACAGAACGCCCGCTTCGGCGGAGACCGGCAGGTCAAAGCCCGCCCTTTGGACGGTATCGGCGGCTAGCGCTTCCATCTGCGGAAGCAGGGAACACAGCCGGGCAAAGGCTTCGTCCGCAGTGGAGGCTTCGTTCAGCTCGGCGGCAAAACGGGTCAGGATCGCGTCACGGACGGCCAGCTTGAGCTGCTGGGCCTCCGGTGCGTCGTTGTCCGCCAGAATGTGCAGCCGCAGCAGTTCGCCCGAATGGTAGGCTTCCAGCAGCCGCTGTTCCTCCGAAGTATATTCATCCGCCCATGCGGACGCGGAAAGCAGAACGGACAGCAAAAGGAAGCCCGACAAGACCCAACGAAGTTGACGCAATTTGATCCCTCCCCGGTCCTAGAATGCCCCGGGAAGAAACGGTGTATACAGGAGAATGTATGAATCATCAGCCAAACTGGAAGCCGGAAGCGCCCGCGATCCCGGCCAAACTGCGGGAAGACGGGGAACTGGAGGAAATCGTCCGTCAGGCGACCCGCACAAAGGACGATGTGGAGGGTCGGCGCTTTGAGCGGCAGCCCTTGGAGGACGTGGATTTTGGCGTGTTGCAGTTCACCGGCTGTGTGTTCGAAAAGTGCTTGTTTTCCGACTGGGAAATGCGCCGCCTTGATCGTGTGGACTGCGTGTTTTCTCACTGTGAAATGGGAAACCTGTTTTTCCCCGCTTTTGCCATGCGCCGGCTACGGTTTGAACACTGCCGCATGACAGGCGTGGCATTCGCAGAGGGGGCGATGAACGACGTGACCTTTGCGGACTGCATGATGGATTACGCTTCGCTGGCTCAATGCAAGCTGGAACGGGTGGAATTTCTTCGCAGCCCTCTGCGGGAAAGCAGCTGGACGGAGTGCAGACTGGGCCGCATTCGTCTGGAAGAAAACGACCTTTCCCGCTCTCAATGGAGCCATACGCCCTTGAAAGGAGCGGACGTGAGCACCTGTCAGCTGGACGGCATCCGAATGACGCCGTCCGACCTGCAGGGGCTTCGGATCAGTGCGGAACAGGCGTTGATCCTGTGCGGCCTGCTGGGCGTTGAAATCGTGCGGTAAAATGCGGAAATGTTCCGATAAGGAGGAAAAATATGCCTTACTTTTATTATGACTGGACAATGATTTTGGTCATTCCTGGCCTGCTGCTGGGCCTTTACGCGCAGTTCAAGGTGAAAAGCACCTTCGACCGCTACAGCCGGATCCGCACGAAAAGCGGCCTGACGGCGGAGCAGGCGGCCCGCGCGCTGCTCAGCCGGGGCGGCAGCACCAACGTGACCATCAGCCGGGTGAACGGCTCCCTGACCGACCATTACGATCCCCGCAGCAATACCCTGCGGCTCAGCGACACGGTGTACGGCTCCGACAGCGTGGCGGCGGTGGGCGTTGCGGCTCACGAATGCGGCCACGCTCTGCAGGAACACGACGGATATGGCCTGCTGAAGCTGCGTACCGCACTGGTGCCGGTGGTCAATATCGGCAGCAGTCTCTACCTGCCCATTTTTATGGCGGGCCTTCTGTTCAGCTGGGAACCGCTGCAGATGGTGGGCATTCTGTGCTTCGGCCTGACGCTGCTGTTTTCGCTGGTGACGCTGCCGGTGGAGATCAACGCCAGCAGGCGGGCGCTGGGAATGCTGGAAGGTGTGCTGGATGCGGAGGAGCTTCAGGGGGCGAAAGCCGTATTGAGCGCCGCTGCGCTGACCTATCTGGCGTCGGTCATTTCCAGCGCCCTGCAGCTGCTGCGGCTGATCCTGATCTCTCGTTCCCGGAATCGGGATTGAGCCTTGGCTGCGCCAAAGAAGAAAAGTGGATCAAGCCCCGAACTTCGGGTATCGGTGCGGGAGGTGGTCGCATTCTGCTTCCCGCCGGAGGATATCCTGCCCGGAAGGGGCGTGGAGGACATGCTGGCCGGAGGCTGCGCACACCGTTCCCGTCAGGAACAGCAGACGGGGGAAGTGGAGCGGGCCATTCGGCACAGCTTTTCTTTGCGTGGGGAAACCGTGGAATTATATGGCCGCATGGACGCGTTTACCGACGGCCCGGTGCCGCTGGTGGAAGAAATGAAGCTGAGCCGCCATACCGGCGGCGCTCCCCTGCCGGAGCACCGGGCGCAGGCGCTATTGTACGCGGCCATGGCGGCGCTGGAAGAAGAACGCCCCAGCGTGGAATTTTGCGTGACGTACCTGAACTTGGAGGGAGCAGTGCTGTGGCGCTTCTCCGAGACTCTTTCCCGGGAAGAACTGGCCGCACAGGCCGAAAGCTGGCTGGATCGCTGGCTGGACTTCGCCCTACGAGAGCGGGAACACCGCCGACAACGGGACGCTTCCATTCGGACGCTGGACTTTCCCTTTCCGGCCTACCGGGCCGGGCAGCGGGAGCTGGCCGCGCAGGTCTATACGGCCATCAGCCGGAAGAAGCGGCTGTTCGCCTGTCTGCCCACCGGCACGGGCAAAAGCGCGGCGGTGCTGTTCCCTGCTCTCAAGGCCATGGGGGAGGGCAAGACGGACAAGCTGCTGTATCTGACGGCCCGGAATACCGCCCGGCAGAGTCCCCTGCAGGCCTTGGAGCGGATGAAGGCACAGGGCCTGCAGGCGCGGGTCAGCGTGCTGACGGCCCGGGAAAAGCTCTGCCCGGAGGAGCTGCGCTGCCACCCGGACTTCTGTCCAAGGGCCAAGGGGCATTTTCTGCGGCAGGAGGATGCGGTACGCGAGCTGCTGGCGGGCACCGACGTGTGGACGGACGAGGTCATTCAGGCTGCGGCGGCCCAGCACGAAATCTGCCCCTTTGAACTGGCGCTGTATTTGAGCGAGCTGGCCGACGTGGTGCTGATGGACATGAACTATCTGTTCGACCCCTTTGCGCAGGTCAAGCGGCTGTTCGTCCGGCGGCGGGCCATGACGGCGCTGATCGACGAAGCCCATCACACGCTGGAACGGGTGCGGGAGTCTCTTTCCGGGACACTGGACGGACCGGCGCTGCGGGAGGCCCGCACCGAGCTGGGAAAACTACTGGGGAGGAAACATCCCTGTTACGAGGTGCTGGGACGTTTACTTCGCCGTCTGCGGGAGCTGGACGCTGGTGAAACAGAAACGTTGGACGAACTGCCGGCCGAAATCGTCTCTATGGCGGCGGAGGTACAGGAACAGATTTCCGCGTTGATCGCCGAGCCTCACGGCGTACCGCTGAGTCTGCTGTTTTCGCTGCTGCGGATGCTGCTGCCCTTCCTGTACGCCGCAGAGCACCAGAACGAGGAATACGCCGTTCTTCTGGAAAAGCACGGGCGGGAGCGGACACTGACCCTCTATTGCCTTTTGCCGGGAGAAACCATCGCCAAGGCGACCAAACCCATGCGGGGGACGGTTTTCTTTTCGGCCACGCTGTCCCCGCTGGGGGCTATGAAGCAGCTGTTGGGCGGCGAAGACGAGGACGCCTGTTTTACGCTGCCGTCTCCTTTTCCCCGGGAACACCTGCAGGTCGTTCGCCGGAGAATTTCTACCCGCTATGCCGACCGGGAACAAAGCGCCGCGCAGGTGGCGCAGGCAATTACTCAGGCGGCGTGCGCAAAGGCGGGAAAGTATATTGCGTTTTTTCCCAGCTATGCCTATCTGGAACTGGTGCTGGGGCATTTGCAGCCGGAAAATTTGCCGCCGCTGTGGGTGCAGAAGCGGGACATGACGGAGGAACAGAAAGACGGCTTTTTCGCGGCGTTCACGGAAGAAGACGGCCCACGATTGGGTCTCTGCGTACTGGGCGGACTGTTTTCCGAGGGCATTGACCTGCCGGGGGAACAGCTCATCGGCGTGATCGTTGTAGGAGTGGGGCTGCCTACGCCCAGCGCCCGACTGCGGGCGGTGCAGCGCTGCTATCAGCAGCATTTCGGGGACGGGTTCGGCTATGCCTGCCGCATTCCCGCTATGCAGAAGGTGCTGCAGGCGGGAGGACGGGTCATCCGTTCCGAAAACGATCGGGGAATTTTGCTATTGCTGGACAGCCGGTATTACGAAAGCGCCTACGCCGCCCTTCTGCCGGAGGAATGGAGACCCTTCGGCGAGGACGTGCCACAGGCGGCGAAAGCATTATGGGGGGAACCGTCGTGAAGGGAAAATGGAAATGGATGCTGATTTTGGCGGAGGTAACGGGACTTCTGTTAGGGGCAACATCTTGTACGGAAACCGGGGAGCCCTGCCGGGGAATCCTTTACCGGGTCACAGGCGGAAAAAACGAAATGATGATCTTGGGTTCCATTCATGTGGGAAACGAGCGCATGGCCCATTTTGACGGGACACTTCAGCAGGCACTCAAGAAAGCGGACTGCTTCGTCTTTGAGTGCGACACGGCCAGTCAGGAAGCACAGGCCGTCATTGCGGAAATGATGGCGGCAGAGCAGCCTCTTGGCGAGCTGCTGACGGCGGAAACCTATGCATTATTGGAGCAGACGGCGCAGAAGTGCGGCATTTCCATGGACAGGCTGAATGCGTTTCGTCCCTGGGCGGCGACCAGCGCCCTTTCGTCGCAGGCGGCTGCGGCGGAGCTGGGAACCCGCAGCGCCCGTTCAGCCCTGCAGCAGGGCGTAGAGGAACGGGTGCGAAAATATGTGGGAGAAAAGCCCATCCATTATTTGGAAACGGCTCGGGAACAGCTGGAAGTGCTGGACGGCTTCAGCCCGGCCCTGCAGGATGCGATGGTGAAAAGCGTCTGCCAGCAGATTTTGAATCCGGAGGAAACGGGCAGCACGCTGGCCCAATGGCCGGACTGGTGGGCGGAAGGGGAGACGGAGCCGTTTATTCATGCCTACGAGGCGGAGAACGATTTTGCCGAACCGGCGCTGACGGAGGAATATCGCTGGGGCCTGATCACCCTGCGGAATCGACGCATGACGGAGGGATTGCGGACACTTCTGGAACAGGTCGAAGGAGAAAAGATTTTTGTGACGGTGGGGCTACTGCATCTGGTACTGCCGGAGGAGAGTGTATTGAGGGAACTGGAGGCGATGGGGTATCAGGTGGAGCAGGTGAAGGAGTGAGGGGAGCGCTGGCAGGGGTGCAGCGCTGTTCTTATGAAGCGGCATTCAGCCTTTTTGATGGGCAGAAGGAGTTCAGGCAAACCATCAGCGAAGCGCGGCAGTGCAGGCCGTGCCGATTGTTTGCCCCGAGGAAAGCCCTTTGGTGCGCCCGCAGGCGCATACTCCTTGCCCCAGGAGGGGAATGACGCGCCGACTACGGCGCGAATTGGGACTTGCCGTCCCATGGGGCGTTCACACTTTTCTTTCGATGGCGAAAGAAAAGTGTGCAAAAGAAAGCCAGCGGCAC
>ERZ827168.2098-NODE-2098-length-24510-cov-5.634431_pt1 | contig 24510 bp, 23 predicted proteins | sample MGYA00519868_ERZ827168 | MGnify/ENA primary metagenome ERZ827168 (study PRJEB31778, sample SAMEA3449271) | human gut metagenome | biome: human gut; feature: human-associated habitat; material: faeces | place: United Kingdom | collected 2010/2012 ...
GCGATAAAAAGCTTACTGTGAGGAGTCAGCTGAGGTCATAGTAGGTGTCTCACCAGCACTAAAGGACCTAATGTTTATATGATGTCACTCATCATAAAGCAATGTCTAGATAGTTCGAAATTGGAATCATCTCATAAATGGAAAACGTAATTCTATGGAGATGAAGGAAAAGGGAACGGTTCTAGATAAATCTACGATATGAAAAGGAGAACACAGACATGAGATTAATTGATGAAATACTAAGTGATTCAAATATTGATAGGGCTATTCTACAGGTCAAGAGAAACAAGGGTGTATCTGGAGTCGATAAGATGACAGTAGATGAACTTGATGAATATTTCTATAAGCATAGAAGAGAGATTAGATATTCCATACTTAATAAGAAATATAAGCCCCAATCAGTTAAGAGAGTCTATATCCCAAAGCCTAACGGCAAGAAAAGACCATTAGGTATACCTACAGTTGTAGATAGAGTTATTCAACAGGCTGTTGCACAAGTGTTAATGAAGAAACTAGATTCTTCATTCAGTGAATTCAGTTATGGATTCAGACCAAGAAGAAGTGCACAGATGGCTGTATTGAAGACTCTAGAATACATTAATGAAGGATATGACTGGGTTATAGACTTAGATATTGAAGCATATTTTGACACTGTAAATCATGACAAGTTAATCTCAATACTTAGAGAAAAGAATATGAATGACTCAACAACATTACATCTTATTCGCAAGTTCATGCAGGCAGGGATTATGGAAGATGGTTTAGTAAAACCTTCTAGAATCGGTGTACCGCAGGGCGGCCCTCTTTCTCCAATTATTTCTAACGTTTATTTAGATAAGTTTGACAAGGAATTGGAAAATAGAGGACTGCGCTTTGTAAGATATGCAGATGACTGCAATATCTTTGTCAAGAGCGAAATGAGTGCGAATAGAGTAATGAAGTCAGTCACTTCATGGCTTGAAAGAAAACTATTTCTTAAAGTCAGCGCTACTAAGACCAAAGTGGTCAGACCACCCGAAAGCAAGTTTCTAGGATTCACCTACCTCCAAAGGAATGGTGTATGGAAATGCAAGCCCTCCAATCAGAGCAAGATGAAACTCTACGATAAATGTAGAAAGGAACTTGTAAGAAGGATAGGAATTGCACGTCCTATTGCAGTTACATTTAAAAGAATCAACCAGATTGTAGTGGGATGGATTAACTACTATCGAATAGGCGTGATGAAATATTTCGTTGACGTCTTTGGTCAATGGCTTCGCCACAAAATCAGAGTTATTATTCTTAAACAGTGGAAGAAGCCAAAAAGAATTTATATTAATCTACAGAAACTGAATAAGAAACTCAGATGTCTCTTTACAGATGAACAAATATTCTCGGTAGCAAACACTAGGCTAGGTCTATACAGACAGGCCAATGGCCATGTAGTCAATTTTCTACTTAGTCCCAAGATTCTAGCCATAAAGAAAAAGGAGAGACCAGGTTTGGTCAATCCTCTTAACTACTATCTAAGTTAGTTTGAAATTATCATATAAATGTAGCGCCGTATACGAGACCCGTACGTACGGTGCAACGGGAGGCACAGAAATAATAATTAATCTCAGTATTGATATTATTTCCTGTCTACCCTATTATAATACATATCTCAAGGAGGTGATAGTATGGCACATGTTCCCACATATCTTGCAATAGATATCAAATCATTTTATGCATCTGTAGAATGTCTAGAAAGAGGACTCGATCCACTAGACACCAATCTTGTTGTTGCAGATGCCTCACGTACAGAAAAAACAATATGCCTTGCCGTCTCTCCAAGTTTAAAAGCCTATGGTCTTCCTGGACGTGCAAGATTATTTGAAGTCATTTCTAAACTAAACGAACTCAATCATCAAAGAGAACCACTTGAGGGAAGTTCTTTTCTTGCATCAAATCTTAATAAGAATAAACATAAAGCTATAGATTATATTATCGCAAAACCGCGTATGTCCCTCTATCTTGAATATTCGACACGTATTTACTCAATCTACTTAAAGTATTTCTCTCCTGATGATATTCATGTCTATTCTATTGATGAAGTCTTTATTGATGCCACGCATTATTTAGATACTTATGAGTTAGATGCTTTTCATCTTGTTCAAAATATTATTTATGATATATATAAAGAGGTAGGTATTACTGTGACTGCAGGGATAGGAACTAATCTCTATCTTGCAAAAGTCGCGATGGATATAGTTGCCAAACATAAAGAACCAGATGAAAAAGGAGCACGCATTGCTTATTTAAATACTTATGCCTATAGAAAGCTTTTATGGTCTCATACGCCTTTGAATGACTTCTGGAGAGTAGGTAAGGGTATTTCTACTAAACTGAATAATATCGGTTTATATACAATGGGAGATATCGCAAGATGCTCATTAGAAGATGAAGAAAAACTATACAATCTATTTGGAGTCAATGCAGAACTGCTTATTGATCATGCCTGGGGCTGGGAACCTTGTACCATGGCAGCCATTAAAGCCTATAAAGCACCTTCTAAAAGTATTGGAACAGGGCAGGTATTATCATGTGCTTATGATTATAAGAAAACTGAAATTATTTTAAAAGAAATGATAGAATCCTTAAGCATGGATCTCTTTGAAAAACATCTGGTGACTAATAAGCTTGTCCTTACAATTGGCTATGATATTGAGAATATGAAGGATTATCGTGGAGAAATCATGGAAGATCGTTATGGAAGAAAGCTTCCAAAGCATCTCCATGGAACAATTAATCTAGATAGATATACATCTTCTTATAAGCTCATGTGCGATGCCTTATTACGTTTCTATCACTTACATATTAATCATGCACTTACAATAAGAAGAATTCAGCTCAATGCCACGCAGGTAAGAAGTGATGATGATATTCCTGTCACTTATAAACAGCTTTCTTTATTTGATGAAGAAAAGATAGAAGTGGACTTATCTAAAGAAAAGAAATTGCAGAGTGTCACACTTGATATTAAGAAGAAATATGGTAAGAATGCCTTACTTAAAGGCACTGATCTTCAGGAAGGTGCCACAACTAGAGAAAGAAATAAGATGATAGGAGGGCATAATGCATGAATTATGACGATATAATCAATATGAAACATCCTACTTCTATAAATCATCCAAGAATGTCCATGAATAATAGAGCGGCTCAGTTTGCACCCTTTGCAGCTCTTAAGACACATGTAGATAAAATAAGTGAAGCAGGAAGACTTACTACTCAAAAACGTATATTAGATGAAGATCAAAGACAAGTATTAAATAGAGTACTTAACAATCTACTTATTAATAAAAAAGAACATCCTTCTATCACGATAGATTACTTTCTAAAAGATGAGTATAAAGAGGGTGGGTCTTATGCAACAGTAAGAGGTCAGTTTAAAGATATTGATGAAATCAATAAAAGAGTGATACTACTAGATAAAACAACCATTCTCATCGATGATATTTATCATATAAGTATACTAAAGGATTAAGACTGATTCATTTGGGTCTTTTTAATTGTTTAGCACTCAAATATTGACAATGCTAATAAAGGTGTGTATACTGTCTTTAGCATTTAAAATACTAGAGTGCTAAAGGAGCGTAAAAAAATGTCAGATAAGAAAGAATTTAAAGCAGAGTCTAAAAGACTCCTCGATTTAATGATTAATTCTATTTATACTCATAAGGAAATCTTCTTAAGAGAATTGATTTCGAATGCCAGTGATGCAAGTGATAAGCTTTATTATAAAGCATTACAAGAAAATATTTCTGGTTTCTCAAGAGAGGATATGGCTATCAACTTAATTGTTGATAAGGAAAACAGAACCCTTACAATTGCAGATGAAGGGATTGGTATGAATAAAGAAGAACTAGAAGAACATTTAGGTACTATCGCAAATTCTGGCTCTTTTGAATTCAAGAATGCCTTAGAAAAAGGTGTCAGTGATGTAGATATCATTGGTCAGTTCGGTGTAGGTTTCTATAGTGCCTTCATGGTGGCTGATGAAGTAGATGTTTATTCTAAGAAATATGGAGAAGATAAGGGTTACTTATGGAAGAGTGATACAAGTGATGGTTATACTGTTGAAGAAGCTGAAAAAGCAACACATGGTACAACTATTGTACTTCATTTAAAGAAAGATACTGAGGAAGAAGATTACAGTAAATATCTTGATCAGTATGAAATCGAAAGACTTGTTAAGAAATATTCAGACTATGTTCATTACCCAATCAAGATGGATGTCACTACTTCTAGAAAGAAAGAAGACAGCGATGAATATGAAGATGTTGTAGAAAACAAGACTTTAAACTCACAGGTTCCTTTATGGAAACGTCAGAAGAAAGATATTACTAAAGAGGAATATGATGAATTCTATAAGGCTAAATTCAATGATTTTGAAGCCCCTCAAAGAGTGATGCATAATACTGTAGAAGGTGCTGTCTCTTATACTTCACTATTATTTATTCCTTCTAAAACACCTATGAATTACTATTCACAGGACTATAAGAAAGGCTTACAGCTTTATTCACGTGGTGTCTTTATCATGGATCATGCTGAAGATTTAGTGCCAGAACACTTCAGATTTGTGAAAGGTTTAGTTGATTCACAGGATTTAAACTTAAACATCTCTCGTGAAATGTTACAGCATGACAGAAAGATGAAAGTCATGGCTAATAAGATTGAAAAACGTATCCAGACTGAACTTGAAAATATGTTGAAGGATGATCGTGATGAATATGTTACATTCTTTAAAAACTTTGGTATGCAGTTGAAGTTTGGTATTTATAACAGCTATGGTATGTTGAAGGATAAGCTTCAGGACCTACTTATGTTCTATTCTTCTGATAAGAAAGAACTTATAACATTAAAGGAATATGTTGAAGCTATGCCTGAAGATCAGAAGGAAATCTATTTTGCTTCTGGTGAAACAGTAGAAAAATGCGATTTATTACCACAGGTAGAATCTGTTAAATCTAAAGGCTATGATGTTTTATATATGACTGATAATGTAGATGAATTCTGCTTACAGATGATGAGAGATTATGATTCTAAGACATTCAAGAATGTCACTCAGGGTGATTTAGACTTAGAAACAGAAGATGAAAAGAAAGAACTTGAACAGAAGACTGAAGACAATAAGCCATTACTTGAAATCGTTAAGAAGGCTTTAGGTGATAAGGTACAGGATGTTAAGTTATCTCATCGTTTAAAATCTCATCCAGTATGTCTTGCCAGTGGTGATGGTGTATCATTTGAAATGGAAAAGGTACTAAACCAGATGCCAGATGCACAAGGTGTGAAAGCAGGAAGAATTCTTGAAATTAACCCAGATCATGATTTATTTAAATCATTACAGTCTGTATATGAAAAAGAACCTGTAAAGATTGATGAATATGCGTCTATCCTATTTGATCAGGCACTATTAATTGCTGGATTCTCAATTGATGATCCTGTAGAATTTTCTAATAAGATCACAAAGCTTATGATTGAGGCTTCTAAATAACAATTCAATTTGATATAATGAGAGCAGAAAAGAGGGATTTTTATGAAATTATTCTTATCTGCTCTTTGTTTATGTGCGAGCGGATTGTTAATATATGTTTCTTATAAATTGATTTATGCTTATACAATGATTGATCAGTTCCACGATGCATCATTAAAATGGATTGAAGCATTAAAAGAGAAGGATGAAGACTTAGAAAACATCCAGGCTATCTTATCTCAATATGAAAAACCAATTGATTTTATGTATAAAGTTTTTCATAAAATACATTCATTTCTGAAATAAATCATTTAAAGTTTGCGATTAACATAAATATATATAGAAAATGTTGTTTTTATATAAAATTATGAAAAATATCATTTTTATTGTTGACAATTAAAATCGTCTGACTATAATAAGACACATACATAAGAAAACTCAATGACAAAGAGAGTAGTTTAACTAGAAATCTAAGCGAGCTGGCGTAGGTGAGAGGTCAGTATGGAAAGTTAGATGAACCGCACTTTTGAGAGGATAATCTGAATACATAGGATTATCGGTATTCCGCCTTAAGGATAAGAGAGGATTTAGGAATAAATCAAGAAGAGTGGTACCGCGTTAATTGACGTCTCTTGCGAAAGCAAGAGGCGTTTTTGTTTTCTTAAATTAAAAAAAGGAAGGGCATATTTATGAAAAAATTATTAAGCGTAGTATTAGTTATGTTACTTGCTGTTGGAATGACTGGTTGTGGATCATCATCTAACGGTAAAACTGAATTATTAATTGGGGTATCTCCAGACTATCCACCATATGAATCTTACAACAACAAGAAAGAAATGGTTGGATTCGATATTGATATGACTAAGGAATTAGTTAAAATCATGAACAAGAATGGTGGTAATTATTCTTATAAGTTTAAAGCTTTAAGCTTTGATGCTATTTCATCTTCAATCACTTCAGATCAGGTTGATTTAGGTATTTCTGGTTTCACTTATCATAAAGATTGGAAAAACATTCTTTGGTCTCATGCATATAACACTTCTGAACAGATTGCTTTAGTAAAAGGTGATTCTACTTTCTCCAAAGCTTCTGATCTTGAAGGTAAAAAGATTGGTGCTCAGTTAGGTGCTACTGGTGTAGATGCTGCAAAAGATATTAAAGGTGCTCAAGTTACTACAGTAAAAGATGCTAAGATCTTAGTAGAAACTTTAAAATCAGGTGGATTAGATGCTGTTGTTCTTGATGGTGCTGTTGCTGAAAACTATGCTAAGAATGCTGGTTTAAAGATGATTGATGAACCATTAATCAAAGAAGAAAACATGATCATCACTAAAAAGGGTAACGACAAGTTAATGAAAGACGTTAACAAAGCAGTCGATGAATTTGTTAAATCTGATAAATACAACGAATTAAAAACTAAATGGGGTTGCTAATTTATTAATCACATAAGTGCAGATATGTTCTGTCTGCACTTAATTTTTTATTATTAAGGAGTCAATGCGAATGAAAACAATTATGGATATTCTTACGCCGTCTAATATTCAATTCATGATTTTCACTGGTGCAAAGTACTCTCTATTACTTGCAATAGGGGCTTTATTCTTCGGTGTTATTCTTGGAATTATTGGTGCGGCTTTAAAACTTTCAAAACATTTTGTATTAAGAGCAATTGGAAATATTTATGTAGAAATCTTCCGTGGCACACCAATGCTATTACAGATCATGTTCTTATACTTGGCAGTACCTACTGTTGTTCGGTCTATTACAGGACAAAGATTTCAGGCTGATCCATATGTATGTGGCTTAATTGCTATGAGCTTAAATAGTGGTGCTTATCAGGTAGAATTAATTAGATCTGGTATTTTAGGTGTTGATAAAGGTCAATGGGAAGCATGCGAAACAATTGGTTTAAACTATGTTCAGACTATGCGTTATGTTATTTTACCACAGGCATTTAAACGTATCATTCCACCTCTCATTAGTGAATTTATTACATTAATTAAAGACTCATCACTTATTTTCACAATTGGTGCAGTAGAACTACTTGCCACTGCAAGTGTTATTGGTGCCAATACATTTAACTATCTTGTACCTTTAACTGCAACAGGTGCTATTTATTTAGTAATGACACTTTGTATTTCAGCCATCGCAAGATATGTAGAAGGGAGATTAGCTGTCAGTGACTAACGATATCATGATCCAGGTGGATCACATTACAAAAAAATTTGGTAAATTAAAGGCTGTAGATGATGTATCTCTTACTTTAAAGAAGGGTGAAATTGTCTGCCTTATCGGCCCTTCAGGTAGTGGTAAAAGTACAGTACTTAGATGTATTGATCACTTAGAAAAGCCTGAAGCAGGTTCTATTTATATTGATGGTGCACTTTTAAAGGAAGGTACACCTGAATATAACAAGTTAAGAAGTAAAATGGGATTTGTATTCCAGCACTTTAACTTATTCCCTAATATGACTGTATTAGAAAACTTAACACTTGCACCTCTTAAGGTCATGGGTATGACAGAAGAAGAAGCCAATTCAGTGGCTATCAAGTACTTACAGAAAGTAGGTCTTGAAGATAAGAAGGATACTTATCCTAATAAGTTATCTGGTGGTCAGAAACAGAGAGTCGCAATTGCAAGATCTCTTTGTTTAAATCCAGAAGTCATGCTATTTGATGAACCTACAAGTGCATTAGACCCAGAAATGGTTATTGAAGTATTAGAAGTAATGCAGGATCTTGCTAAACAGGGTATGACAATGATGGTTGTGACTCATGAAATGGGATTTGCTAGAACTGTTGCAGATCGTGTGATTTTCTTAGAAAACGGAAAGATTGTAGAAGAAAATGATTCAGAAACTTTCTTCTCTCATCCAGAAAGTGATAGAGCGAAAGATTTCTTATCTAAAGTTATGCATTAGTTATTAAAAGGAGAAAGAAGACGTGTATTTAAAGGAATTTGATGTAGAAACATGGATGACGAACCATGAACAAAATTGTCAATACAATTTAGCTGATACATGTGTATCTGATATGTCTATTCATGAATTAGAGACATTGATTCATAAAGATCTTATGAGTGATCTTATGCATATGCGTATGGATTATGGACCAATTACAGGCTCTGATTGTTTAAAAGATGCTATTCTTTCTTTATATAAGACAGGTACAAGAGATAATATTGCAGTCGCTCATGGGGCAATAAATGCTAATGAACATGTGATGGATACTTTATTAAATAAAGGAGACCATGTCATTGCATTAACACCTTCCTATGAACAGTTCTATTCTTATCCGGCATCAATTGGATGCGAGTATGATCTAGTAGAACTTAATGAAGACAATAACTGGGAACCTGTCATAGATGATTTTAAGAAGCTTATTAAACCTGAAACAAAGATGTTTATATTAAATAGTCCTAATAATCCGACTGGTACTGTTATTAAACAATCTTTAATGGAAGAATTGATTGAACTTGCTAGAAGTCATTCTATTTATATTCTTGTCGATGAAATCTATCGTGGTATGAATAATACTCTATGTGATAGTATTTCTGATATGTATGAATTAGGTATTGCGACAGCCTCTTTATCTAAAGTCTATTCCTTTGCAGGACTTAGACTGGGATGGATCAAAGGACCTAAACAACTTATTGATGAAATCAATTTTAGAAGAGATTATACAATCATCTCTACTGGTCCATGGAATGATTATTTGGCCACAGTTGTATTACAACATAAAGATTTAATACTTGATAGAAGTAGACATATCATTCTTGAAAATAAGAAAATATTAAAAGAATGGCTTGAAAAAGAAGACTTAGTAGAATGTGTCATACCAGAAGATGGTACTGTATGTTTCTTACATTATTTATTTGATATGCCCTCAAAAGAATTATGTGAGAAATTACAAAATGACACTGGTGTATTCTTTGTGCCAGGTATGGCATTTAATAAGGAATACCATTTGCGTTTTGGTTTTACTTCAGATTCAAAAATAATCAAGGAAGGCTTAGAAACATTCTCTTCCTGGATTCATTCGCATATTACAGAAGCAGAATAAACTGCTTCTTTTTTATTATATGCAAATCATTTGCATATTCATTGACATAGGAATAAGAATCATTATAATACAATTTGCAAGTCATTTGCATAGGAGGTATTCTATGAAACAATATCGTACAAAATACAAAGAATGTATTATTGAATATATGAAGAATAATGAAGATCATCGTTTATGTGCTAAAGATATTTATCAGGCGTTAGTTGATCAGGGATTAAGTGTGAATCTAGTCACAGTTTATCGTAATCTAGATAAACTATCACAGCAGGGACTTATACAAAAACATACACTTTCAGAAGAAGATAGTGTGTATTACCAATATGCAAGAGAAGAAAAGTGCAATCACCATCTTCACTTATTATGCAAGAGATGTGGTAAGATTGCGCATTTAGAATGTGATTTCATGGATATCATTCGTACACATTTATTAGAGGACCATGGTTTTGAAATTGATTGTAAGGATTCTACAATTGTGGGCTTATGTAAAGAGTGCAGGGAGGCTATCCATGCTTAAAAAGATAAGTTTGTTTATTCTCTCTTTATTATTAATGACAGGTTGTACAACAGAAACTAGAAAGAAGCCATTTAATATCGTTGTCACTAACTTTCCTTGTTATGATTTTGTTCGTGCAATTACTAAAAATGATCAAGATATATCTATAAAGATGCTTATTAAACCTGGTATGGATTCTCATTCTTATGAACCCTCACCACAAGATATGGTTGCGATTAAAGAGAGCGATTTATTCTTTTATGTAGGTGGAGAATCAGATGAATGGGTGGATAGCTTGCTAGCTGATATGGACTCTAAAAGAATAGTTAAAATGTTGGATCTTGTGTCTCATCTTCAGCATGAAGAACACGTTGAAGGGATGGAAGAAGAAAAACATGAAGAACATGATGAACATGAAGAAGAATATGATGAACATGTCTGGACAAGTCCTAAAAATGCAATGGAAATTGTTTCTGGCTTAAATAAGAGAATGTGTGCACTCGATCAAAAACATGCATCAAAGTTTAATGAGAATACAGAAAACTATATTAAACAGATTGCATCTGTTGATTCTAGTTTTAAGCAAATGGTCAAGCAGGCAAAAAGAAAAGATATAGTTGTAGGAGATCGTTTCCCGTTGCTTTATTTTGCGAAAGAATATGGTCTTACATATAGTGCTGCATTTCCAGGATGTTCTGAACAGACTGAACCAAGTGCATCTACTATTTCTTATTTAATTGATAAGGTCAAGAAGGATCATAATCCTGTTATCTTTAAGATTGAATTATCCAATGGACAGATTGCTCGTACTATTTCTGAAGAAACAGGTGCAAAAGTACGTACTATTCAAAGTATGCATAATGTGAGTGCAGAGGATTTTGATAATGGTGAAACATATGTTTCAATCATGCGTAAAAACGCAAAGGCAGTAAAGGAGGCACTTCAATGAAGACATTTATAAAAGTAGATCATTTGCATCTAGGTTATGATAATCAAGAAGTAATCAATGATCTTTCTTTTGATATAAATCAAGGTGATTTTATTACTGTACTAGGACAAAATGGTGCAGGTAAAAGTACCCTGATTAAAGGATTGTTAGGACTTATTAAGCCAATGGAAGGGCAGATTACATATTATATAAATGAAAGAGAAATAGGTTATATGCCTCAAGAAACAAAGGTGGATCGTCATTTTCCTGCTTCAGTATATGAAATAGTCTTATCAGGCGCATTAAATAGAGTAGGGTATCGTCCTTTCTTTAATTCAAAAGAAAAGAAACTTGCAGTAGAATGTTTAAAAACACTTCATATAGAAAACCTTAAAAACAATTCTTTTGGGGAACTATCTGGAGGGCAAAGACAGAAGGTCTTACTTGCAAGAGCACTATGTGCAACAAGAGAATGTTTAGTACTTGATGAACCTTCTAATAACTTAGACTATGATTCTAAAGAAGAATTCTATACTGTTTTAAAAGAACTTCATCAAAAAGGTTTAACAATTATCATGATTACTCATGATTTAGCGTCTCATGAAGTGATTGGTAATAAGATTCTTCATTTAGATAAAAATAACTATAGAATGGAGGAAGTTAAATAATGAATACATTACTCCATATGTTTAACTATACATTTATTATTCGTGCTTTTATTGTTGGCTTACTTATTTCATTATGTGCTGCAATGTTAGGCGTAAATCTTGTCTTAAGAAAGAATGCGATGATCAGTGATGGTTTATCCCATGTCTCTTTTGGAAGTTTTGCGATTGCGACAGTATTAGGAGTGGCACCACTTTATTTAGCTGTACCAGTAGCAGTGATTGCGGCTGTAATGATACTAAAACTTAACAACAATCATCATATTCATGGTGATGGTGCTATTGCGGTTTTATCATCTAGTTCACTTGCGATTGGTATTATGGCTATATCACTTACAAAAGGTGTGAATACAGATATCAATAACTACTTATTTGGTAGTATCCTTTCGCTTAATAATCAAGATATGATTATAAGTGTTGTTTTATCCCTTATTGTACTTATTCTTTATATTTTCTCTTATCATAAGATGTTTGCATTGACGTTTGATGAAGATTTTGCGAAAAGTACTGGTATTAACGTAGAATTCTACAACATCATTATCGCAATACTTTGTTCACTTACAATAGTATTAGGTATGCGTATGATGGGGGCACTTCTTATTTCAAGTTTAACAATTTTCCCATGTCTTACATCCATGTATTTCTGCAAGGATTTCAAGCATGTAGTAATTTCTTCTGCCATCCTTTCTTCTATTTGTTTTATTGTAGGATTATCTATTTCATACCTCTATGCAGCCCCAACTGGAGCGTCTATTGTAATTGTGAATTTAGTTGTTTTATGCATTACACAGCTTATTCATTATGTCACTACAAAATCATAATTAAGTCTTTTCATCGCCTCACAATTCTTATATAATGAGTATTCGTGGGAGCGTAAGAATATGGATATAGATTTATCAAAACCGCTTCCTGATGAAGTTGTATTTATCCTTCAAGCAAAAGCCTATGAGTTTCAGAAGGATGGCGTAGAAAAGATTGTTGCAGCAGAAATTGAAGATTATCTCAGAAATGTAGTATGGAGAAATAAAATCACTATTACTTTTTGTGATATGATTGATGATATTATGTCTTTGCAGTTCTCTACAATTTTTGAATATCTACAAGCTAAAGTCATTAAGGAAGCAGAAACTAAAAACTTAGCAGACTTTCAGAGTCTGATCATGAAATAACTTATTATTTCTATTAAAAGTGGCCTAAAAGCCACTTTTTGATTAGAACACTTATTTTGACTTTTATCTCTATATTGTTTAAGATGAATAGGTAGTAATTTTTTAAGAGGTTAATTATGAAATATAAAACGATAAAACTAAGTCATACTAATGAAATTATACAGACTTATGGTGTCAATTCTTTGATGGCTAAAGTAATAGAAAGTAAAAAAATAGATCAAAAACAATTTAAATCCTTTATGGATCCTCATCTTATTTATCATGATTTTTCTTTATTTGAAGAAGCAGATGAAACATTAGAACGTATTGAAGAAGCAATCGCAAATAAAGAAAAAATCTGTATTTATGGAGATTATGACTGTGATGGTATTCTAGCAACCACTATTCTTGTACAAGCTTTTCATGAAAGAGGAGTAGAAGTTGGATATCATATTCCTAACCGCTTTACTGATGGTTATGGACTTAATACAACAAGAGTAGAACAGATGGCAGAGAAGGGCTACTCTCTCATTATTACTGTAGATAATGGAATCAAAGCATTTGATGCAGTAGAAAAAGCAGGAGAATTAGGTATTGATGTTATTATCACTGATCATCATGCCTTTGATGGTGAAGTACCAGTTGCTTATTCAATCATTCATACTAAAATGTCTCCTAAATATCCATTTAAAGAGATATGTGGTGGTTTTATTGCCTATAAGCTTGCAGCAGCTCTTTTAAAGCATCATGACCCTTATTTATTTACTCTAGCTTCTATTACAACTATATCTGGTTTTATTTTTTCAATTAAATCATATGTATATTTATCTCTATGTAGATACACTACCCTTTTATATAATCTTGAAAAAGTAGGCTTCATATTTGTTCTAAAAGAATCTCCTATAAACATTACTGTTTGATTATTCGATGAATTAGAAATATATTCCTCATATACATCTGTCTTGTTTTCTTGATATTCTATATTATCATAAAAATTTTTAATATTTATTTTATTTTCAAATAATTCATCTTGTAAATTTATAAATGTAGAAAGATCTCTTTTATCTATTTCATCTGTTTCTTCAAATTCTATATTATTTATATCATAATTAAAATTGTTATCAATTTCTTTTTGAAGGCTTATAGTCCCTATCAACGCCCCTATTGTATTCCAATGAGTGTCATATTTCCTATATAATTGATATTTATCTTTCACATTTAATAAATTTTCTTTAGGATATACTATATTAATATCTGAATTTTCTTTTATGTAATTAATTAGTTCTTCTGTTGCTGTGTTTTCTGCTTTTTTTATAGATTTAGGTAATTTTTCTGAATATATATTTTCTTTATCTGGAGCAATCATAACATAAGCTTTTATATTTTTCTCTTTAAATTTATTAATATTACTTTTTAATGTATTTAATATATTTTCTTTTTCATCTTCAGTGTATTTTGTAGAAGCTGTTAGTTTTTCTATTATAGTATCTCCCCTATAAAAAAGCCATCCATCTTTCCCTATAATTACACTATTATCTACAGAAGTATTAAATAATTTATAATTTATTAAAGACCAATATTTTCTTAAGCTATTTCTAAATGGTAAATGATCATTATAATAATCATCAAATTGTTTTGGATAATCTACAATTTGTGATAATTTAAATTTAGGCTTACTTTTTAATACTCTATTTTCTGTATTTGAAACTTCTTCATTATTACCAAATATCCAAAACAAAAACTGTGGTAAAAAAATTATTAATAAAAAAACTATAATTATAATAATATTTACTGTCTTGTTTTTCTTCAATTAAATCTCTCCTTAAAATCTAAAATAAATAAATGGATTATATGTATTACTTGCTAACATCATTATGCTTATAAACATTAATAAACTTATAACAATAACTTCAAAATATCTATGGTATACTTCTTTTATTTTTTCTTTGTTTTTTAATTTATTAAAAATAGTTTGTAAAATTCCTGAGAATAGTATAACAACAATAATCATTATTATATTTCTATTATTTATTATTAAGCTTGTATCAAAATTAGCTAACTGTTTTGATGGAATAATCATAATTTTCATATATTGCAATGCAGATCTTAAGGTATCCGCTCTAAATAATACCCATCCAAAAATAATTACTAATAATGCATATATGTGGTTTACAAATTTTAATTTATTTTTATCTAATAATTCTTTTAATTTTATTCTTTCAATAACTAAAAAGAAACCATTAAATAGTCCCCAAACAACAAAATTCCATGAAGCTCCATGCCATATTCCTGTTGCTAAAAATACTATTAATAAGTTTATATATGTTCTAATTTTTCCTTTTCTATTTCCTCCAAGTGGAATATATAAATATTCTTTAAACCATGTTGATAAAGATATATGCCATCTTCTCCAAAATTCTGTAATTGACTCAGAAATATATGGTAAGTTAAAGTTTTCCATAAATTCAAATCCAAACATTTTGCCTAATCCAATTGCCATATCACTATATCCTGAGAAATCAAAATAAATTTGTAATGTATAGCATATCGCTCCAAGCCATGCTATTGGCATATTTAGAAGTTCTATATTAGAATTAAAAATTGTATCTGCAATATAAGCTAATGTATTTGCAAATATTACTTTTTTAGCTAACCCATATACAAATTTTTTTATTCCATTCGAAAATTTTTCTATAGTTACAGTTCTCTTTTGTAATTGCTCATCAATGTCTTTATATTTTACAATTGGTCCTGCTATTAACTGAGGAAAAAATGATATATATAATGCTAAATTCAATAAATTTTTTTGAACTTTTATATCTCCTCTATATAAATCAATTATATATGACATTATTTGAAATGTGTAAAATGAAATTCCTATTGGCAATACTATATTTTTGTTTGGTATAACATTTTGTCCTATAATATTATCAATATTGGTTGCAATAAAATTGAAATATTTAAAATAAACTAACAACCCTAAGTTAAATACAATGGAAACAATTAATACAATTTTTTTATTCTTCTTTTTATTGCATTTATCCAAAATTCTTCCAAATATATAATTTACTAATATAGAAATAAGCATTAATACAATATATTTAGGTTCTCCCCAACTATAAAATATTAAACTAAAAAAAAGTAATATAATATTTCTGTATTTTTCTTTTGATATATAATAAACAAATAACAATATTGGTAAAAAAATCCATATAAATGTCATTGAACTAAAAACCATTATTTTTCCTCCTATTATTAATTGTTAAAATTATATCAAAAATAATAGACTACTTCAATATTTAAAGTAGTCTATATTTATTAATTAATTGATGCATTATAAATTTTAACAATTACATCATTTAACTTTTGATCAAATTCTTCTTGTGTCTGATTTACATTTAAATCTTGTAATAAAGCTCTTGAGAAACTTGCAATCATTCTATTATTTTTAGCAAGTAATTCTACTGCTTTATCTATATCATATCCACCTGATAAAGCAACAATTCTTACAACACATTCATAATCATATAAATCTAAATAATGATTTTCAACTGTTGGTATTGTAAATTTAAACATTATTTTATCATCTTTATTCCAATTTGCTAATTGTTTTTTTATTTCTTCTTTTAATATTTCTTCGCATTTAGCTTTTTCTGGTGAATTAATATCAACCTCTGGTTCAATTATTGGAACTAAATCATTATCACATATAATTTTAGCAAATTCAAATTGTTGTTTTACAATTTCTTTTATTCCTTCTTCATTTGCTTCATATATTACAGATCTCATTTTTGTTCCAAATATATTTTTTTCTCTTGCTTCTTTTAATTCTTCTGCAAGTTCTGGAATATCTTTCATTAATTTTACGCCATTTTCTTGTTCTCTTAATCCTTTATCTACTTTTAAAAATGATACTATTTGTTTTTCATTCCATAAATAGTCAGCTGTAAATTGGTCATTTACTTTTGAAAGCATTGTTTTTTCAAATAATATTGCTCCAATTATATGTTCATTTGTAAAAGATTTGCTAGTAAATACTCTTTTTCTCATTTCATGGATTAAATCAAACATTTCTTCCTCAGAATTATATTGATCTTCTGGTATACCATAATTTTTTAAAGTTTTACTACTGCTTCCACCACTTTGATCTAATGCTGCAATAAATCCTTTCTTATTTTTTATATTTTCATACATTGCATTATTCATTTGTTTTTCCTACCTTTCTTAAACAACATGTAATTGAAATATTTTATATTTCATTAGCATTATAATAATATAATTTAAATAAGTCAACAATTAGATTCGTATTTATTTAATTAAATTTAATAACTTTGGTAAAAAAATTATAAATCCTATAACAGCTGATGCAATTGCAGATACTAATACAGCAGAAGCTGATATATCTTTTGCTTTTTTAGCTTTTTCGTTTATTTCTGGCATTGCTATATCTACAACAGTTTCAATAGCAGTATTTAATAGTTCTAATGATATAACAAGTCCAAAAAGTATTATACAAATACACCACTCAATTGTACTTATTTTTAATATTATTCCCATTATAATAACAAAAATCATTATAAAAATATGTATTTTTAAATTTCTTTCTGTTTTCAACGCTGATAAGATTCCCTCAAAAGCATATTTAAAACTATTCAAAAATTTTTTATTCTTTGGTCCGCATACTATTTCTCCTCTTCTATATTATTTAATTTAAATATTGGTTTTGTTATTGTTGTAAATAAAATTAAATATGCAATAGATATTATAAATCCGCCTAATACATCACTAGCATAGTGTACACCTAAATATATTCTACTAAATCCAATTAAAAATATTAATATTGCTATTAACACTGTTAATAAATTTCTAATTTTTTTATTTTTTACATTTTTAAACACTATATATAATATTAACCCATAAAAAGCCATACTAATCATAGAATGTCCAGATGGAAAACTATATCCAGTTTCGCTTATAATTCTATAACCATCTGGTCTAGGTCTATTTATAATGTTTTTTAATAAGACATTTAAAGCAGTTGATATTATTAAATTTAAAGTAATTGCAATTGGAACTTTCTTATTTTTTATAAATATAAATGTTAATATACATATACCTATTACAACATATTGACTTCCTAAAAATGTTATAAATTTAAATATGTGTGTTAATACTCCATTTCTCATATTTTCTACCACTAATTTATATGTTATAATATCAATATTTAATTTTTCATATTCAAATATATCCTCAATTAAATCCATAACTATTATCATACAAATAAATAATATTATCCATTTGTAATTATTTTTTAATATGTTTTTTAAACGTTCTTTCATTTGTTAATTTCCTTTTCATATAAATTTAATTTGTATTAGTATTTTGACTTACTTTATTTGTAGTGTTTTGCTTTTTGTTGTTATTTTTATTTGTTTCTGTTGTGTTTACAGATGTATTTGTACTATTTTTAGTTGTATTATTCTTTGTTGTATTTTTATTTTCGTTTTTAGTTATTTCATCTGTTGAAACATTATTTTTTGTTGTAGTTGTTTTATTAACCACATTTTTTTCTTCATTTTTATTAATATTTGTTTCTGTTTTTACTTCTGTTTTTTTATTATTACTTTTTGTTGTATTATTATAATTGTTAGATAAATGTTTATTACACTTATCTGGAAGTGTTCCTTTTAAATAATATTCTGTATATGTACTTGTACATCCTACATTTGCAATAAGTCCTGTTTCAGCACATATCGTGCTCTCTATTATTCCAGAAGGTTTAATAAAATTTGTACCTTTTAAATTAGAATGAACATTTTTCATAACATCTGCCCAAATTAATCCAGCTGGATTTTTGCCATTAAAATTTATACTTTCATTTAAATCAAATCCGTACCATGTTACAGCAGTATAATATGGAGTAAATCCACAAAGCCATCTATCATAATTTTCGTCAGTAGTTCCTGTTTTGACAGAAACATCCATGCCAGAAATATTACAATATGTAGCTGTTCCTTTAGATCCAATTACAGGTTGTCTTAATAATTCTTTTACTATAAAAGCTGTTTGCATAGAACATACTTTTTTAGATTTAGCCTTTTTTTCTATTATTACCTTTCCCTTAGAATTTGTTACACTTTTATAAAAAGTTGGCTCTATATAAACTCCATCATTTGCAATAGTTGCATATGCAGATGCCATTTCTAATGGACTTATTCCTTTTTCTAGTCCCCCCAATGCTAGAGGTAAACTTTCATCTTTTTGTGTAAGTGTTGTTATTCCCATCTTTTTTAAGTATTGAATAGATGTTTTTGGTGTTAATTGTTCCATTATTTTTACAAATGGAATATTTTGTGAAGATTCAACTGCCCTTCTAACTGTTATATTTCCTTGATATGCATCATAATCTCCAGGAGCATAATCATTCTCAAAAGTAGTTTTTGAATCGTCATAAATACTAGATGCTGTAATTATCTTTTTTTCTATTGCTGGTACTAATACAGAAAGTGGTTTTCCAGCAGAACCTACTTGTCTTACAGATTGAGTTGCTCTATTTAATCCTCTTGCATCTTTCTTTTCTCCTAATCCTCCAACACAACCAACTACTTGTCCTGTTTTTTGGTCAATTATTACCATTGCAGCTTGTGAAGTTGCATTACTATCATTGGCTGATTTTAAAATATATCTGCTTTTATTAAATTCCTTTTCAATTTTATTTTGAATTTCTGTATTTTCTGTGCTATATATTTTTGCTCCTGCCATATCAAAATAATTTTTTGCAAATGCCTTGCTTATATGTTTTTTGTTAGCTAAGTCTGTTATTATTTCTGTAATTAATGCATCTGTGTGGTAAGAATACACACCATCATTTTCACTTTTTAAATTTCCTTGTTTAAAATTAAATCCTTGCTCTACTTCTGTTACAGCTTGATTATATTCTTCTGAATTTATATAATTAAATTCTTTCATTTTCGCTAAAACTGTTTTTGTTCTTTTTTCTATTTTTTCTGTGTTATCTTTATCTCCAAACGGATTATAAGCATTTGGAGCATTGTTAATACCTGCTAAAAACGCACATTCAGCAACACTTAAATTTTCTACATCTTTATCAAAATAATATTGTGCTCCTGTTTGAACTCCATAAACATTTGGTCCAACATATATAACATTTAAATAAATATTTAATATGTCTTCTTTGCTTAAAAATGTTTCTAAACAAATGGCTCTTTCCCATTCTGAAACTTTTCTAGATATTTTATTAGAGTCATCACCTGTTAAATTTTTTACTAACTGTTGAGTTATAGAACTTCCTCCAAATGATGATTTTCCAAAATGAATTATATAATTTCCAATAGCTGCACTTGTCCTTTTAAAATCCACTCCACCATGTGAATAATATCTTTGATCTTCTATTGCAACATATGCATTTTTTAATACTTTAGGAATATTATCTGTAACTTGTTTTTTCTTTTCACTACCTATTTGTGCAATTGTTTCTCCCTCTGAATTTATTACTTGTGAATTTTCATTTAATATCATATCAGAGACAAGCCTTTTAAAACAATGCATTGAAATTGCCAAACTTATTCCTTTATATATTAAAAGAATAATTATTACTAATATAATTGTTTTAATTATCCTTTTTTTTCTTCTTTTCTTCTTTTCCTCTCTAAGTTCTTGTTTTATCTGTTTTTTTGTTTTAAATTCTAGTTCTTCGTTTTTCTTTTGATTTTTTCTTAGAGCTTTTGGAATTTGTTCTTCTATATCTTTTTTGTTATTTTTCAATTTTTGTTCCTTTCAACAAAATCTTTTTTATATTTTATACCATTTTTTGGTTAAAAAGTAAATAGTGTAATTGTATATAAAAAAACATATAGAATACTTTATAAATTATTCTATATGTTTTTATAATTTTATAACACTTCTGTATAAGCTTCTTGACATAATTTTGCTCCCCATGGTGAGCCTGTTGTATATTTGCATTTATTTATAACACAATTAACATTTTCAAATGCATTTTCTCCTATACTTGTTACAGATCTCGGGATTGTTATTTTTAAATCTGAATCTGTACAATCTGCAAAAGCTCTATTTCCTATAGTTGTTAACCCAGATGGTAATTCAACACTTTTTAATGATATATCATCTTCAAAAGCTTGTTCATTTATTTCAACTACCGAATTTGGAATTTTAATACTAGTTAAACTTGTACAACCAATTAACATTCCACCAGTAATTTCTGTTATTGTATTTGGTAATATAATCTCTTTTAAATTTTTACATTTAGCTAATCCAAGGGTTCCAATTCTATCTACATTTCCTACAATTAATTTACTTGCCCCTATTAATTCTTGTTTGCTCAATATATTACAAAGTGTTTGGCTTGAATCATCTATAGTTAATGAATTATAATCACTAGTTACATCTAATTTATATGTATTTACTAATTCATCCCAGCTTACTATTAAGCTATCGTTTTCATCATATAATCCTGGCTTCTGAGTTTCTACATTATCCTTATTTGATCCATCTGTGTCAATGTCATCAGTTATATCCTTAACAGGAATTTCATAATTACCTTCTTTGGTTGTTAATTTCTTATCATCCCCATCTCCAGAAACAGTACCATACTTATTCAATATATCATCTAATTCTGATGTTGTTAATTTTCCAACTTTCTTCTCAGTTTGTTTTGCTAAAATATCAATTCGAGCATTTTCAATAATTTGTGCTTTTGATGTTGTATCCTTTGCATCAATAGCTTTATTCAATATTCCATTATCTCCTGTTAACATTGCAATTGATACACCTGCTAATATTAATAATACTATTATTGTTATTACTAACGCAATTAAAGTTATTCCCTTTTGTTTTTTCATTTTAATTCCTCCTTTGTTTATTTTTTTATATCATTATTTATTAAAAAAGTACATTTTTTATAATAATTTATTTTTTAAATGTTTCTATTTCTTCTTTTATCTTATTATAAAAATCATCAAATTTCATTGAACCAATGTCTCCATCTTTTCTTGAACGAACACCAACAGAATTTGATTCAATTTCTTTGTCACCAATTATAAGCATATATGGAACTTTTTGAAGTTGAGCTTCTCTTATTTTATATCCAATTTTTTCATTTCTATCATCTAATTCAACACGAATCTTATCTTTACGCAATTTATCTGTAATTTCTTTTGCATAATCTCTTTGTTTATCTGTAATTGGCATAACTTTTACTTGAAGTGGAGCAAGCCATATTGGAAGAAATCCTTTTGTTTCTTCTAATAAGAAAGATATAAATCTGTCAGAGCTTCCTAAAATTGCCCTATGAATTACAACAGGTCTATGTTTTTCTCCATCTTCTCCTACATATTCAAGATCAAACCTTTCTGGCAATGCAAAATCTAATTGACATGTTGGAATTGTTATATCATGGTTTAAAGCTGTCTTTATTTGAATATCAATTTTTGGACCATAAAAAGCTGCTTCACCTTCTGCTTCATAAAATTCAATATTAAGTTCTGTTAAGATTTCTCTTAATTGATTTTCAGCTGTTTCCCACATTTCATCATTGTCTATATATTTTTCTTTGTTATTTTTATCTCTTAAAGATAATCTGTATTTAAATGCTGATGCTGGGAATCCAAAATCTTTTTGGTATACTTCTACTATTAATTTTAAAACATTTCCAACTTCTTCTTTTATTTGATCTGGTCTTACAAATAAATGTGCATCATTTTGACACATTTGACGAACTCTTTCTAATCCACAAACACTACCACTATCTTCATATCTAAAATCATGTGCAAGTTCTCCAATTCTTATAGGTAAATCTCTATAAGAATGCATTTTATTTTTATATATTAACATATGATGTGGACAGTTCATTGGTCTTAAAACAAGTTCTTCATTATCCATTTTCATTGATGGAAACATATCATCTTTATAATGATCCCAATGTCCACTAGTTTTGTATAATTCTACATTTGCAAGTGAAGGTGTATATACATGACTATATCCTAATGAAAGTTCTTTATCTTGAATATATCTTTCAAGTAATCTTCTTATTGTTGCACCATTAGGTAAATACATTGGTAAACCTGCACCAACTAATGGGTGTGTCATAAATAATTCTAAGTCTTTTCCTATTTTTCTATGATCTCTTTGTTTTCTATCTTCTAATATTTGTAAATATTCGTCAACTAAACTTGCTTTTGGAAAAGATATTCCATATATTCTTTGAAGTGTCTCTCTTTTTTCGTCACCTCTCCAATATGCTGATGAAGAAGATAATATTTTTACAGCTTTTACTTTTCCTGTACTCATTAAATGTGGTCCAGCACACAAATCTGTAAATTCACCTTGTTTATAGAAAGATATTTCTGCATCTTCTGGTAAATCTTCTATTAATTCTACTTTGTATTTTTCGTCTTTTTCTTTCATAAATGCAATTGCTTCATTTCTTGGTAAAGTATATCTTTCAATAGGTAAATCTTCCTTTATTATTTTTTTCATTTCTTTTTCTATATTTTCTTTGTCTTCTTCTGTAAATGGTTTTTCTACATCAAAGTCATAGTAAAATCCTTCATCAATAGATGGTCCTATTGCAAGTTTTGTTTTTGGAAATAATCTTTTTATAGCTTGTGCCATTATATGAGATGTTGTATGCCAATAAGCCTTTTTTCCATCAATATCACTATCAAAAGTTAATATTTCTAAATTGCAATCTTCATTTAATTCATGTCTTAAGTCTTCTACTTTTCCATTTACTTTTCCGCAAGTTGCAACTCTTGCTAAACCTTCACTTATTTGCTTTGCAAGATCTATTATACTAATTCCTTTTTCTACTTCTTTAATAGATCCATCTTTTAATGTAATTTTTATCATAAAAATCATCCTTTCCCTTTTCATTAGGAAACAAAAAAACACTCCTAATGAATTTTATTCATAGGAGTGTATATAACACGGTTCCATCCTAATTTTTACTTAATTATAGATTATAACGTATCTTACTACGTCTAGCTTTTACTAGAAACTCTGGGGTAGTTTTTCAAATATGTTTTCTAAAATTAGCTTTCAGCGTACACACTAATTCTCTCTGTTAGTAACCTTTATTTTACTTTGTCCCTTCATCGTTTTTATTAAACTATATTTATTATAATATGTTTATTTTATTTTTTCAAGTTTTTTATTAATTTTTGTAATTAATTTTTATTTAGAACACTATTCTACTAATAAAGTGAGGGGCGCAATCCAATAAAGTCGTCGCTGCTAGTTGTAAGGTTGAAAGGGCGATCAGAAGCTGGACTGTTGTTACCGTAGAAGCTGTAACCACCTCCCCTACGAATACAAGGATAGAAGGTACCTGTAGCTTTCTCTAATGTCCATTCGTCTTCATTTCCTGCAAAATCATATATATTCATTTTTTTAGTGTCTTCACTTGCTCCTGTTGTTAATAATTGTGAAGTACTACTATTGGTTTTACTTGATGTTACATAATTTTTTGTATCTGTATTAAACAGAGTCCATGTGCTTAATGATGAACTTGAATTTGTATTATACTTTCCTCTTGATAATGTTATACTACTATTTCTATAATTCCCCCAACTTGTACTATTTTCTTTTATATAATATTGTGCTGTATTTGTACTTGTATCCCAGTTACTTTTTACTTCTAAAAACTTACATACTAAATCCCATTGTATTCCATACATTAAACTA
>ERZ827168.2099-NODE-2099-length-24501-cov-4.587376_pt1 | contig 24501 bp, 23 predicted proteins | sample MGYA00519868_ERZ827168 | MGnify/ENA primary metagenome ERZ827168 (study PRJEB31778, sample SAMEA3449271) | human gut metagenome | biome: human gut; feature: human-associated habitat; material: faeces | place: United Kingdom | collected 2010/2012 ...
CTCGGGACTCAAATACAACGTTGTCAAATAGGAGGAAAAACATATGTCCGAAATGCTGCTTCTCGACAAACGCACACAGGGTCTCATCGAAGATTACGTCCCGCAGGGGGATATTCTCGAAGGGGTCGTGTGCTTTTTTTCTGTCTTTGCCGATTATACGCGGGTAAAGATCCTGTCCGCGCTCGCCATCAGCGAACTGTGCGTCACCGACATCTCCCGCATTCTCGATCTCAACCAGACCACCGTCTCCCATCAGCTCCGCTTTCTGAAAAGCGCCGGAATCGTCAAATGCTGCCGCCAGGGCAAAGTCATCTTTTACAGCCTGACCAACGATTCGATAAACGACGTTTTGCTCAAAGGAATTGAGTTTTTGGGCTGTTAATTGCGAATAATTCCCGCCGAATCCTTGCAAATTGGCGGCGTTTGGTATATAATAATAGAGGCGGAAGCAAAAGCTCCGGCTTTTTCCGGTAAATTCCGGCGAAGATCTCCTCCATCTGATGATTGATCGTATACTCCGCCAGCCCGATCTGATCCTGGTATTTTTTCGCATACGCCTTTAAGCTGTATACCGCCAGATTGGAATGGATATATTTTGCATTGATTGCTGCCAGCAATATATGTTTTCTTTCTGCCATTGCATTATAACCTCCGAATGGCTCTTATTATACTGTATCTTTCCGGTTATCTCAATAGTCACTCGCCGTTCCCTGTTTACAAATATATGAATTTTCTGTTCTTGTATTTTTTTACAAAATTTGAATTTTACATCTTGCACTTTCAAAAAAAGTATGCTAATATATACCTCGAGCTTGCCCAGATAGCTCAGTTGGTAGAGCAGAGGACTGAAAATCCTCGTGTCACTGGTTCGATTCCGGTTCTGGGCATTCTGTTTAGTTAAACAGATGGGATACTAGCTCAGGTGGTAGAGCACTTGACTTTTAATCAAGTTGTCCCGGGTTCGAGTCCCGGGTGTCTCATGACTTTAGAACTCTTGGCGAGATAGCTAAGAGTTCTTTTTTTGTTTATTACTTATTTAATAAAACCCCATTGACATTTTATATACCGAACGGTATAATAAGGCTGCATAAGAGCAGGATATCAGGATTCTCATGTATTGGAACAAAAAGAAGAGGTGAGCAGGTGGAAAATCGGGAATTGATTATGCAGTGTGCCAAGACACTTTTTTATTCAAAAGGGTATGATGCGGTTGGGGTACAGGAGATTGTAGATCGTGCAGGCATTACGAAGCCTACTTTGTACTATTACTTCGGAAGCAAGCTTGGTTTGCTGAAGACACTGATCGAGGTAGAGTTTAAGGAATTTCGAAAGCTTCTTCATGAGGCGGCGGATATGGATAATCGGATCGAGGAAGTCCTGTATCGGCTGGCACGCAATTACTGTTCCTTTTTCGAGAACGATCGGGAATTTTATATGCTTTTTATGGCTCTGTTTTACTCGGCAAGAGAAAATGAGGCATATCTGGCGGTGAAGCCATATGTCACAGAATTTTATGAGCTGGTCGTTCGGATTTTTGATCGGGCAGCGGAGCAGCTTGGAAATATGAACGGACGCCAGAGACAGTTTGCCATTGGGTTTATCGGTACGATCAATCATTATCTCATTTTAAAATTTGAAGAAGGTTCCGAGAAGGGGTTGGCCACAGAGGAGATCAATGCGGTTGTGCGGCAGTTCATGTATGGAATTTTCTCGTGATCATGAACTTCAAAGAACAAGTAGCGAAGCTAGGCCCTGTCAGCAGAGCTGCAGGGATGGATTGCGAATATCCGCTTTGCCGAAAAATAGAATGAAAAGAGGAAAAATTGATGAATAATTGGTATGATTCAGCAGTATTTTATCATATGTACCCACTTGGAATGAGCGGTGCGCCGTTGCAAAATAAGGAAGGAGAAGTAGTACATCGTTTTGATGAACTGAAAAAATGGCTTCCACATATTAAGGCACTCGGATGTGATGCGATCTATATCGGACCGTTGTTTGAGTCTACGACACATGGCTATGATACGAAGGATTATCGGATGGTTGATCGCAGACTGGGCGATAACAAAGACTTTAAAACGTTTGTAACAGAGGCGCATCAGATGGGGCTGCGTATTGTTGTGGATGGGGTGTTCAATCATACCGGGCGTGAGTTTTTTGCTTTTCAGGACATTCAGAAAAATAGGGAGAGTTCTCGCTACTGTGGTTGGTATAAGGATGTGAATTTCGGATGGAACAGTCCGTATAACGACGGATTTGGCTATGAGGCGTGGAGAAACTGCTTTGAACTGGTAAATCTGAATTTGCAGAACCGTGAGGTAAAGGATTACTTATTTGACGTGATCCGGTTCTGGATTCATGAATTTGATATCGACGGAATTCGGTTGGACTGCGCAGATTGCCTGGATTTTGATTTTATGAAAGAAATGCGCTGGATGACCGGGAATGAAAAACAGGATTTCTGGCTGATGGGTGAGGTCATCCATGGCGATTATGCACGTTGGGTAAATGCAGATGTATTACATTCGGTAACGAACTATGAGCTGCACAAGGGGTTGTATTCCGGACATAATGACCACAATTATTTTGAAATTGCGCATACGATTCGCAGACAATTTGATGAAAATGGAGGCATTTATCGCGGAAGGGTGTTATACTCATTTGTAGATAACCATGACGTGGATCGTATTTATTCGAAGCTGAATGACAAGCGGCATTTGAGACCGGTATATACATTATTGTATACACTTCCGGGTGTGCCGTCTCTGTACTATGGTTCAGAATGGGGTATTGAGGGAAGAAAGGCAGATGGCGGAGATCCGGCACTCCGTCCGCATCTGGTGCTGGAGGAGATGGAACAGCATCCGAATGTGCCGGGCCTTGCAGAGTATCTTGCATTTCTTGGAATGTGCAGAAAGGAGTATCCGGTGCTTGCAGAAGGCGCTTACCGAGAGCTGATGCTGACAAACCGCCAGTATGCCTTTGCACGGATCAAGGATCAGGATGCGATCATCATAGCTGTGAATAACGATGAAAATCCGGCAGAGCTGTATGTTCCGGTTCCGTTGCAGGCGGATGAGTTTGTAAATCTGGAGAGTAAAGAGGTGCTTCGGGTGGAAAATGGACGGATTCGTGTGCAGCTTCCGGCTGGTGGAAGTGCGCTTCTGGTGCCGGTCAGAAGATAAGCATATAGTTCTGATTTGCAGTATATTTTGGCAAGTCTCCTGCTTTTGTCGCACAGAGCAATAAGCAGTGGCTGGGGGAAGACATCTTGAAAAAGATTTCTATGGGATTGAGTAGCAGAATAAAAAAGGAGAAGGAAAAGATGGCAGGGAGAAAAAAGACTGCAGCGGCAGGCGGCAGTACAAAACAGAAAAAAGAACAGGAACAATATCTGATTTCAGAATTGGACCAGTATTTGTTTGGGCAGGGTACACATTATGATATTTTTCGTAAGCTTGGCGCGCATCCGATGACGTATCAGGGAAAGAAAGGAACTGCATTTGCTGTCTGGGCGCCAAATGCGAAGTCGGTGCATGTAATCGGTACATTTAATGAATGGGATGAGACCTCACACAAGATGATCCGCAGGGATCCGCTTGGCATCTATGAATTGTTTGTACCAGACATCGGAGAAGGGGAGCTGTACAAGTTTCTGATCGAAACCCAAAATGGACAGAAGCTGTATAAGGCAGATCCGTTTGCGAATTCTGCGGAATTTCGTCCGGGTACCGCATCGAAGATCGCGGACATTTCAAAGATCCACTGGTCCGACAGCACATGGATGACTGCGCGGGAAAAATTTGTGCCGGATCAGAGTCCGATTTCCATCTATGAAGTACATCCGGGTAGCTGGAAGAAGCATCCGCACGGAGAGGATGAGCCGGGTTTTTACAATTACCGCGAGCTGGCTTCGGTCCTGACTGACTATGTAAAACGCATGGGCTATACGCATGTAGAGCTGATGGGAATTGCCGAGCATCCGTTTGACGGTTCCTGGGGATATCAGGTGACCGGCTATTATGCGCCGACCTCCCGCTATGGCACACCGGAGGATTTTGCATATTTTGTAAATTATCTGCATAAGCATAAGATCGGTATCATTCTGGACTGGGTACCGGCTCATTTTCCGAAGGATGCACAGGGGCTGGCAGATTTTGATGGCACCTGTCTGTTTGAGTACGCAGATCCGCGTAAGGGCGAGCATCCGGACTGGGGGACCAAGGTATTTGATTATGCAAAAAATGAAGTAAAAAATTTCCTGATCGGAAATGCAATTTACTGGGTCGAACAGTTTCACATCGATGGGCTGCGTGTGGACGCTGTCGCGTCGATGCTGTACCTGGACTATGGAAGAGAAGCGGGGCAGTGGGTGCCAAATAAATATGGTGGAAATAAAAATCTTGAGGCAATTGAATTTTTCAAGCATCTAAACAGCCTGATGCTTGGACGCTATCCGGGCATTATGATGATTGCGGAGGAGTCGACGGCATGGCCGAAGGTGACCGGAAAGCCGGAGGATGACGGCCTTGGATTTTCCATGAAGTGGAACATGGGCTGGATGCACGATTTCCTCGAATACATGAAGCTGGACCCGTATTTCCGCAGTTATAATCACAATAAAATGACGTTTTCCATGACCTATGCATATGCGGAAAAATATATACTTGTGTTGTCGCATGATGAGGTCGTGCACCTGAAATGTTCGATGCTCAATAAGATGCCGGGCGAGTACGAGGATAAGTTTGCGAATCTGAAGGCCGGATATTCCTTCATGATGGGGCATCCTGGCAAGAAGCTTTTGTTTATGGGACAGGAGTTCGGACAGCTGCGTGAGTGGAGCGAGGAGCGGGAGCTTGACTGGTATCTGCTGGCAGAGGAAAAGCATCAGCAGCTGCAGAGTTACGTGGCTGCGCTGCAGCATTTATATACAAAAAACAAGGCAATGTACGAGCTGGACTGCCAGCCGGAGGGCTTCGAATGGATCAACGCGGACGATGCATACAGGAGTATTTTCAGCTTTGTACGGCATTCGGCAGACGGAAAAAATAATCTGCTCTTTGTCATTAATTTCACACCGGTGCCAAGGCCGGATTACCGGGTCGGGGTTCCGCGCAGAAAGCAGTATCGTCTGATTCTGAACAGCGATGAGTTTCAGTATGGCGGAAGCGGAAAGGAGCAGCCGGAAGTATACAAGGCGGTAAAGGGCGAGTGTGACGGAAGACCATATTCTTTTGCATACGACCTGCCTGCTTATGGAGTAGCAGTATTTAAGTTCTGATACATAAGGCGCATTGTTTTTTTAATTTCCACATTGCCAAAATTTGAAAAATAGTCTATAGTATTTGTATGATTGCCCAAATACTTTGAAAAGGACGTGAAACGATGATTTCAAGCCAGATTTTACAGAATACCATTGATGAATTGCATGGCATTACCCGGGTTGACTTTGCCGTAATGGATACGGAAGGAAATGAAGTAGCCACGACAATGCAGCCAGATTTTATTCTTCCGCAGGCAGTCGTTCAGTTCGCAGATTCTCCGGCGGACAGTCAGGTTGTACAGGATGCGCATTTTTTCAAGATTTATGATGAAAAGGCGCTGGAATTTATTCTTGTATCCAAAGGCACCGCTGAGGATGCCTATATGCTCGGACGAGTAGCAGTCAGCGAGATTCAGAATCTTATCACCGCTTATAAGGAGCGGTTCGATAAGAACAATTTTATTCAGAACCTGCTGCTCGACAATATGCTCTTGATCGATATTTACAACCGTGCGAAAAAGCTTCACATTGACACTGAGGTGCGCCGGATCGTTTATCTGATCGAGACGAAATATGAGAAGGATAATACTGCGATGGAGATCGTCAAAGGGCTGTTCAGCAGTCACACGAAGGATTTTATCACGGCAGTCGATGAACAGAGCATTATCCTCGTGCAGGAGCTTCGGGAGCAGGATGATTATGAGGAAGTAGAGCAGACTGCAAAAATGCTGCGGGATATGCTCAACACGGAGGCAATGTCCAGTGTGCGGATTGCTTATGGTACGATTGTCAATGAGATCCGTCAGGTGTCCCGCTCTTATAAAGAGGCGAAGATGGCCCTGGATGTCGGTAAGATTTTTTACATGGAGAAGTCGATTATTGCCTACAATACGCTTGGCATTGGACGTCTGATCTATCAGCTGCCGGTGCCGCTTTGCCAGATGTTCATGAAGGAGGTTTTCACGGAGACAATGCCGGACTCATTTGATGAGGAGACATTGACGACGATCAGCAAATTCTTTGAGAACAATCTGAACGTATCTGAGACCGCGCGTCAGCTGTATATTCACCGGAATACGCTCGTATATCGGCTGGAGAAGCTGCAGAAGAGCACCGGTCTGGATATCCGGAAATTTGATGATGCGCTGACATTTAAGATCGCGATGATGGTCGTGAGCTACATGAAGTACATGGATCAGCAAATGTAAAATTCAATATTTATACAGGTATGGAATCAGACTTTTTGTCTGCGATTCGTCCACGTCTTTTTGGCGTGGGCGAATTTTTTTTGCTCCAAAAGCATATTTGTAACGGAAACAGCATTCTTGAACGCAGATAAGCATTCCCCCGCTTCAAGAGCACGGAGCACTAAGCGGCGGGTGGGGGATGCTTCTGTCAGTGGGAGTTGAAAGCTCCCACTGACAGGTCGCGAAGCGATTGCGTTCATGAGCAAGTAGTGAAGCTAGGACCTGTCAGCAGAGCTGCAGGGATGGATTGCGAATGTCCGCTTTACTGGAATAAGTGACAACATAAAATAAGATGCGTTTTATAAACAATATGTAATTATATATAAAAATGGAAGAATGGAAACGGACAAAGTTTGTGAGGATCACACAAACTTATTTTAATGCATCATAAATGCTTTACAAACCACTAAAAAGTGATATACTACACAGTACAAACATGAAATATAAAAATAATAAGTGAAATAAAAAAGGAAAGGGATGATGGAAAATGAGGCCAATTGCAGGGTGGCTGCTGTCTGGCATTGTGCTGGCGGCGGCATGGGACGATCTTCGATCCGGACGGATATCGAATCAGCTGATTGTGACAGGGTTGCTCGCAGGTTTTCTTTGTCAGGTTGTACAGTATAAGGCTGCCGGGATTGTATTGTTTCTGGGCGGAAGCCTGTTACCGCTTCTTTTGCTTGGGATGTTGTTTTATTTTCGGATGCTTGGGGCAGGGGATATTAAGCTGTTCTGCGTGGTGGGAGGCTTTCTGGGCGCGATGGATTTACTGAAGTGTATGCTTGTGGCAGTGGTATTTGGAGCGGTCTGGTCCTTCTGGATTTTGTGGAAGCGACATTTATGGACAGAGCGGTTCGGGTATTTTATGCAGTATACGGCGATGTACGCAAAAGAGCGGCACTGGAAGAGTTATCTGGATGGTGTAGGAAAAGCAGGCAGGATCTGCTTCTCTTTGCCGATTCTGGCAAGTGTATTGTGCTATATGGGAGGATGGATTTGAAGAAGAATATTTTTGCAGTCTGTGATCTGGATGCATCTTACGCCTGCAATCTGACAGACTATCTGAATGGAAAACGAACGACGCCGTTTGAGGTACAGGCTTTTACAAACGTAGAGAGCCTGCAGGAATTTGCCAGAGCACAGCCGATCGAGCTGCTGCTGATCTCTACGCGTGCGATGTGTAATGAGATCCGGGAACTTCCGATTGGGCGGATCGTCATACTCTCTGAGGGAGAGCAGCTGCGGGATCTGAATCTGGAGGAGTATCCGTTTGTTTATAAATATCAGTCATCAGATCAATTGATTTGTGAAGTGATGGAATATTATGCGGCGGCCAATCCGAATACCTGTCTGTTCCCGGCAACGACAGATACGAAGTTGATAGGGATCTATTCACCTGTGGCGCGGAGCGGCAAGACGGCCTTTGCGCTGGCGCTCGGGGAGATTCTAGCAGAGAGCAGGCAGGTGCTCTATCTGAATTTGGAGGAATATTCTGGCTTCGAAGAGTTATTTGGGACACATTATCGTACTGATCTGACGGACTTGATTTATTTTGCCAGACAAAAAGAAGAGAATCTTGTGTACAAGCTGAATTCTATCATTCAGTCGTTTCATGGGCTGCAATACGTGCCGCCCGCGTTTTTTTCAGCAGATATCCGGGGAGTGACCGGAGAGGAGTGGCTGCTGATCCTGAAACGGATCATGGAGTATTGCGAGTATGATGTCATTTTGTTGGATCTGGGTGGACAGATGGAGGGCATCTTTGAGCTGCTGCAGCGCTGTGAGAGGATCTATATGCCGGTTGCCGCAGACCGGATCGCGCGGGCAAAGCTTTCACAATATGAGAAGCTTCTTCAGATGATGGAGCAGCAGGAGATCCTCGAGAAGACAAAAAAGCTTCAGGTGCCACAGACGGAGCTGGACCCGAATGGCCCGGATATGATTCAGCAGCTGGTATGGGGCGAGACCGGGACGTTTGTGCGCCGCCTTTTGTGGGAGGAGGAAAATGAATGAGGAGAAGTTCCGTACGCTTCGCGAGCGGTTGTTAGAAAGTCTCGAGGAGTACCGGGAGATCGGGGATCAGGAAATTTATCAGCGTATCGATGAACTGCTTCTGGACGACAGCATGGAGCATTACATGAGACTGGCAGAGCGGTATGCACTGAGAAAAGAGCTGTTCAATTCCATCCGAAGACTGGATATCCTGCAGGAACTTTTAGAGGACGATACGATTACGGAGATCATGGTAAATGGAACGGATGGGATCTTTATTGAGCGGTATGGCAGATTGACGCGCTGGGAGAAATGCTTTGGATCTGCAGAAAAGCTGCAGGATATCGCACAGCAGATCGTCGGACGGTGCAACCGCATCGTAAATGAAGCGGTGCCGATCGTGGATGCCAGACTGGAGCACGGTGAGCGCGTGAATATTGTGATGCCGCCGGTCGCCTTAAACGGCCCTGTGATCACGATTCGTCGCTTTCCGAACCGGGCTATCCGGATGGAGCAGCTGGTAAATTGGGGAAGTATCTCGGCAGAGGTGGCTACGTTACTGAGATCGCTGGTGTGCGCACGGTATAACATCTTTATATCCGGAGGTACCGGATCCGGAAAGACGACTTTTTTAAATACGTTGTCTGACTTTATCCCAAAGGATGAACGGATTATCACAATTGAGGACAATGCGGAGCTGCAGATTCAGGGGGTTACGAATCTGGTACGACTGGAAGCGCGCAATGCGAATACAGAGGGAAAGCTTGCGATCACAATCCGGGATCTGATCCGTGCGAGTCTTCGGATGCGGCCGGATCGAATTTTGATCGGAGAAATCCGGGGAGCGGAAGCGATTGATCTGCTGCAGGCGTTAAATACCGGCCATGACGGATCACTCAGCACCGGTCATGCGAATACTCCACAGGATATGCTCTCACGAATTGAGACGATGGCGCTGATGGATTTTGACATGCCGCTATCGGCGATCCGAAGACAGATAGCTTCCGGTATTGATCTGATTGTCCATTTGGGACGATTGCGTGATAAGACGAGAAAGATACTACAGATATTGGAAATTCTCGGATATGATCCGCAGTCGGGAGAAATTCGGACACAGGTGCTATACGAGTTCGTAGAGGAGGGTGTGGATGCATGCGGGAAAGTATGTGGAAGGCTGGTTGCGAGGAAGGGACTGCGGCGGCGCGAAAAGCTCGAACGGGCCGGACTGACGCTATAGACAGTCACCGGCGGGAGCATCCTTATACCCGCATGAGCAGAGTAGATGTGGGGCGGTATCTGGCAGGCGACCTGACGCTGATTCTGCTGCTTGGCTGGCTGTTTTATGACTCTCTCGTAAGCGTGATTGTGCTTTTTCCGGGAATGTTATGGATGCTGCGGGAGCAGAAGAGGACGTGGCGCAGGAGGCGCAAGCGGGAGATGCAACGGCAGTTTTTAGATGCGATCCAGATGATGGCAGCTTCGCTTCAGTCCGGTTATTCTGTTGAGAACGCAGTGTGTGCGTCAGCAAAGGAGCTAGAAAAGCTGTACCCGCGCGATACATTTATTGTGCTGGAATTTCAGAATATGGCATTACAGCTGGACCGGAACCAGAGCGTGGAGAGCCTGCTGCAGGATCTGGGAGAGCGAAGTCAGGTGGAGGACCTGCAAAGCTTTGCAGAGGTGTTTCTGACAGTAAAGCGCACGGGTGGAGATCTGCTGCATGTGATCCGCAATACGGTTTCGTGTATCAGGCAGAAGCAGGAGACGGTTGCAGAGATTGAGACAGTGCTGACCGGCAAGATGACGGAGCAGAAGGTGATGAGCCTGATGCCGTTACTGATCTTGCTGTATGTACGGCTGACATCACCGGAGTTTCTGTCCGGTATGTATGGAAATCTGACCGGAAGGGCGGTGATGACAGTCTGTCTTCTGATCTATGCTGTGGCGTATCTGTGGGGAAAGAAAATTGTGGGAATTGAGGTATAGGAGTGTCGGGACTTAAGTGCTTTTGGAGAAAAATGGGTGCGTTTCTGGTAGACATCCTGAGATTGGATCAGCCGGAAAAGGGACGTGGGACGCTGCAGAAAGAACTTACAGCGCTGCAGGTCGGAAGAAAAGAGACGATCCGGGCATATTGGATTCGAAAGATATGCTGTGTGCTTGCGGCAGGAATGATCGGGATTCTTCTGGCGGCGGTCAGCTTTGGATGGAGTATGCTTCGAAGAGAGGACGTGCCGGATCAGGCGTTGCAGCGACCAGCTTATGGGGAAGGAAACAGGACAGAAGCACTGGAGGCGGAGATCGACGGAGAGGAGGTGCAGGCATTTGAGATAACGGTGCGGGAACGTGCCTATACGGAGGCAGAAAAGCAGCAACATCTGGAAGCGGCTATTTTGACGCTGGATGAAACGCTGCCGGGAGAAAACAGCTCTCTGGATGAGGTGCGGCAGGATCTGGCATTCCCAGAGACTCTGGAAGACGGAGCCGTACAGGTTTGCTGGACGACGGTTCCGTATGGCGTGATTGATGAGAGCGGGCGACTGCTTGGATCGGAAGATGTAGATGGCGTGCTGGTAGAGATACAGGGAACTCTTACCTGCGGCGGAAAAGAAGCCTTATATACTGTGTATGCAAAGGTCTTTCCGCAGGAAATGCCGAAGGAGGAGCAGCTCCATCAATCAATATTAAACGAACTGTCCCGCGAGGATTCAGAGCATGGAAGTAAAGCGATACTTGAACTCCCGGCAGAGGTTGACGGAAGAAAGCTGTACTGGCTGTATGCCAGAGAAAATCCGGTTTCAAAGGTGCTTGGACTGACGTTGCTTACGGCTCTTGTGATATGGATCGGAATGGATCAGCAGGTTCATCGTCAGGCTAAGGAACGACAGACACAGCTGCTCTTAGACTATCCGGATCTGATGTGGAAGCTTGCGATGCTGCTTGGAGCAGGGATGAGCATGAAGGGTGCGTTTTGGCGGCTGTCCGGGCAGTATCAGCGGGAAAAGAAAGAGATTCATTATGTATATGAAGAACTGACTTGTGCCTGCTATGAGATGCAGAGCGGAATCGCGGAAACAGACGCATATGAACGGTTCGGAAGGCGCTGTCAGATGCCGGAATATATCCGGCTTGGCACCGTGCTTTCGCAAAATTTGAGAAAAGGGACAAAGGGCTTAAATACGATGCTCGAACAGGAGGCTGCGGCATCCTTTACGGAACGGAAAAATAACGCAAGAAAGCTGGGCGAAAAGGCAGGGACAAAGCTTCTGTTTCCAATGCTTCTGATGCTGGGAATTGTGCTTGTTATTCTAATGGTTCCGGCGTTCCTGTCCTTTTAACCGAATCAGGCAAGTCTACTGTTTCGGTTGTGTGAAGCAATAAGCAGTGAAGCAACGATTTGGTTAATGAGCAAGTAGCGAAGCGGATTGCAAATATTCGCTGTCAAACAGCCAGAAAAACGGAAAGGAGAAAAAATGGGACAGATTAAGGCATTTTTAAAAGAGGAAGATGGCGTTGGCGTAGTAGAAATCATCTTGATTTTAGTCGTATTAATCAGCCTAGTACTGATTTTTAAAAGTCAGCTGACCAGTCTTGTGACGAGTATTTTCGGTAAGATTGTAAGCCAGAGCGGAACAGTATGAGAATGGTGCATCATGAAAAGCGAACGACGTGGCACGGGTCGGTGACAGTTTTTTTCAGTCTTACCGGAGTTCTGATACTGTGTCTGCTCCTGGCGGTAGTGGAGGCTGTAAGGATTCAGGGGGCAAAGGCGCAGACGGCGAGTCTGGAAGGGGTGGCAAATTTTTCTGTACTGGCGGAATATGAGAAAAATCTTCTGGAAGAGTTTGAAATCTTTGCACTTGACGGTGCAGGTGGGAGCGGCAGTTTTCAGATTCAGAAATCCGAGGGGAGACTGCGGTATTATCTGAAGGCGAATACAGATCCGCTGTCCGGAGAAGGCGGATTTGGATTATTTGATCCGTGGAGGCTGATGCTGACAGACTGTGAGATCCAGGGCTATGCATTACTGACAGACGAGCAGGGAGAGCCATTTTATCAGCAGGCAGTCGCTTATATGAAAGCAACTCCGCAGCTTTTGGCCGATAAGCTTCCGCAAGCAGATACCGGGACGATACGTGAGCTGAAGGTGCTTGGAGAGCAGTATGAGCGAAGGCAGGAGGAAAATGATAAGGAGCTCGATGTGCTGGAAGCAGAAAAGAAAAAGCAGGAAGCCGAAAAGCAGCAGGAAGCATCAGAAGCCGGTGAACCTCCGGTAAAAGATCATATGTCAGCAGTCATTCCGGTGAAGAATCCGCTTATAGCACTCGGGCGTCTGAAACGGCGGGGAACACTGGCTTTGGTCACAGGAGGTGAGCATGTTTCCACGACAACGATTCCGACCGGGGCATTTCCATCCAGAAGGCATCTGCAAAATGGAAATCTGAAGTTGGAAAAAAAGAATCAGGGTATGGCAGCAGACGCACTGTTTCGGGAATATCTTCTGATGCAGTTTCCAAATTACTGCAAGGAGGCAAAGGAAGAACTGAAGTATCAGGCAGAGTATCTGATCAGTGGAAAACCGTCGGATCGGAAGAATTTGAAATACGTTGTAAAACGACTGCTCTTTTTGCGGGAAGGATTAAATTATCAGTATTGCTTGCAACATCAAAATCTGAATGGGGCGGCAGGCGAGCTCGCACTGGCACTGACCGGTATGTTTGGAATGCCGGCGCTGACAGGAGCGATGCAGCATGCCCTGTTGCTTGGACTGGCCTATGGAGAGAGCCTGCTGGATGTCCGGATCCTGCTGTCAGGAGGGAAGATCCCGCTTTTAAAGGATGTTGCTTCCTGGAAGCTGTCATTTGCAACACTGGGATCACTTGGGAATCTTCTGGAACGAGTGGATGGGAGTGAAGCGGAAGAGGGGCTGTCTTATACGGACTATCTGCGGATTCTTTTGCAGATGTGCAGGCGGTCGGATTTGAAGCTGCGTGCACTGGATCTGATCCAATACCGACTGCAAAATCAGGAAGGAAGCGAATGCTTTCAGGCACAGAATGCGATTGTAGCAATCAAGACCGAGGCAAAGTGGAGCTGTCGGCCGGTGTTTTACAGTCTTCCTCAGGCGGTATTCGGACTGGGAGCCGGTGGAACAAATATCTGGCAGAGCGGAAGCATTGCTTATTAGAAGGCGGGGTAAAAAAGAATGCTTTTATATTCAGAATCGGATCAGAAGTGCGCGAAAAATTATTCTGATCGAAAATTATCCTACTTGAAATTTTTAAATTATAGAAAGGAAAAGCTCTCTCCCCCCTTTATTTCGCTAAAGAGTATAAGAGCATTCTTTTTTACTACGCCTGTCGGATGGAAATGCTGGAAGGGGACACTGACCGTGGAAGCGGCGCTGGTGGTTCCGGTATTTCTGTTTCTTATGATCGCTGTGCTGCAGTATGCTCAGACTATGGAGGCCTCTGTCTGTTATGGAGCGGCGTTGGCGGAGGCGGGCAGAGGGCAGGCTGTGCAGGTGTATACGGCGCCAGATATCTCCGGGACCGGCACAGCGCTTCGGCAGATGAGTACCGGAGCCATTCGTGGCAAAGTATGCGCAGCGGCCGGAAACAGCCGTGCGGCAAAGGATCTGCGAATCAAAGGCGGGCAAAGGGCAGGAGATGCCAATGTGCTTGAGCTTCGCATGACTTACCGGGTACAGAATGTGACGGGGGTATATTTGCCGCGGATCACATTTTTGCAAAAGGTCTGTGTACGGGCATGGACCGGGAGAGAAGGAATATATCATGCAGATGGAAGCACAGACGCAAAAGGGGAAGGAAAAACGGTCTATGTAGCGGCGACCGGGAAGGTCTACCATACAGACCCGTACTGTACGCATCTGAAATTATCCATTCGTGAGGTAGGCGCCCGGATGGTCGGGCAGCTGCGCAATAAGAGTGGAGAAAAATATCATGCCTGTGAGCGCTGCCACGCAGGAAGCGCAGGGAGCGTATATATTACCGGAGAGGGAAACCGCTATCACGGCAGTCTTTCCTGCAGTGGATTGAAGCGGACGGTGGAAGAGGTATTACAGGAGGACTGTGACCTGCGCCCATGTAGCAAGTGTGCGGAACCATATTTGTATGTAGAATAATGTGAGGCTTTTGGGAAAGGAGCACGGTGTCAGGACAAGAATGGATAACGACGGCAGTGCTGCTGATCTGTGCAGGAACGGATTTTTGCAGTAAAAAGGTGTATCGATGGGTAGTAATGCTGTATATGACCCTGGCAGTGGCAGGTCGTCTGGCGGCAGGAATGGCCGGAGGCATGTCCGTGTTTGTGGCAGATCTGTTGCCGGGAGCCATTTGTCTGCTAATGGCCCGGGCGACGCATCAGGGAATCGGATACGGTGATGCGATGTTGATACTTGTGTGCGGTCTGTCTGTCGGATGGAGAGCATGTATCGAACTGGTATTGTCAGCGTTCTTTTTGGCCGGAATAGCGGCGTTTGTGTTGCTGATCAAGTACAGGGGACAGAAAACAGAGCTTCCATTTGTACCGTTTCTATTGGCAGCATGGATGTGGAAGCTGATATGTGGTCGATAAAATTAAGGAATTGTACAATATACAGACGGGATATGACCATGACAGAAGGTAATTGGGGATGCGGGAAATGAAGGATGAGACGAGGAAAGCAGAAAATAAAACGCGAATCAGAGACTGTCTGAAGAAGCAGGCGTTCTGGAAGGGAAGCTATACGGTAGAGGCGGCACTGGTTTTTCCGATTATTTTGTTTGTGTTGGCGGCGCTTTTAATCTTGGCATTTTATGTGCATGACCGTGGAATCTTACAGGGGATTGCCTGTGAGACGGCAGTGGCGGGAAGCAATTACATTACGGAAAATGAGCGGAAAGCGGCAGCAAATCAGGTACGGAATCAGGCGGGGCCGGAACGGCTCATGGGGAGCAGAAGCAGTCAGGGGCATGTGGCGTTTGGAAGTTCGGAGGTCTATGCGCAATATACGGCAGTCTGTCCGGTTCCGGGAATGGTGATGCGTTATTTGTCCGGAAATCAGCTGAAGATATCAAAAAGCTGGCAGGTCCATACGCTGAATCCATCTGACTGGATTCGAAAAAAGAGAGGAATCATACGCAGCAGGGATGGAGGGAGTCGGTGAAAGCAGAATTTAAGCGGGATCTTAAGAATAATTATCTGGTGATCGAGGGACAGGAGGAGGCAGTCGGAAATGATTATTGTATTCCGATGGTGGAGCAGAACAGGATACCGGGGCTGTTGCCGTTTCACCGCTCCCGCACCGACGGAAAACTGTATTTGAATTATGAGATTACCGGGAAGCAGACGGTGGCGAGCCTGTATGAGCGAAGGCGAATTGGCTACGAGGAGATATTGCAGCTGCTGATGGGAATCAGTAGCCATCTGGATATGCTTCAGCGGTATTTGCTGAGGCCGGAACAGCTGCTGTTTGATCCACAGTATATTTTTACAGACCCGGATGGCAGGGCTATCTGGTTTTGTTATGTGCCGCAGAAGGATACGGAGATCTCCATTATGCAGCTGGCAGAATTTTTTTTGAAACGGCTGAATCATCAGGACCCGGCGGCTGTAGAGCTTGGATATCGCTTTTATGCCAGAACCCAGGAGGAGAATCTGAGCTTGTCAAGGATGCTGCAGGAGCTGCTGACAGACTGTAAGATGGGCGAGAAAAGGACGGCAGCTGATAGAAAGATGGTCAGGCAGGAGCTGAATCCAAGGCTGGATGCTGTGTTGCCGAATCGACAGGGAGAATCGGGACCGGAAACGGACTCTATGAGAAATGATTTGAGCTTTTTGTATGGTCAGGTACAGGGAGCCGGTTCTGAAAATGGATTTGGAGAGGAGCGCGCGAAGAGACAGGATAAGAGAGAAGCAAAGAAAGAGGCTATGTCAGAAGAGCCTCCGAATGTAATTCACAAAGAGCGCAAAATGGATAAAAAAAAGAAACGGAAAATCTTTCAGATTGTGCATCCGGCGGTGCTGCTGACATCTCTGTTGTTGTTCGCAGTGCTGGAAATCGTCTTTTATTATGGATATTTAAATGTGACGGAAGCAGGAGGCTGCTTTTTCCTCATTTTATCTGGCGAATTGTTGGTGAACAGTCTGTGGAAGCGAAAAAAGGAAGAAAAGAGAATAGTACAGCATGGCATCTGGCAGGAGGAAGAGGATGAAGATGAGCAGGAGGAGTATGGACAACTGCATCAGGAAATGTATCAAAGTACGGGAGAGCGGAAAGATTTTTTTGCAGAAGAACGAATCGAGGAGACGCGTTGCCTTACTGATGTGCAGGAGCCGTGCGGAATGCGTCTGATTTATATTCAGCCAGAGGGAAATGCAGGCGAAGTCCCGCAGATGTTTCCGGATATTTATATTGGGACAGATGCGGTGACGGTCGGAAAACTGCAGGGTCAGTGCGAGGTGCAGCTGAATGCTTCGACCGTCAGCCGGATCCACGCACGGATGGAATACCGGAAGGGGATCGGCTATATCCGCGACCTGAACAGCCGGAACGGTACCTTCTTAAATGGAGAACGTTTAGAGCCGCAGGAGCTGCGCACCTTTACCGAAGGAGCGCGGATTGCCTTTGCAGATGTTCAGTACCGGGCGGTTCATGCGCATACACCGTTTTGAGTGTGGCAAATATCCGCTTTGACAGTTTACATTGGGAGACTTGATTTTGCACGGAACCAGTAAGTATACAGGTCTTCAAATCCAAGCGAATGATAAAGAGACTTTGCATAAGCATTGCCCTGCACGACCTGAAGATAGGCATGAGTGCTTCCCTTTTTCTGTGCTTCGCTCAGAATCGTGCTGCAGATGGCGCGGGCGTAATGCTTGTGTCGGCAGCTGGCATCGACGTAGATGGCATAGAGCCCGACGTGTCCCCGATCCAGGATGCCAAGACCCGAAGCGACCATCCGCCCATCAATTTCGATGCTGGCGACGATGGTTTCTTTTGGAATGGCCTTGAACATGGAGGGGACGATACGGCGAAGTGTCGGATTGGTCGTACCGTTTAACCGGAACAATGAGGTAATCCATTCATCTGTGATGCGATCCTGCAGCTGAACGATTACATCGCCCGGATAGACGACAAAGGAAGGCAGGCCGGAATTACGGCCATAGTATTCATATTCTGCGGAGACGGATGGATAACGTTGAAACTGTGTCAGTTCCATTGTCATTGTCTCGGTGACATGCTGAATCTCGTAGCCCTTCCCGGCCAGCAGCTCATCAAACGAAGGATCGATAAGCGGGCTGATCTTAAAGATGGACGGCGTATGGTAGTTGGCATAGACAGCCTCGCAGTAATGGATTTTCTCCTCAATCGGAAGCAGCGATGTGCCGACCTGTGTCACACTGTTGGTCCGGTGCGTATAATTATGAGAAAAGCGGATGAGCCATCCGTCATAAAGCTCTATCTTATGGGACGGCCATGCATTCAGGGAAATTTCTTCCACGAGTTTGATGTAGGCTTCTTTTGTGGTATTTGTCATAGTATCCGGGACCTCCGACGATGTATTAATACATAAGCAGTAATCTGTAGTTGCTTCATCATACAAAAAAATTTTTCGAAATGCAAGTAGTTGCTTTTACGAATGCGGGCAGTATAATATAGCTCTATAGGGTGCGTGAATTCAACTCTGTAACAGACAGAAAATGAGAGGAAGAAAAAGCGATGAATGAGCTGACTGCATTTTTGAAAACAAGAAAAAAAGCAAATCTTACAATCGTGGCGATCAATGTCCTTGTCTTTATAGTATTCAGTATCATTGGAAATACGGAGGACGCACAGTTTATGCTCACGCACGGGGCATGCTTCGCGCCGTTGGTAAAAGAAGGAGAGGTATACCGGCTGTTTACAGCGATGTTTCTGCACTTTGGAGTGGAGCATCTGATCGGAAATATGCTGCTTCTGATTTTTCTCGGAGATACACTGGAGCGGGTAGTCGGTTCCGTTCGTTATCTGATTATTTATCTGTTAGGCGGCCTGGGAGGAAATGTGCTCTCCTGTTGTATCGCGCTTTACCGGAAGAATTATGCAGTGTCGGCAGGCGCTTCCGGAGCACTGTTTGCGGTGATCGGGGCGTTGGTATATCTTGTACTGAGAAAAAGGGGCGATGTAGAGGGGATTTCCGGAAAAAGGCTGCTTTTGATGGCAGCTCTTTCGATCGCCCAGGGATTTACCGCGGCTGGAATTGATGGATATGCACACATCGGAGGCTTTCTGTGTGGCATGCTTTTGTCGGTTTTCGTCGTAAGATGTGGAAAAAAGGATGAAAAAAGATAGGGAAATAAAGCTATATTTTGTTGACAATTCATAAAAGGCTTCTTAAAATAGTGGTATCTTGTGTCGAATGCCAAAGATGGTAAGATCGACAGAAACTCACGCGGTTATGCGGAAAGGAAGGATTAGAAGTGGAGGATAATTGTATTTTTTGTAAGATAGCAAATGGAGAGATTCCATCGGCAACGGTCTATGAGGATGAGACGTTCCGGGCGATTCTGGATCTTAGCCCGGCAGCAAAGGGACACACGCTGATTTTGCCGAAGGCACATGCGGCAAATCTGTTTGAGCTGCCGGATGAGACGGCGGCGAAGGCATTGATGCTTGCGAAGAAGCTGGGAGCTGTCCTCAAAGAGGGACTGCACGCAGACGGGCTGAATGTGGTACAGAACAATGGGGAAGCTGCAGGACAGACTGTTTTGCATTTTCATATGCATCTGATTCCGCGCTACAGCGGAGATACCGTCAACGTAGGCTGGAAGCCGGGTCATCTGACCGATGAGGATCGGGATGAGGTACTGAAGCTGTTTCAGAAGTAAGCCGAATTTACAGAAAAGGAAAGAGAACAAGGATGACTAGAGATGAACGGTTTGAGGCGTGTTTCCTCAAGTATAAAAATCTGGTCATGCGCTTTGTGATAGACGCGACGGGAGATTATCAGGCAGCACAGGAGATCTGTCAGCAGGTATTCGTGCGGTATTACGAATACATAGATCGGGTTTCACCTGATTTTGAAAAGGCATGGCTGATTCGATGTACGCAAAATGCAGTGATCGATTATCTGAGGAAAAATAAGAGAAGAAAAGAGCTTTTTCTTGAGACCCCGATTGGCGAGGTGAGGGAAGTCAACGGGGCATTACAGGAAAAAAGTATTGCGATTTGCGAAGAAAAAATGAATCACAGGGAACTTCTGGGGAAGATTCTTGCAGAAGTAAGAAAAGTGAATGAGCAGTGGTATGAGATATTAATGCTCCTGTGCGTGGAACAGTGTACGTACGAGGAAACAGCACAGCGGCTTGGCATATCAGTGATGGTGTTAAGAGCCAGACTGTATCGGGCGAGGTCATACGTCCGAAAGCATTACGGAGCAGAATATCGGGAAAGCTGAACGGTCGAGTATTGACTGACTCGGACATAGACGATGTGGTTTGCTGCTCGTGTAAATGAAAAGGGGTTGTCGCAGAAAAACCAGACTACATGTGCTTCTGCAGCAGCCCCTTTTGATACTATTTGTCCGCAGATATGTCGATCAGCCGGTAATTTTCTGAATCATGTCCGTGATAGTAGTTACAGCATTGCTGGCTGCGCTGTGCTCCATCGCAGAAATGTACTTTTGTCGATTCTCATACAGAGAGAGGATTGAGGAGAGCAGTACTTCCGGGGTGAGTTCTTCTTCTTGCAGCACTTCGCTGAACCCCTGCTTCTGAAAAGATTTCGCATTCAGGATCTGATCCCCGCGGCTGGCAGCGGCGGAGAGCGGAATGAGCAGATTTGGCTTGCGAAGCTCAAGCAGTTCACAGATCGCGTTGGCACCGGCACGGGATACGACGATGTCCGCAAGTGCGAACAGATCGGCAAGCTCCTGTTTGATATATTCATACTGCACGTAGCCGGGAGTATTGTTCAGGGCAGTATCCAGATTGCCTTTGCCGCAGAGATGCACGACCTGAAAGGTCTTTAACAGCTCCGGGAGGATCCCGCGGATTGCCTGATTGACGGCTACAGAACCGAGGCTTCCGCCGATGATCAAAAGTACCGGCTTTTCGGCAGTAAAGCCGCAGAATTTAAGGGCTGCCAGCTTGTTGCCGGAATGCAGCTCCGCGCGGATCGGCGAACCGGTGACGACAGCCTTTCCGGCCGGAAGATATGGCACGGTTTCAGGGAAATTGCAGCATACCTTAGTGGCAGCCGGGAGTGCAAGCTTATTTGCAAGGCCGGGCGTCATATCTGATTCGTGAATGATGACCGGAATATGAAGCTGTTTGGCAGCCTGTACGACCGGGACAGAGACAAAACCGCCTTTGGAAAAAATGATGTCCGGCTTCAGCTGCTTCAGAAGCTTTTTGGACTGGAAAAAACCTTTCATGACACGAAATGGGTCAGAAAAATTTTTCCAGTCAAAGTAACGGCGCAGCTTGCCGGAGGCGATGCCATGATAAGGAACGCCAAGCTCTTCAATCAGCTTTTTTTCGATACCGTCGTAGGAACCGATATATTGTACGTCATAGCCCAGCTCGTGCAGACGCGGGAGCAGGGCGATATTCGGAGTGACATGACCGGCAGTTCCGCCACCGGTAAGAACGATTCGTTTCATAGATAAATACCAGACCTGTCAGAGGCATCGGCATGCTCTGCAGGCCGCAAACAATCGGGTGATGGAAGGGTGTTTGCAATTCCTTTCCAATGAATTTTCCGTCACCTGGTCAGGCGGATAACAGGAATCCGCTTTATGATCTGCTGCTAACCGAAAAATGCTTTTCGGCTAAATACAAGAGATAACTACAGTTTACCTGTTAGGAGGAAAAAGTCAAGAAGGGACTGGAGCGAATGGGAAAAGAAACGAAAGAGAAAGGAAAGCACAGAGGGAAGAAAATCACACAGTTTCCGACACAGTCAGACGTTCAGGAGGAACTTGAGGATGCGGCAATGGATCGTTTTCTGAGACAAAGTATCATAGAAGACGCCGACCGGATCGAACGGGAACTGAACGAAGATCCAAAGCTGATCGGGATCGGAGCGTCAGACGACCTGTTCGGAAAGATCGTGGAGGAGCTGAAGACGAAGGGGATCTGGGAAGGCGATAAGGAAACGAATGATGATGAAAGGCCCGAGCCTGTGCAGAAAGAACAGCAGAAGCCTGCGGTATATGACATGCTCTCGGAAGCTGACCGGGAAGCGCTGGCGTTTGGGTATCAGATGCAAAAGAAGGAGCAGGAAAGAAAAGAGAAACGAAAGAAAAGAAATCGACGGCTGAAGCATGTGAGTGCAGCGGTGGTGGCGCTGGTGTTTGTTGGTGGGATTGGATTTAGTACAGAGGCGAGTAGAAGGTGGATTTTTCAGGTTGGAGATGCAATTGTGGAGAACTTTGGTGTAAGCATAAAAAATAATTTTATAGACAGTAGTGATGATGTGAAATTTTGCAGTGAGGAAGAGGAAACAGCGATAAAAAAAATACAAAGCAGTTTAAAAATTGCACCTGTTGAATTTGTATATTTACCAAAAGAAATGAAATTTATCTCATATGATATTAATAAAGATTCATTAACCGCGACAATTTTTTATATGTATAATGATTTATCTTTTATACTCTCTATGTGTGGGAATAAAGAAGAAAATGTGTTTTATTATCAAATGGATGAGATGATACAAATGACGGATACAATTGTGACAGACCAAGGTATAGAAATACAATTGTATAAAAGCAACAATGAAAAAGCACAAACTTATGCAGCTACATTTGAATATAATGAAGATTACTATTATTTATTAAGTGCAGTGCCTTACGAAGAAACAAAAAAAATTCTAAAATATTTGATAATTTTATAAACGATGCGTTATGTTCAGGAAATTAGTACGTTTATATTATATCAAATAAATTAAACAGGGAGGAAGAAAATGAAAATTCAAAAGATTTTTGTAGTATTGTTTTCGATTTGCTGCTTTTTATTTGGAGCACTGACTACCAAAGCAGCAGATGAACGACTAGGTACTGTAGTAGATGGTTCATTGCTTGTAGAAGGAATGGAGGTAGAAGGTTTTACTCAGACAATGGCAAGAGGAACATATCTCGGGGCAGGAAGTGGAAAGCTAACTAATAAGGGAAACCATAGTGTAAATGTATTTGGAAATACAACTTGTAATAAAATTTGTGATGAAGTAAAAGTTACTTTACATCTGCAAAGATTAGAGGGTAATTCATGGGCTACGATTTATACTTTAGGACCTAAAGTGGCAAAAAATACAAACTATGTTTCTAACTCTAAAAATTATACAATAAAGGGTGGATATTACTATAGAATAAAAGGTAGTCATACTGCAATTAAAGGTAGTACAGCAGAATCCACCGCCAGCTATACCGATGGCCTCTGGATCAAATAAGTTTTTGTTCCAGTTTCCATATACTCCGGTCCTCAGAATTTTCCCACATCCTCATCCCACCCAATCTCTCAGCTCAGCGCAGCAAGCGAAGCTTTGTCTCGTGAGCGGTCAATTTAAAAACGGATGCGCGGTGAGGATGGATGAGACGGACGAGGGCAGGAGTGCAATCAAAGAACGGCAGCTCTGAAACGGGGATGGATTGCAGTCAAGCAGATATTCGCAATCCGCTTCGCTACTTGCTTATAACCGAATAGCTGCTTCGCAGCTTATCAGGAGTGGCTTGCACCACTCCTGATACAAGCAAATCCCAACCCACTGCTTATTGCTTCGCGCAATTGAAGCAGGGGACTTGCTTGATTCGGTTAAATAAGCGGTAATCCAACGTGAGGCTTTATCTATAGACGGCAGGGTCAGGGAAAGCTGCAGGCAGGGCGCCATGCAACCTTTCAGGACGGAATGATTCCGAACCTGGGGACAACTGAATAGGAGCCGGGAGAGGCATACGGAAGAGATGCACAGGACCGGCAATGCGCAACTGGTAAACAGGAAGAACAAAGTGTGAAAACCAATGGAAAAAGGAAGCTCCTGTTGCATCTGGAATTCACGCACGTACAAAACAAAACGAAAGCCGGATTCCGAAAGGGAAATCTGCGTCGGGGAATTAGGGTCTCCCCGATGCGGAGATACCGGTTTGCCGTAATAAAATTACAAACCCGGGCAGAAAAAATCATAAATAAGAACCGATTCTAAAAGGCAGGCTATTTTGGCAAGCCTTTTTTTATTTTACCCCAACTGATGCCTGCGAATTGCTTCGCATTATACTTTTCGGTGTTTTGCGGGTCAATAAGTCATAAAAAAATGAATGCTATCTATAGAGAAAATGCACATTCAGTGCTAATATAGAGATATAGAAGCCTGAGCCTTACGAACGTAATAGACGATGAAAAAAGGAAAAACGATAACGCTCAGAAGAATTGCCACATATTGATAAAACAGAGAAAGAAAAGAGCCAGGTACAATTTCACATAGTAGAAAGGCGGGGATTTTATGAAACTGACATTTCTCGGTGCGGCACACGAGGTTACGGGCTCCTGCACCTTGCTTGAAGCCTGCGGCAAAAAGCTTCTGGTTGACTGCGGCATGGAGCAGGGCCCGAATATTTATGAAAATCGCGAGCTCCCCGTGCCGCCCGCTGACATAGACTTTGTATTTCTCACACATGCCCACATTGACCATTCCGGAAAGCTTCCGCTGTTGACCAAAAACGGCTTTCGCGGGAATGTTTACGCAACGACCGCTACGCGCGATCTATGCGCAATCATGCTTGCCGACGCTGCGCACATTCAGGAAACCGAAGCGGTCTGGAAGAACCGCAGAGCACTGCGCTCCGGTGAGGAGGGCTACACTCCGATGTATACCCTTGAAGATGTAAAAAAGCTTATGCCGCAGTTTCGGGTGACTGATTACAAAACGACGGTGAAGCCGTGTGACGGCATATCGGCTGTCTTTTATGACGCGGGGCATCTGCTGGGCTCGGCAAGCATTAAAATATCGGTGACCGAAAACGG
>ERZ827168.2102-NODE-2102-length-24487-cov-5.065120_pt1 | contig 24487 bp, 19 predicted proteins | sample MGYA00519868_ERZ827168 | MGnify/ENA primary metagenome ERZ827168 (study PRJEB31778, sample SAMEA3449271) | human gut metagenome | biome: human gut; feature: human-associated habitat; material: faeces | place: United Kingdom | collected 2010/2012 ...
GCATGTCATTCACTACCGCGCCGCCGCTTCGCTACCTAAAAGGGGCGCCAAGGGGCACCCCCAGACCCAATTCGGTTTAATAATAAAATCAACATAAACGGAGGTAAAAACATGTCCGACTACAAAGAATTTGAACAGAAAATGAAAAAGACCTGCGAGGCGCTCAGCACCCAGCTCGCAACCATCCGCGCCGGCCGCGCGAACGCCGCCGTGCTCGACCAGATCGAGGTCGACTACTACGGCTCTCCCACGCCCATCCAGCAGGTCGCGTCCATCGCCACGCCCGACCCCCGTTCCCTGCTGATCCAGCCTTGGGACGCGAGTGTCCTCAAGGGCATCGAAAAAGCTATCCTCGCCTCCGATCTCGGCATCAACCCCCAGAACGACGGCCGCATGATCCGTCTCGTGTTTCCGCCGCTGACCGAGGAACGCCGTAAGGATCTGGTCAAGCAGACCAAGAAGTACGGCGAGGAATACAAGGTCGCCATCAGAAACGTCCGCCGCGAAGCTATCGAGAAGTTCAAGAAGCAGCAGAAGGCTTCCGAGATCACCGAGGACGATTACAAGAACGCCGAGAAGGATATCCAGAAGCTCACCGACGATTACGCCAAGGAAATCGACAAGATAATCGCCGCCAAGGAAAAAGAGCTTACCGAGATCTGAGATGGCGTGGTTTAAAAAGAGAAATACGGGGGGGGCGGGAGCCACCCGGCCCCCCCCGCCATATTGCCATTATTCTCGACGGCAACGGCCGCTGGGCAAAGAAGCGCGGCCTCCCGCGCACGGCGGGTCACGCCGCGGGCTCGGAGAATTTTCGGAAGATCGCGACCTACTGCAGGGACATCGGCGTCGACTACCTCACGGTGTACGCCTTCTCGACAGAGAACTGGAAGCGTCCGGAGGACGAGGTCAAGTCCATAATGAAGCTGCTGGAGAAGTACCTCCACGAGGCGATAGACACCATGGAGCGTGACAAGATACGCATGAAGGTGTTCGGCGACGTGACGGCGCTCAGTCCGGAGCTGCAGGCGCTAGTCGCCAAGACCAACGAGATTTCCGAGCGCTACGAGGGCTTTCAGGCGAACATCTGCCTCAATTACGGCGGGCGCGACGAGATAATCCACGCCGCGAAACGCTACGCGCGCGACGTCGCCGAGGGCAGGGCGGACGGCGAGCTGACCGAGGAGCAGTTCTCCGACTACCTCTATTCCGCCGGTATCCCCGACCCCGATCTGTTGATCCGCCCCGGCGGAGAGCAGCGGATATCGAACTTCCTGCTGTGGCAGTGCGCATATTCGGAGTTTTACTTCACGGACGTGCTGTGGCCGGACTTCACGCCGCATGAACTGGACAAGGCCATCGCCGCCTTCCGGCACCGCGACAGGCGCTACGGTGGGGTGAAGAACCCGTGACGGAGATACAGGCGCGGCTCTTCGCCCTGCGGGACGAGGGGTTCAAAGCGTTTAACTTGAAGCTGATGCCGACGGTCGCGCCCGAAACGGTCATAGGCGTGCGCACTCCGGCGCTGCGCGCTCTGGCGAAGGAGCTGCGCGGGACGGAGACGGCAGCGCGGTTCATGTCTGTGCTGCCGCATGAGTACTTCGAGGAGTACGCGCTGCACGCGTTCCTGATAGAGTATATCGGCGATTACGCGGACTGCGTCGCGGCGCTGGAGAAGTTCCTGCCGTATGTAGATAACTGGGCGACCTGCGATCAGCTCAACCCGAAGGTGCTTGGCGCGCACAGGGCGGAGCTTATGGGGAACATTCGCCGCTGGATAGCGTCTGAGCATGTGTACACGCGGCGCTATGCGATAGGGCTGCTGATGCGCTGGTACCTCGGCGAGGACTTCCACACGGAATACGCGGACATCGTTGCCGCGGCGGACGACGGGCGCTTCGGCGGCTACGATAAATATTATCTGAACATGATGCAGGCGTGGTATTTTGCGACGGTGCTTGCAAAGAATTATAATGAGGCGCTGCCGTATCTTGAGGAGCGCCGGCTCGCGCCGTGGACGCACAATAAGACCATCCAGAAGGCGATAGAGAGCTACCGCGTGACGGATGAGCACAAAGCGTATCTGCGCACGCTCAGAGTGTGATGGGCGCGGGACGGCACAGAGACCGTCCCCTACGGAGCGTCTTGGGGTGTGAGGTGCCTTTTGCATATTGGCAATAGCTTTAGGCTTTTCTATCCCTCGGGCGCTGACGCGACAGCTCCACCAGAAGGGGCGCCAAGAGGCGGCGGGGCTGTATGAGATATACAAAAGAGGTATCAACATGGTAAATTCCATTTCAATACTCGGCTGCACCGGTTCCATCGGGCGGCAGACGATCGCAGTCGCCGAGCATATCGGTATGCGCGTTGCGGCGCTGACCGCAAACAGAAAGATCGAACTGCTCGAAGAACAGGCCAGGCGGCTCAAGCCCGAATTCGTCGCGGTCTACGACGAGGACGCGGCAAAGCAGTTCAGAATCGCCGTCGCAGACACGGACATCCGCGTCGGCTCCGGCATGGCCGGCCTCATCGAGGCCGCGACTCTCGCATCATCCGACTGCGTTGTGACGGCGGTGTCGGGCGCAGTCGGGCTGAAGCCGACGCTTGCCGCCATCGACGAGAAAAAGCGCATAGCGCTTGCAAACAAGGAGACGCTTGTCTGCGCGGGCAGCATAGTCATGCGCCGCGCGGCGGAGACGGGCGCGGAGATAGTGCCTGTCGACTCCGAGCACTCCGCCATCTTCCAGTGCCTCATGGGGCGCGGGAAGGGCGAGCTCAAAAAAATCCTGCTCACCGGCTCCGGCGGCCCCTTCCGCGGCAGACCCCGCGAGGCGCTGGAGGACGTCACGCCCGAACAGGCCGTGAAGCATCCAAACTGGAGCATGGGCGCGAAGATATCCGTCGACAGTGCGACGATGATGAACAAGGGGCTTGAATTCATCGAGGCGATGCACCTCTTCGGCGTGACGCCTGACGACATTCAGGTGGTAATCCACCCGCAGAGCGTCATACACTCTATGGTAGAGCTCGTGGACGGAACTGTCATCGCCCAGCTCGGCGTACCGGACATGGGGCTGCCGATTCAGCTCGCGCTGACTTATCCTGAGCGCCGAGAGTCGATGTTCGACCGGCTCGATTTCTGGAAGCTCAAAGACCTCAGCTTCGAAGCGCCCGACTATGAAAAGACCCCCTGCCTGCGCCTTGCGATGGACGCGGCGCGCGTTGCGAAGCGTCTGGGCGCGGAGCATGTGTACATCGCATACCGCCGCGGCCGCGACGAGCTGCCTGCCCGTAAGGAAGAAGTCGAGCATGCCGAGGAAGAGGGCATCATCTTCAAGACACTGACCAACCCGGTCGAGGTTCTGGGCGATGAAAACGGCTGCGTGAAGGGCATGACCTGCGTGGAGATGGAGCTGGGTGAACCCGATGCTTCCGGCCGCCGCCGCCCCATCGTCAAGGAGGGCAGCGAGTTTGAGCTGGATGTGGATACCGTGATCATGAGCCTGGGCACCAGCCCCAACCCGCTGATCCGCTCCACCACGCCGGGTCTGGACGCCGACAAGCACGGTTGCCTGATCACCAATGGCCCTGACGGCTTGACCAGCCGCCCGATGGTCTACGCTGGCGGCGATGCCGTTACCGGCGCTGCCACCGTCATCCTGGCCATGGGTGCCGGCAAGGAAGCTGCCCGTGCCATCGATGCCGCCATCATGGGCAAAGAGAAGTAATTTATAACGCATAGGGTAAGGCCCCGTACTGTTAAAAGGTACGGGGTCTTACTTTCTTTTCAAAGAAAGTAAGCAAAGAAACTTTCAATATTTCGTCACATTTGGGGGATATAATAGTATACTAATAAGTAGAGCATAAGGCTCCCCTTGAAGGGAGTTGTCACCGAAGGTGACCGAGGGGTGGCCCGTGTGCCGCCCGCTGCTAAAGTACCCCCCTCACCCGCTGCGCGCAAGGGGAGCCTTTTGCTCCTACAATAGAAATACACAAAAGCTGGTATCCACCATGTATCATCCTTTCTTTCAATTCGTCCTGCCGCGTATTGGCCAGGCGGCGCTGGATGTGCTGCTGTATGTAAACTTTTTGCAGCTGCCGCCCTTGCAGCTGGTCAGCGCATGGCCGGTGCTGTATTACGGCCTGCCGCTGCTGCTTATTCTGCTGCTGGCCTACATCAGCCGCGACCCGCTGGGCCTGGGCATCGTGTTCACCGGGCACCTGGTCACTTTTTACTGCTTCGGTACCGGCATCGCGCTGCTCATGCGCCGGGTGGGTGGTACGCCGCAATTCGTTTGGCGCATTTTCTGGCTGGATGGCATAACACCATGGCTGCTGACGGCTTTCATCATGTGGTGGGGCCGCCGCCGCGCCCTGAAACTGTGTACTACAAAATATAATATAACTACGCATAAAAGATTGCCCCATGGCGCTTTGCGCATCGTGCAGATCAGCGATGTCCACCCCCGCGCCTGCGCAGCCATGGATCACACCCGCATCCCCGAACTGCGGGAGAAAATTGCCGCCTGCCGCCCCGACCTGCTGGTGTTGACCGGCGATATTTTCGACGAATTCACCGCGCCGGAGGAACTGGAAGCATTCTGCAGCCTGTTCGGCGAGATCGACGCACCTCTGGGCAAATACTACGTGCTGGGCAATCACGACCTGTTTCACCATTGGCGGGAGCCAAGCTTCGGCCGTGCGGACTTGGAGCAGGGCTTGGCCAAAGCGGGCGTGCGCCTGCTGGAAGATACCGGCGTTATGCTGCCCTGTGGCGTGCGCATCGTGGGCCGCAAAGACTATTTGTATACGAATGGCCAGCGTTTTACTGCCGCCCAGTTGATTCCCGGCGGGCCGGACGACCGCTATACCGTCTGGCTGGACCACGAGCCGCGGGACTTTAAGAATGCCGCAGCTGCCGGTGCGGATCTGATTTTAAGCGGCCACACTCACGGCGGGCAGGTCTGGCCTGCCGGTGCGGTGGGCATGGTCGCCAAAAACGAGCGCAACTACGGCCAAAAGAAGATCACCGATACCTGCACTGCCATCGTAAGCGGCGGCACCGGCACCTGGGGCTACAAATTCCGCACCCAGGGCCGCACGGAAATTGTTTGTGTTGAAATTAAGCAGGTGTGATAGTAAGGCCCCCTCTGCGAGGGGGCCCTTTTATTGTATCCCCTATTTATGCCATAAGGAACTTTTCGCTCCTATCCCCCTTGCTCACGCAGTGATCTTAAAATTCTTTTGCGTACTTTTCTTATAAGAAAAGTACGACCTGCGCATACTTACCCCAGGGGGATTTTTCTATGAAAATTACATTTTATGGCACGAGAGACTATGACCATTTATACTTTGACGTACTGGCTGCCGATCCTGAATATGGGTGCGACATCCGCTTTTTGGCGGCTAATCTGGACAAGGACACCGCACCCTTGGCGGCCGGGGGCGAGGCGGTGTGCGCGTTCGTCAACGCCGACGGTTCGGCCCCGGTGCTGGAAACGCTGGCTGCCGTCGGGGTAAAACTGCTGCTGCTTCGCTGCGCCGGGTTCAATAACGTGGACCTGGACGCCGCCAAGCGCTGCGGCATCACAGTGCTGCGGGTGCCCGGTTACAGCCCCGAGGCCGTGGCCGAACACGCCATGGCGCTGGCCATGGCCGCCAACCGCCGCATCTGCAAAGCCTACATCAAGGTGCGCAACAATAACTTTGCGCTGGACGGCCTGCTGGGTCACACGCTGTACGGCTCCGCCGCTGGCATCGTGGGCACTGGGCGCATCGGCGCGGCCATGGCCCGCATCTGCTGCGGCTTCGGCATGACCGTGCTGGCCTATGACCAGTACCGCAACCCTGCGCTGGAGGGCCTGGTGCGGTACGTCGGGCTGGAGGAACTGCTGCGCACGGCGGACCTCGTCAGCCTGCACTGCCCGCTGACGCCGGAGACCCACCACATGATTGACGCCGATGCCATCAAAATGATGCGGGACAGCGCTATTTTAGTCAACACCAGCCGGGGCGGGCTGATCGATACCCACGCGCTGATCGATGCGCTGCGCCAGCGCAAATTTGCCGGGGTGGGGCTGGATGTCTACGAGACCGAGGACAACCAAATTTTTGAGGATTACTCCGACGACGTGCTGCGCAGCGTGGTGGTGCCGGTACTGCTCAGCTTTCCTAATGTAGTCATCACCAGCCACCAGGCTTTTTTTACCCGCACCGCCCTGCAAAGTATTGCCATAACTACGATGGAAAATGCCCGTGCCTTCGCCCGCGGCGAAAAGCTGGTAAACCTGGTAGAATAGTATAAAGGCATAAGGCGAAAATCAGCCTTGACAAATATCCGAAATCGGACCATACTAGTAAAAGTCCGATTTCGGATTTATTTTTTTGCAAGGAGCCTGACCCATTGGAACCAGAAAACAACCTTTCCCCCAATGCACTGTTGGAGATAGAGAATCGACAGTATAACGAAACCAACCTTTTATACCACACCACGGCGGCACTGTTTGGCCTGTCGGACACGGTGTTCTGGGTGCTCTACTCGCTGTACGGCAGCGACACGCCCCAGACCCAGGCCCAGATGAGCGCTGGCTGGTGTCTGCCTAAGCAGACGCTGAACTCCGCTGTGCGCGGCATGGTGGAGCAGGGTCTTGTTATGCTGACACCCGCCCCCGGCTGCAGACACGGCAAAAACCTGAGCCTGACCGAGGCTGGCCGTGCCCTGGCCGAAAAGACTGTGGCGCAGGTCATCCGGGCAGAAAAGTGTGCCATGCAGCGCATGGGGCTGGAACGTGCCCGCCAAAACCTGGCCCTAGGGGCAGAATACCTGCATTTCCTGCAGGAAGAATTTACGCAATTGAAAGAATCGCAAAACAAAACGGAGAATGTATGAGCAAAGATCGTATCCAGTTATCTGACCATTTTACCACCGGCCGCCTGCTGCGTTTTGTGGCATCGCCTATTATCATGATGATCTTCACCTCGGTGTACTGCGTGGTGGATGGCTTTTTTGTCTCGAATTTTGCCGGTAAAACAGCATTTTCTGCTTTGAACCTGATCTACCCGTTCCTGCAGGCGTTTGGCTGCCTGGGCTTCATGGTAGGCACCGGCGGCAGCGCGCTGGTCGCCATGACACTGGGCACTGGCGATAAAAAGCAGGCAGACAACCTGTTCTCGATGCTGGCGGCCTCCACGATCGTGATGGGCATTGTCTCCACCATCATTGGCTGGTTCCTGCTGGAGCCTGCCGCCCAGCTGCTGGGCGCTACGCCGGAACTGCTGCCGAAATGCCTGATGTACGGCCGCATCCTGCTGGTGTTCCAGACAGCCTTTATGATGCAGTTCTTTTTCCAGAGCTTTTTCATCACCTCCGAAAAGCCGAAGCTGGGCCTGGCCTTCACTGTGCTGGCGGGCCTGACCAACATCGTGCTGGACTTTCTGCTGGTGGGTGTGCTGCGCGGCGGCATCGTTGGCGCGGCGTCGGCTACCGTCATCAGCCAGATGGTGGGCGGCATCGGCCCTATGTTCTACTTTTTCAACCGCAAAAACTCCAGCCTGCTGCACTTTGTACGGCCCAAGTTCAGCGCCAAAGCGCTGGGCAATGCCTGCGCCAACGGTTCCAGCGAGCTGATGACCAACTTGTCGGCCTCGCTGGTCAGTGCGTTGTACAACCTGCAGCTGATGAAGCTCATCGGCGCCGACGGCGTGGCGGCCTACGGCGTGTTGATGTACGTGGGCTTTATCTTTGCATCGGTGTTCATCGGCTATGCCCAGGGCTGTGCGCCCATCATCAGCTACCATTATGGTGCTGAAAACCACGACGAATTGAAGAACTTGTTCCGCAAGAGCATTACGATGCTGGCGATTGTCGGTGTGGCGATGTTTACCAGTGCCCAGCTGATGGCCACGCCTTTGGCGAAGATGTTCGTCGGCTACGACGCCGGCCTGATGGAGCTGACCGAGCATGCGCTGAAGCTGTACGCGTTCTCCTTCCTGCTGTGCGGCTTCAACATTTTCTCCTCGGCGTTCTTTACGGCGTTGAATAACGGTGCCATCTCGGCGGCGATCTCCTTCCTGCGCACGCTGGTGTTTCAGGTGTTTGCGGTGCTGGTGCTGCCCATGGTGTTGGACATTGACGGCATCTGGTATGCCCTGGTTTTTGCCGAGGCTGCAGCGTTGCTCGTTTCGGCGGCGCTACTGGTCAAGAACCGGAATCGGTATCATTACGTTTGATTTCTGCTTTTACTATGTGCCTTATCGGCCCTGCCCACCTTGCGGCAGGGCCTTTTATAATGGCATTTTGCCGCTAAAATGCACCGAAAACTTACGAAAATATTGACACATCGGGGCTTCCGTTTTATACTGTTAGCGTAGACTAATTGCAATTGACTAACTAAAAGAGGAGCATTCCTGTGTTTCTTGAACTGAATCAGATCAAAAAGTCCTTTGGCAGCGGTGAAAACCGGGTCCAGGTGCTGAAAGGCATCGACCTGGCCGTGGAAAAAGGCGAATTCTGCGTGCTGCTGGGGCCGTCCGGCTCCGGCAAGTCCACGCTGCTCAACATCCTGGGCGGCATCGACCGCGCCGACTCCGGCGACATTCTCATCGACGGCGAGCGTATGGCCGATATGAACGAGAAGGCCCTGACCCTCTACCGCCGCCGCCATCTGGGCTACATCTTCCAGATGTACAACCTCATCCCTAACCTGACCGTGCGGGAAAACATCGAGGTGGGCGCTTACCTCTCCCGCCGCCCGCTGGATGTGGACGAGCTGCTCCACCTGCTGGGCCTGTGGGATCACCGCGGAAAACTGCCCAACCAGCTTTCCGGCGGCCAGCAGCAACGCACCTCCATTGGCCGTGCCATCGTTAAGAATCCGGACATCCTGCTTTGCGATGAGCCCACCGGCGCGCTGGATTACAAGACCAGCAAGGAGATACTGAAGCTCATAGAGACCGTCAACCAGAAGTACGGCAACACCGTCATCATGGTCACCCACAACGACGCCATCCGCCTGATGGCCGACCGCGTGGTGCGTCTGCGCGACGGCGCCATCCGCAGCAACGAGACCAATGCGGTCAAGGTCCCCGCGCAGGACCTGGAATGGTAAAGGGGGCTTGCGCGTGAAGAACCCTTTAAACAAACGCATGCTGCGCGAACTGCGCAGCGAAATGGGCAAGTACGCCGTCATCGCCATTCTGCTCATCGCCACCATCGGCTTTGTGTCGGGCTTCCTTGTGGCCGGCTCCAGCATGATCGCCGCCTACAACGAGGGCTTTGAGAAATACAACATCGAGGATGGCCACTTCCGCGTGGAAAAGCAGCTCAACCGCGCCCAGCTTAAGGCGATCACCGGCGCAGGTGTGACCCTGTACGACCTGCACTACCGTGAGACCGCCATGGGAAACGGCAGCACGCTGCGCATCTACCCGGACCGCACCCAGGTCAACACCGTCTGCCTGATGCAGGGTGCCATGCCTGCCGCCCCCGGTGAGATGGGCCTGGACCGCATGTATGCCGAGAACAACGGCATCGCGGTGGGCGATACCGTGACCGACACAAACGGCCAGACCTGGACCGTCACCGGCTATGTGGCCCTGCCGGATTACAGCTGCCTGTTTAAGGATAATACGGACACGATGTTCGACGCCATCAAGTTCGGTGTGGCCATCGTCACGCAGGAGGCGTTCGATGCCCTGCCAGAACAGCAGACCTGGAACTACGCCTGGCAGTACGACACCGCCCCGGCGGATGACCGCGCCGAAAAGGACGCAGCCACCGACTTTATGAAAGTCGTCAACAAAACGGCGTCCCTGCAGGATTTTGTGCCCGAGTATGAGAACCAGGCCATCATCTTTACCGGTGACGACCTGGGCAGCGACCGCACCATGATTGCCGTGCTGCTCTACATCGTCATTGCCATTATGGCCTTTGTGTTTGCCGTTACTACGTCCAATACCATCGCCAAAGAGGCGGGCGTCATCGGCACGTTGCGGGCCTCCGGCTACAGCCGGAGCGAGCTGGTGCGCCACTACATGGCCATGCCGGTGGTGGTCACCCTTATCAGCGCGGCGGTGGGCAATGTACTGGGGTACACGGTGCTCAAAAACGTCTGCGTCGACATGTACTATGGCAGTTACAGCTTGCCCACCTATGTCACACGCTGGAACGCCGATGCGTTCTGGATGACGACAGTCATCCCGGTGGCGTTGATGATCTTCATCAACTGGCTGGTGCTTTCCCGCACGATGCGCATCTCGCCGCTGCAATTTTTGCGGCATGACCTCAGCCGCCACGCTAACCGCAAGCATACCCTGCCCCTGCCGTCGGCACTGCCGTTTTTTGGGCGGTTCCGCACCCGCGTGATTTTGCAAAACCTGGGCAGTTATGTGGTGCTGTTCGTGGGCGTGCTGTTCGCCAATCTGCTGCTCAGTTTTGGCATGATCCTGCCCGATGCGCTGAACCATTACAGTGATACGATCGCGGACAACATGCTGAGCAACACCCAGACGATGCTGCAGATCCCCTACAGCGCCATGGACGAGGATCGCAAGCTGAATGCCCTGCTCTCGATGCTGCAGTTCCGCATGGAGACCGATACCGAGGAAAACAACGCCGAAAAGTTCAGCGCCTACAGCCTGCAGACCCTAGGCACCGACGAGGGCGGCGCGGCCAAAAGCGAGAGCGTGCTGCTGTACGGTGTAGAGCCGGACAGCCGTTACGTGCAGCTGCCGGGGGATGGCGTCTACCTGTCCTCGGCCTACGCCGACAAGTACGAACTGAGCGCAGGGGACACGATTACCCTGCGGGAAAAGTACGAAGATACGACCTATACCTTTACGGTGGACGGCGTGTATGATTACATGGGTGCGCTGGCCGTCTTTATGCCCCGGGAAAAGCTGAACGAAGTGTTCGACCTGGACGACGGCTACTACGGCGGCTATTTCTCCGACGCACCGCTGACCGAGATCAAGGATGAATACGTCGGCTCGGTCATCGACCTGGACCAGCTGACGAAAGTTTCCCGCCAGCTGATGGTCTCGATGGGGGCCTCCATGGGGCTGGTCAACGGCTTTGCCGTGATGATCTTCTTCGTGGTCGTCTACCTGCTAAGCAAGATGATCATCGAGAAAAACGCCCAATCCATCTCGATGACGAAAATTTTAGGCTACAACGGCAGCGAGATTGCCAGGCTGTATCTGCTGTCCACCACGGTGGTGGTCGTGCTGTGCCTGGTCATCAGCATGCCGATCGAAGTATACGTGATGAAGTTCCTTTTCCGCGCTGTCATGATGGAAAGCATGACCGGCTGGATCGAGATGTGGGTCTCGCCCACGCTGTACCCGCGCATGCTGGCGGCGGGCCTGGCTACCTACGCGGTGGTGGCGGTACTGGAGTACCGCCGCATCATCCGCGTGCCGATGGACGAAGCGCTGAAGAATGTGGAGTGATGGGATATGAAAAAAACGATACCGATACTTTTGTCTGCGGCGCTGCTGCTTTCGGCCTGCGGCCAGGCGGCCGGCACGGCAGAAGCCACCTCGGCGGACGCCCCTGCTGCCGTGACCGAGACGACGGCGCAGACCTCTGCCCCCAAGACCACGCCCGGCGGCGTGGATAAGGCCGAGACCGTCTACGCCAAGGCCGACGCCGACGGCACCGTGACCGAGACCACGGTGGAAGCTGTGCTGAAGGCCCGCGACGGCGCGACGATTGAAGACGTGGCCGCCCTGCGGGACATCATCAACAAAGAGGGTGATGAGGCGTACACCACCGGCGCCGACAACGCCCTGACCTGGGAGAACAGCGGTAATGCCATCACCTACGAGGGCAAGTCCGACGCCACCCTGCCGGTGACCACCCGGGTGACCTACTACTTAAACGGCGTGGAAACCGCCCCCGCCGACCTGGCCGGGCAGAGCGGCCGGGTGCGCATCCGCTTTGACTACACCAACCACACCCGCGAGACCGTCACGGTGGATGGGCAGGAGTACACGGTCTGCGTGCCGTTTACGGCCATCACAGCGGTGATTTTGGACGGGGACAAGTTCTCTAATATTGAGACCGGCAACGGCAAGGTTATGGAGCTGGACGGCACAACGGCCGTGCTGGGCACCGCGATGCCAGGTCTGGCGGACAGCCTGCGCCTGACCGAGTTTGAGCCGCTGAAGGACACCGAGATCCCCGCTTATTTTGAAGTGAGCGCCGATGTGACCGACTTCTCGCTGGACTTTACGGCCACGATCCTGACTCCCTCGGCGCTGGATGATCTGGACACCGGCGACCTGTCCGACCTGGACGATTTGAGCGACACGCTGGACGACCTGACCGACGCCGCCGACGAACTGGCGGACGGTACCGGCGCTTTGGCCGATGGCGTGCAGGCACTGTACGATGGCTTCCACGAGTACGCCGACGGCGTGCAGGGCCTGAACGAGGGCGCCGAAGCCCTGGCCGACGGCCTGACCCAACTGTATGACAGCGGCACGGCCCTGGTGGACGGTGCCAACGCCCTGCGGGACGGTTTGAGTGCGGTCAGCGGAGCCGTCGGGGGGATGACCTCCGGCGATACGGGCAGCAATGACGAGATGATGGCCCAGCTGAACGAGCAGCTGGCGCCGGTAATTTCCAATTATGGCACAACCGTGGTAACGGATACCGTGACCGATGCGGACCTGCTGGCCGCCCTGACGGCAGCTGGCCTTACCGGGGAGCAGCAGCAGGCCGTACTGGGCGCAGTAGGCGTGGCCATGGGCAAAGCGCTGCAAAACGACACCCCTGCCATGGTGCAGGGCGTGGCCGGTACGGTCTCCGGGGTCCTCATGGGCCAGCTTGGCAGCGGCATCAGCCAGCTGCAGACCGGCCTGGACCAGCTTGCCAGCGGCAGTGCCGAGCTGGCCCGCGGTGCCGACACCTACGTAAAAGCGGTTGGCCAGGTCAGCCAGGGGGCCGACGCCCTGGCCGAAGGCAGCGCCAAGCTGGACGACGCCAGCGACGCCATGTACGAGGGCCTGGCTGAACTCCACGATGGTGCAGCAGAACTCCACGACGGCGTGCAGGAGTTCAGCGATAAAAACACCGACGACCTAGGCGCCGGCCTGCGCAACATAGTCCGCCGCCTGAAAGCTGTCCAGCAGGCGGGCAAAAACTACCAGACCTTCAGTGGCTTGCACAACGGAGATACCGGCAGCGTAAAGTTCATCGTGGAGACGGCGGAGATCAAGAAGTAAACAGGGTAGAAAAAATAAAAGGGAAGAATCTGTGAGGAACAGGTTCTTCCCTTTTTGTAATGCGCATAAAGACAATTATAGATTGTTTTTGGTCCGGCATCCATAACGGCTGTCGGACCTTTTTGCGTTTTTTATTTAGGGCAATACCGCACAATTCCCGCCTGACGGCTTAAGCACCGCTCTGGCGGCTGCGGCACCTCGCTCGCCGTATCGGCACTTAGAATTATGCGGTATTGCCTTAGATACTGCCGTAATTTTTGCCCAACCCGCGAACCTCCAAACTTTGAGCTTTTTCAATGAAACTCAAAATTTTGGATTTATCCTGCTTTGTTGCAGCACACGCTGCGCACACAAGTTTTTGGGGCTGAAATGCGCCTGTTGCGACCCGGCATGGGTACGCAGTATCAGGAAATGGAAAGCATACCGGCAAAGGACATGATACCGAACCAGAGCAGGAATGCGGCAAACATAAAGAAGCACATCCCACCCAAAACAGGCTTTCGCGGCTTGTTTTCGGTAATACGGTCGGGCCGAGTGGGATCGTAATAACCGACCACCTGCCGTCCCAGTTCCCGCTTGCCGGAAACGGTCTGACGGCTTGCGTACCGATAGGTTTTGCCGTTCACGGTGTACTCATAGGTTGGAAGATAGACTGTCTCCCGGCGCAGCTGTTCGCTGCCGTCCTCCTGCTGCTCCCACCGTTCATTGACCGATTCCTCGATCCATACCACCTTCATCATTGTGGTGCCTGTGTACCGCCGCACAGTATCCTCGTATTCCTTCTGTGAGCCTTTCCGCTGGCGCACCCCGAGCCATGCCACCGACACAGCCCCGAGAATGAAACCGATTCCCGCTGTGATGTTCCGTGTGGATTCTATGGGACACGCCACAAACGCTATCGCAAGAACGATACTGATAATGAGGATTCGATTCTTTTTCATACGGCCTCCTTCACACCTCTGCCGGTGCCTTTCCTGTCACAATGCGGGCGGCTGGTTTTGCACCGCATCCACAAAGAGAAGGGTCAGACCGATATACAGGATGCAGGCCAACGCCAGCAGCACACAGATACTGATACCGAGGATGCGCACGGTTTTGTTTCGGCGCAGATATTTACGGCACAGCACGATGCCGATAACCGCCGATGCCAACAGCACCACAGCAAGCCAAAGCGGCATATTGCCCACCTCCTTTACGCGCCGCGGAACACATCGATCATATTCGTAAACCACGTCAGCTCACGGGTAAAGCGCTGGCGCAGCTGTGCCGGATCCTCACGGCCCTTGCCGAGGTCAAAAAAGCCGTGCCCGCTGTGAACCGCGAGATACAGTCTGCCGTCACTGTTGAGGTTTATGGCAAGCTTACCGAAGGAGGAATCTGCCAGCGCCAGAATTTTCTCTTCGCAGTCTGGCGTCAGAATGTGCAGGGCTGCAGCTTCATCATCGCTGCTTACATTAAAACGCTTATCGAAGGCCTCGTTTCCTGTCCGGATGGTTTTGCTGCCGAACAGCTTATCCATCCGCTCTCTTGGCCAGATGGTCAGCCAGGTCGGAAATTCCCGGTTCAGCTCGCACAGCATCCACTGCCCGGTATAGACCTCACGCTCGTTTTTCTCCCACTGACCGGTTTCCTCGCGCTGAAACTCGTTCACCTCCGTCAGCCTGACGGTGCACAATTCGGTGGTCAGCCCCTGATAGGTTCCGCGGATATACCCGCTGCCGCTGCAATAGGTGTGGCCGGGCAGGGGAATGTTTGTATCCTTCGCATCCAATATGTGCGGGGCGGGACCCATCTGTATGTTGTCAAAGACTGTGCTTACAATATCCGGTGCCAGGGCATCAAAGGTCTGGCGGCCGGCCTGCTCCCTGGATTTTCCCTTTGCCGCCTGCCCCAGCGCGAGGATCACAACGCCCGCAATGATCAGTACAAGATTGCCGCCTTGCACGATACCCGCAAAGACGACCACGCCGCCCAGCAGGGAAAGGAGCATTCCGCCCCATTTTCCGCCTTTACTCTTGCGGAGCTGCTGCGAAAGCTGTTCATCCGTCAGGTTTTTATTCTTCTCTTCCATATTCGTCTCCTATTCCGCCTTGCCGGTTACTCTCCGCCGGAAAAAGCATATCGCCGTTCACGCTGTTGATGAGATCGCCGCTGACGCTGCGATCCAGCTGCAGGGTATCGCCGCTGCCGTCAAAGTGCAGCGTCACACCGTTTTCGTCCGCCCACAGTGTGCCGTACTCAATAACATCTTCCTGATCATTTACAAACTCCCATGTCGCATCCTCATAGATGCGCAGCCAAAGATTTTCGTCCGGGTACTCCCAAAGTCCTGCATAATCGCTTGGACTGCCCTCGTCAGCCGGAACTGCGGACAGATCCTCCCGATAGACATAGCGCTCCTCCGGATCCCAGATCCAGATCAGATCCGTTGCATCCCCGTTTTCGTGAAGAAAGCTCACCCATACATCGCTCTCGCCGTCGCCGTCCAGATCGTCAAAGGAGATGCTGTGAAATGCCTGCTCCGCATCGGGGATGTCCATGGGGAAGGCGACACTGTCGAACAGCACCTGCTCCGGGATGTCCCGGTAGAAGGCTGCGCTGCTCTCGCTCACTGTGACCAGAACATCCACACTGTCGCCGTCATGGGTGATGGTTCCGCTGTCGACCACTATGCCGGTCGTGCGCCAATCATCCCCCGCCACATCATCGGAATTGCCGCAGGCGGCAAGGCCCAGGCAAAGCACCATCACCTGCGCAAAGAATGCGGTGTTCTTCCACCGTTTTTTCATGATACGCCTCCTTCCGGTCACTCCATCAGGTAATAAAGTGACATTGCGCGGCACCGGCAGCGCACGTTCAGAGCCTGTATCTTACTCATCAAAGTAGTCGCCCCAACCTTCGTCATCGTAAGAGTAATCGTCCCAGCCGTCACCGGGGTCAGACCACGGATCGTAGTCGTCGTAGTACTCATCCGAGTAATCCCAGCCGGCATCGTTGGATTCCATGTATTCGCCAGAATCGTCGTCAATATAGCCGTCCGAGCCGTAGGAGATGAACTCGTTTTCATAGCCGTTCCAGTACCACACGTCGCCGTCTTCATCATACCAGTAGTATGGCGTGCCGTAGTCGCCGGTATCGCCGGAATAGGTTGCCTGAGTGGGTACGGGCTTGGGCGCGGTGCTCCATCCGGCGGTGTAGGAGATGGTTTCGAGCATGTTGTTGCAAATCTCAAAGTAGTTGTGGATTCGACCCTCGAGCGCGATGGTCGTTGCGACAAGCGCGTAGCCGGTCGGACCGTAGTAGCGAACCTCCATACAGCCGCGCACAGGCTGAGACGGACCGTCGGAGAAGATGGATCCGTCGAGCCACATATAACCGGTCAGACTGTAGTAGTCGCCGTTATCCTTGAAATCCGAGCCGAAGGATTGGATGAGCTTGTCGCCGTACATACCCTTCATAAAGTCGTCGAGCATCTTGACCATGTAGGGCTTCGCGCTGGCAGCGCCCTTTTCCATATAGGAATCATAGCCGGAGATAGGCTGGAAGGCAATCACAATATTGGAATAGTAGTCATCCGTTCCGTCTTCCATGACTGCGTTGAAGCTTAGCGAATTGTCAACATTCGGGTGTTCGTGTGCTTCCATCTGGATTGGATACTTGATGGATACATTGGTAAAGCTACCGGGAAAGCAGGCGGTCTGGTTCAACTCGTCATCCGGTGTCGGCAGGAGCATAATGTACTCAGAGGCGGTAAGTGTGTTGCCGTTGGCGTCGCTCAGGTCGCCGTTAGCGGTCTGCCAGAGGGAAACAAGCTCTGTGTCGTCCTCCATGCAGAGCATGATGCAGTCATCTTCAGACACGACATAGCCGGGGCCGACCTGCTCGCCGTAGAGGTTGACGGCAATCCACTCATAGTTGTCGTTGATGACGAAATAGAACGGCGCGTTTTCAAGCTTCCAGCAGCCGGAGAAGCCTGACATACCGCCAGTCTGCCCAAGCTCTTCGGCCGTGTAGCCTGTCGGGGCGTTCTCGCCATCGCCGGCGTACAGATTGTCATATTCCTCCGATGTGCAGACCACGATGCTGTCGTCGCCGTCCGGAGACAGGAATACAACATAGTCGCCATCGTGGATTGTAAAATCCACTTCGTCAACATCGTTGTCGTACAGGACGTAGCTTTCTTCGTTGTAGACAAGAATGTTGAAGTCCGGAAGCTCAGACGGCTTGTAGGAACCAAGGCTGACTTCCATCATTTCTCCGCTCTGGAAGATACCGTCGACAAGCTCCGTGTCCCATTCATCGCTGGTCGAGGGCGTGATGCTGATAGATGTGATGCCGTGACCGCTGTGGTTTGCAAGCGTTATGTTGACCGGCTCTTCTTTTTCTCCGCAGCCGGTCAGAAGCAGCGCACTCAGCACGCAGCCGAGCGCAGCTGCCAGCATTTTTTGGATACAGTTCATGTCTTTCCTCCTTAAATTTCTCTATTTTGCGTTGCTTTTTTCATTCGTATGCCTGCTCTGCCATGGTCAAAATTTCGTCATGGCTTAGCTCCACATCGCCAAAGCGAACAAAGATGCCGTTGGTCACAGCGCTGTTCCACACCCGCGCATCAGCAAGCGGGCGAAACCGAATCTTATCCAGATACGGCTTCATATCCAACAAAAGTCGACTTCCGGACACAAAATCGACCTGCAGAATATAATCAGGCAGCGGCGTGACAGCTGTGAGATACCTTCGGTTCAAGTGTAGGCCCTCCCTTCCGCAAAAATAAAGATCCACCGTACCTACATTGTACGGTGGATCGGGTGGGATAACCATTAACTAAAGGCTAGGGCTTTTGCCCAAGCAGCTCGGCAAGCTGCTTTCGCTTGGTTCGGGTATCGCCGTCAATATGGAGTTTTGAATAGATCTGGTTCGCGTACTGCTTGACGCTTCCCTCGGAGAGATAGAGCTTTTCGGCAATCTCGCGGTTGCTGAGCCGCTGCACCATCAGTTCTACAATTTCAAATTCCCGCGCTGTCAGCACATCAAATGCTGCCGGGCGCACGCTTGCGGCGTTTCGTACCATTGCCGCTTCGCCAAGGTCAGTGATCTTCGCAATCAAGCCGTTTTTCATCTCGCGCGCAAGAATGGGCTGCAGGCAGTCGTAGTTCTCCACGAACGGCATCACAAAGCCGTCCGGTTCCGCGTCGGCAAGCGCTTTCCGAAGCCATACACGGGCCTCCTCGGCCTTGCCCAATTTCTCGTAGGCCGCTGCCGTCTGGATGCGGATATGCAGCGCCACCAGCGCATAGTGCATCGCCTCGCATACCGCCAGCAGTTCCGCGCTGCGTCCCACCACCTTGGCATAGGCGCCTTGGGTAAGATACACCTGATTTTCGATCATTTCCATCATGGGCTTGCCCGGCGCAAGCATATTGACGGTGGAGAGCCTGTGCTGCGAAAAAATCTCCGGGATCTCTTCTGCTTCACCCCGCAGCGCATGATAATAGGCACTGGTGGCACACCAGATGTTGATCCACGATGCATCGTGATATTGCAGCAACTCTGCGTATCTTTCCGCAAAAGTATAGCGCTGCTCCACATCGGTGTGCAGAGAAAGCCGCCGCGACAGGAAATCACAGCATAGCGCCATGTTGATTTGCCCATTGTCCCTGACCTGTGCGTAAGCGCACTCCAGCTCGATGTGCGCATCGGTAAAATGTCCCTGGCAGAACAGCGCCTCTGCGCGCATAATGGTTTCCGCGCCCTGACCGTGGTTGTTCGTGACCTTGTAGTAATGGGGCATACACTCATCCATCTCGGCCAGCTCGCCCTCAAGTTCTCCCGGTGCGCGGTAGAACATCATCAGGACGGACGGTGAGCCAAAGGTCCAGCCGCCGCCGGATTGGATGCTGATGGCCGGGCGGGACATCTGCCTGCTGGCACTGCGGTGCAGGCGGCTCATGGCGCTGATGTCATTATAGCAGAGAAAACTCAGGATAAGGTCGCACTCACCCAGCAGGTTGCCGCGCTCCTCCGCCGACAGTTCCGGGTGTTCCGCAATGGCTGTCAGCAGCAGTTCTTTCAGCTCCAGCATCTTTGGGATCTGCCGCCATGTGAACATCCGCCGCATCAGGACCAGAATGGCAAAGGGATTGGCTTTCAATGTCTCGGCGGGGCATTTATTCAATGCGTCCAGCACATCCTCCGGCTTCAGCGAGGCCAACAGAATGCCTGCATCACCGCGAATGACCCGCAGCAGCGCGTGGTAGTCCTCGCTTTTTCGGTAGGCAGCAATAGCGTGAAGATACTGCCGTTGGTTTTCATACCACAGCCCGAAACGCTCCCAATAGAGCTTTTGTGTTTCCGCCTTCATCTCGTGAAAGCTCCGTTCGGCACATTCCTTCATCATGTGATGGAAGCGATAGGTCACGCCATCCGGCAAACGCGTGACAAAGGCGTTCTGCTCGCTCAGCATGGCAAGGATCTGCGCCGCGTCCGCATCCCCTGTGATACACTGCGCCATTTCAACGGTAAACTCATCGGCAAGGCCCATTACCGCCAAAAACTCCCGCTGCTTTTCCGGCAGCGGATCGATCATAGCGGCGGTAAAAGTGGCGTAGATATCGGAGTTCCGGCTGGGCAGCACGCCGCGCTCGGAGAGGGTGCGCAGGTTCAGATATACGGCAGAGAACCAGCCCTCGCTGGAATAGAGAAGGCTTTCCACCTGCGCATCGGAAAGCTTTGTCCCGCAGCGGTGGGCATAAACCGCAAGCTCCGTATGGTTGAGGCGCAGCTGTTCCATGCCGATTTGATATACCTTCCCCCCCAGCCGCACCGCCTCCGCGGCGGGCAAAAAGCGGTCACGGCTTGCAACGATTATATGCACATTGGTAGGCAGCCGATTTGCCAACATACAAAGGAACAGGGGGGCACGCTTGTCCGTCAGCAGATGAAAATCGTCAATGAAGATGTAACAGGGGGATTCGCCCGCCAGCATATGGCAGAGATCGTCCACCAGCAGCCCGCCGCCTGCCGCGTCCGTTGGGCAGGGATACTCCCGCAGGAAGGTGAACCCTGCGCGGGCAAACGCCTCCTGCACGCTCTTCCAGAAAATCGCAAGGTTGTCGGAATATACGCTGATGCGGATGATACGCAGCGTCTCCGCTTTGGCGTGCTCGCCGAGATACCAGTTCACCGCTGTGGTTTTTCCATAGCCCATGGGCGCGACCACTGTCGTCATGGCGCAGCGGGAAATAGGCCGCAGGCTCTCTTGCAGCCGCTCAGATATGTAAATGGTGTTCAGATTCCATTTTGGCTTTGGCATAATGCACACCTCCAACGCATTGGTTTTTGCATCCCGACGGATTTTGGATACGGTGTATGGCTGCCTTTATGGAGGGGACTTCTCATTATTTTCATTTTACATCATCTTGTTCTGCACGGCAAGATGGTGTTTTTACATTCTTTTGCTATAGGTTATTCACCCCTCGATTTATGAGTCGAGGGGGATTCTGTTTGGCAGATAAAAGCAGACCCCCGCCGCACACCGCTGTTGCCGGCGGTATGGGAGGGGGTCTGCTATTTAGGGAACTATGAGAAAATTACTTTTTGCGCTTTTTGCCCACGATCAGCAGGGCAACCGCGCCGCCGCTGATAGCCAGAATAGCGATCAGCAGCGCCAGCGGGAATGTGTCCGACGTCTGCGGAATATGCGTCATCGGGGCAGGTGTTGCGGTAGCAACGGGCTTCGGGGTTGCGGTAGGTGCGGGGGTAGCTGTGGGTGCCGGGGTAGCAGAAGGCTCCTGGCTGGGGGTGACTGTGGGGGTGGGCGTAGGCGTGGCCTTCGGCGTGTAGGTATTTGTAAAGGTCATGCTTGCGGGCTCTTCCGTAAGCGCTGCCTTCATCTTGCCGCTGCCATCGTCCTGCACCTCAACTGTAAAGGTGTAGGTCTGGTCATCATAGCTTACGCCTTCGGCGTCGCCCTTGACCTCCGATACCGTGTAGGTGTAGGCGGTGGGGGCGGCGTCGCTGTTGTTGGAGTCAGGATCCTTATAGGTCAGTGCAAATGTCACCTTGCCGCTGGCATCGTTGGTAGCGGTCAGGCCATTGTGCGCTGCGTCCTCCGGGCAAGACAGCTTAAAGGTGAATTCGCCTGCGTTCAGAGCACGGCCGGTCAGGTTCTTTTGCAGGGTAATGGTTACTGCGTCGGAATCCGCTGCGGCATAGCTGTTGCGGAAAGTCGGCGTTACGCCATCCCCCAGCGGGGTGGTCTTGTCGGCTTCGTAATAGGTGTAGCTCTCGATGTCCAGTTTGCCGTTGCCTTCCTTATCCCGCAATTTGACGCACACAGTATAAACCGTGGGGTCATAGGTAATGCCGTCTTTGGCCTCGTTGACCTCGCTGATGGTATACCAATGCGTCAGCAGGGCTTGCATTTCCTCGGTCGGCGCGATTTCCTCGCTGTTGTTGTCAATGGGGGTCAGCGCAAGCAAAGCGGGCTGGCGATGCACATCGGGCTGGTTGCCCTCGGTGGGCTGCTCGGTCGCGGTGGGCTGCACGGTCGCAGTAGGCTGCTCGGTCGCAGTAGGCTGCTCGGTCACAGTGGGCTGTTCGGTCACAGCGGGCTGCTCGGTCGCAGTGGGCTGCTCGGTCGCGGTGGGCTGTTCGGTCGCAGTAGGCTGCTCGGTCGCGGTGGGCTGCTCGTCCTCGGTGGGCTGCTCGTCCTCAGTGGGCTGCTCGCCCTCAACGGGCTGCTCGTCTACAACGGGCTGCTCGTCTACAACGGGCTGCTCGTCTACAACGGGCTTTTCATCCTCGGTGGGCTGCTCGGTCGGCAGGTCGGCAAACAGTGCGGCATACGTTGTCTGGGCTTCGCTGAAACCAATGTCGGAGAATTCCACCGTGCCGTCGGCCTTGTTCGTGCCGGTGGAAACTTCGTGGCCATTTTTATCGGTCACAATGAAGTGGAACTCGCCCGGCTGCATCTGGCGGCCGGTCAACACCTTGGTGGCCTTGGGGGTAAACTTGACGGTATCGCCCGCCGTTGCCGTGTAGGTGTTTACAAACTGTGCGCCGTCAACGGGTCGGCCGTTCAGCGTATAAACGAGGGGGCTTGCCACAAGCTGGCCTTTGCCGTTATCTTCGACGTTGAAGGTGACCTCGTATGTACGGGTATCATACCCGATGCCGCCGAGGTGGTTATTCACCTCGCTGATGACATAGGTCTTTTGGCCTACGTCGCCCTGCTCGAAATTCAGGGTAAACGTAACTTTGCCGTCTGCCTCGTTCGTGGCGGTTTTAATAACCCTGCCGTTTTCACTCAAATTGAACGAGAAGTCGTCCTTGTTCAGTGTGCGGTTGCCGACCACGACATTCAGTTTCTTGGTGGCGTTCAAAGTTACCTTAACGCCGCTTGTGGAATAGGTGTTGGTAAACTTGACACTATCCGCGGGGGCACCATCTTTCGTAATGGTGTGACCTGTCATTGTCAGCTGGCCGCTGCCGTTGTCCGTGATGGTAACCGTCACACTGTAGGAGGAGCTGTCATACGAAACACCGGGGATTTTACCTTCGGTGGGGATATTCTCGGTGATGTTGTACTCATAAGTGCCGGGTTTGGTGAAGGTGATACTTCCGAAGTCAAAGGGAACCTGCGCTCCGTCGCCGGTGAGGCCTTCAGTATACGCCACATTTGTCTGTATATATGTATCAGTCACATCATCTCTCAGCGGGGCACCATCGACAGCTTCCAATTTGAAATCGAAATGATCGTTTCGGTTCCAATTGCGGCCCGTCAAAATCTTTTCGCCCTTGAACGGGTAATTGGCGTCATCAGGGTTCACGGTAATCGGGGCGGGGGTATAGGTGTTTGTCACCGTGACTTCTTGGGCTGTACCTGCCGTGATCTCGCCCTTGCCGTCGCTCGTGATGCTACTGGTATAGTAGGTGGGCCGATTTTCTTCCGTGATGGTATAGGTGCTGCCTGCGGGCAAGCCCACAATCTCGGCAGTCTGGCCGTCTTTCAGTTTGAAGGTACCGTTGTTCTGGATGGTAGCAGGGGATGTCTGAGTGCCATCAGCATTGGTAACGGTGTAGTTATACGCGGCATTGGGGTCCAAGGTCTCGCCCGCTTTGGCCGCCAACTCAAACTTCATCGTAAATTCGGCGTCAGCTTTCGGGTGCAGACCCTCGGCGGCTACCACATTCTTGGTAACTTTCAAGCTGCCGGTGGCGTTCATGGTCAGCTTACCGTTGTTGCCAAGGTACAGCACACCCTCGTCTGTGTTAAGGTTCCACTGGAAGTCAATGCGGCGGTCGGCAGTGCCGGTTCTGTTGCCAGGAGTACCATCTGCCTCTTTCTTATCGCCCAGCTGGTTATCAATGGCGGAGGGCAAGCTGCCTTTTTTGGTGTCCGCCTTGATGTACCATTTGCCATCTTCTTCTTTTTTAATGCAACTTTGGATTTCCTCATCAGTTGCAATGCTAACGGGCACCCAACGGGTCTCGCGAACCGTATCAGTATGCGCAGGAGATTCCAGCTGCAAATAGTCCAGCTTGTAGTAGTAGGTCTGGTTCGGTAGTACCTCTGTGGCCTCCGTATACGGTGGGTTAGTGTTATCACCCGATTTTGTGTACAGCAGGGTATCCTCGGTGTGATAGTAGAAGCTGTTGCTTGTTGCAGGGGTAAAGGTGGCAGTGGTCGAGCCGATGGTTGTTTTGCTGCTGTCTGCCGTTGTTTTGCTAGGATCAAATTTGTTGGAGTAAAAGCTGATTGTGCCGTCGTCTTGGGCGTTTTTCGCAACGTAGGCGGCAAGGTCGGTGTCGTTAAAGCTGCCGGACGCAATCTGGTCACGCACATCCTTTTTAAGGCCGACAGAGTAGATGACGCTGATGGGCTGGGCGTCGTTGACTTTCAGCGTCGCCTTGCCATCGGTGTTTGTGACCTGATAATACCGCAGGGGCAGCATACTGGCAGGGATCTGGACCCGCACGCGGTCGCCGACACTGCCGCTGCCATGTCATACAAAAAGGAAAACTCCGACCTATTTATTATATAGCGAAAGCCCTCTGCCGTCTAGACAGTAATTTGTTTCCGTGATACAATAATGGGAACATACAAGAAAGGCTTAAACACGTGCTTTTGGGGACGGTTTAAGCCTTTTGTGATACTAGAATGATACTACAAAAAAGCATAGAACAGAAAAAGAGTCATAATCTCGCAAATATAGAGCATAAGCACATTGTAAAAACGTGGGTGTATGGTATAGAATGTCTA
>ERZ827168.2103-NODE-2103-length-24485-cov-5.483258_pt1 | contig 24485 bp, 11 predicted proteins | sample MGYA00519868_ERZ827168 | MGnify/ENA primary metagenome ERZ827168 (study PRJEB31778, sample SAMEA3449271) | human gut metagenome | biome: human gut; feature: human-associated habitat; material: faeces | place: United Kingdom | collected 2010/2012 ...
ACTCAAGGATTTACCGATTAATATACAGAACCCCATACGTTCTTTATATACAGACAATGATCGATCCCTTTGGTTCGGGACAAAAGGAGACGGAATTGTCCGGATACAAGCCTATGACACTTACCCAAACAAAAAGGCGATTCCACAAAGCGCTATCACGCATTTCACCACCGCCGACGGATTATCCAGCAACCGGGTATATAGCTTCCAGAGAAGCGAATTCCATCCTTGTATCTGGATCGGTACGGAAGGCCCGGGGCTCTGTTATTATTCTTATAAAGAAAATCGAATAAAGACGATCCCGCAGCAAGAGGACACTCCCCCTATCCGCTATATCCATTCTATTTGTGAGGTAAACGACTCGACATTATGGTTGGCGACAACCGGCAACGGATTACTGAAGGTTACTTTACGTATGGATAAAGTCACGCCTACAATCAGTAAGATACAAACCTTCCCGCTAAAAAACGGGGAGAATACCTGCAAAGAGATTCAATCCATGATATATGATAACGACTCGACCTTATTTCTCGGGAGTCGTGGCGGTTATGGGGTTATTAGTTTTAACATATTCAACCAGAAATATGAGTTCCTGCAAACCAACAATTTAAGGAATCCGGCCATTGGAGACGTGTTATCTGTATGCCAGACCGAGGATTCTACTTTCTATGCAGGCGCCAGCTCCGGACTTACCCGGATTAAATTTAAAAGAGGAAAGATACATTTACGCCAATTCGATAAAAGCAACGGGATCGCAAACGACATGATCCATGGCATTCATGAGGGGAATGATAGCTGTATCTGGTTAAGCACCAATAAAGGTCTCACCAAATATAATCCCCGGAATAATTTTTTCCATAATTATCATCAACCTTATTTTAGCGTCACGGAATTCTCTGATGACGCTTATTGGAAATGCCCATACTCCGAGCGTTTATTCTTTGGAGGCATCAACGGATTAGTCTGGGTAAATAAACAAACGGAGCCGGAGCATACCTATCAACCCGAATTAAGTTTCTTCGAGTTGCAAATGGATAAACAAATCCTTCCATTATATAAGGACATCAGCCGGAACGGTGTAACGGTTCCGGCTGATGTGCAATCGTTAACGATTGCGTTCGTCGCTCCGGATTACATCAACGGGGAGAATTACGAGTATTCGTATCAGTTGGTCAACTATAATTCCTCTTGGGAAAAATTGCAAAAGACAAACAAGGTAACTTTCATGAACCTACCGTACGGGGAATATTTGCTGAAAGTCCGTTATCGCAACGATGTCATTGATTCGTCAGCAAAAGAATACACTCTACCTATCAAGGTATTACCTCCTATTTATCTAAGCTCGTTAGCCATTTTCACGTATCTTTTTATCGGTACAGTTTTGCTCATCATCGCCACCTATCGTATCCATCACCAAATACTAAAGAAACAGAAGCAGATCGCAGACAAGATCAAGGAGGAGCAAAAAGAGAAGCTATACGAGTCCAAGCTGAATTTCTTTACCCACATTACGCATGAGCTATGCACCCCGCTTACCTTGATCAATGGCGTGGAGAATTATATCCAAGCCTATGCCGCCACCTCAAAAGACAAGACATTAGAAAAATACACTTCAGTCCTCCGGGAAAATGTAGAGGAACTGAACGGACTTATCCAAGAAATCCTTGATTTCCGAAAAGCGGAAGACGCAGGATTCAGTCATACGCACATCCGGAGAGTATCCGTATCCTCTCTTTTGCGAACTCAATTCGAATGGTTTTACCCACTATCCGAGCAACACCAAATCCAATTCAAGATCGATGCTCCCAAAGAGCTTTATTGGAATACGGATTCCGTCTATTTCAAGAAGATCCTAGCAAATCTGATTTCCAACGCATTTAAGTATACGGAAGACGGGGGCACGGTTCGTATCTCCTTACATGAGGAGGAGAACTTCCTCGTCCTTAAAGTTTACAACACCGGCAAAGGAATCGAGGAGGCAGACATGCAAAATATTTTCGACCGATATCGTATCCTTGGCACGATGGATAACGATGATAACAGGCAAAATACGACACGGAATGGCCTCGGCTTATTTATCTGTCACAGCCTCGTACAATCCTTAGGTGGTAAAATCGACATAGAGAGTGAGGTCGGCCAATATGCTGAATTTACAGTTACCTTACCTTTTGGCATCGTAGAGGAGACCTCAGACAACACGATAGACGAAGAGATTCCCGTATCGCTTCCTTCCCCAAACACGGATATACAAGAGCCGCAAATCTCACATACGGCACAAAAAGAGACGGAAGATAAACCGATGATACTCGTTATCGACGATCATAAAGACATCGTCTGGTTAATCACGGAAACCCTCTCTTCCGAATATCAGGTTCAAGAAGCTTATAATGCGGAAAAGGCTCTGGAATTCCTCAAACAATACACTCCGTCCCTTATCATCACCGATATCATGATGCCTAATATGGACGGATTAGAATTGATCTCGCTTATCAAAGAAAATAAATATACCCGCCATATCCCGCTTATTATCATCTCTGCTAAAATATCAGACCAAGAGCAAGCGGCAGGACTTAATATCGGAGCGGATGCCTATCTAACCAAGCCTTTCTCGCCAACAGTTCTCCTATCCGTCGTGAATCGATTGATGACTAACCAAAGAGAATTAAAAGAGTATTTCTATTCTCCGGAAAGTGCTTATCAATATACGGAAGGGCAATTATTACATCAAGAAGACAAGGAATTCCTTGACGCCGTAACCGCTATCATCAAAGAAAATGTCAGCAAGGAAGGACTCGGTCCCGAGCTGGTAGCGGACGCACTGAATATAAACACCCGCATCTTATATCGCCGTTTCAAGAAAATATCTACCATGACGCCGAGTGATTTTATAAAGGATTATAGGTTAAACTATGCAGCGCAATTACTCGTGAATACCAACATGAGCGTTCAGGAAATTATTTATAATGTAGGAATTTCTAACAAATCATACTTCTATAGGGAATTTGCCCGTAAATATAACATGACACCTAAGGAATACCGCACAAAAGAGGCATAAATCATTGATTCCTAAATAGTGTCATAATCTACCAAAAGAGTATCATAATCTGCTATATGCATTTCATGACACTTCTTTGGCATTTCAAAGCACTCTTCAATTCGTTAAGACCTATTAATATTGCTGTCGAATAGCAAAGCAAACCGCTTGTGTGTATTCTTCCTTCGGGAAGCACATTATTAACTTTTAATTTAATGTTTTTATGGAAAAAAAGAGTGAAGGTAAGACGAGGAAATGCCTGACTTTATTAGGTGGACGAACCTCTTTGTTACTTTGTTTATCTTTAATGTTTCAGTCCTCTTATGCGGCCGGAGATTCTACTGTTCCTGAAATGGGAAACATGGAGATTCATCAGATCGCACAGCAAAGTTCAACCATTAAAGGTGTAGTAAAAGACCAAAAGGGTGAACCTCTGATTGGCGTTAGTATTGTTGTGAAAGGAACCACGAACGGAACAGCTTCGGACTTTGACGGAAATTTCACCTTGGATGTGCCGGATAACAGCACATTGGTATTTTCCTTCATCGGCTTCAAATCCCAAGAAGTTCGTTATACCGGGCAAAAAACATTGAACATAGTCTTAGCTGAAGACTCTGAGACACTAGACGAGGTAGTAGTCGTTGGCTACGGTTCCCAAAAGAAAGGTGAGATCACCTCATCCGTTACCAGCGTGAAAGCATCCGACTTTAACAAGGCACCGGTAGTGAACCCGATGCAATTGGTGGAAGGACGTGTAGCTGGTCTGACTGTATCACGTGGTAGCACCGACCCGAATGGCGAGGTAAAAGTACAGATGCGTGGTGCCTCATCTCTGAAAGGTAGCAATGAGCCTCTCGTTATTATTGACGGTATGCCGGGTAATATGACTTCTTTGAACGCTATCGCACCCGAGGATATCGAGGCGATCGACGTATTGAAAGACGGTTCCGCAGCCGCTATCTACGGAACCCGGGGTAATAACGGTGTGATCATCGTCTCCACGAGACGTCCGCAAGCCGGAACTACTCAAGTGGATTACTCAGGATATATCATGCACGAGGCGGTTTATAAACGACCGGAAATCTTAAATGGAGACGAGTTCGTCGCTTATGGCAAAGAAACTAACAACGCCAATATCCGCGACTTTGGTGGACGGGATAACCATTACGACGCTTTATTGAATAAGAGTAATTTCACCCATGTACACAACTTGACCGCTACAGGTGGTAATGGTAAGACAAACTATCGCGCTTCTTTAAATTACAAAAAGAATGATGGTATGATCCGTAACACCAGCCGTGAAACGATCAATGGCTCTATCGCCGTGAACCACCGTGCGTTTGATGATAAACTACAGCTTTCTTTCAATCTAGCAAACTCTTTCGTGAAAGTGGACGCAGTTTCCGATGATGTGGATAAGGTAGGAGATATCCCTAATTACGGCATATTATACCAGGCTATCCGTATCAACCCGACGATGCCTATTTATAAGGAAGACGGCTCCTTCTGGGAAACTTACAGCGGTTACGAAGATTTCAACCCGGTAGCCCGCATATACCAGCGTACCAAGAAAAAGGAATTCAAGAATTTATTGGCGAACTTCAAGGCTCAATATGAGATTATCCCCGGTTTGACAGCCGCCGCTTTCTTCGCTATGGAGAAGAACGATGCGTTAACTAACGATTATAGTATGCGTGAGGAATATAGCCAACATAAAGACGGTACAAACGGACGCGCCAAAAAAGAATATTATCAGAATACCAACCGTACCACTGAATGGACAGCAAACTACAATACTTCCATCAACGGCGTACACAATATTACCGGTTTGCTGGGATACAGTTACCAAGATTTTGAATACGAGCAATTCAGCGCCGAGAACAAGAACTTCTTGACGGACGTATTCGGTACCAATAACCTAGAAGCCGGCGGTTACCTAAAAGATGGTAAGGCCGAGATGAAGAGTAAAAAAGAGACCAGCAAACTGATCGCCTTCTTCGCCCGTGCCAACTATAATTACGACGGTAAATACATGGCCAGCGCCTCTATCCGCCGTGAAGGTTCCACGAAGTTCGGAGCGAACAACAAATGGGCTTGGTTCCCCTCTGTCAGCGCAGGCTGGATGATCTCTCGTGAGGACTTCATGGAGAGCCAAGAAGTGTTCGACGTATTGAAATTCCGTGCCGGTTTCGGTATCACGGGTAGTTTGCCTACCGATCCGTATATGTCTCTCGCTACCTACGGTACAGGCGCTGGAGCTTGGAACGCTTACACCGGTTCATGGCTAACCGCCACTTACGGTCCGAATATCAACCCGAATCCGGATTTGAAATGGGAGAAGAATGAGTCCTTGAACATCGGTTTCGACTTCGGCTTGCTAGGTGGACGCCTAAATGGTACGATCGATTGGTATAGTCGTACGACTCGCGACTTGATCAGTAGCTACAATGCCCAACAGCCATCTTTGATCTACAACACGATCACCACCAACGTAGGCACGATGAGAAATAGAGGTATAGAATTAGCATTAAACGCAGAGGTCGTAAAGACTAAGGATTTCTCTTACACGGCTAATTTCACGTTCTCATACGAGAATAATAAATTGACATCTTTGTCTAACGACGTGTACAAATCTTCTTACGAGGATCAATATGACCTGCCCTCTCCGGGCAACCCGGGCAAGGCTTACCGCCTACAAGAAGGACAGCCGATCGCATCATTCTTCGGTTATGTATGCGATGGCATCAACCCGGACGGAACTTGGAATCTTCGCGACATAGACGGAAAGGAAGGTCTGTCTGACGCTGACCGTACCTTTATCGGTAATGGTTTGCCGAAATTCAAGGCTGGCTTACAGAACACATTTACCTATAAGAACTTTGACTTCAGCTTCTTCCTGCGCGGTATGTTTGATTATGACGTATTGAACGAGGGTGCTATTTATTTCGGAACGACTGTTAATATTGATCAGTCTGGCACAAACGTATACAAGGATGCCTTGAAGAACAAGGTAACAGAGCAACCATTGTTCTCTTCTTATTATCTAGAGAAAGGGAACTTCTTGAAGATCGATAACGTGACACTAGGTTATACATTCAACTTCAAAAATAATAAATATGTGCGCAACTTACGTATTTATGGTAATGTCACCAATCTTGCGACTATTACAGGATACTCAGGTTTAACCCCTGACGTAAACGTAACAGGACTACAAGCAGGTATAGAGAAGCGCGGATCTTATCCCACCACCCGTACCTTCACGTTTGGCGTTAATTTTGGATTCTAATTAAGTAACAATAGATTTAAGACAATACAATGAAAGCTTTAAAAAATATATGCGCAATTTCATTATTGCTGGGAGCTACCGCATTTACCTCTTGTACGGACCTGACAGAGGAAATACATAGCTCGGTAATCGCTGAAAATTACTACAACAATGCAGGCGAGGTAATGGCCGCCATGATGCGTCCATGGGGGCACTTCTGTGGAACCATGCAAGTAGCCCAATCGCCTTGGTCATGTAACGAGTTATCTTCCGACGGTGCCGCATGGCCTCAAAAAGGTCGCCACGGCTATGACAATGGAGACTGGATTCGCCTACACCGCCATCAATGGATTCCTACGGATGGTCAAGTAGTGGATGCTTGGAAAAAATTATTTGAAGGTATCGGATATGCTAACAACTTCCTTACAGATACAGAGAATATAGATTTTGAAGCACTCCAAGTTCCAATGTCTAAAGCACAAGCACAAGCGGAGATGCGTGTATATCGCGCTTACTGTTATTGGTATGTGATGGATATGTTCGGTACGGCTCCAATTTGCGAGAAAATCGGTGAAATCAATCCTTCCTCCAAATCTCGCGCAGAGTTATTCGCTTGGATCGAAAAAGAGTTAAACGAGAGTATTCCTTCTTTGTCAGAGAGTAAAACAGAGACCTACGGACGTGTATCCAAATGGGGGGCTTACGCATTATTGGCTCGTCTCTATTTGAATGCGGAAATTTATACTGGACAAGCACGCTGGGATGATTGTATCGCAGCTTGCGATGAATTAGCTAAGGGAGGTTTCGCATTGGATAAGAAGTGGAACGACACTTTCCGTGCGGATAACGACAAGCGATCTACCGAGATCATCTGGTCAATCGTGTATGATGAAGTATATGCCAAAGGAATGGGCTGGTATCAACGTTGGTTGCATTACGCACACCAAACTGGCTGGGATTTGCAATCCGGGCCTTGGAACGGTCTGGTGACACAACCTACCTTCTATGACTCATTTGCTGATAACGACTTGAGAAAGGTGGAAGGCTTCTTGATCGGTAAGCAATATCCTCGCAAAGTGGATGAAAACGGTAATTACTACTACGACACGACCGCAGAGCCTTTGAAAGGTTCAGAGGAGTACAATGGGCAGGATTTGGTATTCGTAAACTACATTAAGTCCATGACCGAGGGCGAAGAAAACAGCGGCGCTCGCTCTATCAAGTATGAGATCCAACCGGGTACTACCGGCGATATGAACAACGACTGGGTGATGTTCCGTTATTCCGAGGTTATCTATAACAAAGCGGAGGCCTTGATGCGTAAGAACGGGGGCAAAGCAACGCAAGAAGTGGTAGATATGATCAACAGCGTTCGTCAACGTTCTTTCAAGGCAGAGGATTGGGAGAAAGCGAAATATACGACCGCTACTCTGACCATGGATGAGTTCTTGGCCGAAAAAGGTAGAGAGTTTGCTTTCGAAGGAATCCGCCGTACAGACTTGGTTCGTTTCAACAAGTTCGTAACCACTTCTTGGTGGGACAAGACTGCATCCAACGAACCAAAGCGTAATATCTTCCCTATTCCGCAAAGACAATTGGATGCTAACGCAAACTTATCTCCGAACGAGGCTAACTCATTGTTCTAAATATCAACTAAGTATAGTAGAAATCCATTATTAACAAATTAGCACTTGACAATGATAGAGGACTACTATACTTATTGATCTGAAAATATAAAAGGTTACCTTTGTCACTATCAAAGGTTATCCTTGGAACTATCAAAGGTGGCCTTTTATGTTTCATCCTTTTCTAACTAATTGATACGACATGATAAATCTCAAGAAATCGATGTGTTGCCTTTTTCTGGCAGCCAGCTCAACAGTAGCGATCGCACAGACCAATGTAGTTGATCTTGTAAACCCGATCATCGGGACAAATGGAATGGGACATACATTCCCGGGCGCTTGCGTACCCTTCGGACTCGTGCAACTCAGTCCGGATACAGATACCATACCACACAACGTAGATGGTAAATACCAACCTCGCTCCTACGAGTATTGTGCGGGTTATCAACATAAAGACAGTAGCATCGTAGGTTTCAGCCACACCCACTTCAGCGGTACCGGCCACTCCGACCTAGGAGACATCTTGATTATGCCTACCACCGGAACGTTGAAGCTAAATCCCGGTACAGCCACGAATCCCGATGGCGGTTACCGTTCCCGCTTCTCGCATGACACCGAGATATCCCGTCCCGGATACTATGAGGTGATGCTCGCCGATTATGGCGTAAAGGCGCAACTAACCACTACCCAACGGGCCGGCATCCACAAATACACATACCCTACGAACAGTGAGAACCAACGCATTATCCTTGATATGATTCACGGGATCTATAACTATGACGGCAAAGTTCTTTGGACCAATATTCGTGTAGAGAACGATACGCTGGTAACCGGCTATCGTATTACAAACGGTTGGGCACGTACCAACTATACTTATTTCGCCATGTCTTTCTCCAAACCGATCACGCATTACGGATGCGAAGAGAAAGCGAAAGTTGATTATCGGGGCGGTTATGCCAAGTTCAATATGAAAGAGAACTTCCCGGATATCGGAGGACGTAAGATCGTCGCTTATTTTGATTTCGATCCGAAAACGTCTGATGAGTTGGAAGTGAAAGTCGCCCTTTCCGGAGTCAGCACCGAGGGAGCCTTAAAAAATCTACGTGCCGAGGCTTCCGGTGCAGACTTCGACCAATTAGCCGCCAAAGCCTCCGATACTTGGAATAAGGCGCTCTCCGTCATCGACGCGAAAGGAAGCGATGACCAATTGGCTATGCTTTACACCTCCTTGTATCACACGATGATCAATCCTTGCGTATACACTGACGTTGACGGTCAATACCGCGGACTCGACCATAATATCCATCAAGCGGACGGATTCACGAACTATACCGTATTCTCCGTATGGGATACGTATCGTGCCCTACATCCCCTGTTCAATATCATCAACCGACAAGTTAACACGGATATCGCCAAATCCATGTTGAAACATTGCGAGCAAAGCGTTCATCATGCCTTGCCGATCTGGAGCCATATGGCAAACGAGAACTGGTGCATGATCGGTTATCATTCCGTCTCTGTCTTGGCGGACGCTATCGCCAAAGGATTACCGATTGATAAAGACGCCGCGTTAAAAGCGATGATCAGCAGTTCTACGATTCCGTATTATGAGGGAACCAAAGAGTTTATGGAATTAGGTTATGTTCCTTTAGATCGCAACGGTAGCGCAGGCTCCTTGACTTTGGAGTATGCTTATGATGATTGGACAATCTATAATACAGCTTTATTAGCGGGAAACCGATCCGTGGCCGATACCTATAAAAAACGTGCGTCCAATTACGCGAATGTATTCGATACCTCGATCGGATATGCCCGTCCCCGTTATACGAATGGTAAATTCAAAGAGGACTTCAGTTTGTTAAGCACGCACGGTGAAGGGTTTATCGAGGGAAATGCCTTGAATTATTCCTTCTATGTCCCTCAAGATGTCAATGGTATGATTCAGTTGATGGGAGGCGAGCAAGCATTCATCACTAAAATGGATTCCTTATTCACGATGCATCTTCCCGATGAGTTCTTTGCCGAGACCGAAGACGTAACCAAAGAAGGATTACTAGGAGGTTATGTACACGGTAACGAACCCAGCCATCACATCCCATTCTTATACGCATGGACCAGCCAGCCTTGGAAAACCCAATTCTGGCAACGCGAGATCATGAATAAGATGTATCGCAACAATATCGACGGCCTTTGCGGTAACGACGACTGCGGCCAGATGTCCGCTTGGTATATCCTTTCCGCCATGGGATTCTATCCGGTTTGCCCGGGTACGGATCAATACGTATTAGGCGCTCCTTACCTTCCCTATATGAAGGTCCGCTTGGAGAATGGCAAGACTTTCGAGGTAAAAGCCGATAAAGTCAGCGACAAGAACCGTTATGTAAAAGCGGTAAAGCTAAACGGGAAACCTTATACCAAAGGATACATCACGCAGGATGACATCATGAACGGTGGAACGCTCACTTTCGAGATGACTTCCAGCCCGAACAAAAAGCGATTGTTCAACGGAGAGGATCGTCCTTATTCACTGACGGATTAACCTATTTTATCAGAAAAAACAGACAAGACTCATGAAGTATAAACAATTAATCAGCGGTGCTTTCCTGCTGTGGACTTGCATCGCTTGCTCCGGCAAAAAGGAACAGGCGGCTACAGTAGCGGAAGCCACCTCAAATCCTTGGGATAATTATTACATCGGAAAGATCGATTTCAAGAATCTTTCCCCCGAGGCTAAGGGCTCGGCGATCTATGCCGCCGTTATCCCTGATCCGGAAGCTTATATTACCAAGCACGCCCGCAAGGTCGTAGAGACACTTTATTTCACTCCGGAAGATAGTATCCCGGGCATCGAGGAGATCCACTATACATTAAAGGAATACGACGGGGTATCCGCGAAAGACGGAGCGCCCCCTTCCATCAGTATCGTATACAGCACGAAATGGATCGAGAAAAGTTTTGCCAATAACGACACCGCGAAAGTGGATTACGAGACCCGTGGCGTATTATACCATGAGCTGACGCATGGTTTCCAATTGGAGCCTCAAGGCATAGGTAGCTATGGGACTAATAAGACTTTCTGGGCCATGATAGAAGGTGTGGCGGATGCCGTAAGATACTTAAACGGCGGTTTTACCTTGGAAGATCGTCCCAAAGGCGGCCATTATATGGATGGTTACCGCACGACAGGCTTCTTCCTCGCATGGCTTACGCAAACCAAGAGCCCGGATTTCCTGCGGAAGTTCAACCGAAGCACATTAGAGGTTATTCCTTGGTCGTTCGATGGTGGCGTGAAATATGCGCTCGGCAATGATTACGACATAGACTCCTTATGGAAAGAATATATGGCAACGATGGGAGATGAAGCGTAGCCCCGGCAAAGGCTACGACCAACGGCGGTAACACTCAACAAGTTACCGCCGTTCTTTTATAGTATCACTCCCGACCTTCCGCCAATAGGCATTATAAGGTCGCAACAATGCCCATCGTAAGCTCCTTATACTGCCCATCCTAACAACCTTACAATGGGCATTGTTACATTATTCCCCTAAAACACCTTCCTTATTTGCATTTCCGTAAACATATATCTACTTTTGCGAAAAAGTAAATATGGAACTTTATACCCGAATCCTGTTGCCGAAAGCACGATTCTCTTTCTCGTATGAGGACCGGGTCGTGATGATGGGCTCCTGCTTCGCCGAGAATATCGGGCGGAAACTGGAAGAGAATAAATTCTCCGTAGATATAAACCCATTCGGTACTCTGTATAACCCGGCTTCCGTAGCGGAAGGATTGCGGATGCTGCTACGCCCGGAGTATTTCACTCCCGGCGATTTATTCCAGCATGAGGGCATATACCATAGTTTTACCCATCATAGCCGTTTCTCCGCTCCCTCGGAAGAAGAATGCCTAGGCCATATAAACAGCCGCTTATCCGAATCCTCCGATTTCCTGCGAAAAGCGACCCGGTTGGTAATCACGTTGGGAACCGCTTTCGTCTACCGCCTCAAGAGCGACGGGCGAATCGTGTCGAATTGCCATAAGCTACCGGAAAAGATGTTCGATCGGCAACGATTATCCACGCAAGAGATCGTCGAGGACTGGAAACCTCTGTTACTAGCCCTTTGGGAACAAAACCCCGCCTTGAAAATCTTATTTACCGTAAGTCCAATCCGCCACTGGAAAGACGGGGCGCACGAGAACCAACTCAGCAAAGCCACCCTATTGCTAGCCACGGACGCCTTACAGAAAGATTATCCCGACCGAATCGCCTACTTCCCCGCTTATGAGATCCTTATGGACGAGCTCCGGGATTATCGTTTCTATGCGGACGATATGCTCCATCCCTCCCCATTGGCCATTGATTATATTTGGCAACGTTTTATCGAAAATTTCTTATCCACAGACACTTCGGCAATCCTTAAAGAATGGGGTGATATTCAAAAAGCTATTAACCATAAGCCTTTTCAACCGGATAGCGAGGCCTATAAGCGGTTTATCCTTCAAACTTTGTTAAAGATGGAACGAATTAGCGAGAAAATTCCTTCCTTTGATATCAGAAAAGAGATCGAAATAGTAAAGTCTAAACTAAAATAAAAGAATGGAATACGCAATTAAAGAAATAGCAAGAGTTATCGGTGCTAAAACAAACCAATTGCTTGACGATACGGTCAGTTTGTTGTTGACAGATAGCCGTCGTCTCTCCTTCCCGGAACAAAGCCTCTTCTTCGCCTTGAAAACCAAGACGAACGACGGACATAGATATATACAGGAACTCTATAAACTTCGTGTTCGCAACTTCGTGGTAAGCGATATGCTACCGGAGTTCGAGAGCATGAAGGACGCGAACTTCCTGATCGTAAAAGATACGTTACGAGCTTTACAAAAGCTGGCGACTCACCACAGGAAGCAATTCAACATCCCCGTGATCGGCATCACCGGTAGCAACGGAAAGACGATCGTAAAGGAATTCCTCTATCAACTGTTGCATAACGAGTTCAACATCGTACGTTCGCCTCGGAGCTACAACTCCCAGTTGGGGGTTCCTCTCTCGGTATGGCAGATGAGCGAGAAAAATACACTGGGCATCTTCGAGGCCGGTATCTCACAACCGGACGAGATGGAACGCCTGCAACCCATTATCGCCCCCACGATCGGTATCATCACGAATATCGGGGAGGCTCATCAAGAGAATTTCCTCTCCTCCAATCAGAAATGTATGGAGAAGCTGACGCTTTTCAATGATTGCGAAGCCATTATTTATGATGGGGATGATTTATTTATCGCCAATTGTATCGAATCGGCTTGCCTTTCTCATAAAGCGATCGCATGGAGCCGTACGGACTCCGAGGCTCCTTTGTTTATCGAGTCTATCGATAAGAAAGAGTTTGAGACGATCATTCACTGTACTTTACTGGGCTTCAACCGGGTCGTTACCATTCCGTTCACGGACGACGCTTCTATCGAGAACGTGATCCATTGTATGGCGGTTATGCTTTACCTAAAACCCACCAGCGTAAACGACGTAACGAAATTCTTACATCTTGAGCCGGTGGCTATGCGATTGGACGTAAAGCAAGGTATCAACAATTGCCTGTTGATAAATGATACCTATAACTCGGATATCAACTCCTTGGATATCGCACTCGATTTCCAACAAAGCCGCCGGGTAGGCAAGCAATTAAAGAGCACTTTAATCCTCTCCGATATCCTTCAATCGGGCACCTTGCCGAAATCTCTATATAAGAAGGTCGCCGATTTGGTTCGCCGTAAGAAGATAGATCGTATCGTCGGTATCGGCCGCGACTTAAAGGAATATGCTTCCGTCTTCGAGATCGAGAAGGAGTTTTACACGACCACCGAGGAATTTATCAAGTCTCCTTCCTTCAAGAAATTCAAGGATGAGTTGATCTTGATTAAAGGTTCCCGCCATTTCCATTTCGAGCAGATCTCCGAGTTGTTGGAGAAGAAAGTGCATGAGACGATCCTAGAGGTAAATCTGGACGCGATCGTACACAACTTCAATCAGTATCGTTCCAAGCTAAAGCCGGAGACTAAGATGGTTTGTATGGTAAAAGCTTTTGGTTATGGAGCCGGCTCTTACGAGTTGGCGAAGACCCTTCAAGAACATCGTTGCGACTATCTGGCCGTGGCGGTAGCCGACGAGGGAGCCGAATTGCGTAAAGAAGGTATCTCGATCCCTATTATCGTCATGAATCCGGAGTTCAGCAGTTTCAATGTCTTGTTCGAGAACCATCTGGAACCGGAAGTCTATAGCTTCCGCCTATTGGATGCCATGATCCGGGAGACCGAGCGCAGAGGCATCACCTCTTACCCTATCCATATCAAGATCGATACCGGCATGCATCGCCTAGGGTTTCAACCGGAGGATGTCCCGGCGATCTGTGAACGCTTGAGAGCGCAATCCGGGGTTATCGCCCGTTCGGTCTTCTCTCATTTAGCCGGAAGCGACTCGTACGTCTTCGATGATTTTACCCATCAACAATTGGATAAATTCACCAAAGCCGCAGGGGAACTAGAAAGCGGGTTAGAGTATAAGGTAATCAAACATATCCTAAACTCCGCGGGAATCGAGCGTTTCGCCGCTTATCAAATGGATATGGTACGTTTAGGTATCGGTTTATATGGAGTAAGCGCATCCGGACAAAAAGGCTTACGGAATGTCAGCACCTTGAAGACAACGATCTTACAAATACAAAACGTACCCGCAGGGGATTCGATCGGTTATAGCCGTATGAGTTATGTGAAACGTGATTCCCGGATCGCTATCATCCCGATCGGATACGCCGACGGATTGGATCGCCACTTCAGCAACGGAGGCGGGGAGGTCTTGATCAATGGACAACGCTGCCCGATTATCGGCAACATCTGCATGGACGCTTGCATGATCGACGTCACCGACATCCATGCGCAAGAAGGCGACGCCGTAATTATTTTCGGCGACGAACTACCGGTGAGCGAACTTTCGGATAAACTGAAAACAATCCCTTATGAGATATTAACCTCTATCTCGCCTCGGGTAAAGAGGGTTTATTTCCGGGAATAAGAAGTAACCGCCAACAAAGAATGGCTCTACCTTGTTTTAATATCAAGGCACATATTCAAATGTCAGGCTATGATATTCATTTGCGTATGTTGCACATTTTGTGTATGTTTGTGCCGTAATTAATAAACAAGAGGTATGAGTCATAATTTATTGAAAGGCAAGAGAGGCATTATCTTCGGCGCGCTGAATGATATGTCTATCGCCTGGAAAGTGGCAGAAAGAGCCGTAGAGGAAGGTGCGACTATCACGTTAAGCAATACGCCTATCGCTGTTCGTATGGGTCAGGTAGATGCTTTGGCGGAGAAGTTGAACGCGCAGGTAATCCCGGCGGACGCAACCAGCGTAGAGGATCTGGAGACCGTATTCGCGAAGTCAGTGGAAATATTAGGTGGTAAAATAGATTTCGTTTTACATTCTATCGGTATGAGCCCGAACGTACGCAAGAAACGTACGTACGATGATCTGGACTATGGAATGCTGGAAAAGACGTTGGATATCTCCGCTATCTCTTTCCACAAGATGCTACAGGTAGCCAAGAAACAAGACGCTATCGCCGAGAATGGTTCCGTAGTGGCATTAAGTTATGTGGCCGCCCAGCGCACGTTCTTCGGATACAACGATATGGCGGACGCTAAGAGCCTGTTGGAATCTATCGCCCGTAGTTTCGGTTACATCTATGGCCGCGAGAAAGGCGTACGTGTGAACACGATCTCCCAATCCCCGACAATGACAACCGCAGGTAGTGGCGTGAAGGGAATGGAACACTTGATGGACTTTTCTAACAAAATGAGTCCACTGGGTAACGCCAACGCCGACGAGTGCGCGGACTATTGCGTAATGATGTTCTCCGACTTTACCCGCAAGGTAACGATGCAGAACCTATACCACGATGGTGGTTTCTCAAGCATGGGTATGAGCCTCCGGGCCATGAACCAATATAGTAAAGGATTAGAGGAATATACAGACGAGAACGGACACATTATCTACGGCTAATATGTTAGTGAGAATCTATCCGGAGAATCCGAATCAAAAAGAAATAGACAAGGTCGTCAAAGTCCTGCAGGACGGCGGCCTTGTCGTTTATCCTACCGACACGGTATACGCCATCGGTTGCGATGCGCTGAACGTACGTGCGGTAGAGAAAATATGTCAGATGAAAGGGGTTAATCCACAGAAAAGCAACCTGTCTATCATCTGCTACGACCTGTCTAATCTTAGTGAATACGCCAAGGTAAGCAACGCCGCTTTCAAACTGATGAAGAAACATCTGCCCGGTCCTTTCACCTTTATCTTACCCACCAGCAGCGAGCTTCCAAAGATTTACAAGAACCGGAAAGAAGTCGGAATCCGTGTACCGGACAATAACATTACCCGTACATTGGTACAATCCTTGGGAAATCCAATCCTAACCATGTCCATCCGTGACGAGGATGAGGTGATCGAATATACGACAGATCCGGAATTGATACACGAGAAATACGAGCATCAAGTGGATATCGTAATCGACGGCGGTTTCGGAGGATTGGAAGCCTCTACGGTTATAGATTGCACGACGGATAATTTCGAGATCGTACGTCAAGGCAAAGGAGAATTGTAGCTATCCACCACGATTTGTATTCGCTCTTCCGGCAGATTAGCGGGAAACTCCAAGCTTATTTCTTGTTGGTCACCCGGCATTAGCGTAATATAGTTATCCGAATAATGTACCGGTAGGATTCGTTTGCCTGTCTCCCTATCAAAAACCTTGATACGGTTGAAGAACGAGATCTGCGAATCAGCGCTCAAACGGACTGTACCTACGAAATTTGAGCCTTCCTTCTTGATATCGGTCTTGATATCCGGTCTTGACTTCGGAAGTTGAGATAAGCTGGTGTAGTCTTTCGGCTCGGTTGTCAGCCAATAAATATTGGGGACATCCGCATTCAAGGCCAGCCGTAAGAAATAAGCGCCTTGAATCCCTTCCGGAACGGGGATATCCAATAATTCCTGTACCGTATTCGCCTTGGAGTTCGCTCTCGTCTCTTTCTCCCAAAGCAGTTTGCCTTCCAGATTATAAATACGGGCTATAATCGATAAATCCGTATAATCTTTCAGGGTCGTATTCAACAATCCCGCCTTACGAGTTACCGGGTTATAATAGGCATGTAAGGGTTCACAGCCTTTCCGGGTTCCGTACAAGGAAGCATTTACATCGAGAGACCAATCATACATTTGCCCCCGCAAGGATGTCCATGGATTCTGGGTTTTCCAGATCAAGATACCCGTATACCAATCCCACATATGAGAGGCCCAGCCTTCCATAAAACTACGATATTGGTCATAGTTCACGACTTGGGCATACTTACAATAGGTCTCGATATCCTTCACCTCCCCATATCGCTCCAGATGATCGCCATAGCCCAGATCCTTATGATACCGCCACGTATAATTACGAGTAAAACCTTTCCTTGGGAAACCGGCCAAATCCTGTTCCGTCATCATCTCCCGCATACTCTCGACCTCCGGGGAACCAACCGATCCGGCTTCCGGATTAAACGGATGCGAACGGAAGCTAAAGAACCATTCCGGCTCTTGTATACCGTAAGGACCATCCCCATTATCCCCCAAATAATTCCGGGTAAACAACGTATCTGTAGAGAAACTCACGAAAAGACGCTCCGGATCTAGCTGGGGGAAAACCTCCTTTCTCAAACATTGATCGATATCTTTCGCTAAAGGCCATTCATTCGCCCCACACCAGAAACAAAGACTCGGATGGTTACGGATCATTTTCACTTGATCTTCCACGGAGGCGATAAATAAATCATGATTATCGGGATATTCCCAACGACGCTCTCGGGAATCCATCTTGGTCGGGTCCTCCCAAGCGCCATTGCAATCACCACTGCCCCACAGATCTTGAAAGACTAAGATACCGAACTCATCACAGGCGTTATAGAATTCCGGCCGTTCCACCAACGCACCTCCCCATACACGGATCATACGCAGATTCATTTCCGCATGGAAACGTACCTCATCCCGATAACGTTCCGGAGAGAGACGAAGCAACCAATCGGAATTAATATAGTTACCACCCGTGACATATATTTTCTGTCCGTTCACGAAGAAACGGCGTCCCCCGTTATCCGGACATTTATCGGAAGTAATCTCCCGGATACCGTAACGCAGCCGTTCCCTGTCACTCACTTGATTCCCGATCTCAAAAGAGAGGTTCATATCATATAAAGGCTGCTCACCGATACCGTTAGGCCACCATAAACGAGGATTCTTTACCGCTAAAGGATTCAAGGATACCGTTTTCTTCTCGAATGGCGATAAAGTAATCGGCTGGGTTAAGCGGGTTCCGTTCGTCTCACAAACCAATAGCCCCTTTAAGGAAGTGCTCCCGGTATTCTCTAGCTCGACAGAGGTATTCACAAAAGCCTCCTTTTGAGTTTTCGTTTCCGGATCACGTACGCCGGGTACCTTGGTCACGACATAAGGAAAGGAGAGGCATACCGGCCCGGTTGTCGTAATAGATACCTCATCCCAAATACCCGTATTCCGGTCTCGTACAGGTTGTATCCAGTCCCAACCCGGCGTATATTGCATCGTATTATTCCGGGCGATCTGCCCATCGCCACCTTGTCCGCCATTCGGATTTCCGGCATGTGTAGGTGGATAAACCAATACCGCTAATACATTGGGGGCATCCGTACGAAGATAAGGGGTTATATTAAAAGTCTTCCTCAAGAACATGCCCTCATGGGTATTTCGATTGATCCGCTTACCATTTAAAAAGATTTCCGCCTTATAATTAATACCCCGGAAATTTAACCAGACATTACGTCCCTCTGGTAAATTATTGATAGTAAACTGACGAGTAAACCAATAAGTATAGAAATCATTGCCGACCTCATGTATATCGGGTATCAGATTGTTATTCAAGCCGAACTCGGGAGCCGGATACATATGGTTCTCCAAAAGTGTAGTCAATACCGTGCCTGGCACACGGGCCGGAAACCATCCTGTTTTATCCAAAGGCGCCGCGCTCAACCGGTTTCCATCCATTTTCACTTCATTCGCTTTCCGGGCATACCAATCTGAGTGAATCAAGGTTTTCTCTCCCGGCTCCGGGATCACCAACAACGCTTGCTCCTCTGCTGATACAGGCTTTAACCAGCAAGCCAGACAAAGCCAACAAAATAAATAAATACGTCTGTTCATCATATAATCTTAGATTTATCCTTCTAAAGTACTACAAAATTTAGAAGGGCCTCTTCGCAAACTCGAAGAAGCCCTTTCATTACATATTATTTAACAATAAAACCTATTAATGCCGATTAGAAATTACCTGCACCAGCTTTATCCCACCATACATGAGTACCACCTTTATCACCAGAGATCGAACCCGTATTCTCTTGATTCAGCAGCTCGATGCCTTTCTGTAATTCCGCATTATTGGTGTTAATTTCCGTATCTGAGTAGATCAAGCGACGAACTTGTTCGTTAGTATTGATATCACCGTTACTCAAGTTTACACGATTCGGGAATAATTTAGGATAGCCTGTACGACGGTATTCAGCCCAAGCCTCACAAGACAATGGGAAGTTAGCGATCCATTTCTGAGTAATGATACGTTGCAACTTCTCCTCCTTACTAGCACCTTCGTCCCATTTAACACCTAGTGTATTCATCGCCTTTATACTATTTTCCGCCTTAACCGGGTCAACAAAGTCAATCTGTCCACTGGTTCCATTGAGATAAGCGTCTATTTCCGCATCTGAGATAGAAGTTACACCTGCAATACTGCCCTTATAAGCCAATTCGTTCTTGATAGAAATACGAATGCCCTCCTCATATAGATCTTTAGCGCTACCTCCCATGCTCCAGCCACGTAAAGCACCTTCAGCACGTAAAAAATAACCCTCAGCAACTTTCATGACAGGGAAAGCGGTCGTATAAGTGCAAATCACTTTAGAGAAATTACCCCATTGATTTGGCTTAGAAGGTAAGTTACATCCGCCGCGAACACCAAGATACTTTGTCCCCTCCTCAATTGTCGAGCCATCTTCACAAGTAACAGCCGCTTGATTCTTGGTCACATACAAAGGTAAACGAGGATCTTTGAAACCTTCCAACATCGTGATTAAGCTAGCATTCATTCCACAATCACCCCACTCAAACATACGAGTCAACTCATTGCTCAAACCTTGGTTGATCAAGATATCACGATCAGCGGAAGTCAATACGCCTCCTTGAACGGCTTCCTCCGCTTTTTGCTTCGCCAATGTAGGGTTCACCTTTACGATACGCATAGCCAAACGTAGTTTCAATTGATTAGCGACCTTCTTCCACAAAGCGATATCACCATTACACCAATAGTCAAATGCTTGCATATCCGCAACAGATGCAGTTCCCTTAAATCCAGCGATCGCTTCATCCACCAAAGTAAACAAAGCATTGTAGACACTTTCCTGAGTATCATAAGAGAAAGAAGCTCCACCCGTAGGATCTTCGATAACAGAACTATAGGCCACTGGGCCATAGGCATCCGTCAACATCTGGATCGCATAAGCTTGTACGACACGCATCATCGCTCCATAATCACTTAAGCCTTGCTCATCACAAGAAGCAATCAGACGACGGGTATTGTTGAAAATATGAAGATATACATTCTCATACATACCACCACAGAAACCACGGTTCAACGCATAATCAACATTACCGGAACCATTAAAGTTATGTGGAGTCATGAAGTAGCCGCTAAACAAATCAATATTTAGGTTGAAGCAATATTGGAACAAGTTCTGCTGCGGAGCATAGACATAAGAGAATGGCTCCTTAAATTGGGCAGAGAACGGAAGTTCATCTGGATCAACCTCATAGGGATCAGTATTTAAATTTTCAAAATTATCTGTACAGCCCATGGTCATAACACCGGTAGATACTACCAAAGCCGATACAGCGGCATATTTTAAAATTCTATTTAGTTTCATAAGATATACTCAAGATTTAGAAATTAAGTTTTAAATTCAAACCAAAGCTACGAGATGTTGGCAACGCAAACATATCCACACCTTGCCAGCCATTGCCTGTACCAGCCGCTACATCCGGATCCATAGGAGCATCTTTATAGAAGAAGAACAAATTACGTCCAATGATAGAAGCCGTCAAATTCTTATTCGCTCCAAATAAGTTACGGAACGTATAACCAAATGACAACTCACGCAAACGAACATTAGTCGCATTGTAAACATACTGAGAAGTCAAGATATTAGAGTTATAACTTGTACCTCCAGTCGTCGTGTAATATGCTTTAGGATCAAATGAAACACCATCAATCACAACTTCACCTGCATCACGAGCGGCACCCGAACGCTCTGATACGCCCCAACCATCCAAGGTAGCTTCCGTCATTGACAAGACCTTACCACCGACCTTAGCATCAATCAAGAATGACAATGTAAAATCTTTGTAATGGAACGTGTTAGTCCAACCCATGTTTACTTTTGCGTTCATATCACCGACATATACCAAATCCTTATTATCCGTACCTCCCAACTCAGGAGCGCCAGATTCAGTTTTCACCGGCTTACCATTATCGTCTCTCTTGAAATCACGAACATATAAGTCACCAAAATGACCACCTTCAGTCAAAATCACTTTCGCACCTGTACAATAGCTAGCTAATGTCCAATCTTTCAACTCATTCGATAATTCAATGATTTTATTATTATTGTAAGAGAAATTGAAATTCGTACTCCAGCTGAAATTGTCCGTAAACTGATTATACCAACCTAAGCTAACCTCAAAACCTTGGTTTTCTACGTTACCGGCATTGATATAACGGTTCTTCAAACCAGTTTCCCAAGGAGCGGTAATATTAAAATATTGATTCTTCGTATTGGTCTTATAATACGTCAAGTTTACATTGAAACGATTCTGGAAGAAAGTTCCATCAAAACCAACCTCTAAAGAGTTCGTCTTCTCTGGCTTCAACGTTCTAAAAGCAGCTTCTTCTGGCGGGTCGATAGATCCTTGGTCACCAATCGTATAACGTTTATTGGAAGCATAGATAGGCACATCGTTACCCACGATAGAATAAGAAGCACGCAATTTAAATAGGTCTACATTCTTTCCAAAGTCCAAGAATTTATCCAATAGAGCACTTACACCAACAGACGGGTAGAAAAAGGATACACCATCCGTAAACGCCAATGAAGAAGACCAGTCGTTACGAGCGCTGACATCCAAGAACAAACCTTCCTTATATCCAAACTGAGCAGTAGCGAACACAGAGTTCAAGCGTTTTTCTTTCAGAGTCTCTGTGGTTTGCATCGTATAATAGTTCTTCGGGGAGAAGATGTTCGGATAATAAGCACCCGGGGTTATCACACCGTTATTTACTTTAAACTCCTTATCACCCCAACCGATCAATTCGATGCTAGATGCGCTTGTCTTCGTAAAGCTACCACCAGCAGTAACGGACAATGAATAAGTCTCATCCCAAGTTTTATTATAACTTGCTAACGCATCGGCATATGTTTGCTCACTGAAAGTCCGGGTATCTTTCATGGTACCCAATAAATTTCGTCCCGCGGTACTAGACGCATATTCGTTCAAGATCCATTTTTCATCACCACGTTCATAACGCAAACGCCCCGTAACAGAAAGACCTTCCATGATATCATATTTAACACTACCACCAAATTCATAACGGTTACGGTCCGTGATAGGAGTCTGACGATTCAACATCCAGTAAGGATTGGAGAATTGCTCTTGTTTCGTATTCGTCCAGTTATGAACATTCACGTTACGAACCCCGTCATATACTTCATAGTTACTCTTGTAGTAATCCCAATCCTCACCTCTCGGGAACAGGTAGGCACCTGTAATCGGGTTATTCAAATAACCGGCAGAAGGCTGATTCTCGATATGCTGCTTGTTGTAGCGGGCACTTACATCCACATGTACTTTCTTCCACAAGTTAAAGCCAACCTTAGCCATTAAATTATGACTTAAATAATCATTCTCCGGCATAATACCATTCGATGAGACATTCGCGTAAGAGAAATAAGAAGAAATATTCTCCGTTCCACCAGATAAAGAGATAGAGTTATTCGTTGTATAACCCGGTTGATAGAATTTACGTGCGTAATTCGGAGATGTAGCTCCTAATTTACTTCCCCAGCTAAATGTGCCCTCGTCACTCATACCATAATTATTTTGGAATTTCGGCAAAGACATGGCTGATTCGACCGTCGTATTACTAGATACATTAATAGCGACCTTACCGGCTTGTGCGGATTTTGTCGTAATCATGATAGCACCATTGGCCGCTACCGCACCATACAAAGCAGCGGCGGAAGCACCTTTCAACAATGTAATCTGCGCGATATCATCCGGATTGATAGTAGACATAGCGTCACCACCATCACGTTCGCCGCCATAGGCCATCTTCACCTGCGAATCAGATACGCTCATCATCATAGGGACACCATCCACAACAATCAACGGGTCTGAACTATTAAGAGAACCCACACCACGAATACGGATCGTAGTCTCACCGCTGGGACCTCCGGAATTAGAGATATACACACCGGATGCTTTTCCTTGCAAAGCCTCGGCGAAAGTCGCCACCGGAGTCTCGTGGATAGCGTCTGTAGAAACAACAGCAACAGAACCGGTAATGTCCTTCTTCGATTGCGTACCATATCCAACTACTACCACTTCATCCAAAGCTTGAGTATCTTCCACCAATTGAATCCTCACATTCGTCTGACTACTTTTTAAAGGAATTTCTTGACTGACATAGCCAATGTAAGACACAACTAAAATCGCATTACTAGGCACACCTTCTAAAATAACACGTCCGTCCATATCGGAGATATTTCCGATAGTGGTTCCTTTAACAAGGACATTTGCCCCTACAATTGGTCCGGCTTTGTCTGAAATAGCACAAATGACTCTACGTCCATCTTGTTGTAGGCTACGAGTTCCTACGTTTGGTGTTAAATCGCCAACTTCCGCAGCGATGATGGGATATCCGCCGCAAAGGAATAAAGAGGCTCCCAGAAACACCTGTCTCCAAAATACTACATTACTCATAAAATTAGAATTTAAGGTATAAATCAAAAAAACACAATCTACTTAACAATTTGATTTTTTCATATAGACACAACATCACAACTTGTAGCTATTACTCATCTATCTTATGGTCTAAATGTTTTTTCATAAAACGACTAGTTGAAACGATCGTTTCATTTAGTCGTTTGTAAAGATCTGTCTTTTTTTTGACACATGCAACTTTTTGTTCATTTTTTTTTATTTTATCTTATTGCTAATGGGAAAGATAACCTTTTCTTCCCACAAAAAAGCTCTTCTTTTTCAAATCCTCTTTCCCCCTTCTCGAAAACGCAAGATTTAAACGATCGTTTCAACTAGTCGTTTTTTTTAATATCATCCTCAAATCCGCAACCTATAGGGTTTAGTGGGATTTTGCTTGCAAAGCGACAA
>ERZ827168.2106-NODE-2106-length-24446-cov-19.525809_pt1 | contig 24446 bp, 22 predicted proteins | sample MGYA00519868_ERZ827168 | MGnify/ENA primary metagenome ERZ827168 (study PRJEB31778, sample SAMEA3449271) | human gut metagenome | biome: human gut; feature: human-associated habitat; material: faeces | place: United Kingdom | collected 2010/2012 ...
CGGCACCCCTCCCGTCAGATACCTACCCTGTGTAGTCCCTTGTAAACTGTACTTTCATATCCTATCAACCTCCTGAAAAGATGGCGGCAATAATGCCAATGATGAACGCTGCCGCCAGAACATAAAAAATGATTACTGCTGCAATATAGACCAAACCCATAACGATTCCAAATCCGAAGGTAAACCCGAGACAGGTAAGCACTGAAAGCATATACTCATACCACTCATAGCACTTTGTGTGTCGGCCAGGCGCCCAGCAACTGTTATAGATAATCGCTCCCACGAAACCTGCGATACAGCCGCCAATAGTGCCAATCATCGTAACGATCTCTTCGCCTGCAATCGAATTATACATTTGCGGAAGAACGCTGTTCCCCAAAATGACAAGCAGAATAACCGACAACACAATAGTAAGCGACCAAAACAATGCAGCAGAACCACTGGACGCAGGCTTAGCAACTGCCGAGGCGGGGCTTGCAGCAATAGGCGGCGTATAAACTGTTGTATGTACAGGCGTTGTCGGAACGCTGTTGTTAGAGGTTCTGCCCCCTATTGCAACCATGCTCGTATTCATCTTGCTTGTATGGCGCTTATCTGCTTCGCAATAAGGGCAGGAACTGTTTGCACTCCAGAAGTAGTGAGTGTGATTATGCTTGCACTGGGTTATTTCATTTCTAAAGCGCAGCAGAGCTTTTTTCCACTCTGCAGGAGTCGGTCTGGCCTTGGGATTGCTGTGACCATCAACGAACGCTCTCCTAAACAGATCCCGAATGTACGGAGGGAGGGCATTGATATCCGGCGCATAGCTAGGCGTCGTATAATTGGGAATGCTCTTGAAAAACGGAGTTTCACCACATTCAATACGCTTGTCGGTCGATTTCGGAGCCGGTGCAGAGCCAGCCCGCTTAAGCTGGCGCTGGCAGATGAAGGGATGGCATCCGTTCATAAGCATTCTGAAGCAGTGGATTGCCAAAGAGAAGTTGTCCGTTTCTTCCGTAAAAGTCGGGCCAGGACAATCCGCATAGGTTGTTCCCTTACACGCTTTGATCAGTTCGGGTGCAACATATCCGGGGGCGCACACTTCGCATTTATAGGTTTTTCCACCGCTTTTGAAATGGAAGGAATCGACATCGATGAAGCAAACCGAATAATCGTCGCGGATCTTCAGATTGTCGGGATTCCCATCACCGAAAACCAACCCTGCTCGATGAATTCTATCGACAACGTCAGACAGGCTGATCAAGCAATCAATGCGGTCTTTAATAGTCACATGAAGGTTCTGCTTCGGAGGATAAACATAAAGATCATCCAGTTCAGTGCTGAATGCAATCTTGTTCATACCGAAGCCGATGAAGTTGTGTCCTTGATCGTAAACCTGAGACAACGGCCATGCGACATCCTGCGCAAGCTTTGCATTAGAGAACGAGCTGCTTGCGCTGATTTTAACCATCTCACGGATCTTGTCTTCGCGCTTTTTAGCATCGGCTCTGTGATGGTACTTCTTAACGACTTTTCTGGGATATCCAACGATTTCGTAGACTGCTCCTTCGCCGCCAGAAGCCAAAGCGTGATCTGCCAGACCAATATTTCTTCCCGCCTGATCATAGCACACATTCATTTCTGCACCTCCTACCTAGGAATATAATTTGCTACAACTTGTCCCATCCAGACAAACATCAACATTTTGAAGAGCTTGCCTGCAAGACATATAAGGTAAAACTTGAACTTATTCAGCCGGATAGCTCCTGCCATCATCCCAACAACGTCAAACAAAGGGAGCGGCAGTGCCGAAAAAACAAGTACAAAGATGTAAGGATGGCTTGGAAAATGATCCTCGATCTTCCTGATCAGTTTTCCGCTGACAAAATGACGGCCATGTACTCCAGTCATAAACCCGACCATCTCGCCCAAGGAAGCACCTAATGCTCCGCAAATCGCCACCACTACCGGATTCAAGATCATCGAATACTGTAATACGACTAGAATGCTTGGAGCAGGAAGCAATACAGTCGAATTTGCAATAAAGCAGACCAGGAAAACGCCTAAATATGTTTCAGGTGCGTGTTCCTTGACAAATCCGTTCATGGCAAAGGCTGTAATGCTGAAAACCACTAGAATCAGCACAGACAGAAAATCGTAAAGTCTTGCTGCGCCAACATCCCTGCGCCGTGCTATTTGATCCTTTTTGGGGGCGTCTTCAATATGCTTGTGCCATTTGTTGGTGCTGGAATTGTTCGCTCTTTGGGGCTTTGCATGAGAGCCAACAACTATAGGATCAAGTTGAACGTTGGGAGTATGAAGGTAGTCGTTTTCACTATGAGTGGAGATATCATCAGCATCGTTCGCAGGGGGGCCGCAGTCTCCTTTATCCAGCTGATCTTCTAGTGCAGAAGTGTTAGAATCTTCACTGGAATGTTCAACCTGCTCTTCTTCACTGCCTTTGTGCGTTTTGTTGGCAGAGTCATCATCAGCATAGAGATTGGCCTTAGCTGCTTCCTGCAATGATGCCCAATCAGGCGCCTTATAATAATCTGCGGGCATTTTCTCAGCCGGCTGAAGCGGATTATAAATAACCACAATGGTTTTATCATCGTCAAGCAACCTGCGAGGGTAGTTCTCAAGATATCTGCTTGCAGCCTCTTCAAGCGCTTTCACGGATCTAAGCGAGGTTTCATGCCTATCCATAAACCTGCTGGCAAGTGCAACATTGATTTTCACATCATGATTGCGGAGCAGCGGAGGGCAGATCTGTTCCCACACGCCGTCAGTCATCAGCATTACCGAAGAGACGGGAGCTTCGACTTCTCCGAAAACCCACATGCTGGGACCGGAGCAAAGCGGAAAGACATATCCATCTTCATCACGCTGCTGCGTAGTCAGCGGGACATACTCACCGCTCTTCATCAAGGCAATAATGCCGCTGTCGCCAGACTGACCATAAAACACATGACCATTATCGAAAATAACCATGCAGAGCGTAGTATCATATTCGTCTGGCGAATTGCCAGCGGTATGTGCCTCTTCCAGCACCGCTTTATAGGCATTAACGAAAGCGTTGTTCATAATCTTCTTAACTTCCGAAAACGGCATACCGCTCATATAATGCTCCATGCAGTAATCACAGGACTTCTGAGAAGCAATGCGCGATCCATCATCAGAGTTGCTTTCGCTTCCAAGGCCGTCCGCGGCGCTGGCATACACTACTCCGTTGTTATCCCTTTTGATATAGAAGGAATCCTGGCAAGGGATGCCATTATCAAGGTGATAAGGTCCGGCCATGTTTGCTGTATAGTATCGAATCATTATGAACCTCCTGTCAGAGCGGCATGTTCAGCATGCCGCTCTGTTTGTTTTAAGGCAATCAGCTGTTAAGCCAGTCATCAAGATCAGGAACCTTGAGATTGGTGTGTTCCTTCTCAAGAGGATTGTCCACGTGAATGCGCTGATCGGGCGAGCTCGTAGAAACAGCCTTGATGCTGATGGCCATGAAGTCGAAGAAATCGGTGAAGTCATAACCGGCTTCATCAACCAGTTCAAACACACGCTTTCCATCAGTCAGCTTTGCGACCGTCTCCTTGTCATAGCCTTTTACAGCGAGAACCCACAGCTGCATTTTCTTGTCTGCGGTGCGCTTCTTGATGATCTGTGCGATTTCGGTAACATCACCGCCGTAACCATCTGTAATCAAAATGATGTACGGCATTTTGATTTCAATGCCATTCTCTTCGTAGAGTCTGCATCTCTCGCGGAGCTTGTTGATTGCCATATCAAGCGCGGCAGGAATGTTTGTACCGCCTTCAGCAGTAGACTGCACCGGCTGAAGCTCGGTGATGGGGCGGAATCCCTGCACCACAGTGGGTTCTTCATTGAAGCTCAGTACAGCGACGTCAACGAGTCCGGCTGCTTTCGGATCTTTGCAAACATCCGCAGTAAATCTGTTTACAGCCAGATTTACATTCTGAATAGGCGTTCCGGACATTGAGCCGGAAGTGTCGCAGACAATTGCCACCGGCATGTGCTGCATGTTCACGTGCTCAGGGGGAAGATCATAGTCGTTGAAATTGTAGTTGCGGTTCATTTTTAATACCTCCTATATATGCAATTAGTGGCTTCCAACGACTACAGCAGCGTTAATTGCCACTGTAGTTTTGGCCGGTTGCCATCCGGCACTCATTCAGGTGGGAGAAGATCACGAACTTAGCAGGCGATGTCGTCAGAAGAACCCGCCAACTTGAGATATTCAAGATCCGGTTCGACATCATCGGATTTACCATCGGGCTTATCATCATTGGAAGCGCCAGTGGCATTCATCCGGGCTTCCATCATCTTGCGGAGTTCCTGAAGCCGCTGCATCAGCTCGGCAGGAATGCTGTGACCCTGGATATCAAGCTCCTCCTCAGAGTAGAGTGCCTTCATGAAGATGCTGTACTCGGAGTTGAGGATATGCATCATGCGAGCGAAAATCTCGAAAGCCATCTCGCCAATGCCGTTATCGGGGCTGTGCATAGGGAAGTCATACTCAACATTGATGTCACCATCCGTATCAAGATAGAACTTCATGTAGCGGATCTTGTGGTTGAGCACGTTGCAGGCTTCCATAACACGGGCTCTCTTCTCCGTGGGAGTGTTGGTGATCAGACCGAAGATGCCTGCCGCAACGTCGTTGTCATTATCGCGGCTGATGAACCTCATGATCACGTTGGGCCCGCAGTCGACGGAAAAACCTGCCAGCAGCTGTTCGCTGCCATGGTGACTGACAACGTCGAACTTGACGCCGCGCTCCTCAAAGGTCTCTGCAATAAGGTTGGTTGCGTTGAATTCGTACTTGTTCATTTTCGTACATCCTTTCGTTTTTAGTATTTTGGTGGGTTTGTATTTACTTTCTGCCCCTGTATACGGGGGCGTTTGGGAAATCTCCACTTTTTTAATTCTTCTTTGATTTTCTGTGGTCGAGATATGAAAATATATCTCGTCTTTTCTCGACCACATGCTCTGTTCACCTACGCTTCGTCTTATAAGGGATAGCCACACCATCGACGATCTTGCAGATATCCTTAGCATCAAACACACCATCGCTCTTGTCCTCGAAGCGGACATGGATTTTCTGTGTCCAGTAGTCATGAGGGATGGTATCCTCAACGATCCCGAATCCTCTCTTGGGATGGAGAATCTCGTCGCCGATTTCGTAGTAGGCATAAGGGTTGCGTTCTTTGATACGGGTGAGAGTCTTGGAGACAGTCTCAGAATCGACCGGCGCCTGATGCCACTTATTCAGATAGGCAAGCACGTCGAATTCGACCACATCATCAGCGTTATATGCGGCAATCGCGTCAGTAAGGGACCACTTTTTGCTGATGGAGTCCGAATTGTTGTGGCAGCGGGTGGGATCGGCACCGACCATCTTGCAAGCCCACTTCCAGTCATCCCCATGGGATATCTCTCGACGGGAATGGCCAATGTATCTTTCAAGATGAGCGACATCAACATAGTAGTGGGCGTACTCATGCCGGATAACATCGATCACCTCGGCTTCCCCGGTGGTCGAGTCGTTGAAAAACTTACGGTTGAACCCGAACGCTTTAGGCTCAACATAATGGTAGTGCCCGAGGAACCACCCATAACTGTTGAAAGCGATGGGCAACGCAGCTCCGTTGAGTCCGGTTTTCTCATCCAGCTTGCGGATGATGGAGCGAATCTTGTCCTCGCTCCAGGTCTTCGTGATAGTAGACATCGGCATGACTCCTTTCAATATTTCTCTGATTCTTAGTACGTGCACTTTCCTTTTTTCTCCAAGCAAAAAAAGAGGACCTCAGAGTTAAATCTGAAGTCCTCTATCAATAGTATTCTGTTACCAGATTTCATCGATCAACGGGCCATAGTGTTTCTTGCAGTAAGAATAGCTGCTGCTCATATCCTCGTCGAGGGAGTGGCGGCGAATTCGCCGGTTTGTGATTTTTGCGGCATCCTTATCCTTCGGTCCGAGTGCATAACTACTGCGACTAGGAAATGCCGCGCCATAATATTTCCGAAGATCACCACGAAGCGAAAGGAACACTCGGGTATAAGGGTTAAATGAATAGGTCATCTTCGGATCATAAAAATCGCCGTTATTATAATCGGGAAAGCAAAGATAAATGGCAGGACTGCAACGCATACCACGGAGCTTTGTATAATCCATGTCAGGATTGATGGTGAGGAAGCGGCGAATCAGCTTCTTTTTATATTTGCGCTTTTTGACCCACGAGCATACACTGCGAGCTTTCTTCTTTTCGCCTGCCGGAATCACATCCGTGGTCACCTCAACAACGGCATCAATCGCGAGCTTTTCGAGATAGGCAGGATGACTTTCAAAGTCATCCAATGCGCCGGGCATATCATACCATTCCACCATACTAAGGCCCTCCCCATATCTGTGATGTCTCTTAATACGGGGAGAATCAAGCTTTCTCCAGCATGCTATTATTTACCTAAATAACCTCAAGATATTTTGGCGGAACGTGTTTAGTCAGCCACACGCCATTCCTCGAGCAGTAGAACAAATATCCGTCCTTAAACATCTGACCACTCATTACTGTAAATACGACCGGTGTTCCATGCCGTACCCCAACCGTTTTTGCGGTTTCAATGTCTTTTGATAAATGGACATATAGCCTAGATTTTGGCAGCAATCCGCTTTCCATGATACTATCATAATACTTTTCTCCTGTTCCGTGATACAGCAATTCCGGCGGTTCGCATGCTGCCAGCTCAACATCAACAGGAATGGAATGTCCCTGATTTGCCCGAATCTTGGTTTTATTGTCATTGAAAGAATATCGCTGCTTGTCGTCAGTTCGTACGATTTCCTCCAATTGTTCCATCGTCAACGGATGCCGTTTGCTTACCCCTTGAAGAAGGGCCTCGACATCTGCCCATCCATGTTCATCAAGTGTGACGCTGGCAGCTTCCGGCGTATGACGAAGTACTAAACTCAAGAATCTGCTTGCACGTAACATCGGATCATCCGATTGTTTGAGTTTAATCTCAATTCCAACAACCCCATATCGCGCCTGCTCTTCGAGGCTATAATACTGGTTCATATCCTCTGGGCTGGCAGTGTCAATGGTTTCCTTTGCATAACCGCACTCTAAAAGCGGAAGAGTAGCGTAGAGTTCCCCAAAATTCTTAAAGAGATGAAGTGCGATTACCCTCACAACGAAAGGCGTTTCATTTCCGTCTAGGCAACTGAATTCAATTTCGTCATTGACTTCAACCCGTTGACGCTTTTCATCATAGAGCCGTAATTCATAGGTCTTCTGGCCGGAGCGAATCATGTTAAACGGCTGAGGCCGCAGTTTCATCTTATGTTTCATCAATACAGCCTACCTCCTTATGGAGTTCTACTCATTATCGCCCTTAATACCATCCTGGAGTTCATCCAGAATGATCTCGATGATCCTCCACTCTTTCTCCGTTTCAATGGGCATTAGCCGCTGCTCATCAGAATCCGGGTTGTAGATGGACGCAAAAACCTGCGTATTGCCATTCTCATCTACCGAATTGTCGGTGTATACAATATAGCTCTTACCAGTTTCTTCGCTATCAAACGTAAAGAGAGCTTCACATTTGGCTTCTCTGCCGTTCTCATCTTAAACGGTAAAGGACATTTCTTCGTTCATCATAGTTTCGTTCCTGCCTTTCGTAAACGATTGAACATCCTGTGTTCTGCCTCTAAATACGGACGCCAGGAGCGAATCTCCATGTTTGTTATTTACAATTCAACAACATCTGACGAAACCTATGCGGCAAACGGATAAGTCGAATAGAATCCCACAGGGTTATCGCCCCTATTTGCCATAAAAACAGTAGCCATCTATGTCCTCCGTGATTAAATCCCTATTCTATAGTTTAAGCGGTGTTCTTTTGCAAACTCAAGAGCATATGAGTCCGCTTGAACAATTACTACAAGATTAGGCGAGCAACCAGAAAAAGCGTTATACACGATAAACGAAACCGACGCCGGAATTGTTATCGTCCTAAGCGCCTTGCAATTTGCAAAAGCAGAGCCACTAATTCTTTTACATCCTTCTGGAACAACGATTTCTTTTAAAGAAATGCAGTCGTTGAAACAGTTACCCCAAATCACCTCAAGAGATGCAGGAAGCTTTATGTCTTTTAGGCTAGTGCAAGACTCAAAAGCACATCCGTCAAGACACGAAACATTATTAGGAATAATAGCACTTCCCAATGACGTACAATTCCTAAATGCTTTGGTGCCTATACGGCAAACAGAATCGGGTAATAGAATAGACTCTAATTTGCGGAAATTCTCAAACACTCGAGGCCCGATGCATGTAACTCCAACAGGCAAAGCAATAGTCGTTTCTTTTTTTAGGAAGCATTTCAGAATGATTCCATCTGAAATATACCATTCCTGATCTAAACACTCACGCGGTACGACTGAAATACCGTGATTGATGGCATAAGCCTCACCCGCTGTACCAGGATTTGAAAAGATCCATTTAAGCTGATTACATTTGTTAATCATCTCACCGATGAATTCTATTCCATCAGGCAAAACTATCTCTTTGAGTGTTCCGCAACAACGAAAAGCGTTAGACTCTATCCGCTTGACATTCTTTCCTGCAACAATCCTATGGACAGCGGAATTGAAAAAAGAGTTTTCCCCAACTATAACAACCTGATCTGGAAGTTCAACGATATCCGATGTTCCGTTATAAGAAACAAGCCGCCCTTCACTTATGACAAACGTATCATTCATGGAAAGTACCCCTATTGTTCAAACCTGTTCATGATAATTCAGTTTCTCCCCGTATTCGGGCTATCTCTGAATACGGGGAGAATGCGTAATTCTCCAAGAAGCTTCTATTCAGTCTCGCCAGGAAGCGGAATGGAGGATTTTTCTTAAAATTCAACTTTTAGTCATCGAATGTCACACCGCCATTTTGGGGAATACCTTTTCGAAAAGAACAGTATTTCTTTTCTGCTTCTTCTGGGTGTTTTATTGCCCAATCCAACTCATCCGGATGATTGAGATAGTATTCTTCATCGGGACGCAATCCGCATTCTATAAACTGCGTACCAGTATATGCACCGGTTTTGCATACAGCGTTCGCACAATGCTCACAATCACATTCCTTTTCATCATGATCTGAAAGCATTCTCTTCATAAGGTCTGCAGAACATGTGTAAGATACATTACTAGTTGTGTCAGAGATAATGCAAACGTTTTTCCTTTTCTGGGAGTCAAATCCAACGAGCCTATATTGCTTCCCTTGATAAGTGAATTCGGCACCGTAGTCCTCTTTGCGAAAGCCATATCGAGAACAAAGCTTCTCAAAGGCCAAACGCTGATCATCTTCCTTGTTTCCGCTACTAACGGTTGCATTAACAACCATATTGAAGCTATCATTAGAATACGAGATCTTTTTAGCTTCAATACTAATGTCATATTTCTTTTCAAGAGAAAGAACAGCGGCTTTAAAATCTTGCCTAAACTCTCGCAGCATCTTCTCATCAATCGTAGTCATAGTGTTACTCCTTCATGGTTTACCCTGTAGTTTTTTTGTGTACATGATTAACCGGTGAGCTCCTCCTGTATTCGGGTTATCTCTAAATACGGTGAGAATCAGCTAATCTCCAAACACATAATAATCACGATACAGGGTTTTCTGTGAACCAATCAGTAGCCTTCTTAAAGCTACCATAATAGCCTTTTGTGAAAAAGCCGATCTCACCTTCGCAGAAATCTAGTCCAGTATCGTCTTGACAGATAACAAAGAATCTCCCGCCATCACTGCCAAACTGCGAATACCGAATCTCAATAATATTGTCAACGTTAATTGATGTCTTAATGCGTTTTACAGATTCGTTATCTGTAATCCAAATATAGTTATCTTTATCAATGTAGATAGTAGTGTTTACATTATCCGCATCTCCAACGCTGAAAAACGCATTATAGCAGCCACTGGTCATGCCGGTATTGTCGAGATATTCTTCAAGAAGATCAATAAACTCAGCCTTTTTCATATTTATCCTCCAACATATACTGTAGGTCATTCTCCCTCGCCGGGAAGCGGAATGGAGAATTTTTCTTTATAATCAGCTTTCAGCTTTGCCAGTTCTTCCGGCGTAAGCAAAGCAACACAATCAGTCAGCAGTTTTCTGTACACCGGCCAGAGATCCAAGGCGGAGACGGTTTCCAGCATTTCATCAACGCTTTCCCTGGAGCACGGCATGCGCTCGAGGAAGTCTTCAAGGATTGAATCGAAATCCGGATCGTCCAAGCAGTCCGTCACGTCATCAAGGGTTTCGATTGCATAATCCTTTGCAAGCCATTCCGGAAATCCGTCAATGCTATTTACCAAACGCATAGCTATGCTTTTTATGGAACCCAAGTTGCTCTGCTCGATTTTCTCATGTCGAAGCAGGAAGAAATGAACCAGATAGCCTTCAATCTCTTCTCCAAGATTAGCCCACCAATTACAAACGGATTGCTCTTTCTCGGTCACATACCCAAACAATTTATCTGCTGTTTGCCAATCCTGATCATCTTTCAATAAAAGGCACAATACCAAAGCTGTATTTACTATAGAAAACGGCTCCTTTTCCTTTACTCCCGACATAAGTAGTTTTAACGCCGTCGTGGCTACATCTAACCCATCAACCTCATATTCGTTTCTGCGAATCATATACGCCAAGTTGTTTTTAGCATCGACACTGCCCATCTGGGCGCCTTTCAAAAAGCCATAAAAAGCTGTTGCGTAATCTTTCGCTTCATATGACTCCATCGAAAAGCCTAAAATTAACGCATCTCTGATGAAACTTAACGAAATTGCGGCAGCCAAGTTTATGCAATCAACCTTTTCTTGTGCGGTTGTGGCCTTTGCCCAAAGATATTGGACCCTGTCATCAAAGTTCAATAACTCGAGGTTTGACTCGTCAGCGTTAATCTGCGCAAGCAACAAACTGAGTTGCTCACATTCAAGATTGAAGTCTCGGTTGTCAGTCATGGTTTTATCCCCTTATTGATTATTCATCTAGCAGAGCCTGCAGATTAATATAATCATCACCAATTTCTTTATGGCTGGAAGATCGAATATCTCTAGCATTGCGCTTTATTATCTCACGATAATTCTGACGGCTGTCCCCAAACTCCTCAAGTGCAGATTCAAAATGAGAATATATGGTGTCCACAATCTCATCAGTCAGCGATAGATTATTCTTTCTCGTGTTGGCAACATAGCACAGAGCATACAAGTAGTGCAGATAACCCTCATTTACACTGCTTTGCGTCTGTATTGATCCCTCCAGAGCTCTCTGTACCGACTCGCAGGCTTCAGAATATGCACCTCTCTCGAGCAGCATATCAGCTCTTTTCAGGGCACATTTAGGGCAGTTTGGAATGGCTTCTTCTGCCTTTTCGAGAGCAGCCAACGCTTTTTCGTCATCTTTAAAATATGAGTAAAGTTGTGATTCAACCTGATAAGGCTCCTCTTTCTCAGGATGAAAACGCTTAAACTCATCCACTAATGCGAGCATACACTTTTGCTCATCCGACAATCCAGGATAATCAACACGAGAACAGTCAATCGAGGCAAGAACACTTCTTATTGTCTTATCAATTTCATCCTGTTGATCAAGATGCTGCAGAAAAGATACCCCAAACGAAAAGCTTCTCCATGTCCATTTTCTTCTTGGAATGCCAAGCATGGTCTTAAAGACGCGCTTCGCTTCTTTAAGTCGTCCGCAATTAGCACCATACTGCAGATAGTCCGCCAATAAGTCGCAGTTCTTTCCGAAGTAACCGGGCTTCATACCGGCGTCCAAGATGTCACAAGCCAAAGCAAATTCATCGCGGCGAGCCAACTCAACTGCAAAATTATGAAAATCATCCGCAGATCCTGAGAAAGATTTTTGATGAATAAAGGCATTTATGAATTCAATAAGACTACCTCTTTCATCTTGTGTGGTTTCGTCGTCAGTTGAATAGATACGCTGCAACAGAATGAAAGCAACTGCGTTCGCCCTTGCAACAGGCATATCCAAATGTTCCTGGGCATCCACGTTGTTGGTGGTTTCGGTCGTCTCGACCGGGTTGTCAATTGATACTGTTTCTTGGATATTCATTGATTTTCCTCCTTCTACTTTATTCATCGGTCTGTAATTGCTTTAGAAGTTCCTCAAGGCTAGCCGGACTGTCATCGCTAGTCATCATTTCTGCTACAGAAGATCCAGTCCCTACAAGACCTGATATCCTTGTTTCGACTGCTGTGACAAGCTTGGAATAATCCGAATCGTCAGGGGGATCGGGCTCCTTTTTCTCCAGTGTGGGAGGATGATCAATACCCAAACTGAATGGATTCACAAAGCTTTCTCGCGTGTTCATAATATTTGCCGGTATCTCACTCGGAGCAGGAGATAGTGCAAAAGATAGTGATTTTCGCTCCATCCTGTCCCCGGTCGGCATTCCCAAAACCGAATAGCTTGCTCCACTGAATACTCTGTTGTCTATGTCAATCATAGCGACTTTTGCGGGCTTGTATCTTCCACAAAGGAGTAATGCCTCACGCTTATCCTTACTCAGATGTTGAAGCTCATAAGTTGAAATGTTAGGAAGGTTGTTCCTTTGCATCCCACAAAGCTCAGACAATTCACGCAAAAGGCCTAACTCCCTACTGGTAAAGAAGATCCAGTTCGTGCAGTTGCCTATGATAGTATCGGCATCCTCTTTGTATTTCCGTTTCAGACTACTTTGCGATTGTACCACCAGAAGGAAGCGAATATCCCTTGAGCGTGCTGCTGTAATCATGGCAGGAAAATCAGCAATACTCGGCAATGCACTAAATTCATCCAGACAATAGTTGACGCGATTAGCCACCGTTTTATGCCCTGTTTGCATTGCAGTGAAAATTAAATACTCATAACTCTGCTTGATGAACAAAGAACAGAGTGCTGAGAAGGTGGTCTTTTCATCTGGAATAACCATGAACAGTGCCGTCTTTTTCTGACCGATATCGGCAATGTCAAAATCATTGTTTGCAAGCATCTTTAGAAGAGTAGGCTGCAAGGAAAAAATAGACATCTTGTTATCGAACACACTTAAGATGCTATTCATAGTGTCATTTGGAGCAAAAACAGAGCCGCTAAGTCGGGCTGCAATTAATTCATTCTCAGAAGCAAACTTCCATATATCAGTATCCTTCGGCTTCCTCATTGGACCGGTTGAGAACAATTGTCTTCTAAGAGAGATAATATTGCTGATATTGACCGCGTTGATATCCTCGCCTTTCTCCTTGCAGTATTTGAACAACAATAGAATCAAGCCAAATGTTAAATCCGCAGCCGAGTTATCCCAAAAAGGATCTTGGTTTGTGGATTCATCATTCGTTAGATTGATGGCAATGTCACTTATAAACTCACATGCTCTATCAATATCTCCATTCAGGTAGAACTGATATGGCAAAAACAAGGGATTCCAGCAGTTTCCTTTTGAAGGATCACGCAGATTAATAACTACGATGTTGTACCCAAGTTCCTGCAACTCTGCAGCAAGTCTATTATATAATTCTCCTTTGGCATCATTGATAATCATGCTTTCTCCGGCATGACCAAGCAATTTAATTGCAGGCATCACAATTGATCGCGTTTTCAGCGAACCAGTTGCCCCATAGACCAAAGTATGCGTGTCAGTCGAATCAACATAGATCCTTTGCGCTTCCGCATCGTAAAGTAATGGAATGCCGCCGTTATAACGCTGGCCTTTTTTGATGGGGCCATATTTGCGTGTATTCAAATCATACCATTGATAATCGCGTTTGATTACTGCAAGGTTTTCAAAGCCTGGTATTGGTTTCATTTTCGTTATCTCCTCGCCTAATTGTCTTCTTGCCGCTTTGGTATATGTAATGACAGAACCGAATCCTTTGAGAGTCCTTCCCGCTGCAAACGTTCAAGCTCATGTAAGTATTGCTTCGACTCTTGATGTTTTTCATTTAGTTCTCTATTCTTAATCTCAATAAGCGTACTCAGAGACTCTCGATCGTATCTGGTTCTGCAAGAGCTTAGTTGCTCTTTCAAAGCATCTATTTCTTGCAAGATCAATTCAATCTCTAAGGGAATTAGTGCTAAAAGAATGCTTAAGTGAACATCATCACTGAATTTATTTCTGTCAGCAGTTAGACGTTCGCAATGCCCCAACTGCTTAATAGCAAAGCGCAAGTTATCTGCAAATTGCGCACGTCGACAGCAATAAATCACATCCTTAAGCTCGTTTGTGATATCAGAGTCTGCATTGTCAACCAGTTTGGAAACCAATCGTTTAATGCTTGCTCGAATAGCCTTCAACTCTGCATCATGCGCTAGAGCCGCGATCTCAATTAACAAGTCATCTTCATCGTCACTAGTTGACTTGCTTTGAAAAGCAAAACTGGTTTCTAGAATGGTAGCAGAAGCTTCAGGAAAACTCGGTGGATTAGCCAACAAAAACTCGTGAATTCGCTTCGTTAAGGCATCTACCGTCTTGTCATCATTTCTTCTTTCCGGAGAATTATTCTGATAATTGAGAGCAATTATAATCGCAGCAGTTAGCAGCTTAACGCTATCAATTGACTCTAAAATCTCGGATAAATTGTTTTCTTTAATATCATCAGATGTGTAATCATATGGCAGACACTGTCTCCCAATCTTTAGCCCGATTGAAGCAATTAATGAGCTTCCGATTTTTTTTGACAACTGTTCTCCCTCAGGAGAAAGAGAAGTAATGCCAAACAGAGAATCCTTATACCGGTCACTTATTTTAACTCCTTGCTTTGATGAGCCCCATATTTGTGAATCGTTCAAAGACGAAATATAAGCACAACGGCTTAGAGCTATATGCAGATGCGCTTCTTCTTCTGCGATAGCTCGGCAGTCATCTTTTATTAGTTCCTCATAGAGGTATCGAAGTTTTGCGTCAATATTATGGCTCTTTGCACCTATGTTTTTGCGAATGAAGTTAGAAGCTTCTGAATTTTCAAAGCCACCGGAATTCTGAGTCATACAGCCAATAATTGCACGAGAAAGGATTGCACTCATCCACTTTGGCTGTGAGGTAGCCTGGTAAAACAGGGAATCCTGTTGATACACTAAACTAGGCCAATAGTTTCTCATACAGTTCCGAATGTCACTTAGTGTTAAAACAGTATCTTCACCACTGCTCATTATTGCTGCCTCCTTTCATATCTAAAATAATCTAAGTTACACCAAATTCATCTAAAACATCGGTCGTATCTTGTCTAAAGCCCCAGGATTTATCCTTTCATCAGAGGGCAGGACAAGCAAGTCAATCGTGTTTGCGACTCCTCCCTCAACAAAAACTGAGAGGAGAGTCCAATCATGAAGAAGGCTACTTGCACCACTTTTGTTAACATTCTGAACACCATCCACGAGGAAGGTATCACCACCAAGGTCGCGCTGATGGCTGATCAGCTTCTCTACACTGATTTCTGGTTCGCGCTGAAAGAGTTCTGCCATTTCGCCCTTCTTTCCAAGACCAGCGGCAAGAACGCTGAAGGCGAAATCCTCCCCGGCAACTCCGGAAAGATCGACGTGCTCGAAACCCGTGGCGCGACCACCAGGGATGAGCTTGAAACTGATTGCGTCATCAGGATCATCGAGAAGATCGATCTTGTCCTGCGCCAGCCGATTGAGAAGCAGAAGAACTACTGCTATGCGATCTGCAACAACATGGTTAACGACTGCTTCAGGAAGCTTCCCCCCGACGATTTCAGGACTGTCTCCCTTAACAGCACGATTGAGGGAACCAGCGTTGCGGCGGAGGGCGCGTACACCTACGAGGATATCATCGCCGATGATACATACAATCCCGAACACATGCATGTTGAGCGCGAGACCGTCAGGGAACTCAAGAAGGAACTGAAGGCCAAGCAGGCACGGGAGCAGGCCGAGAAGAAGGAAGCCATTCTTCGCGAGATTGCCCTTCTCAGTAAGCGCCCTGCTGAAGTCATGGTGCGGCTTGCTTGCACTCATCTCAGCATGAAGCCCCGTGAGCTGGCTGGCCTGATCATCGACAGGGGCTGTGAACTCGCTTATGCGGAAATCATCTTCGAGGTCGCCAAGCAGAACAGCATTGAGCTCTCGGAGATCCGTAGCATCATCGCTGGTCACGAGTTGACCGCCGAATCGATCAAGGCGGATACCAACTCTGCGGAGCAGGTTGCCGGTCAGATCTCCCGTCTCGTGTACAGAGCGGACAAGCGTCTCAGTAAGTAAGATAAATCTCAGGGCGGTCATATTGCGATGTGATCGCCCACTTTTATTCTTAATTACAAACTCCATCGTTGCTTAGCCTCATCAGTATCTTACATGATATCATAACCCAATGCATGCAAATCTTATTGCTCAATGATTACGTCTACCCTTTATACGTTTTGTTTTTCAGATTCTCCGCATTCTAATAACCCTAACGCCTTCTCAGCGCTGAGAACCATTCTAGAATACTCATCCTTAACATCTTCGGGAGCCTTAATTACAACTCCTCCTCCAAACCCGAATATCCAGCTATAAAAGGCGCTACCAACAGCGGTTTCGATTACGGCGCGGAACGATTTCATATCATTGGCCAGCACATGAACATCTTTGCCGAACTTATCTATGATTGCATCCATGACATCGTTGCTGCACACCAGTTCGATCTGCTTTCTTTGACCGTTGTACATCCGGAACATTGAGTTCAGGTAGACATTCAGGTCAAAGTTCTTCGGAGGATGCACAGCGTCATCATCAAGAATTTTGGGGCATCTGGCAATGCGATCTACGCGGAAACTGCCGATCCCTTTGTGCTTTTCAGAGAAGCCAACCACATAATAGTAATCGCCATTCCAAATCAGCTTATACGGACTAAACACATAGGTGTAGCCATCATATTTCAGCTTCTGCTCCTTTCGGACATTGTAGGTGAAATACTGGAACGACACTTTCTTGCTGGCATTGATCGCGTCGTTCAACGCCTCCATGATGTAGTAAATCTTCTCGTTGTCGGCTTTGAGGCGATTCTCTACATCAACATTGCGAACAAGATTCTCCGTATTATGCTGGCTTGTAAGAGAACCGAGCTTTTCAACCAGGGCGGCGCTCTTCTTCTTGGGTATGAATCTTGCAGACTCTACAGCATCAATCAATGTCTTGAGCTCCGGCAAATCGAATCTCCGGCCAATGAGCGAGAAACGCTTTTGCGTCGAAGGGACAACCTCAATTTCAATTCCGAGTTCCTGGAGGGCTTTTATATCATCACCTACAGTTCCGCGAGAGGTTGAGATACCGTATTCTTTTTCGAGCTGCTCCATTATCTGAGCTATCGTCAGATAATGATCCTCGTCTGTCTGCTCATAGAGCATTTTAGCCACATAGAAAGGGCGAAGTTTTGCTTTTATATTCATCTAAATCTCCCTGTTCACTCAGCATAGAACTTATAATAAGCAATTGAATATCGCTCGCGCGAAGGCCGTTTTAGTCTTCTTCGATTACTTCCATAAGGTCGCCAATATCGCAGTGGAATATCTTGCAAAGGTTTATCATTACTTCCATGCTGACGGGGCGATCATTATTTAGCTTTGTCATCGCGTAGGAGCTTATTTCCGCCGCTCTTGATAAATCGCTTTTCTTCATTTTGTTGTCCTTCATTAGCCTCCACAGCTTATCATAGCGAACCTTCATGTGATACCTCCATACAGCGCGGATTAGCCTCGCCGCCTCATCGGCATAAAAATACATTGTATATTATACCATTCTTATACGCAGTTTTCAATAGGTTTGATTGAATTACAGCTCAAATAGAGAAAAGGTGCAGTAAAATAGTCGCACCTTTTTTCGGTAATAGTTTAGTTGCATGTGAGAAGGGCATATGATCTTTTATTCGATAGCTATTTAGCAATATTGATTATCGTTAGCCCATGCTCCGAGGCATAATTAACGGTATATGCCGTGCCGCCGGTGGGTTTCGTCAGATAGCAAATACAACCGCTGCTGTTATCCACAAGATGCCGATTGCGTTTCTGCATACAGCCCCGGAAATAGCTTTCCGAGGTATAAGTTACCTTGTCTGCACGGCGCTTGAGCTCCTCATAAATATCGACATCAGCTTGCTGCCAGCCGCGGGTTTGATTAAGGCACGGTAACACAAGAATCAGCCGAATCTGCGGATAACGCTCCCGCAGCCGGAGAACCGTCTGTGCCGCCAAAGTATCAAACCCCAAGGCACCGCCTGCTCCGAAGTAGCAATACCCTTGCTCAATCAATGTGAGCAAGGTATCCTCCAGGCGCTTCGAGATTTCAGGCAGATTCTCTGTTGGTAATTCCCGATGCCCGGTGAAGCAGGCTGTCCTGTTCTTTCTGTTCAACATCTTAAAACCACCACCTCTCAATATAATATCATCTACATTCCGTTATCGCAACGGAATTGAAGCCTGTAGGCAAACATAATTCGCATGTGTATAGGCTACAATATAATAAAGGGCGGTGAGTGGTTAATGACTGAGAAAGATTTCTCCTTGCGTTTGGCAAAGCTCCGGGAGGAAAAGGGCGTTTCTGCCCGTGATATGAGCCTATCCATGGGACAAAATCCCGGTTATATCAACAACATCGAAAGTGGAAAATCCATGCCGTCACTTTCCGGGATATTCTACATTTGCGAATATCTCGGGATAACACCAAAAGACTTCTTTGATATAGATGCAGCCAGCCCTTCGAAAGCAAACGAGCTTTACTCTATCGCAAAAGGGTTGAGCAATGAGCAACTGGATAATTTGATCGCACTGGCAAAAGGCCTGAGAAAATGAAAAAACACGGTGCCACCCGACGAAGGGTGACACCGTGTTCTGCTTAGTAGGCGACTACGCCATATCCGAGAATTTCATAATAGCCAACCGGGTACTGATTGACGCGGCAGCTATCGCCGGAGTTGCCCTCGATGGTGTAGACAACGCCGTTTTCGACCTTCTGGACGATACCGACATGATCGGCTTGACCGTCCTGCGGGCCAGAGCTGCCCTTATTATCCCAGTCGAAGAAGATGATCATGCCGGGCGAGGGCTCCATAGAGTTATCTGCCCACTGCCCACGCTCACGGAACCATTGGACACCGTTGACACATCCGGCGAACTTGGGAATGACACCGGTGTCGATATAGCCGCATTCGTTCGCGCACCAGCTGACGAAGCAGGCGCACCACTCCACGCGGCTGCCGAAGCCGTACCATGACCAATAGGGCTCTCCGCCCACATTGCCCACCTGCGACAGCGCCACGGCAACGATTTGGTCATCCACTCCATAGATTCCGTAAAGCACCGCCGCCCACATGCTGCTGTCCTGCGCAAGCAGTTCTGCAAGCTGCTGCTTTTGATCCTCATTGAAGCCGTACTGCGCAGCCATCTCATCCGCCGTCTTGTGGCTGACAGTAATATAGAGCGTCGTAATCGTCTCCTGTACCTCTTCCTCAAGAATATTGCCGTTGCCGTCGTCCGTCTCCACAATGACCGTCTCTGTCCTTGTTTCCGTCCGATGGGAGATCTCGTTCATCTCCCAGAACAGATCCTTCAGAAGCTGTTCCTTTTCCGGAGTGATCGTTGCTACCTCCTGGGGATTATCCGGATCGGAGGTCGTCTTGACGGCATAGATCGACAGCACCTCTGGCCACACGGCACGGGAACCGGACATTTCAAGCGCATCGTATTCAACGGAATCCTTGATGGCATCCAGCTCGTTCTGGTAATCCATGTTGATTTCCCGAATGACCTGCCGCATCGTCTTTTCTGAGCCGGTATCCTCGCTTGAAAAGAAAATACCAAAGCAGGAGCAGGCGATCAAGGCGACAAGACAGATAACCACGACGACCACGACCGCAACCCAGCCACCGGCAGCGATAGCCGCAACCAGTGCTTTCATCGCCGCTGCTATGGCCTTGATTGCCGCCGCAATGGCTTTCGCCGCCGCAACAGCCGCTTTGTAGGCGGCCATGGCAGTCTGGCGGGCAATCTCCGCCGCTTTCTGTGCGGCCTTTGCAGCCGCAGCCGCTGCCTTTTGCGTTGCCTTCGCTGTTGCCTCTGCGGTTTTGATAGCAGCCTTGGAGGTTTTCTCCGCAGTCTTTACGGCCCTCTCCGTTGACTTTACCGTTCCCTTTGCACCGGCTTTTACGGTCTGTTTCCCGGCAGAACGAACAGACTGCTTGATGGTGCGTTCGGTACGCTCCGCAGATTTGATGGTCTGATTTCGTCTGCTCCGGATGCTTGTCCGTGTAGCCTCCGTATTTTGCCGCGCTGCCTGCCGCGCAGCCTCCTCTCGCGGCGTTCTGCTTGGTGCGCTCCTACGCAGCTCCTCCTCATAGCGGCGAACCCGTTCTTCATTTTTGTGGATGCGCTTTTCATTGCGGTGCTCCCGGTGCGCCTCCTTGCCTTTTTCAATGGCTTTTTTCGTTTGACCGGAAGCCTCGTGCCAAACCTGATCGGTAACATCCTCAGCGGCATAGCGGATTTTGTCCTCCGCGTACTCGGAGGGGGAAATCTGTCCGTCGTCCATCAGGTTTTCCGCCTGATCCTTGGAACGGACGAGCGCCGTCTTCATGCGCTCGGAGACAACAGCCGCTTTATCAAGAATCTTGATATCCTTAATGCTCTCTCTTGTTTTTATCCTGTCCAAAGCCATCGCCTCCCTTCAGAGCAGACAAGTCACACCTTCTTCGATACGACAACGAAGCGACCGTTGGGATAGGTATATTCGCAGGTGGAAAGGGTCAAAAGCTGATCTCCGTATTCGGCAGTAACGCCCGTGTCATAGAGTTGCCTTGCATGGACATTCTCCATGAACTCGTCGAACTGGTCCTCATCCATCAGCGTGTATTCGTTGTACTTGAAGGTCTCGCGGTTCGTGTTGAATTTGAAGGCGGCAACGACCTCATATTTGCCGAGGCTGGAGAGTGTGTCAAAGGCAATCGTCGGATGCTCCCTGCAGAAGTCAGCATCGGTGTATTTGCAAAGGTCGGCAAACATAGAGCCGTCGTTCATGTGGTGCCCATAAATCACAAGGTTGTTGCTGATCCCGGTCATGCAGGCCTCGTCAATATAGGGAACGCCGTAGTCGCTGTACGATTTATCAAAGCTGCGCTTCAGATAGAAGTCCGGCTTGTTCGGGGTCTGCATGACGGGGTAATTGACATTCGTACCATCAATCCTGATCCAGCCAATAAAGTCGTTGTTCTGCGCAAACAGCGCCGCATACTTTTCACGGGCCAGCGCCGCCTCTACTGCCGCCAGTTCTTCTGCACTCAGATCGGCTTCCTCCGCTTCGGTGGCCTTCTGCGGCTCGTCGATTTCCGTAATCAGATTTGTCAGATCGTCAAATGCCGCCTTGCTGTTCTTCGCATCCAGATACTGATGCGTTAACATGGCGCTGCAAAAGATCGCAGCCGCGCCGAGCACGGAAACGATGATGATTCCAAGGGTTTTCTTTTTCATTTTGTATTCCTCCCAAAAGAATGGAGGACGGGGTTAATCCCGTCCTCTTGCAAATTTGCCCTCGCCTGGGCGCGTGGTCATAAGCTGATAGAGTTTGGTATTCTGCGGGAACCGATTGATGAAGGGTACCAGCGCAGAGCCGTATTTGATCAGTCCGCAGCCGGCATCGGCATTGGTGATATAACTCATCTGCTCATTGGAGATGTTCAGGAGCTTGGCAAGCTGCCCTCTGTCGGATGCAGCCTGATTCAGCATAACCACAAATTCCGAGTTGGAAAGCATGGTGCTGGCCTGAACGGAATCCAGCAGATACTCCACATTCTGCGTGATCGCCGTGGGGTATGCGTTGCGCTTACGGAACTGTCGCCATGCGGAGTTGAAGAACTGCGCCGAGAACTCGTTCTCGAACACCACATGGAACTCGTCAATAAAGACATGGGTGCGCTTGCCCTTCTTCCAGTTCAGCGTCACGCGGTTGAGCATGGTGTCCGTGATCACCAGCAGGCCGGTGGGCTTGAGCTGGGAACCGAGACCGTGAATGTCGAACACCACGACACGCTTGTCGAGGTCCACATTGGACTGCTTGCCGAAGATGTCCAGAGAACCGGTGGTATAGAGCTCAAGGGACAGCGCGATCTGCTTTGCTTCGGGTTCAGGCTGTTCCAGCAGCATATCGCGGAGGGTACAAAGGGTGGGAATCGTCCCGGTGTCCGCCGCATTGCGGTACACATTGGTGATGCAGCGGTCGATGATAGACTTGTGCTGCGGGCCGACACCCTTCTTGTCAATCTGCTCGATCAGTGACATAATGAACTCGGACTTTACGACAATGGGGTTGTTTTCGCCGTACCCGTCCACCATGTACATGGCATTGAGCCTGTCTCTGCCGCCGGCAGACACACGGATCACCGAGCCGAGATTGCCCATAGCTTCAATAAGCGGCGCGTATTCTCCCTCGGGGTCACAGATCAGAATATCATCGTTGGTGTTCAGAATGAGGAAGGTGATCAGCTCCTTTGCCGAGAACGACTTACCGGAGCCGGGGACACCGAGCAGAAATGCAGACTGGTTCAGAAGATTTGCCTTATTGCACATGATAAGATTGTGAGAAATAGCATTTTCGCCGAAGTAAATGCCGCCCTTGTCCATAATCTCCTGCACCTTAAAAGGTATCAGCACCGCCAGGCTCTCCGTGGTGAGGGTTCGGAACGCGTTGATTTTCCTCGTCCCGATGGGGAGCACCGTGTTCAGTCCATCCGTCTGCTGATACTTCAGCGTCGCCATCTGGCACATGTGCTTTCTCGCTGTAGACAGCACCGTTTCCGTATCCAGGTCCAGCTGCTCCTTGGTGTCTGCGGTAATCACCATTGTGACCACCGCAAACATCATGCGCTGGTCACGGGTAGTCAGGTCGTCCAAAAACTCTTTGGATTCCTTGCGCTGAAGCTCCATATCGTAGGGAACCACAGCGGAGAAATTGTTGTTCTGATTCTGCCTTCTCTGCCAGCCGGTGATGTTCGTTTCCACGCCCAGCAAGAGGCGCTCCACCTCACGGACGGCTTCATCGGTAGGAATGGGAATCACATCAATGGAGAGCATGAGATTGCGGTTTAGCTCGGTCAGCTCCGAGAACATGCTGTCCTTGATATAGCTGGCGTAGTCCTTGAGGAAAAGCACTCTGGCATATTTCTCGCCCAGCTTGATATGATCCGCAGCACGCTCTATGCTGTCCGGGCAGATGTAGTCACGGAAATCATGCCCCAGACGCGCCTTCCGGTTCATATCAAACGAGAATGCCACCTCATCACCGGGGCGATAAAAGTCGTGGAGAATGCGCAGCCGCTCAACGGCGTTCAGGGGCACACACTTGGAACCCAGATTTGCGAAATGGGCGGTCAAATCCGCTCCAATTCTCGCAAAATATGCCCGTGCTTCCTCGATGTTCTTCTTGGTCACGGTGATGGTAATATACTTTTCCTGCGTGATTCCGTTTGCTCCCGTCGCTTTGTCCAGGAGCATGTCATTATACTCCTTGCGGTACTCATCCAGCCCGTCCTGCTTCATGGGCATCAGGATGGATTCCTCAAAATCAGACCTGTTCAGCCTGTGATTGTTGATGGTGATCTTCGTGGTAGCTCCGCTGTCCAAGCTGTTCAGAAGCTCCGAGTATGTCAGAAACATGCTCTCTTTGTCCTCGCGGCTCGCCACCAGATAGTTGATGTCCGAGAATCGGAAGGATTTGGAGAACTTATTCCCAACCTTAAAAATGCCATCTGGCCAGATGTTCTTGATTGGAATAAGATCCTGCACCTTTCTCGGAACCTTAAACTTCTCCTTGTCCTGTGTGAGGATCGCTTTGATGCTCTTAATCATTGTGCTTGGAAACCTCCTTTTCGCGTTCATCGATAGCGTCCTTCAACGCCTCGTAGTAAATATTCACCGGCTCGAATTTGATCTGCCTGGGCTCCAGCATTTCGCTGCGGAGCCAAGCCCACACAAATTGCTCTGCGGTCATACCGTTGTAGTTCACAAAGCCCATTGCCGCAAAGGGAGCAGCACCGAGGATGCACATCCACGAAACTGTTTCCGTCCCCACATAGGGCTTCAAAACAAAGTACAAAAGCACCGCAACGCCAACAGCCAGTAAAGAAAAAACGAACTGTCTGAGGGACAGTCCGAAAAACATGGACTCGGTATAGTTCCGAATCTCTCTATTGATTTTGACCTCCATATCGTACCTCCTTTAACCCAACACATCAGCAGTAGCAATAAACAGAATGTGCTTGCGAGGAACATACATAGAAGTGAATGGCGTCTGGAATTCAAGAATATCGTTGTCTCCCGCCTTATAGAAGCGATTAACGATTGTCTGCGCTCCGTGCAGGTCGTAGTCCTCTCCTACCTGCAGGACCTCGCCGTTAGTGAGATGAATATTATAAA